>JACLAB010002194.1_pt1 | contig 77677 bp, 72 predicted proteins | sample 8027921 | NCBI WGS metagenome assembly JACLAB01 (sample SAMN15725117, study PRJNA655200) | protist metagenome | isolation source: fluorescence activated cell sorting (FACS) single amplified genomes of... | place: USA: West Boothbay Harbor, Gulf of Maine | collected 2000-07-19 | reverse complement strand
ACTAATACTGCATTTTTATCTCCAATTAATAAATCACTATAATCAATAGGTGATAATATTAAAGATTGTAATAATTTATCAATTACTGTTCCGTTTGATATGTAATTTTGGTTTGTAAGGATGTCTTCCTCACGTGCTGTCATATATTTCATTTCTATGACTCCACTTCTTAGTGGTGATCCTTCAGGATAAAGTAAACCTTTTGAGGGTAATGTTACTTCTTCGGAAGGAAACTGGTGTTTTTTTTCTGTTTGTTCCATAACGTTATTTTAATTAAAACTAGTTCAGATATACATATATGTAGAATAAAAAAAGCGCCAAAAATAGGCGCTTTTCTTTATATAAATGTTTATTACTATTAGTAATTTAAGATGGCGTAATCCATTCTAATAGTGATTGAAATATTCATTGGTGTGTCTGAAGTCCAATCAGCATCTCCAAAATTAGCTGCTTTTACATAAGCACCTTTACAAATCCATTCTTCAACTACATCACCTACAGGGCCTAATGCGTTAAATCTAATGTCTTTTTTATAGAAATCAGAATAACCATCTCTACCTGTAACTGACTCATGAGACAAACGAACCCACTCCATTACTGCTTGAGCACCTGATGGTGTTACTGGGTCATATAAATCAGCTGTGATATCTTGCCAATCTGCTTTACCTTTGATTTTTCTTTTCACGTTAATGTGATCAAGAGTTACATCATTAAATGATACATTTGGTCTTCCTACTTTTTTAACTAGGAATGCTGGAATTCCATCGATGTACATTACAAACCTATTCTGTAGTTTAGGTTCGAATGCTGTGAACATCATTTCGTTTGTGTTTAATATTGCCATCTTTTATTTGTTTTTATTGTTCCGTTATAAATATAAATCTTTTCTTTTTTTAGTAACTTCCACCATTACCAAATGTAGCTCCTGTTGGAAGAATATTAAAGTCAAGAATTATGTATTCAGCTGTTTTGGTTGGTTGTAAATAAATACCACCTACTAATTGATTTCTGTCAATTTCTGTTGGTGTGTTGTTACCTTCATCCATTTGTACTCTAAATGCATATAATCCTTGTCTTTGTTGTACTGATTCTAAATATGGATTAACAATATTTAAGAATCTATTTCTTGTTTGAATTGTGTTTTGTTCAAATACTAAGTATCTTGAAGAACTTGCAATAAATTTCTTAACTGCAATTAATAATCTTCTAACATTAATTCTGTCAAGAGCTGTTGGTCTTGTTTGAAGTGTTTTCTGACCCCATATACAAACTCCTGTTCTAGGGAATGTAGCTATTGGGTTTACTTTTCCTTCATATAAGCTGTCTCTTTCTGATTGATTTAATCTTATTTTAGCTTCTAATACAGCTCCTAATACTCCTCTATTTAAACCTGCAGGTGCAAACCATTCAGCAGCAATGTTATCTGACGCAGCAATTGCACCAGGCACTATAACTGATGGAGGAACGAATACTGGCTTGTTAATCGAAGTGTCTAGCACTTTTACCCATGGGTAATATACAGCAGCATAATTACTGTCTAAACTTGATGCTTCATTTACTGCTGTTGATACTTTATCATTAAGTGTTGTTAAATCCATCACATAGAATGTATCTCCTCTATCTTCTACCATTGTAGTAGCAGCGTCTGTTACTGAAGCGTGAATTCTTTTTATTACACCAGGTAATACTAACATATTCATATCGTACTCATCTTGGTTTGAAAGAATATCAATTGCTTTTTTATATGCTGTGTAACCTGTAGCACTTGTAGAACTTAAATCCATACCTTGCATATGACTTGCTTGAATATATTCTCCTGTTCTGTATACTTGAGACGTTTTATATCCATCATATCCTCCTTGGAAAGGTACTGAAAATTGAAGTTGTCTTGATGTTGGACCATTTGCTCCTGTGTTATCAATAGAAGCACTTAAAGATCCTACAAATAATCCTGAATTTGCATGTCCTGAATAATCTTCAACATTAAAATCACCTGATACATTTGATTCAACATCTTCCCAAGGAATTGGTTTACAGAAATTTAAATTATCTACTTCTATATCTCCAAAATTAAATCCTAAAAATGCTTTTGAATTAAAAGATGTTCCAATTGTTTGTGTTGATTTGTAAGATGCAGATGGGAAAGTTACTGTTGGTGTAAATGCTACTGCATTTACTGGGTTGTAAACTGCTCTAAATCCTTTAGGAGACAATTTAGGTGAAAATGATTTACCTTTTACTCCTTCTGCTACTTCTACTCTACAAAAAGCTGATTGGTTTGGATAATCTCCTTCTGTTATTACTTTAGCAAATGTAGTGCTGTATACTGCTCTTCTATCTCCAATTACTCTTGCTACATAATTTACACTGTCTGGGTCTAAATTACAATTATTAAACTGTTCTAATATAGTTGGTCTACTGTCTTTATCTCCAAATTTTCTAATCAATACATTAAATGTGCTATATTGTTCTTCTCCGTCTATATCTCCTGGTTCTTTTAAACCTGTGATTGAAACTTTATATTCTGTGTTACAAGCAGCACCGTCATTTAAACAATGGAATTTAATTAAATCTTTAACTACACCACTTTGGTAACCTGATGTTATCCAAGGTGTTTTTGCATGATCATATCCTTCAACATATGAACTTGTGTATGACATAGCTGTTGCTTGAGTAACTAATATTAATTCTCTGTCTGCATGTACTCCAGGATACCCTGCAGCATCTGTTCCTGCTGTAGACGTTACTGCTGAAGCTGTAGCTGCTCCAAATGTTGTTGTAATGTTTGCAATATTACCTGCTTCATCTGCTGTAACTGTTACTACATTATCTGTTGCTGATGCTCCAAATCCTGTTATACCATCAATGGCTGTTGCTGTAGCTGTTGCTAAAGCACTTGCTGTAATTGCTCCATTTGCATCTACAGTTAATGCTGCTGTTTCTGTTAATGAACCAGATAAGTCTGTATTAGCTGCTGCTGCATTAGTATTAAATGCTACTGTGTGTGAAGTACCGTCAGATGTTTCTAAATAAAACGAACCTGAAGCTCCTAAAGCTGGATCTTGTAAACTAGATGTGAATATTGTATCTGTAGCTGAACTTAATAAAGTAATTGTATATACTTCTTGAGTTGTTGCAGCTGCTGTGTTAGTAGATAGTGTTTTAAAGTTTGTGTAAACATGTGCTGAAGGTTCCCAACTATCTGCTCCTATTTTACTATTATTTGAATTGGCACCTATTACTTTTGTAATGTAATCAGCATTTGAAGGTTTTAATGAAGCAGAAAAGTTTTTTGCTGAACTAAACCCAGTTCCATTAAAATCTAAAGCAAAGCTATCTGCTATTCCATTAGTAGTAGCGAAAGAAGCTGCTGTTGTATCTAAACCAATTGTTGATGGATTTTGAGAAGGGAAAAATGTTGTTAATAATACATTACCATTTGCTCCACTTACTGCTAATCCAACTACACCTGTATTTGCTGTTGGGTCTAAATTTTGACCACCCCCACCTAAAACTCTTACTACAGTAACTGTTCCTGCATTTTTTAGATATTCTCTTACTGTTTGTGGTACGTAAGTTGTTGGAGATAAACCTCCGAATTTTTGTTCAAATTCACTAAATCCTCTTCGGATTACTGTTGGTACAAATGCTGGTCCTTTTGTTGTTGGTCCAACTACTGCTGCTCCTATAGCTCCAATTCCTTGTGGTAAAAATGAAAGGTCGTTTTCTCTAGTAAATACACCTGGTGATACAATATTTTCTGCCATTTTGTTATATTTTAATTTGTTCTGATTAGATTACAATGTTATCTGGATATAAATATAAAATAAATCTATAAACCGAAACTAGTTTAGGCGATTATTTTTTATAACCGCCAATAACTATCTAACTAAAATTAAAACCTAATCTGCAGGCTTAAATTCATTGTTTTCTAAATCAAAAGTTCCTTTTCCGTATTTAGTTGTTAAACTTTCGGCTATATTTTTTTCTTTGATTTTTAACTGAGCTAGAGTTTGTCTTAATTGATTTTCTGAGGATGTTAAAGATTCTCTGTTAATTGCAATTTGGCCAAATCTAATAATAATTTGATCCATTTCTGCTTGGATTTCTTGTAAAGATGTTACTTCTTCTGTTGTGAATTTTTTGTTGTCTGACATAACTTTGATTAATTAATGTTTATATTCGAATATACATATATGCAGGTTAAAAAGACCCACCAGTTATTGTTCCTGTAATTGTTCCACTTGAACTTATATCTCCGATTACCTCTAATTCTACTTTAGGATCAGTTGTACCTATACCTAATCTTGCTCCTGTTGTGTGAGTTCCATCATCGGTTGCAGTTATATAAGATTTTCCTTTTGCTGATAATTGAACTTTTTGTGTTCCGTCATCGTATAACAAAAATCTTCCTACCTTTTGATCGTAACTATTCCCACCATACCTAACAATACTAGCTAACCTGTTTCCTCCTGCTCCATTAATTGTTATATTTCCTGCTGATGTTGAGGTTCCACCGATATCAAGAGAGCCTGATAGTTGATGGTTGTCTCCAGCATCTATAACCATTCTTTGTACAGAAGTACCGGTTTGATCAGCTACTTTGAACACTAAATCACCACGTACACCTGTTGCATCAACACTATGTATAACTGATTGAATGGATGCAGCTTCTCCAGCTATTCTGTCGTTAAACCCTGCTATTGAGCCAGATTCTGCTACGAATCGTATAGAACCTATAACATCACCCTCTCGAGGTACTGTATTGAATCCTCCTTTTTCTAGTATTTCTAATATTGAGTTTTGCTTCCCAAGTTCTAATGCATTAAAAACTTCAACTGCATTTTCATCGGATGAAGAACTTATACCAATACTTGCTAAGGACTCTTGGGTTATAACTGAACCCCTTGAATATTTTAAAATAAATTCACTACCAGTAGCTGCTGATGCTGCATCCTTATTAAAACTTTCAATGTTACCTTCATTATTGATTTTTAAACCTTTTCTAGATCCTGGTCGTTGGAATTGTGCTTCCTCTACTATTGCATCAAACCCTGATTGGGGGTCATCTGTGTTGAAACCAATTTTCCCACTTTGTGAAATGTATACTGAATTAGTGTAACCACTACTACCGGAAACTTCAAATGTTAAATTAAATGAACCAGGTGTTGCTTTTATTCTTGCTCTTTCTTTATTGTCTCCATAATCAGCGTGGTTTGGGTCATTTTGAGTAGTCTCATAAAATTTAATTTCTGAGTCTTTTATTCTAATGGGTCTACCCGTTGTTGGTTTAGTGATAATTTCTTCTCCTTGAATAGAACCTGATATATCAACGTCTGCTTTAGGATCTTTTGTACCAAATCCTATTTTACCTGAAGATGAAAAATACATTAAAGTAGGATCAGTTTTTCCTGAAGCTATAAAACCAGGAGACCCAGTACCTTGTCTAAAAGATATATTAGATGTATCTGTTATTTCATCAGTAGGTCCTATAAGTAAAGATCCTGATTCTTTGCTTAGTACAAATTGTTCCGCAAAATTAAAAGTACCGGATCCTGAAGTAGAATAGGTTGCTTCTATATTAGATCCTAAAAGTATTGCTCCTGAACCTGTATATACCGTAGGGGTTACTGTTATTTCCCCCCTTATATCTGTGTAACTTATTGTTGTAGTATGTAATAGAGATGTATTTGACTTACTTGCTGATATTAAACCTGTTTTGTGGGGGGTGGAGGAAGTTATTGCATCATGTATAAGTCCTCCTAATACTATACCATTTGAACCTGATGTGTAATTAATGTCTATAAATTCTATATTGTCTGTAGAGGATCCTGTAAGATATAAGCTTGAACTTTCTGAAAAAACAAAAAATGGGTTATTTTTGTTATCAGAAGAAGTATATTTAGTTTGAATATGAGATTGTGAAAAAAATCTAATTACTAAATCAGTGTTTGGGGCATTATTACTACCACTAACAAGAGTAAATCTAATGTAAGGATTTAAAGTTGTATTATTTATAATGTTTAAAGGAAGACTACTACTTACATTTAAATTTAATGATGCTGGGGTTGCATTGTTAGATGATGTTACATTAAGTAAAGAAGCTGAAGGGACAAAACTAAGAGTTCCTCCTGGTGTGGCAAATACTGTGTTGGATATTGTAGAGTTATACTGTGGCATATTTTATTAATTATTAAGCTGCATCTCCAACTGAAATTGCTCCTGAAGAATATATTTCTTCAACACCATCACCACTATTGTAGATATAATCATTAGTTAGTACATTTGGTTCTGTTTTTTTAAGTCCCCTAAAATCGGACATTTTAATGTTAGTTGTTCTGTATGTTCCATTACTCTCAATCACCCCACCTAATGACGTACCTGATATAAATCCTATATTTGCATTATTATATATTCCAGGAGCTGTTCCACTACTTATTCCTTTACCAAATTGAACAGTGTCATTATAATGTTTTAATCCCTGATTTGGGTAGCTAAATGCCCAAGTACCATAATTCTGATTATTTCCATAGGGTTGATTAATGTTTATACCATGTCCTTCAACTAATTTGCTAACAATTCTATATTGACCAGTACCACTACCAAAAGTATAATTAGGACCATTATCATCCATTTTTAAAACACCTAAATATCTAAAACTTGGATTTAGATTAAAAAAATAATTAGTTATTGCATCTACCATTCTAGTAGCGAGGGTAGTATGAAATGATGAGTTTACTCCACTGGCGGCGTCTAATGTGTCTCTAATACTTCTACTGTTTGCCATTTTCTATTAGTTTTTTAAGTTCGTCAATTTGTTTTTGTTGGTCTTTTATAGCTTCAATTAATAGGGGAACCATTTTATCATATTTTACTGCTTTATAACCGTTTTCTCTTGTTTCAACTACTTCAGGTAAAACTTTTTCTACTTCTTGAGCTATAACTCCAACATCATGTCCGCTATACGTATCTTGTTTTCCATTCCAATCGAAAGTGTATCCACCAATTTTCATTATTTTAGAAATTGGATTAGTGATAGGTATAACATTGTCTTTTAAACGTTTGTCTGAGGAATAAAATGCAATAATATCACCACCATGTACTTGTAAGTTTGTACCATCAAAAACTAAATTATTATGTACATTATAACTAGACCCCCCATCTGAGGTTATCATAGCTCCTGCATTACCACCTGGGTCAAAATCTAAGTCGTTACCATTAGCATTAATTGATAAACCAACTCCAGCAATGTCGGTATTCAATCGAGATAATAGGACATCTTTAAGTGCTACTTTTTTAGGATTATCTGAATCAGTATCATCAGTAAATACTATTGAATCATCTCCTGTTGGGGTTACAACTGATAAACTAGCTAAATCTAAATTTACTGTTAAATCATCTGTAGCTGATGTTGCTGTTGCAATACCTGTTCCTCCTTTAATATCTAAATAATTACCATTTTGAATTAATTGGGAGGTTCCAGTATTATCTCCCCTTAAATTAAAACTAGACATTGTACCAGTTCCACCTGTGTAAGCTATTGTTATTGTGTCATTTGCAGTTCCCGTTACTGTTATGTAAGTACTTCCATTAAGGTTTAAAGTATCAGCGGATGAATCAGCTACAGCATTAGTTCCTGTAACTGCTATAGTTTTAAAAGCAAGATTTGCTACACTACTATGGCTAAAGAAATTTGAAATGGAAGTTGCTTGTTTAAATTCTCCAGTGTCGGGATCATAAGTAATGGGTAAGTTATTTGATGCTGGTACAGATGATGGTGAAGATGTAGTTGTAAGTTCAGCAAAAAGTTTTCCACTTCCACTTATATCACCTGAGGCTGTTATATGACCTGCTTGTAATTCTCCGTCTACTGTAGCACTACCCTCTCGTTTAACAATACGAGTACCTCTGTAAGTTCCTGTGGTTGTATTTGATGTTCTTTGACCTAATTCGGCTAAATGGGGATTCCCTCCCGAAGTACCTGCGGGGTCAGGAAGATGTAATTGATAAGTGTTAGTCCAATTATCAGCGTCATCGAATGTTTGGAATGTAAATCTTCCAGAGTTACTTCTTAACCACATATCACCATTATGACTATAAGGGCTTAGGTAGTTTTTATTATTATTAGCCCATATACCTTTGGTTCCACTATTTCCTGCTACTTCAATTTCATCTGCATCGTCAATACTATTACCAGCCATATCAAGATTTAAAGAAGCTGTGTGATTACCTAAGTTATCGGCACTACCACCACTACCACCACCATAACTTCCTGTTCTAAAGAATTTACCTGTAGAAGTATCGTACATAACTGTTTTAAAGTTAGTGTCACTACTATCTGCTACATCTGCAAATAAATTTCCACTTGCACTTATATTGCCTGAGGCTGTTATATGACCATCAGATATTAATTCTTGTCCTTCTAAGATAGAACCACTTATATTACCTGAGGCTGTTATATGACCCTCAACGTTTAATTCTCCTGTAAATGTGTCTGTTGTGTCTAAGAGAAAATCACCATAATTTTGAATTTGGGTAGAACTTGAAATTGTACCTGAGGGTATTGAAACACCACCTCCACCTCCACCATAACTTCCTGTGTAGAAAAACTCACCAGAAGCAGTGTTTATCATAACTGTCTGGTATGGGTTACCGTTAGCACTAGATGCGCTTGCATACAATAATCCACTTCCACTTATTTTTCCATCTGCTGTAAGACTTGAATTTGTTTGGAGTTTTCCATTTGAAGCAATACTTAACCCAGTAACTCCATAACCACCACCAAAAGTTGCAGTTCCTATTGCAGCATTATTACCTATCTGTAAGGTGCTAAATTGACCCATACCAGCTGGTGAGGATACGTTACCATAAGCAGTATTTATAGAAACTGTATGGGAAGGACCTTGTACTATTAAACTTCCTGTTATTCCTGAACTGCCAGATCTTTGTCCTGTTGTTTTAAAAGTGTCAGGTATTATGGCAGCTGATGCTGTTGTGTAGAATCTACCACTAGCTGTGTCTTGAACTACAATGTTTGAATAATTTCCTTGTGAAGATGAAGCGAATAATAAGCCACTTGCACTTACGTCACCACTTATATTTGTTTCTGGTGAATTAATAGTAATGTCATTATCTGCAGCCATTAAAACCCTATTATCACCATCAATTTGTATGTAATTGTCAGTACCTTTTATTGTTTGTCTACCAGCATTTGCAGTTGGCCATTCTATTGTACCCAAATCATTTAGAAGTAATCCACTAGCTGTTATAGCTCCACTTGCACTTATATTACCTGAAGCAGTTACGTGAAATCCTGGTCCATCACCAAGAGTAAGAGATGATCCAGTTATATGTGTAGTTTTAAATTTACTTCCAACTATTACTCGGTCTTGATTTATATGATATCGTAATATATTATAACTATTAGAGTGATATTTGTTTGCATATAAATTACCACTTGCACTTATATCGCCTACTACTTCTAATGCACCAGTTATTGCTGAATCTCCATTTCTTTGTCCTGTTGATTTAAAAGTATCAATTTGGGTAGATGATGAAATAATACTACTTCCTGTTATATATCCTTGCCATGAACCTGAAATGTCTTCAGCTGTAAAAGAGGCAGGTGCTGATCCATATGTTAATTCTCCTCCTTCAGGATCATAAAATACTGTGTTTGCAGTAACACCAGTATCTAATCCTCCATATATTTTATTACTTGCACTAATGTGGTTAAGACCTCTTATAGTACCTACTACTTCTAATTTATAGGTAGGGTTTGATGTTCCTATTCCTACATTACCTGACCCTGAAAGAGTCATTCTAGTAGTTCCCTTTGTTTGGAAGAAGATATTACTTGAATTACCCGCATTATTATTATAATCAGCACCAATAAACATATTTGCTGCTGCAGCAAATTGAGAACTTGTAACTGCTGCAAATTCTGGTTTGTCTGTTGTTTCTAGACCTAAATCTACTGCTGTGGCTGCTACACCATTTGTAGTTAATTGTGCTTGACCTTGTGCAGGTGAAGATAAAACAGAAGCAGAAATTGAACCATTAGTCTGTAGTGCCTGTATAAAGGTAAGATTTTCTCCTATATTTTGAGTATTGTTAGTTATGTTAAGAAGATTAGACCCAGTTATTCCTAACAAAGTTGTTTGTAATGATTGGCTAAAGCTATACCAACTTCCAGTTACTGCACTAGAAAATGCTGCAGAACCTATTAAATTAGAGATTACTTGAGAGGCTGATATGAAATTTTGTCCTTGCCATGAACCTGAAATGTCCGATGATATTTGTGCTGATGAAGAAAGTAATCCACCAGGTAGTGTTATAGTTAATGCAGCTGATGATGTAGTGTAAAATCTACCACTGGCTGTGTCTTGAACTACAACATCTGAATAATTTCCTACTGATGAAGATGCAAATAATAAACCACTTGCACTTATACTTCCATTTGGTCCGTCAGCTACTATATTACCTGAAACATGTAGATTTGCAGATGGAGTAATACCTCTTAAAATAGAAATTTTATCATCCCTCATAAACAATAAAGGAGCTGTTGCTATCCCACCTGCTGTTGGATCTATTGCAAATGGATATAAAGCATTAGCTGAAGAGCTTCTTATTAAAAATGAATCACTATAACCACCACCTGTTAAACCTGTTATCCATGATATGTCTGTGTTTTTAAATTCTAAATTAGCATTACTATTTCCATCATCTCCTTCAATTATTGCTGTTGGAAGTCCTGTGTGGTTAGACTTAATATGAAGCATTACATTATTAGCAGTAGGAGCTGCTGTTCCAATACCAATTGTTCCATCTACTCTTAAGTCTGAAGTTGAACCTGTTAAGTGTAAAGAACCTGTTATTCCTGAATCGCCATTTCTTTGTCCTGTTGTTTTAAATGTGTCTAATCCAACACTTAATCCTGCGCTTGAAGTTGTATAAAATCTACCATTAGTTAAATCTTGAACTACAATGTCTGAGAAATTTCCCTGTGAAGATGAAGCGAACAATAAACCACTTGCACTTATATTTCCTGAAGCTGTTATATTTCCTGAAGCTGATATACTTGTAAAGAAATTTGTGGAAGTTGGGGTAAGTGATATGTGTTTATTAGATTTGTTATCACTACTATAAATGTAAAAATTATTATCACCCTCCCCATTAATATTACCTAATGTCCAATCAGTAGTTTGGTCAGTGTTGAATTTTAAGGTTCCTAAGGAGCCACTTGTTCCTCTGTCTATTGTAATTCCCGTTCCATTCGAACTACTAAGCATAAGACCCTTACCTGATAATGCACCTTGTGCGTGGAAATAATTAGTTGGAAAATTATGATCACCACCTACCCCTATTCCTCCTTTATTTGATACGTTAGAAAAAGTTACTATATTTGACCCACTTACTTTAAATATCATTTTATCAGGACCACTGACATTACCATGATGTAGATATTTTATACTTCCTTGATCTATACTACCAGAACGTCCAAAATGTAATTGGGATTTATGAGTGTCAGCTGCTATAATTGCAATTGATGCATCTTGACTATTATCATTGTTTTGGAATATAGCTATGTCTGAAGTTCCTGCTGGTGGGGTACCTTGTCCTGATGATTTTTGAATTAATAATTTACTACTTGTTATATCACTTGTTACTTCAAAAGAGCCTGTTATTGCTGAATCGCCACTTCTTTGTCCTGTTGATAAGAATGTTTGGGAAGCTGAAACAAAGTTTTGTCCTTGCCAAGAACCTGAAATTCCTGCAGCTGTAAAACTAGAGGGGGCAACTTCATGTAATAATTCTCCTGTATTGGTATTGTAGAATACTGCATAATTAGTTAAACCTGCTGTTAACCCTGCATGTAAAGTTCCACTTGCACTAATAGGTCCATCTGTAAATAAACCACTTGATGTTATGTTACCACTTGCACTTATATTACCTGAGGCTGTTATATGACCTTCGTCTTTTACATGTATACTTCCTGAGAAAGTATGAATATCGTCTGATGAATTTCCAAATTGAGTAGAGCCACTTGTAAAAATTATAGAAGATGAAACAAATTCAGTGTGGAATTCTTGGGCTGTAATTGTACCTGTAACTGTTAAATCGCCTGTTAATGTGTCTGTTGTGTTAAGTAGGAAATCATCATAATTTTGGATTTGTTGGGATGATGAAACTAAACCAACACCAGCAGTAGCTAATGCTGTTGCAATTCCTTGTTGTTTAAATTCACCCGTTACAGAATCTATAGTTAGAAGCCTATCAGCTGTACCAAATGTTATTCCCCCAGTTCCTGTGCCTCCAAAGAATTTTCCACTTGCACTAATAGTTCCTGGTATTCTTACTCTTCCATCACCGTGTTGTATGGATAAATGTATGTCTTGTTCATTATTTCCTTTAATTTGAAAATGATCAAGTTGTCCATCATATTTTACAGCGTAACCTACTGCTGTTAAATTTTGTCTTAATGATAAGGTAGCATCATCTGTAGTAGCTCCTCCTCCTATTATTTTTAATGAAGCATCATTTCCACCCCCTGTTGGTCTAACTATAAGTGAACCAGTTATTTCTGAATCTCCTACTCTTACCCCTGTAGATTTAAATGTGTCTACAACCGTTGTAGTTAATGCAGCTGATGATGTAGTGTAAAATCTACCACTAGCTGTGTCTTGAACTACAACATTTGAATAATTTCCTTGTGAAGATGAAGCATATAAAAGACCACTTGCACTTATATTATTTGAGGCTGTTATGTTATTTTCTACTGTTAAATTTTCATTTACTGTTACTAACCCACTATCGTGGTGTATTGTTAAATGTTTATCAATTCCTTTATTTCCATATATTTGAAATTCATTATCACCAGCGTTATACATTAATTTAGAACCAGTTGTGTTGGCACCTTGATCGTATTGTTTTAACCTTAAGATAGAGTCGGCAGCAGATCCAGTGTTTTTAGATATTATGTTTAAATTAGCAACATCTAAATTATCTTGAGGTCTAATAGTTAAATCACCCTCAATTGTTGAGTGTCCTTGTCTTAAACCTGTTGATTTAAAAGTACCATTCACCCCACCTATAGTGGTTGTACCATCTGCTGCAATTGAAAAGACAGGTCTATAATTAGCTGTTTTTACTTCGAATAATATCTCTTCATAATATACTTTTGAAGAAGGATCAGTAGTTCCTTCCCAATTTTGAGAAATACTCATACTAGTATCACTATGTATACTGTCTACTGTAGCTATTTGGTAATAGTAAGGATTTATTCTGTGTATTATATTATTTGATTGTGTTGTTACACCCGTATAGGCTGGGTTAAAATCTACAGAAGAATCAAAAACTGTATTATTTAAGGAACTTGAAGCTGTGCTTGTAACAACATGATAAGATCCTGTTTGTATTATTCCTGTATGTAATGCTCCTGAAGAAATTAAAATTAAATCATTGTGAACTAGTTGTTGGTGTTTAACACCTGCAATTGATGAAGAAACTGATGCTGATGTATGTGATGAAGTTATATGGTATGTGTAAGGGGGTGTTGATATTATCTGTTTACCTGTTATTTTTATAGCATCTCCTACTTTAAAATTTGTTGTAAAATTAGTACCTGATCCTGTAATAATATTAGAACCATAAACTGTTTTTATAGAGCCTGAACCTAGGATATCTACAGGGTTTGTAGTTCTAAAGTTGTCTGCCTGAACAGATCTAGTGACGTGTAAGGATGAAGATGGATTAGCTAATCCTATTCCTACTTCCCCAAAACGTCTAAAATCCGAAATACCTTCTATTGTAATAGCTGCCCTACCATTGTTATTTGAGAAAGGAGGATAACCATTATTGTGGGCATGTGAAGAAGTAATTGTTGAATCTCTATCAAATGAATTATCTCCCCCTACTACAAATTGTATGTTGTTAGTCTCGAAACTATTTGCAGCTGCTCCTTTAATATTAAAGGGGTAAGTTTGTCCTGCTAGTCCTTCTTGCTTACCCTTACTTTCTATAACTACTGCGCTTGCTTTTTGATTTTCATAAAAGGTACCTGATGCATAATCCGTATGCATATAAAACTCTCCTCTATGAAGTTGTGGGTTATATAGTTTTGTTGAATTACCTGCTATATTTTGAGCACCATAATTATCTACTTCTAATTTTATTAGAGGAATTGTATTAGGTGTTATTGTTTTTAAAAGTATATCTGCATCACTTCCTGATTTAGCTGATATATCCAACATTGCTTTAGGTGCATTTTGTCCTGTTGTATTATTGGAAAAGTTACCAATACCTACTTTACCTGATGCCTCAATTGATAAGAGAGGCATTAAATCATTTGCAAAAGTATAAAGGTAATTAGCGTCCCTATTTGTTGTATTTCTTGGAATAACCTCCATTCCTATAATGAATTCATCTCCAGTACCATAAACAGGGGCTATGAAAGAAAGGGGTGAACCTCCTAAGTTAAATGAATTTATTCCTGAAGATGTTGGGTTATTTATAGAGGCAGAGTAGGCTTGTTTACTTATATCTTGTACCTTAAATTCCATAATAGGAGACTGCTGAGTAGCATTTCCGAAAACATAACTATTCCCCGAAGAGTTTGGATAACCTACAGATCTATCTGTTTCGGCGGTTATTACAAGACCCCTAGATTGTCCACTACCCCAATTTGCTCCTAATTCTGTTTTACCTGTTATTTTTGGGACTTCTGATTCTTTTGTATCTCCAACTTGTGTCTCCCCTATATGGATAAAAACTCCTGACCCTGTTCTTTGGTTAGGGAAGGCATTTGGGTTAAAATAAGGACCTACACATAAACCATTATATAACATACCATCATCTACCCCCATAGTGTTAATATGGAGTTTTGCTAAGGATGTAGAATGATCAACAGGATCTATCATTATAGTAGGAATATTAACGTCTGTTGCTCCTATAAAAGTTGGGTTGGGGGTTGCTCCTCCTGTTCTTAAACCTGAATGTATTGATATAGCTTCAGGAGCAGAAAGTAAATCACCTGAACCTGTTCCAAATATTCTTAAAACTTGTGTAATTCCATCCCCTGTAGGTGTGTTAGCTGTTCCATGATCAGATATATGAAATATATTATTTCCGGAAGATTGGATCATTCCTGTTGACCAATGGCTACTACTAGCGTTTGTAAAGCCTATAGATGCAGATTGGTTTGATGAGGTTATATGAATTTCATGTTTTAAATCCCCACTTGCGCTTACATTCCCCCCATTTCCTACTAATATATTATATGAAGAAGATAAGAAGCTTGATGACATATTGTTAGCTAATCGACCATCATACCATAAACTTTCTGTAATTGCATTTACAGTAACTGTAGCAAGATTACCTGCACCTGATGCTGTTATTGCATTTCCTACAAAATTAATAATTTGTGCATTTGATGTTACTGTAGTACCATTATCAGAAACACTAGCAAAATTATAATGGTTAAAAGCTGCTGAGGAAGTAGTGAATACAGTTCCGTTTAATTCGGTTAATACACTGAAGTTAGGAACTTGTCCTGGATAACCATCTAAGTTAGTAAATTGTGCTTTTGAGGCAGTTATAGCAGATGATATATCTAAAGATCCCGTTATTTCTGCATCACCAATTCTTATACCGGTTGATTTAAATGTTTCTCCCCCATAACTTCCTGTTTTATATACTTGTCCTGTAGAATTATCTAAAACTAATACACTAGTACCTGAAGAGGGAGAAGAGTCAGTTCCTGGTATAAAGAGATCATTTGAACCATTTATTGTGAATTTATCTGAGGATACAGTTGCTATATTACTTCCGTCTGAATATAAATTTATGGTATCAGTTCCAAAAGTTAATTTTGTGTCTGTATTATTTCTATGAATTAAAGAACCATGAATGTAAGCGTTATTTCCGTATAAATCTAATGATGCGTGTACATTACCACTAGCAGATATATGACCTGGATATCCCCCATTACTTGCTGTGGTGTGTATGTTTCCATGGACTAATAATGCTGGGTCTACTTCACTATCTAATAGATTACAAGTACCTGGAAGATGTTCTCCAATCCTTACAGATCCTGAAAAGTGAGTTAATGTTTCTGCTCCTATATGAAAATAATTAGCACACCCACAAGTAGCTGAAGCTAATTTAAATCTAAACTGATCTGTACCCTCCATAATAGGACTGCCGTCCTCTTGAGAAGAATCGTTTATTAGGATTTGTTGGTTTGTAGATTGACCAGGAAATACTACTAAGTCAAAATTGTCAGGAGTACCTCTTAATGCAAATAACTTTCTGTTTCTTTTATAAAATAAAGTACCCGTTTGGACATTAAGTACTATGTCTTTTGAGGAAAAAGAAGCCGCTACAGGATCTCTATATTTTATTAGTAACTTTCCTCCTAATTTAGCCATTATGTTGTAATTTGTTTGTTTTCATATAATAAGGAGGATTAACCTATAGTGTGTCCCTTGCGGAATTTAATTAAAGTGTATTTTTTACAAGTTGTCCAGGATCTTTTTAGAGATCTTTCATTAATTCATATTTTGTAATAAATATAAAAACTAAATGTTAGGTGTAAAAAAACTATATCTTTATTTTACCTGAGATAATCTTATATTTTCCTGAATTGAAAAATATATAAGGTGAGGTTACTACGGCGGCTGTATAATTTATTGTAATTGTACCACCAAAATTTACCCCACAAGCTATATCACCATCTAATTCTAGGGGTTCTTCTGTGTTTAATGCATCATCTGTTACTAATAAAGCTACATCAAAATCATCTTCATTTACAATTTGGGCTATAGCTGTAGCATTTAAAGTTATAGTATTTGTACCTGTACTCCAACTTGTAGCGCTACTGTATGGTGTGTTTACATCAATGTTATCAAAATCATCACCACTAGCTAAAATGGGGGTTGCATGTGTACTTTTTACAGCTGTAACAGTTGTGTCTGCATTTCCGTTTCCAGGAATAGATAAAGTTACTGCTCCTGTTGTTCCTGTGATTCCCGATGTGTCAAAATTAAGAAAAGTTCTTGTGTATCTGTAAGTTCCACCTCCTCTACCTGAAGATTGAAAATATTGTATTGCATTTGCTTGAGCTCCTCCTGTACTTACTGCTGTTCCTGATGCTTGTTCATGTGCGTTTTGGGCACTAGAACCTACATCCCCTTGTATAAAATATCCTACATTTAATGCTTGAGTTGCCATTTAAAATTGTTTTTTAGGTAAATAATAAGTTGTATTATTAAAATAACTGTTTGTTGGTGGGTCAACAGTTATAGCTTGGTAAGCTACATTAGATATATTATAACAATTAGTTTCATCAGTATTGTTATTCCACCAAGTTACTTTAGTATTTGATTTTGTTAAACTACTTAAAGATGAACTAAAATTTTTCATGTTTTCATCACCAAAAGTATCATAAAATATACCGTCGTATGTTGACAAAGAATCTTTAACATCATACCAACTTCCTGTTATAATAGTTACATTAGGTTTATTAGAAGCCCATGCCTGAGCCTTGGGTATAATATTGGGATGGTTTTCTATTATAGTGTGCGTTGAAATTGAGTGTGAATGCATATAACCCGCTGATATTCCCATTCCAAACCCTATTTCTAAAATATCACCTCCATTTTCACACACATAAGCTGCTGAAGCTGACATTAAAGGATCTTCCCAATCCATCATAACTTCAAAGTCTCCACCAAAAGATGTGTCTGTGTAATATATTGTATTTTTTGAAAACTTTAAGGTTTTACTTATATAACCCATTATATTATTTATATATTATTGGTTTTTAAGTTTATTTACTTCAACAACAAGTTCGTCTATTTTTGTCTTAAGAAGTTTAACTGTTAATACTTCTTCTATCTCATCATTTTTAAGATATTCTTCTTCTAATGTGTAAGATCCTGAAGATATTGTTTCTGTTATTGTTTTTATATCTGCCATTTTATTTTGCTGTTAATGTTATACTCATATATCCTCTTGCGTTTTTAGCTGCAGGGCTACTTGTGTTTGTTCCTACACCAACATAAATCATTGTTCCCGCAGTTAAATTCCCTGTATAAGTTAAATCATTATTAGTATATTTACCAGAACCATCAAAAGTTACTCCATTTTGAGCCACTCTAGTTAAAGTAATGGCTGTTACTGCTCCTTCTACTCTAGAGGCTGTGTACAATACTAATGAAAATTGGTCTGTATGTGTTCCCCCAGGTCTTAACCCACATAGTATTTCTATTTTTGAAACATCAAAAGGTAATATTCTTCCCCAATTTTGATCATCATCACTAATATTAAAACTACTTACTGTCATAGGATCTCCACCAATTGCTTGTGGATCATTCCAATTAAAAGGATTATGTTGTAATGTTCCCCCAAAATATAATGAATTTTGAATAAAAGGATTATCATTAACATAAAACCCATTGTTTACTAATATATGTTTTGTTCCTCGGAATGCTGAACCTGTTATAGGTCCATCTACTTCTAAACTAGTTGCTTGTGATGTGTCTCCTGTTAGTACTTCAAAAGATCCTGTAGGTGCATTTACAGATACACTTGAAGATATATAACCTGTTGCTTCTATATATGAACTTGCTCCACCTGTAAGTGTTAGTCTTCCTCCTCCCCCATATGTTGAACTGTTTGAAATTCCTACAGCAGTAAGACCACCACTTGTTCCTATACCACCGTTTCCTGCTCTTAAGTCAAATGCATCAGAAACAGAAACAGATCCTGCGTCTATGTCTGTTCCTGCTACACGACCAACTGTCATTGTATTTGTACTAGGATTGTATTTGGCCCCAGCATCTGTTTTGAGTTGCTGTGTAGCTGCTGCTGAATCTGTAAATGTAACGAAATGTTCTGCGTTTCCACTGTCTGCAGCAGTAGTTACATTTGTTGCGTTTGTTGCGTTTGTTGCGTCTGTTGCTGCACCTACTGTAAGATTGTTTGCTGTGGCTGTTATACCTTCATGGAGTATATTATTGTTTCCAATTAATGCATCTCCATCTGCTGTGTCTGATATTAATAGTGTTTTAACCGCGGCATCAGAACCTGAGGTTATAACTTTTTTCCAATTTGGCATATTTTATTTTATTATGGTTGGCTACTCAAAATGAGTCCACTTCCTGTTAGGGCCAATAATTTATTATAAATATATAAGAACTATTATTTCTTAATCTTTTCGAGTTCTTTTTCTCTTTTAATAGTTGATTTTTGAATATCTTTTTCTACTTTTTCTTGTAATATAGCTAAATTTTTAGCATTTTTTCCTGTGATTGTTACTAAGTCAAGACCCTGACGTATAACTGTGTATTCTTCTGGTGTATACATAACTTATTTATTTTAATTTATTATAATTCGTTTGTAATTTATATACAAGATTGTATAACTCTTCTAGCACAGAGCCACTGAAGTTTGAATTTTTGATTGATTGAAGTAAAATCGCTATCTCGTCTTTCGACAATGATAGCGATATTTGACCTTCTGGAATGTCTATTAATTCCTTATCTTTATTTATTTTACTATGAAACATAACCTTTTTTATTAACTTTTTTAATTTACACACTATGCATAAATGTAAATTTCATTTGATTCAATTCTAATATTACCATTGTGGTCAGCTTTTGCTGTTGCAGCATTTGCTTCACTTCCTTCAAACACACCTGCTACATAATATCCTGCTGTACCAGCACCAAAATTAGTAGTATTATTAGCTGCTACAGCGGTTGTAGAAACTGCTAATCTACCATCAGCACCTCCTCCACCATCGTAACTATGATCCCAAAGTAATGCTTTACCTGTATTATTTGTACCAGTTGTACCACCAAATATAATACCTACATCTTTTGAATTTGATCCTGAATTAAGTAATATGAATTGATCTTCTACATTTAAATTGGCTGTGTTAACTGTTACTGTATCACCTGATACAAGTAAATCTCCAGTTACTGTTAAGTCATTAGCTATTGTAATATCATTAGCTAATTTATCACCTGTAACTGCATCGTTTGCAATGTCTCCTGTTTGAATAGAGGTACCTGCGATTGTAACAGCACCACTTGATACTGTAAAGTGATTTGTGTCAAATGAAGCGATACCTTTATTAGATGTAGTTGCATCCTCTCCTGATATTACACCTGAACTAATGTCGATACCTTCTCCTGCTGTGAAAGCACCTGATATCGATGCTATAAGAGCATATGAAGATAAATCTTGATCTGCGGTTGCTCCATTCTCAACATTAATAATTGTTCTAACTTGTGTAGCAGTTAATGCTGTTGGGACTCCCGTTCCTGCACCGTTTGCTCTACCTATTATTTTATCTGCTGCTAAATTAGCCATTTCAGCTAAAGCAACACCACCATCTTTAATAGTTATATCACCACCTGAATTTGCAAAGTTAGCTGTGTTAAATTTAGCAATACCCTTATTGGTTGCAGATGCATCTTCTCCTGATATTACACCTGAACTAATGTCGATACCTTCTCCTGCTGTGAAAGCACCTGATATCGATGATGTAAGAGCATATGAAGATAAATCTTGATCTGCGGTTGCTCCATCAGCAACATTAATTAATGTTAGTACTTCTGCTTTTGTAATACCTGATTTAAACGCTGGGGTTCCACCATTATCATAAATTGCTGCATTACCACTATTGCCTGATACATTTGCATTTGCTCCATCAGCAACATTAAGTATTGCTAAAGCTTCAGCTTTTGATAAGGCTTTAGGTACTCCATCACTTGCAGCTGTTCTACCTATAAAAGTATCTGTAGCTATGTTGGCTAGCTTAGCCATTGTAATACCAGCGTCTTTAACCCTTACTGCGTCTGAACTGATTTCAACAGTTGAATCATCAACACCCACACTTAATGCTGTACCTCCACCACCTGCTAAACCTGCACCTGCTACTGATGTTGCAATTTGAGTTGCTGTAATTCCTGCATCTGCTACTTTTACTCCTGATGAGCCAAGATTTAATGTAGATCCGTTTAACTCTAATGCTACTGTTGCTCCTGCAGAACCATTAAAAGTAAAATCTGCTATACCATTACCATCTACTAAACTATTTCCTAAACTATCAGCTGATATTCCCGTTAGTCCTGAACCATCCCCAGAAAATCCTCCTGAGGCTGTTACTTGATTAAGATTGGCGTTTGATCCCGATACTATAACTTTTTTCCATGTTGCCATTTGTTTATTTTTTTATTTTTGAAATTATTGTTTATTATACATATATTAAGGTTAAAGACCCATATAAAATGCCGAAGCAGAATACACTAAACCACCTGTAATTGCCGTTGGTAGTGTGTTTAATGCACCATATTTTAAAATACCGTCTTTAGTTACTTCTAATTTATTGTCTTGTCCGTTGTTGTTTGCTATTTTTATTAAGAAAGGTGAATCTTCAGCCCCCGATTCTAATGTTATAACTGTTTGGGCGAAAGATCCTGTAGTTCCTATTATTTGGCTACTTCCACTTATAATACCAGATGAAGTGATGTTTGTAAAACTATCTAAACTTTTTACAGCTTCACCTGAACCAGAACCAAAATAAAATAGACCATTGTCTATATTGATAGCTACCTCTCCTTGTGCTAAAGAAGAAGGAGCCGCTGATCCTGTTCCTGTTTTTAATTGAATTATACTAGCCATATACTATACATATTTAAAAATTCCCCCCATCTATACTTCCTATTATATTAAGTCCTATTATATTGCCACTTGCACTTATATTACCTGTAGCTGTTATGTTTGTTATTCCAAATATAGCGTTACCATCTAAATTTATAGCTTGAGTTGCTGTGTGGTTTCCTAAATTATCACCTCCTGCTACTGCTGCTGCTAAAGATGAAGACACATCGTTAAAACCGGGTATTTTAAAAATACCACTAACCTCAAAATCATCTGTTGTAGTAATTTTATTACCATTAAAAGATATAGGAAGAAGACTACCTGTTCCGTCTGCTAGGTTAGTCCCGTCTGTTTGGACGACTTTTTGGTAAGTGTCCTGTATGTTTTGTCCTGTTAAGTCGTTTAACGCCATTTATAACCATTTTTATTTCTTTTTTTCAAGAACTTTTAGTACACCGTTTATTACTTTATTTGTGTTTTTTACATCATTTTCTTTAAGGTACGTTGCTACTATATTGTTTAGTTCATTGCGTTTATATGAAATATTATCTACGTTTATATCCTCTTTTATTAATAATTTAAATAGATTTATTACGTGGTCTTTTTCAGTAATAGTTGGTTTTTCATTTTTGACTTTAACCTCTACTTTAGCTTCTATAATAGGTTTTTTAGTTGTTTGTGATTTAACTTCAACAGTTACTTTTTTACTTGCGTCTACTTCAAAGTCACTTTCCCAGGGTGTAAATAAGGTATCTTCAGCAACCACTTCTAGTCGTATATTTCCTGAGGTGTTTTCATCAATTAAACCTTTTAATTTTCTAATTGGGATTTCACACTTTCCACCAGAACTAATAGATCCGTTAAAAAGTAAAGAGTAGTCAGAAGTTTCAACTACTAAGCGCGCTCTTGATTTACTTAAACTGGCACCCTCTAACTTAATGTCACACTCAAAGAGTTCAGACTTGTCAGTAAATAATTTATACATGAGGTTATTTTGTTATAAATATAAAATAATTATTAAAACTTGACATTTTCTGTTAGTACTTCAATGCCTAATACTTTTTCAGCTAATAGTTTAATGTCTGATACTTTTATTTTATAATTTTGAATTTCTTTTTCTTCTTTAATGGTTTTACCTTGAACTTTACAAATGAGTTTTACAAGACGTTTTTTCTTGTCAGTGTCAAATTGGGTCCAGGGCATATCTTCTGCCATGACTCCTCCTCCACCTAAAGCTTCTTTAACTAAAACTACTTCTTCCCAAGTAAAAGAATTATTATTCCAGGTAAAGTTAGCGTTTTCCCATTTTATTGGTGTGCCCATCTATTATCCTAATGAAATTTTAAGATCTGTTCCATCTCTATATAATCTACCAGCTACACTAGGATCTGATGTTGGTAAATTTGTAAAGTCTACTTGTGAACCATCTACTTTAAGATTACCACTTCCACTTATATTACCATGTACTGTTAGTTTTTCTGCTGGTGTAGATGTTCCAACACCTAAATTAGCTGTGCTATTTCCTGCTTCTATAAAAGAATCTATATTTCCTCTTGAATGAAAACTTGTGGTTAAAGATGCATTGTGATACATGTTAATTATAGAATCAGCTATACTAGTCATGTCAAGTTGAGTTTGATCAAAATTATATGGGTCAGCTTCTATAGTTACTCTATTTACATTTAAATTACTTCCACTTATATTACCTGAGGCTGTTATATGTCTTAATGTTATATCTCCGGATTGGCCACCAATAGTTACAATGGAATTATTGATATCAACTGCATCAAATGTTGGATCTCCTACTCTTAAGTTGTTAGATGAATCTACTAGAGTATTTATTCCATTGACTTTATATATTTGAGATGATATATTACCACTTGAACTTATATTACCTGAGGCTGTTATATCTCCTGTAATTAATAAATTATCTGTAAAGTTGATTCCTGCTACATCTCCTCCTGTTGATTGAAAATTATCTGCATATATTGTTCCGCTTGCACTTATATTACCTGAGGCTGTTATGTTTGTAGCTTTTAAATACCCATTAGTAGTAATAGCATCTCCATTAAAGTTAAGGGTTTTATTAGATGGACTATATGTTATAAGAGAAGTCTGTGATGAAGTTGAACCACTTGTAATAAGAAGTCGATCTGTGTTATCTGCACCTATTTTATAATTTGAGTCAGTTCCAAGTACAAGCTCTTTATTATTAGGAAGTTTAATGTCATTTTGAAAATATGTTTGTCCTGATTGGAATAAAATTTGACTTACTCCTCCTACCTCTACGAAACCTACACTTTTTATATATATGTTTCCATCAATTGTGATACTATTACCATGAAGTGCTCCACTTGCACTTATAATACCTTGAGCTACTATGTCATCACTTGAAAGAATATGTTCTGCTGTTATTGTTCCACTTGAACTTATATTTCCAGATGATGTTATGTGGTTTTCTACCTCTAAAAAAGAAGAACTTAATGTACCTACAAGTATTTGGGTTCCTGTTTCGTTTAAATTTAAATTAGAATTTATTAATTCATGATATTGTGATTGGTTTGGTATATCACCTGTTTCAAAGTATCCTTTTAGTGTTTTTTTATTTGCCATTATCCTATTGTATTATTTTGTCCTATTGTTTGATATCCAACTCCTATTATTTCTTGTTGTATATTTTGTACTCCTACTGATTCTCTTATTTCTTCTCTTGTTCTTGGTTTGTCAAATGTACTTACTGTTTCAGTAGTAAATTTAACTGTTGATTTGCTAAAGTGTTTTTGTGGTTGTGATGCTAATTTAGCGCTCATATCATCTGGTATAATATATCCTTGTAAATCTAAACCAAAGGTTGTTTTAACCATTCTGTTAGTTCCTTGTGATACTTCTACATTGTTTGCAAATGTGTCTATCCTCGCCATAAATTTAAACCTTTCAGGATCACCCCAATAAGCATCAGAAGCATAATTTATAGCTTCTACTATTTTATTATTTTGAGCAACATAATCTGTCCATATAATAAATGAATATTTTAATCTAACATAATCAGGAATAATTACATTATGGAATTCTTTTTGTGGGGCTCTATTTTGTAATAATGAAAAGTTATCATATTGGTTTCTTTTCGTATATTTTACTTGAAATGTTTGGTAAAGATGAGGATTATTAGCATCCATTTTATTACCTAAATCTCTTCTTTTTTCAACACTATCTCTTTTAAACATTATGATAGGTGCTTGAATTTTTCCTTCTTTGTCTCTATAATAGCCGTCTTTTTGAGCACCTTTCCACCTTTCAGGATTACCATAAACTAAAGGAACATTTACTCTGTTTCCATTATTAATTACTGATGGTTTTATAACGTTATTAAAATAAAAATTTATAGCTTCATCATGATCTTGTAAACCTATAGAAACATCTTTTATATTATCATCATCTCTTCGTGTTATACTTCCTCTATTAGATGGTTTTTGGGTATTTGTGCTTTTTTGTGGTTGAATGTTATTAGGTACCACATCTTCTACTGGAAAACTAGGTTTAGCAGGATCAACTGATGATGGTTTTTCAACATTAGGAGACAATAAATTATTTCTTAATTTATCGTTTTTTCTTTGTGGTAAAGGTCTATTAAAGTCTGCCATTATAGTGGGTTAACTGTTCCATCCGTTACTTTATTAGTTGAAGGATATTTTCCCCCTCTTAAAGGTATTAAATTTAATTTTTCTACTAAAGATAGGTGAGTGTTTAAAATTATTGAAAAACTATCTCCAAAATCTACTGTTCCTGTTGATATAGCATAATCTGGATCTCTACCCATAAATAGTTGGTTTTCTACTTTTGAATCTACTTCATAAAAATTATTTCTAAAAAGTAACAAATCTCCCACTTCAGGTATTAAATTTAAGTTTCTTAATTCTTCTTTTAAAAACTGATAACCAACGGTTTGATCAATGTCAGATCCAAAGTCATTGGACGACCACGCTTGATCTTTTCTATCGATTAAACACGCGATTCTTACGGGTTCATAAAACATTTTGCCCATAGACTCACCATAAACATTAGCTGTTGTACGTTCAAGAGCAAACTTATAATATCCAACTTCTGTTTGAATAATATCATTAAGAAGTTCTTTATTTAGTTTGTGAAATAACGATATGTCTCGTGATCCTCCAAATAATGCCATTATAATCTTTTTAAAGTTTCTGGATGAAATACTACTGATTTTACACCTGGTATTCTTAAATCATCTTTAGACATGTCAGATGTTACCATGTCTTCTTTAAATTTTATTAAATCTTGTTTAGGATCTGTTCTTGTAACAAATTTAAATTTTACTCTAGTATATTCAGTGTCTTTTTTCTTCTGAGTACCATCGGGAGTGATATTATTTACAATTGTTACTTTTTCTAAACCTCTAATTTGGTCTAATATACTAGTAATAGGAACTTTTCTATCAGATATAATTCTTACTTCTACTTGGTAAGTATTTAATACTTCGTTTAATATGTTTGTTAATTTTATCATTATCCTATATAAATGTGGTATGGTATTTTGTAATATGTTTCTTGTGTTTGTTGTGCTTCTTGGTTTTTTCTTTCAAGTTGTTTTAATCTTGTAGTTTCTTCAAGTAATTCTTTTAATTCTGTTATTAGTGTTGCTTTTTCTTCTTTAGCTTCAGCTAATAATCTTGTATGGTCTAATGTTGTGTCAGATCCAGGAATTGGTATTGTACCATATTTACCCCTTATACTTCCTAACATTTCTTTTGCTAATGCTAAAGCATATCTTCTAATCCATTGTCTTCCTGGTTCATTTATATAAGCATATGTTGGGTTAGTGTAAGGAACATTTGATATGTCTGTTATTAAGTTAGGGGCTGTGTTTTTTACAGGATTGTTTGCTACTGATTGTACTACATATTCAAAATGTAAAGTGTAATCTTTATTAGGTATAGGGAATAATTTTAAATATCTATTTGCTTCTACATTAAAATGATATCCTGATTTTCTAATTGTATCATTTAATTCAATTGCTTGTAATTTTTGTAAATCAAAACTTAAGGGCATTAACATAAAGTTTACACCAGGTGAATAATTACCAAATCCAAAAGATTGCATTAAAGATTGAATTCCTGTACCTGTACCAGCATAAGGGTCAAAATATCTATTAATTGCTGCTGGTTGGTAATGCATTATTTTCTTTATATAGATAGCTTCTGATCCACTAAGTGAAGAACTAGCATGTGATAATATATCATATTTTTGTACTCCTCTAAGTACATCTATAGATCCTCTTTGTATTTCATAATCTCCCCCCGCTCCATCTACTTCACTACCATATTGTTCAGACACATTAATTGTGCCCCCCATATTAGGAGTAATTAGTTGGTTATTAAAATTAGATCCAGTTGAATTTCCTTCTAAAGATTGAAAGTTATTTATTATTTGAAAATTGTATAATTGAGCACCATATTCGTTAGTTGCTTCTTCAAAACATGTAAAAAAGTTAACTGCTTGTAATTCAACGTCTACTAATGGATATCCTAAACGTTTAGCACACCAATCTGCTGTTTGTACTGCTGATGAAGTAAAGTCATTATCTGTATCATAAAACGAAAAAGGTGTTAATGATGCATCAAAGGAAGATGAGCCGGGCCATATAGGAATGTTTGCCATTTTTAATTGAATTAGGTTGTTCCTATATAAATATGAAGAAAATACGGAAAATTTACATTCCGTTTAGTAATTCAAATACTTCATCTATTGCTACATGACGATGATTATCTTCTAATACTCGCTTGTAAACATATTGAGATTTATCAATTTTAGGAACATCATGAATTGCTGAATAGTTTTTGTCTTTTAAGTCAATTTGTTGGTTGTCTCCACAAAATATTAAGGTTGATCCTTTACCTAATCTACCTAAAGCCATTCTAAATTGTGAACGAGTTAAATTTTGAAATTCATCAACAATTACAACTGCGTTTTCAAATGTTCTACCTCTAAAATGTGCTAAAGAAACCAATTCAATGTCTTCATTTTTTTCCATTTTTTCTAAAATAAGTGGTTTGTTGTAAATTTTACGCATGTTAGATTTGATAGGTACTATCCATGGTTCCATTTTTTCTTTTTCTGAACCAGGTAAAAATCCATTGTCTTCAGTTGACACTGTTGGTCTTGTGATTATAATTTTATTTATCTGTTTTTTAAAAAACATGTCTAATGCAACTTGACAAGCTAACAATGTTTTACCACTACCTGCTTTACCAACAATAAAATTGTAAGGATGATGTAAAATTGCCTGTTTTGCTGCTTTTTGTTCTTCTGAAAGTGAAAGTGAAAATCTAACAGAACCTTTTGGTGGCTTTTTTGCCATATTTTGTTTAACCATTTATGTAACGTTTTATTATACATATAAAAAAAAAAGAGCCGCTAATAGCGGCTCTCTTTAATGTATAGTTAAACTAACTGCTTACAGCTCGTTTAAATCGTGACAAATTACTTTACCATAGAAATCAGGTCTTACCATTTTCTTAGCATATCTAGTCATAATACCTTTTTTAGGCGTGAATGAAATTGGATCGTACACTAATGGAGTCATGATTAACGGAATGTATGGAGCAAATACAGCACCAGTTTCAAGGAATTGAGATCCTTTATAACCCATCAAGATAGTGTTTTCTAACATGTAAGGGTTTTTGTAGACTGTGTATCTTGAATTAATTGCACCTACTTTCTGAACACCCATTGCATACTTGTTAGCATCACCTGCTGAATCAGCTGCGAATCCTGGGATTGATTCTAAGATTGTAGAAACTTTTGGAGAAACTACCATAAAGTTGGCACCACCTCTTAAAGTTTTCTGGTGAATTAAGTTAGAAACTTTCTGTAATTTAACACCTAAAGTTTGGAACCAAGACATTTTAGTGTAATATACACCTGATGAAAGGTCTGTTCTTACACCTGCGTCAGTTACTTCACGCGCGATTTTAGCACTCCAGTGAGAAGTAGTATCTGCGTTTCTGATTAACATGTCTAAGATCTCTAAGTCAATTTCCATTGAAATGTACTCACTTAAGATTGAAGTTAATTCTGCTTCAGCGTCAATTGAGTGGTAAGCATTAAGATCTTGAGCGAACTCAGGCGTCCATTGTGCTTTCAATTTACGTGTTTTAGCAGCAACTGTGTCAGATCTTAACTGAACATCGATTGATGGAATCTCTAGATTAGAAGTTGATGTTGAACTTGCTGCAGTAGTATCTTCAAAGTCACCTCTGTCATCTAAGTTGTCAGGAGCTGTTAGGTAGTTAACTACTGCAGTTTGTCCATTAACTGGAGCACCAGCAACAAATAATTCTACGTAATCAGCACCTACTCTATTAAATTGGTTGTAGTTAGTTAAGCCTTCTACTTCCCATGCTCTTACTGCGTTGAAATCTGCATTTGTAAATGAATCATTAGAAAATCTAATTACATCTACATCATCCATAGTAACAGTAGCAATAAAATCACTATCATAATTAAGTGAAGCTGAAGAATTTGCATCTAATGGTCCATAAGATGCTGTAGCAGCACCAATTGATGAATCTAAAGTTACTTCATCATCGTGAGCTGAACCAGTTAAGTATATAGCTGCTGACGCAGTGTCTTTTATTGAGTAACCATAAGTACCAGCACCGTAAAGAGCTTTCTTAGAACCATCAGCATTTAATTCAGTTTTAGTCATGTCTGCAGAAGCAGCATAAAGTGAGTCACCTGCTGTAAATCCACCTTTTTGATTATTTCCATATTGGAAGTCAAGGTAGAAAATTAAACCTGCTGGTAAGTTCATTGGTTGAACTGACACTAGGTCTTTTGCTACGATTTCTCCAAATACTCTTCTTACTAATGGAAGAGCTACACCCGCCCAAGCTTCAGAATTACCAGTTGAAATGCTAGCATTATTTCCACTTGTAGCTAAGTTGTTTGATTCATTTACAAGCTGTTTAGCTTGATTTTCTAATAACATTGACATGTTATTTCTTTCTGTAGAAGATTCGATTCCCTCTAAAAGTCCTGATTTTTCCCACTTACCAGCTAATTTAGCTGACTGCTCGGAAAGAACTTTGTAAGGTGAAGCGCCTTCTAATAAATTGTTTACGTTGTCCATTTTTTAATTTATTTTTTGGATTATTGATTTATTTTAATGTTCGCTAATTTTTGGAAACGAGTCATCATATCGTTAGATTCAGATAGGATTTCTTTTTTAGGAGCGGTACTAGTACCAGCTGCTTTAGAAGCCATTCCGATTCCTTCTTTTAATGATTTTGTTTTGTTTTTAAAAGATGTTTTCTTGTTATTAGCAACAGTGAAAGTATCTTTGATTGTTTCATATATTAACTTAGCTTCTTTAGCGCTTTCAGCTTTGTCTAAAGTTTCAACTACACGTAGTTTCTGTCCTTCATCTAACTGATTTGCTTTAAAGATTCTGTTAACATACAATAATTTAGAGTTTAACAAATTAACTTCGTTAAGTTCAGTAGTTACTGTTTCTAAAGCTGCTTGAGTTTCGTCAAGTTCTTTTTTAACTTCTTCGTAACGACCACCAGCTGCTTTTTGTTTTTTCATGTAATCAGCAAGTCTTTCTGGTGTCCAAAACGCTTCTAGTTCTTCTGGAGACATTCTTTCTCCTGATTTACCTGAAAAGTTTACTGATGAAGCTGCTTTTTGAATTTTATCGTAAATGTTTTTCATTACGTTTTCATCCATTTCTTTAGCTTCACCAAAGTCACCTTCGTTAACTGTGTCTTCTTCGTTTTCGTCTAAATTGTTAATTTCCTCTAGAAGTGCATCTAAGTCAAATCCTTTTTCTTCATAAATGTCTTCAGCTTTATGTGTTACTTGCTGAACATCATGAGCTTCAGGATTAGTACTATGAATTTCTTCTAAATCTTTTTCGTCGTCTTCAGCTTTCGCTTCTTCGACTTTTTCTTCAGCGTCTTCGCCTTCTTCTAATTCTAATTCGTTAAGAATTTCTTCCAAATCAATTTCCTCATCTAAATCAGCTCCTTCACCCATGTCTTCTTCATCCATGCCTGCGATTTCGTCCATTTCCTTTTCTACGTCCATTTCGTCCATAGTTTCGTCCATTTCCTCATCCATATAGTTTTCTTCTAATTCATCTTCTTCTTCATTTAAAGTTTCAGATAATTTAGCAGAAAGCATAGATTGTAGTTTCGGTGTGAAAGCTTCTTCTAATGCGGCTTTTGCATTTGCAAGAGCAACTTCACGAACTGCCTTAGCGTCAGCGATTGCCTCTTTTAAAATGTTTTTTGCCATTTTTAAATAGTTTTTTCTCTTTCGAGTCTCGTTAATAAATTGTACGGGAAATAAGGATATTAGGATCCTTAATAGGGTTATAAGTAATCAGGGACGGCTTATTGGGAAGCGCGTATGTTCTGAACATACATATAATGGGAGGGGAGAAACCAAAAAAGGCGCCATAGGCGCCTTTAATGAAATATTTAATTAAATATTACTTCTTGTTTGTAAAGAAAGATGCTACTAGAATCAATACTACTAATCCTACGAAACCACCGTTACCAAATCCATTTACTAATGAAGTTAGGTTAGCGATTACATCCATTCCAAACACTGACCCGCCTGTTAAGACAAACCAAAGAATTGATACTGGAATTAAAGCCATAAATAATGACCCTAATCCACCTAAAAATCCACTTACTGTTGAAAATACTTTTTCCATGATAATTTTGTTTTTTAGTTAATTAAAATTTAAGACCTACACCTAATTGTAAATTAGTTGTTTTAGCCGTTGCGTCATAAACCACTTTAGGATCTACAAACACGCCTCTGTGAAACGTAAACATTTTACCTGCACCAATAGATAAGTTATCAGTGTTTAAACCTGTTGTTGAAACGTAAGCAAAGTACCCTTTGTAGAAGTATCTTGCGTGTAAATCAACTGCCATATCAGCAGTAGAGTCGGCTTGTGAAACATTAACACCAACCATGATGTTTTCTGTTAGGCCATATCCTACTGTTGGGCTTACGGACCACTCAGTCCATGCTTTGTTTGCGATGTCTCCAGTACCAATGTACCAGTCACCTTTTTCCTGTGCGTTTACTCCAGCAACTGTAAGCAGTCCTAAAGTTAAACTTAAAATCAATTTTTTCATAAATTTTGTTTTAGTTAATATTCGGGTTAATTGAAATATAAGGGAAAACAGGAATTGTCCCCCTTAATTTGATGTACATATAGTACTATGTGTTTTTAATCTCTCATAGAGTTTAATTGTTTTTGAAACCTTTATTGCTTGACATACATATGACCAGATTTTGGCCAACCCACATTTTTTCGTAGAGATTTTAGAGTTGTGAATAGTTAATTGTTCACTGTTAACATTTACACATACCTGTATTGTCACAGATAATGTCGCGTATAATGTTATTTACGTTTGTGTATTTAAATTCTGGTACTTGAATTTTTCCTTCATTTAAACCTTTTGGTTCCATAAAGGCACCGTGTGTTGATGGGGTTGAAACAAAATCCCAACATAATAATTCAAAGTCATCTTGTACTTCAACTGTACCTTCAGCTAAGTTTTCTGAAACTGAACCCATACCACGAGAAGAGATACCAACTGTAATACCTGAAGCAAATAATGCTTTTAATATATTTCCTGCGGGTGTGTTTAATACTTCAACATCTCCCATTACATTATCCCCATCCCACCAACATCTTTTAATTGTATGAGAAACATTTTGTAAATTAATTACAGAAGATTCAGGATGGTCTAATTCACCCATTGCTCTGTTTTCTGCTACAGGGCCTTTCATATATGCTTCAACCTCTCTTCTAAGGATGTCTTCAGGGTATATTCTACCGTTTTGGTTTTTAGTGTTTGCTGCTTGGAGTTTACCTGTAACTATTAGTGTTTTATTTTCTCTTATAGAAGATTCAACTAATTGTTTGTCTACTTTAAATGGTCTATATTCTTGTAATAGCATAATTATACTTTTTTATATCCTATACTTTTATAGGCTTTCATTTTCTTCTTTTTATCATCGCCAAATGCTTTTGGTGTAGCGTAAGCATCACTGTTTCCCGCCTGAAAAGAAGCTCCTGCTCCTGCTGATCCTAATGAATTTGTTTCGTCTATACTGAAGTGTTTTTTCATTATGTCCTCTATAGCATCATAATCTGTTTCGCTTTTTTTCTTTAAATCATCTAAAAAACTACTTACTTTCTTATCAAGTAAACCTTTAGGAAAATCATCTCCGTGGTGTTCTCCTAAACCATCATAATTTCTTTGTTTAAGAGCAGCCATGATAGCATAAACAGCGTCTTGCATGGTATAATCATATCTATCTGCCATTGCTCTAATGAACTTATCTAAACTTCTAGATACTTCTGGGTTTAAACTTTCATTCATATCCTCTCCTCGAGTTGGTAATGCTCTGTCTCCTACAGCTCCTAAAGTAACTAATATTTTATCTAAACTATACTTTTGGACTAAATCTTGTAAAAATTTAATATCTGCATTACTCATAGATTCTTGGGAAGCTCCACTATATTTTTGTTTTAATTTTTTAAAATTATCATCATAAAAATAATCTGGATTTTTACCAGGAGTCATATCATCCTGTCTTTTTTGATAAGCATCATCATTTTCAGTTAAACGTTGTTTTGCTTGTTTTGCTTGCCAGTCGTGTATGTTAAATGGTTTAGTCATTATAGTTTTTTCTTACGTGTGTTCTAAATTTATTATATAGCTCTTTTAAATCTTCAGACATTTTATATAATACCATATCGTCTGGATTTTCTTCTGATAGTTTTTGCATATCTTGAGCTTCTGCTTCTATATCATTAACCATATTACTAAAAGATGGTCTTTTAACTACTTTTGATGTAACTTTCCCCGTTTCAGGATCTGCTGGTCCATCAACAAAATAAAAATCTTTTTCTCTATTTTTACTTTTATTTCCTCTAGCTGGATCTCTATCTGATTTTAATTCAGTTAGTGTAGATTCTTCTATATTATATATGTCAACAAGACTAACCATGAATCGTTTTTAACTCGTTTACTAATTCATAATAGTTAAGCAAGTTAATAACGTTATCATCATTTACAGATGATTTTTTACATAATGGTTTAATCATGTCTCTAGTCTCAGTTAATTTTACAGCTACTGCTTTATCTTCCACTTTTTTAGTGTATCCAGTAATTGTTTTTTTAACTTTTTTGATTTCTTGGTTGAGATAAGACTTAAGAGCAGGGCTATTAGTAACGCTGTTAACATATTCTTTTAGGAGTGTTTTTTGGTTGTCTTGTAAACCACTATATTTACTGTTGAATTTTTCAAGTAAGACTTTGTAAGTTAGTAATCTAGTGTTACTATCTTGTTTACTAAAATTTTCTAAAACTGTGTCTTTTTTAACTACTGCTGGTTTTACAGTAATGTGTTCTAAAAGTGTTGTTTTAGATTCTACAATAGATGTTGGTGATGCATTTTTATTTTCAATTAAATTAAAAATAGATGCCATTACCTTATACTCAGAAATTTTGGCTTTAAAAAAATTATTTACATTGTATGTATTTTTAATTTCTTTAATTAAATTATATTTCTCTCTTCTTAACTGACTTTTATTTAATTTTCCGTGTGCCTCAATTAATGTATTAATTAACATTGTTGCTTTACTATCTTCTTTATATTTTTGTGATGTAAATGTATGATATATTTTATACTCTTTTAATAGAGCAGAATCACCACTAAAATATTTTTTAATAATTGATAAGGACTTAGGCGTATTACCAGCAATAGTGTCAGCTGTTAACTGCCTAGTTAGGAGTTCAAATAAAATTCCAGTATTCTTGTACTTAGAATGTTTTACTTTCATTGTTTGTTTATAAATTCGAATTTATCTATATATAAATATAGACTTATTTCTGAGGCTTGATGTTTTCTTCAGATAACATTCCACTTTCATTTGTTTCTTTTATAATCTGCTTCTTATTACGAAGTTTTTGAAGAGATTTTTTTAAACTTTTAGCTTCAAATGTAGATACTTTATTACCATCTGATGGCTTTTCCGCTTTAGGGGATGATTGTCCTCCTTTACCTAATGGATCTCTACTAAAGTTTCCTTTGTCTGAACCATAATTTTGAGGTTTTTCTACTGGGCGTCCTGGTTCTTTTTCATCATATCCTGTTGGTACCTGAGCAGGTCCTACTGATTTATCTCTTTTATTACCATATAACGAAGCTAAATCGTGAGGTGTACCATAGGATATACCTGATTCTGCTGGGTCATTTCCTTCATTTTCAAGTTGTGACATTCTAAATTTATGTAAAGCTTCAACTATTTGTTGGTCTTTTTCTCCTTCATATTGGTCAGGAGATAATCCAAATACATTTTCATAAACCCAATCTTTACTAAATAAACCTTTATCAATCATTTCACCAGCAACTGTTGTTTTTGCTGTAAATAATTCTATTTTTTCTTGTTCATATATAATTGATGGTGTAGTTAATTCTAAAGAAAAGTCAACTAATTGCTCATCAGTAAAACCTTGTGAGTATAAATGTACTAATGCGATTTTAGTTAATTCTGATTCTACAATTCTTTGAACACGTTCAACAGTACGAGCAAATCTAACATCCATACCTGCTAGTGTTGATTTTCCTTCTACTCCTTCATCATATCCTAAATAAGGCTTAGGAATTTTTAAAGCAGCCATCATTTTACTTTTTAAATATTCAATGTCTGTTGTTCCATCATAATCTAAACCTTTAGTAGTTTCGATTTTTGTTGAATTGTCATTACCTCTTACTGGAATGTAAAAATCCTCAGAGATATTTTGCATATTGTATTTTAAGTTATAATCACCTGTTTGTTGATCAATGTAAGGTGTTTTTTTCATTTTATTGACTGTTTCAGCCATAAATTGTTCAACTTGTTCTGGTGGTATAGCTCCTACATTGATATAAAATGTTCTTTTTTCAGGTGCTCTCATAATTCTATGAATTAACATAGCATCCTCCATTAACATTAATTGTTTAAATACTTTACGAGCTGGTTCTAAAAATGCTCTACCATAAGGAAGATAATTAGAATCTGTAAGTAGTCTAAAATGTGCTACTTCGTAATTTTCTAACTGGAATTGGTCTCTTCTTATTGTATTAGTTGCTCCTGAAGCTAAACCATTTGGATCCATTGTAAATCTAGTGTAAGATGGGTTTTCGGGGTCTGTTCCTTCTTCTCTTACTACTTCATACACTGATAAAGGAATAACATTATATACTCCATACTTTTCAGATACTTCCATTTTTAAGTAAAAATCACCATACTTACACATATTTCTAATCCATGTAGATAAATTAAATTCTACATTTAAAACATCATAAAATAAATTATGTAATACTTTTCTAATATTTTCATCAGCTGATTGAATATTTAAAACCTGACCAAATTCATTTCTTGAAGTTGTTTCATCAGACATAATATCTAATGCAGCTGCAATAATTGGATCATGGTCCATTGCTTCATAATCACTATAAAGCTGAAGTCTCATTGACTGATAATTCAGTGTAGGGTTATATTGTAAGGATGAACCTACAGGTTTATGTAAACGTGTAAATCTATCATAAAGTGAATTAGATGCTAGGTTTCCGTACTTTTGGATTCTTCCAGTATCCATTACCTTTAACTTCTTCCCACCAACATTTCTAATAATTACATCACTCGAAAATAATCGTTGTAATCTTGTAAATAAACTAGTATCTGCCATTCTTTTTTGTTTGTTATAAATATATTAAAGGAGCCAAGTCAAATCTTGTTGACCTTTATCTCCCATATCTTGTGTCCAACCTGCTTGTTTTTTATTCATCCCCCCTGATGTATAAATACCTGGGGTACTTTTTCCTAAATTTCTTAATGTAGCTTTAGTTAAATCTATCCCTTGTTGAGCAAATTTTAATGCTGTGTCTCTTACATAACATCCTGTTGCTAAAGACATAACTAAATCATCATTATATCCTGTTTGTGCTTCTGCTCTTCCGTTTTTCCAAATAAAAGTGCGTAATTCTTCCATTGTTCTTTGTCCTTGAATTATTACTGACTTTTCTCTCATGTAGGCATCTAATTTACCTATAGTTAGTGGTCTTGTTTTCATACTCATTGTAAAACCAGGAACCATTTTTGATGTATCAGTTATATCGTATCCTTTAGCTAAAAATGCTTCAGCGTTTGTTGCTGCGTCTCCTTTAGGTGAGTAATATAAATTTTGGTAACCTTTATCTATTACTACTTGAATTGTATTCCATCCTATATTAGCATTTTCAACTACAAGTAATGCATTATTATATTCAGTTGCAATTGCAACTAACATATGTCCAAATTCTTTAGTACCGATTTGTGATTTAAATTCACCAATTTGTTTAGCTTCTTCAATGTCTATAATATGGAAAGCAGAATAATCTTTACTGTCACCCCTAGCTACATCGGCTACAATTAAATATTTTCTTGTATAATCTGGATATTCCCAAATGTGTAAACTACCATCTATACCTCTTTTTTCTACAGGTTCACATATAAATGTTTTTTCATAATAAGATAAAAGATCAACATTAAATACTGTATTACCAGAAGTAGAAAAATCACAATCACATTCTTGGGCTGCCATTCTATCTCCTAACTCATCATCTTGTTTTGTTCTCCATTCTTGGTTTCTTTCTGGGTGTACTGTCCAAGGTAATTTTATAGGTGTAAAACCATTTCTTCCTTCTTGTGCTTTAATCCACATTCTATGAAAAAAGTTACCTGTTCCGTTAGGTGTAGATAAAACAATTGCTCTACCACCCGTTGATAATGTTTGTTGTGATGAACCCCAAATGTCTTCTATTCTATTTTCTTCAATAAAAGCAGCCTCATCAATAATTAACAAAGAAATTGCTTCTGATCTACCAGCATCACTTGCTGCGGACACTGCTTTAATTTGAGAACCATTTTTTAGTCGAAGTGCTAATTTATTTTTTTCAACAAATCCAATTTGTAGCCAGGAAGGTAAATTGTCATACATAAATTTTACCTTAGTTACTAAGTTTTTAGCTGTGTCTTGTTTAGTTGCAACCACTAATATTGCTTTATCTCTTTGAAAAACCATCATCCATAATGCAATACCTGCAGATAGTGTTGAGATACCCAACTGTCTAGACTTTAAAATGATACTTCTGTCGTTCTTTTGTAGTAGATTTAAGGTAGCTTCTTGAAAAGGATAAAGGTTAAATTGAACACGACCTCTAGTAGGGTGTTGAATATAACAATATTTTCTCATAAAGTAGACTGGGTCCTGAGCACATTTAATGTACTCCTGCTTTATGATTTGTTTTATATTAGATTGTGTCATATGTTATACATATACTTATTATTAAATCATATATGATCTTACCCCCGTAGTGTATAATACTTGAGCTATACGTTCTTCAGTTGTACCATTAATAGCAGTTATTTTTTTACTTTTACACTCTTCTATAATTGATTTTATTTCTTTATTAATTGCCATTCTATATTTAGCATCTGTTTCTCTAACTCCATTGTCTTCTATTTCTACACCTTTAGGAGAAATATAAAATAGATGATCATACTCTTTAATTAAACACTCTAATGTTTGGTTTAAAAAATCTGATTCATTAGATGTCATTGATTTAGATAAAGTATTAAATGCCATTACATCAATTACTGTTCTATCTGTTATGATTTTTTTCTGCATTAATTCACTTGCTCGTTCAGATGCAAATACTAACTGACCTTTTAATGTTGAGTCAGTATTTAAGGGGATACCCATTTCCATAAGATACTTTGAACGTTCTGTTCTAAAATGATACTCTTTAAATTCAGGCAATTCTTTTAATGCATTTACTAGTGTAGTTTTTCCTACACTCATTGTTCCACAAAATCCTATTCTCATATATTAATTTCTATGTGTTTGTCCCTTAGCAGCTGCTTTTTTATACCAAGGTAAACCTTCTTTACCTTTCATAATTTCATTCCAATCATCAAAAGTATATTCAATACCATTTAAATAATATTCTTTTCGTTTTTGTTCTTTATTAATTAAAGCTGGACCTTCTTCACTATGAAATACTGTTCTGTCTCCCATTTGTAAAGCTAAAGCTATAGTTTTAGAACCATCTTCTTCAATTTTAGATACTCTTCGTGTTTTTCCTTTGGGATTAACCCATTTTTTAATATTATGGATTTCTTCCGCTAAAGCCGCTTCTTTTTGTTCTTTTGTTGTTTTAATCATATTTATTTTATTTTAAAAACTTTCATGAACGTGAAAGTCAGGATATTCTTCTTTTATTTTTAATAATGCTTCTGCAACATAAGTACCTTGTGCTCCTGACACTGTAATACCTCTTGCTGACAATGCATCACCTACAAAATGTACGTTAGGGAACCTAGTTAAACTTAAATCATCGTAGTTAACTAAAGGTTCTGGTGACAAATATTTTACTTCAGGCATATAAATACCCCAATCTTTACCTAATGTAGGAAATACTTTTTCTAAATCCATAATAAAATCTTCAATGTGAATTGCATAATCTCCAATTGCATCATATAAAACATCTATACTATTTACAACGTGACATTCTACATAATCACCTTCTGACGTTTTAGAAGGTACTCTTTGTGATGGAGAATAAAACATTCCTACACCCTCATGTTGTAATTTGTCTACTGCTTTTCTTGACCAATCAAATGGTTTGTCAATGTTTCTAATTTCCATTAAAATACCAAAATTAGTCATATTATTTCTGTATGCTTCGTCTTTCTTAGCATGTCCGTTGTAACTAACATCACCATAAGTGTGTTCAGCAGCTACATAAGCAGCATTGTTATTTGTACAAAATGATCTTAATGATACGCCTTTTTCTTCAAACTTTTGATATAATTTAAAATCATAGCTAATGTCGATTAACTTTTGAAAGTGTTCTTGTGGTGCTTCAAAACGTACACCAATTTGTACTGACTTAGGTTCTGTAGGTAATTCATATTCTTCGGCTAATTGTTTACCAAAGTCAATTCCTGATTTACCTACACCAAAAATAAGTTCATCATAATCTTCCCAACCATCATCATCATACATTACTATATTACTGTTAAAATTAATGTCTGTGACTTTAGTTTCCCAAAGAAATTCTACACCTTTTTCTACTAAATAATCATACCAGTTCTTGCCAATTTCATGTAGATAATCGGTTCCAACATGCCATACAGGGAATAATCTTAAACCAAAATGTGGTTTAATAAAATCGGGTTCTGCGACTGGGTTTGAACATTGTACTTCAGATGGGTTTGGGTGAAAACGTTTAAAATTATCAATTACTTGATCAAATAATTCCATTGCTTTTTCATCACCTGTGTATTTAGACAATTGTCCACCTATGGATGTGTGGTAAGTTAATTTACCATCAAACCAACCACCAGCACCTAAAAAACCTCTCATTACGTCTGCTGCTGGTCTTCTATATGGATCTAAACCCATATCAATAATGGTAATTTTTCCATCAAACCCATTGTCTACTAATTTTGTAGCGGCATTTACTCCTGCAACACCTGCTCCTACAATTACTACTTTAGTCATATTTCTTTTTTATTTATTGGTTAATATACAAAAAAAAGTGACCCAATCCAAATGATTGGGCCACAGATCCTTACTTATTTTTTAAAATCGTCCGGCTATGAATCGGACTATACGTTTTTAGCAGTTACAACAAGTGCATTCACATGATGTACCACAATTACATTCTTTACAACTGCATTTCATAATTATTTCTTTTTTGTTTTTTCTAATGATCTACCACCAAAATAGGCACCAATCACTGTAATTAATACTAATTGTAATAGATCTGTCCACTTTGCTTCAACATTGAAGTTAATGGTTCCTGCGTCTATAAATATCATTAAAACTGTAGAGACAACTAAAAATATCAAAACTAGTGGTCTTACGTTTTTACTTAACCAACTGTCGCTGTTCATGTCTGCTGCCCAACGATCAGTTATGTTTTGTTCCATTTTAGCTTCGTGGTTAGCTATAAGCTCTTGGATTTTTCTTGATGCTTCTAATTTTTCTTCTTTTGATGTGTGTAAGTTATCTATAACTCCACCTACACCTTTTACTAGGTCGGCTGCGCCTCCTGAAAATAATTTTGTTAATATACTCATAACGTTATTGGTTTTTTACTTTATCTTCCCAATCTCTAAAGAGAAGATTGCCTTTTAAATATGCTTCCATTTCCATTTTTCTCATATGTTTATCATCTTGAGCGTATGTTGGGCTGGAAGCGTCTCCCATATCTAAATCACCCCTTTCGTTTTGAATATGGTGAATTAATTCATGTGCAAAAGATCTACAAATGTCTTTTGGGTGTCTGTTTGTAATATATAATACAACAGACATGTCTGAGGGATCGTAATATGCTGTTTTGCCAAAGATACCTTGAGCATTTTCCTCATCTTGTTTAAGATTAAGTTTAGGAGTATTTTGAATGTCAAATTGCTCTCTTGCTGTTTTATATATTTCCCCTAAGGCTTCTTTTAATTCCATTATGCTTCGTCTTCAGCTGGTTCTTCAGCAGGTTCTTCAAAGTCAGCTTCTGCGCTGTCTTCACTGTCTGTGGTTTCTTCTCCTGCTTTAATTTGTGGTTCCTGTAGTAGTCTATTAAGATGAGATTTAGCTAATGCTAATTCTTCTGAATCACCTAAATAATATTCTTTAGCTTCAATTTTAACAGCTAATGAGTATTCTTTATATATAAGTAAAAATGATTGTCCATTAGTAAGAAAAACTTCGTATGATGGTGGTACTGTTGCTGCTGCTTTAGTGTGAGTTATATATCTAACTAAAGGATTTAATTTTAAATCATGTTTTAAGGCATCAACAAGTTCTTGAGGTAAAGGATACTTTTCCTCCATTAAACGGTGGATTTCTCTTTTTATTTGTTCTCTAAGTTGTTTCATTATTTTTTTACTTTAAAAGTCTCGCCATCTAATTCAAATGAATCGTCTCCAGCTTCTTTAGCTTTTTGCATGGCTAAACCAAATGCATTTCCTTCATTTGGCTCTTCATTAGTTAATCCTGATGCTAATGTTTTTTCTTCTCCTTCATACTCCATTCCTTCTTCAGCGTTGTTAACCATTTTTTCTGATGAATTTCTAAATTCTTTTTCGCTCATTTCTAATTCAAGCTTTAATTTTTTCATTCCCTCATATTGTCTTCTTGCTTTAGTAACAAACGGTTCTGGAACTGTTGTTCCTTTTTGGGCATAATCTTGAACAATTTCTTCATCTGTTTTTCCTTGGTCAAACATTTCAAAGAATTTTTTCATAGCACCTTCCATAAGAACAGCTCTTTTTTTATACTTATCTACATTTTCCATTAAATTATCTTGACTGTTTGTCATTTCATAATCTAAATAATGATAAACAGCTGACATATAATCAGAGGCTTTTGTGATTTTAGATTGAACCCAAGAAGGTAATTGAGTCATATCATCCATCATTTTAGCTAATTTAATAGAGTATTCAGCTGCTTTTTGGAGTTGCATTTTTGCATGACGTCCTTCATCATCAACAAACTTATCTTTACCCATATCGTTAGTAAATTCTCCTTCATTAATTTGACTAAAAATGTAATCTAAAGCAGCATCTTTATCTCCATTGTGTAATTGATCAACAACTTTTTGACCTAACTCTGCATATTCACCATTAGTCTGTGAAGGACGTTCTCCAAAATTGCTTTTAATGTCTAAATATCCTGAACCAATTATAACTAAGTCTTCATCTGGATTGTCCATGTCTTCAGGTTCGTACCCTAATGGATCATGGAACATTCCTATTTCTTCTAAATCTTCTTCTTCTAATTCAACTGCGCCCCCATCTTTAAGTTTCTTTTCTAAGTCTATTTTTGCGTCTCCTGATAATGTACCATATCTTGGGTCTTTTTTCATTGATGTTACTGAATCTACTCCTGCATATGTTTTAGTGTCTGCTTCTTTTACATTTTTTCTTTTCATGTCTGTGTGGAATTTATTTAATTCTAACCCAAAAGTTTTAGCTTCTTCGGGAGTCATTTGTTTTAATTTTGGTTTTAAGTCTTTTACGTTATAAGGAAAATCACTAATATTTGATATTTTAAGTATTTCTAGTAATCTAGATAACATAGAATTAGATAATTTTTTTAAATTTCTACCTATAAAAGTAAGTGCGTTTTGTAAACTTCCCGCTGTTATTACTATTTCTTTACCGTGTACTTCTTCTTCTTTTATTGATTCTTTAACAAAAATAGTTATTCCACCCCCCATATTAGGTTTAGCAATATATCCTGCCTCTTCAGCTCTTTTAATCATAGCTTCTTTTTGACGATCATTCATTGGCTCTGATATAATTGCTCTATAATTGTTAGGATCACCTTCATATTTAACAGGATAACCACCAATAACTTTATTTAATGGGTGAGCTTCATTTATTTCTTCAAATTGAGATGATTGAGTTCCTCCTTTTGGTGCTGAATAGTCTTTTGCTAAATCATTAAACATTACCCACAAGTAAATATTACCATAAACTCCTGCTGGAGATGCGTCTGATATTTCGTAATCTTCTATGTATTGTTTAAATTGAGTGTATACTTTAAGTGCTGCTGCTTTTGCTTTTGCTTTAGAACTATCAATTTGGTCTGATGTTTCTTTTCCAAACATTGCTCCTCTACCTTGAGGACCATTAAAATGTGGAAATTTAATAATTGTTCCGCCTGTTCTTTTGTCTAAATATGATGAAACTTCATCGTACCCCCCAACAAGTTCATTGTGGTGTATGTCTGCAGCTAGTAACATTTCTCTAACTAGTCTAATAGTGTCTGGATCAAATGATTTTGGTTGTTTAAATTCACTTAAATTTTCTACACCTGCTAAAGCTGCTAGATCTTGATAGCCCATTTTTGCTATTTCCATTTCAGATTTATCTTTTAAAAGATCTTTCATAAGATCATTTACATGGATTCCCATTTCTTTTGCCTTTTTAACTAAATTATTATAGTATGGGTTGTTTGAAGGTCCTGCTTCCATCATACCAGTTGCTGTTCTTTTTGGTTTTTTAGAGAAAGGGTATTCGTCTGTAGGTACTGAAACTTTTGTACCAGTTGATAATTGGCTTGGTTGTTCGCGATTACCGTAAAATGTATTTTCTTTTACAGTTTCTTTAACTAATTGTATGATGTCTCTCTTTTTCATATTACATTCTTGTAAAACGTGTTCTGTTAGGATTACCTACTGCTTGGGTTTTTTCCATTCCTCTTGTTTGCATTCCTTGTCCACCATCACCAGCGTTTTGGTTAGTATAAAATTTTATTTCATCTTCATCTGACTTAAAAGAACCACCTCCTGCTCGTTGAGATGTAATACTATTACCATCAGTAGAATTTCCTCCACTACTTCCAGTACCCATATATTCTTTTATGGTACTTTTTATTAATTCTTTAAGCTCCCTTTTGGTCATTTAATTCTTTTTTTATTTTTTCTCTAAACTTAGAAGCACCTTCTTTTACGTCTTTTGTCATTTTTTTACTATCAACACCCCCCACCCATCTTTCAATAACACCATCTTCTGACACAAAGCCAGAATTTGATGTGTTTATTGCGTCTAATAAATATGACTCCATTTCATCTACTATGTTAAGTGTGTTTTTAGATTTTAATTTACTAATATATTTTTCATATTGTCCAGGAATGTGTTTTAGTTTTCCTTCAAAATCTACAACACAATTAAAACACTTTTTATGTATTTTATAATTAGGTTTATCTAATCTATTTTTCATTATTTTATTACAGCAAGGACAACTTAAGGGCATAAATACTTCTTTTTTAATAGCATCTAATTTTGATACTGTTTGTTTAATGCCATTTTTTATTGTCCAGATTTTTCTACCTTCTTTCCAAACATCACCTTCTTTATGGTCTTCTTCTTTAGTATTATAACCAATTTGAGAGCTTGTAGATGCGCCTGTTTTGCCTTTAATAAGGTTACGTAATCTACTTACGTCTTTTCTTTTAAATTCTTTATTTAATCCTTGTACTTTTTGTTGCATAACTTTTATTTTTAGCTTACGTCCATGTAATCTCCATGGCTTGCTTCTATTCCTAATTCTTTTAATCTTGCTACTATTAAATCTAAATCTTCTAAACCTGAATTGTAACTTTTTGGTATTAAATCTCCTTCATGAATATACGCTAATGTGTCTTTTAACCATTCATTAGCTTCATCATATCTTAATTTAGCTGAACGTTGAGGTTGGTCTTTATTTTCATAAACATCTAATCCATAAAAACGACCACCTTGTTCAGTATATATAAATGTTACTTTTTCATATGATACTGCGTTAAGATCTATTCCTCCTTCCATACCATCAACTTCTTCTTTAGTAATTTTATATCCTGACTTTTCTAGTGATTTTTCTAATCTTTTAATAATATCACTAGTTACATCATTACCGTCTTTGTCAGTTACTTTCATTTCTTTTAAGTATCCTAATTTAATCGCTGTTTCTTTAAGTGTTTTTGTTTCTGCGAGATCAGGATCTGCTTTTGCCTCATCAGCCATAACATCATGGTTTTGGGGAGTTAATTTATTACCAAATGGGTCTACTCCATTGTGTACTATTGTATCTTTATGCATCTGTATATATTCTTGATCATCAGGGTGGTTTAGCATTCTAATTAATTCACCATTAAAAAATGCATTTTCTTGTCTAAGGATCCCATATGGTATATCTTGATCCGTTTTTTCTATATATGATAATATTAAGGGATCATTACCTTTATAATTTTCTTTATCTAAATCAAATATATCAGGAAGTTGGGATCTAGATGGTGATTTTGATAACCAATAATTAAGAACAGCTGTGCGTTCTTCTACTGTTGGTTTTTCTTTAATTCTATCTAGAAGCTTAGATTCTTCCATACCTGCATAATCATCTTTATCCATCATCATACTAACGTAAGCTGCTTTAGGGTCTTCAGGTAATCTATCAATTTTACCTTGTCTAACTAAACCCATAAAATATAGTTTAGCTTTTTGGTCTAATGATAATTCTTGGATTCTTTTTTTAATGTCCATTTTTTATTTTTTTGCTCCAGGTTTCCCTGCATTAAAGTTATTTTTACTAAATTCTAATCTGTCAACTAATTTAATGCCACTTTCAGTGTGATCAACTGCTACGAATCCTTCCGCTTTAGTTACACTTAAAGTACCATCTCCATTGTCAATAAAGTGTTTAGTTGCAACTGCCTTATCGTATTTGGCAATAAATATATTTTTTGCTTGAGAAAGCAACTTACTTACTTTAAATAAATTAATTACATTATCTTTAGCCCCTATAAATGTTTTTAATTTGTCTGTTAATGCTGCTCTTTTTTTATCTTGGTTTTTAGGTGAGATTTTAGCTACTGCTTTTTCAATTTTTTCTTTATACCAGTTTACAAAAGTTTCAAATGATTTGTTTGGATCATTTATAAATTCTCCTTTTCTTATTTCTTGATTTAAATAGGTATTTAGTAAATTTGTTTTTGCTCTTGAAGAAATTTCATCTGGTAAAGCACTATAATCTACTTTTAATGAATCTGCTTCTTTAATTTTTTCTGATACAAAAGCTTCTTCTTTATCATTCAGTAAAATACCTGTATCGTCCTTAAAGTAAGCATCATCAAACCAAACATTACTTGATTCACTTAAACCACTTATATCTGCTCCAAATGAAGCACCACCACCACTTAAATCCTTATAAGTTGTGTGGAATATAATTCCTATTTTTGCTTCTAATATTTTTTTACCTATTTTTGAATTTGCTTCAACAGCATATCTAATTGTATTAGGTTTAAAAGTATAATGTGATACTCCTTCTATGTCTTCTGTTTTGACATCATCACTGTCAAACATAAAATCACCTTGTAAAATACCTTTTATCCCCACAGTAGGTAAATATTGTAATGCTAATTTTAATTTTTTAGCTAAACCAGCTGCATGTCCATGATTTGTGTCTATGTCCTGAGAAGTATAATTAATTTTAGGATTTACATTAAATACTGATTTTGTACCCACAAAAAACTTTCCATTTTCAGGATTAATACCAGTAAAGATAGCCGGTGCACCATCCCATTTTACAGAAACGTTTTTAATTGTATTGTCTTCTCCTTTTAAATTTTTAATTAATTCATAAAGAAAAGCTTTAGCTTGATTATAACCATCTTGTCCTTGAGTTAATACTAATTCTTCAAGGTGTGTTAAATGTGTGTTTGCTTTTGTCTCTGTTAAAACTTCTGTTATTTGTTGTTTCCACCAGTCTTTAGTAAGGGCGTTTTTTTCTAAAGTTAATGAAGGACTAGATGTTTGAAAGTCTGGTTTTCTCATTACTGTTTTAGCTATTGCTTTATTAGCTAATTTCATAAAGGGAATATTAATGTTTGTTCTATCGTCTGTTACTACTAATTCTTTATATTGTCTTAAAAATTCTATAAATTCTTTTTTCCTTTTAGATAGTCGTTTAAAAAACCCTATTAATTCTGCTCCTGATATTTCTTTTTTATTACGAGGATCATTTAATCTGTCAAAGAAATGATCTGATGTTAAATCTACATCAACTGGGTCTAATTTTTTATCAGCAAAATCTTCTACAGCGTCTACATCTGATGCTGACATTTTTTCGTACAATTTTCTTGTTAAAGTACCTTTTATATAGTCAGGTACTTCCATATATTGATCTCCTTGTTTAGCTGTGTCTTTTTTTAAACGTTTAAGATTTTTACTATGTTTAGCTTTTTCTTGATTATTCATAGTTCCCATCATTTCTCTTACTGCTGCTGGGTCTTCTACTTTTAATCTTATGTCTGGGTATTTATCTTTTAACGCAGATACTGCTGTTCTGTTTTCTTCTGAATCGTCAATAAAATAAATTGTTTGATAACCTTTTTTAATATGGTTTTCTATCCAATTAGCTTTATCTGTACCTTTTACTTTACCTTGTACTTGTAATCCTAAAGGAACTACATAAGCATCTAAACCTAAATCTTTTTTTAGATATCTTGTTACAGGATGTCCTATAGATCGAGCTGTTAGTATAGTAGTTTTTACGTCTGGTCTACTTAATGAGTCTTTTAATTTATTTACAACTTTACTATTTACAATAGCGTCTCCAATTTGTTTTTCAAATTCGGAAAAATCATATTTTATTTCTAAGCTACCTAATCTTGCTTCTAATTCTTTACTTTCTTCTGGAAAATTAGCAGCTGGAATTAATATTTCTCTATTGTAATCTCCACTTGGACTAGTTATAGTTGTTTTAATGTTAGCTTTTACTTGAGCTATTGTGTCGTCGAAATCATAAACATGTAAAACTTTACCAGTTTCATACTGAGCATCTTCATACATTGTTCCTGCTCCTCCTTGTCCTGAAGCAGCACTATATTGTCCCCCTCTTCTATATTTGTATCCAGGAGGAACATCATCTTTTTTTGTATAACCTGCTTTAAATTCACTACTTTTCATGTAATCTAAAACTTTATCTTCTGGATTATATAAATCTTCTTCTAAATTTGTTACTGTGTTCCAAGCTGCTTTTTCATCTGTTCCTTCTGGTAAACCGTCAATAAAAGATTTTTTATCATTGTTTTTAATGTAACTACGCATTGAAGTACCTGATACAGGATTACCTGATCTAGATTTTATATCATCTATGTTGATAAAATCTTTATTTATATTTTTATTTACTTTTGTAGCATAATCTGAAATTCTTGCAAAACGTGGATCTTCACTGTCTTTTTTTCCTTTTATAAATAAAAGTGTATCTCCATCTTTTGCCTCTAATTCTACAAAATCATAAACATCTCTTACGGGAGAAACTCCTGCGGGTCTAATTTCAATAGGATCATTTTGGGTGTATAATTTCCATAATTGAATAGACATGTTTTGAGTAATACCATCTCTTTCTTTTGGGCCTACAAATACAATAACTTTGTCTGCTCCTTCTTTAAGAGCTTGTTTAGCTGCTTTATAGTGTCCAATGTGGGGTGGTTTGTATCCACCCGGATATAATGCGATATTTGCCATTAATTAATACAGTTTGTTATAAATATAAACCTTTAAGACAAGGCTAGCCTCTTCTTCATTAAGATAGAGGTTGTAAGTTCTGTTGCACTGTGGAGTAATTTTGTAAATTGCTTAAAACCTAATTCTGATGGGTCTTTATCACCCATTTCTATAAGATAAACTCGTTTTCCATAAGACATAAAGGTTTCAGCATGGTTAAAAGCATCTTTTAAAGCATCTTCATCTAATGCAAGGTAAATTTTTTCTACTTTAGATTTTATGATTTTTTTCATTAAGGTTGTAGACAACTTTTTCCCAAATAAAGGAATCGCATTACGTTTAATTGCCATTGCATCAAATGCACCTTCACACAAAACAATGGGTAAATCCCAGTTTATATACATTTCAAATCCAATTATGTCCTTAGTACTGGAAGCTAATTTGTGTTTAATGTATGCATTTTTATCAAATGAACGACCTACATAATAATTTAAAAAACCATCCTTGTCATACGAAGGAATTACAACCATATTTCTTAAAGGACCTTGTTCACAGTAATGTAAATCATATTTGACTATATCTTGTTGGGTAATTCCTCGTTGATCTAAATAATGTAATGCGTGTTTCGACAGAATCGCTGAAGAGGATATTATAGGCATTACTTCACGTGGTAATTGCAAGGAACCCGACGGTGCTTTGATGAATGTTGACTTTTTAAAATTATATTGAGAGTCGATTTCTTTTAAATAATCATACGCTTTTATTGGCGCATCTGCTTGTTTTAATAATTTAAAAGCACGATGACCTTTATAACCACAAACCCAACATTGAAATTTTTGTGTTGCTAAATTGACTGTTAGTTTTTTCTTATGGTGTTTGCAAGAAGGACAATTAAACACAGCTTCTTCACCCCCACGGGCAGACTTACTTCCTCCTAAAATTGATTCTAATAATCTTTTTAATAAATCTTCTTTCATTTAAAATCTCTATCATAAAACTTACCTAATATATTATCATTAAGGTATAATTTATTTTCTAAAACTTCCAACACAAATTGATATTTACATTCTAGGTATGTAAGTTCTTTCTTGTTGTAAGCTATTTGTAAAATTTTTCTTTCTAAAACATCGTCATTTGCATCTTTAATAAATGCATGAGAACCATAGTAAGTTTTCCAATCGCTTTCCTTTAACACTCTTTTAAATGTTGGTGGGCGACCTTTACCTTCCCATAGGGCTTTTTCTTTTTTACCTAATTTTTTCTTTAAATTGTAAATTAAAGATTTTTTACCAATGTACCTTTTTCCTGTTGGGATATGAGTTGTTTGATAGATGAAACCAAAGGCGTTCTCTGGGAGATCGCTAATTTCTTGTATAATTTTATTTTGATAGTACCATTGCATTTAAACAATGTATGAAAGAAATATTAAATAACCAAATTTATTTTTGGGAATTTTTAACTATAAATGAAGTAGTTTCCCAATTACCCCCATTGTGTATTTCTTCTATTCCATTTCTTTTTAAAAAACCACAAGCCCATTTACTTAATTCTCCAGTAGAACAACATATTATTAAAGGTTGCATTGTTTTTATTTTTTCAAGATTGTGCTCTATTTCGTCGTAAGGGATGTTTGTTGTTCCTTTTATAGGGGATTTTAAAAATCTTCCTTTAGTACTTACATCTAAAATGGCAGCCATTTATTTGTCCCAACGAATTATTAATGTAGTGTCGGTTTCATCTGACATTCTTGTAGGTTGTCCTAATTTACCTACTACTAACAATTCTCCTGCTTCGTTGTAAAGACCTACTGTAGTTATGTAGGGTTTAAAATTAGAACCTGTTGCAAATCCTGCTAGTTCTTGTGAATTTGTGTTTCTATTTCTACGAGCTGAAGGATTTAATGTATGATTAAACTCGTGTTCTTCTATAGTACATTGATATTCATTTTCATATATTAAATGAGATCCTTGAAAATTTAAATCTGTTATATTAAGGGCTGAATGGTAATGTGGGTGAGTTATTGTAATTAATCCTGATTCATAAAATATATTTCCTACATAAGGAGAACCATTACTGCTACTATAATGATTTATTATTTGGGTATTGGATAGAGCTTCATCATATATGTTTATTTGACTTAAGGATCCTGTAAGGTATTTTTCTGTTTCTCCTTTATTTCCTATATATAAATTGGCGTTATTTTGTGTATCTCTTTGAAAATTTTCTATAATATTATTTCCAGATGCTACACCATCTATAAACATTTTCATTTGTGAAGAAGAAACTCTACAAGTTATGTGTTGAAGGGTACCTAAAGTAAAAGATGAACTTATCGTTTTAGTATCATCTCCGTCTGATCTACTAAAAAACATTGTATTTCCCTTAGCATATATCTCAAAAGGAAACTGAGGAGACGAAGGTACATCCATTGTTTGTAGGGCTCCTGTGATTTGAGTGTTTACAGGAACATTTCTATTAGATGTTACAGCAGGTATTATTGTTTGTGTAGTTGATTTAGATATTAAATATGATGTTTGAGCTGAGGATTGAGATACGTCTGCCCATAATGATATAGTAAAATCATCACCTGGGTTAAAATGGAATTTTTCATCATTTTCTATGTATATTCCTGAATCTGTTCCATTAAAGTTAATACCTGAAAATTCTCCACCTCTTAATGTTTTAGAAGAAAAAGTAACATTTTTATAATTTAATAAATTAAAAAAGTAACTATCATCTATTATGTTATCTTTAGAATATGAAGTTATAGGATTAATTGATCTTTTTTTTCCTCTTCTATAAAATAAACCTGCTTCGAACTCATCGTTCATAGTATTTAAGTCATAGTTTTTGAAACCTTTTTCAGGGCCTATTTTTAAAACATTAGCTCTAATGTCTGTGTTATAATCAGATAATGTAGATGAAGAAACATAAAGATTACCGTAAGAGTCATCTATTATGTCTGTATTTCCTTTTATTTTAAAAGTTAATGGTTTTATTCTACTACCACATAACCCATTAGGAACGGATATAGTTCTAACTTGATTATATAATTCTCTTTTATGTTTTAAATAATGAACATGTCCTAATTTTTCATTAAGACTTAATTTAAAGTCTTTATAAAAAAGGTGTTCTAGTTGAAAATATTTTAAAGAATATTGAGTATCTAAGATGGGATATACTCCATCTTTAGCTCCTGAACTAAAAGATTCTATAGAAGCTGATGACCATGTATAATTGTCTGAAGATTCCCAATTAGTTATACTTTGGGAAGTAAAAGAGGAAGAATGTATATTATACTGTTTGTTAGCATTAAATGGAACTTGCCCTATATCTTGTGCTGTAAGTTTTTTATAAATTGATTGCATTCAAACAACATTATTAATAATCTAATTTTACTCTAATTAAGGCTTCTTTTGTAAAGTCTTTTGCTACTGGTTGACTTAATTTAGCTACTGCTAATAAGTCACCTTCATCGTTATATAATCCTATTGTTGAAATGTATACTCTAGGCATGTCTATCATAGATGTAAAATTTAAACTACCTTGATCATCTATAAATGATGGATTTGAAGAATAATTAAATTCAAAGTTTTTAACTCTTGTAAAGTAATATTGAGATGTTATTCTTTCCTCACTATCTACTATAAACTGATCACCTGATTCCATTACAGTTAGTAATTTTGTACCATTATTACCATTACTATTAGCTACTTTAGTAGATATAAGGTTTAATTGGGATGCATCAAGTGCATCTGGATTAAGAATTATTAATCCTGCATCAGGATAAACAAAACCATATGATGAAGTTGTACCTACCTGATTTACATTAGATCCTAACATTACTCCATCTGACCCAGATACTAAATTAAATTGTCTTCCTACATTAGTAATTACTGCTGAACCCGTTGAAGTAACAGAATCATCTGTTAGGTGTATTCTTGTTGCTCCTGATGGTCCTAATGTTAAATTTAAAGATCCTGGTTTTAAATTATGTCTGTATCTTGATCTATTTACATTAATAAAATATATGTCATCTGGGGTATGAGTGCTAAATGTAAAGTTTTGTGTTTCATCACCATATACTAACTGTCTATATTGGTTGTAAATTACTTTTGCAGCACTAAAACCAAATGAACCTGTATCGTTTGTAAAATCTTTAGCTCCTTTACCATCTTTATGTCCATATCCTACAGAGAATTGAACCTCAGCATCTACCGAACTTGTAGCTTTATGATAAGCGTTTATAAAGAAATTACCTTGTGAGTTAGGATCTGTTTGTGTTGCTTGTATAGCAGAAGTGAAAAATTGTGTTAAGTTATTAGTATTGTCACTCCAAGTAGATGTAACTACTTTGTCTGTGCTCATTACTACATCACCTTCTCCGTATCTATTAATTGTTGCCATTTATTTTATTTTTTATCTAATTTGTATACCAGTTGTTCCTGTTGATTTTGTTGCTATTACTTGTTTAGAGATTTTAACTGGAATTGTTACTCTACCTCCTGAATCAACACCTTCAATTGTAATAGTTGTCAATAAAACACTGTTGTTTCCAAATAGTGATGTACTGTTAATTGCTGTTAAAGACAATGAATGTCCTTTTATTGTTTCACTAAGAGCGGATTGTGTAAAAGGTTTTGCTCTTCTTGATTTTCCCCTTGCCCCTACTCCTACTGCTTGAGTAAATAATCTTCTGTCTGCTACTGTAAAGTAATATCCTCCTGGTTCTTTTAGGTTTGATAAACCTTGGAAGTTTAGGGTTGTTGGGTTTATTGCAGTTGTAGCTCCTAATGATAATTGTACTGCTGACACGTTAGCTGTTACTACAGGCATTTTAGAAGTTCCTCTTGGTAATGTAACTAATTTATGAAGCATAATATTAGTTTCATCTGGGAATGCTTCTAAGACAGGCATATTTTCAATTGCTTCTCCTGAATATTGAGAGCCATTAGGATGGTCTTCATTATATAAAGTATAATCTATTTCATCATCACCTAAAGCAAATTGAGTAACTCTAAAAGAGCCATCGTTTCTTGCTAGTGCTTGTCTTCCTGCTTTAGTTAAAATTGCGTCTACTGTAATGACTGTGTTGTCTAAATATCCCATTGTTTTTGTTGTTTGTTATAAATATAAATTGTTTTCAAAAATATTAATCTTTTGGATCTAAATGACTACCTTTTATTGAAGGTGGTTCTCTTAATATTCTTGGTGCTTTAGCTGCTAAGTTCTTTCTATTAGGCCCTTTGTCTATTAATTCTGCTTTCTTTAAATAATAATCTAAATTATTTTTTATTTTTGGGTTTAAATTTTCAGGTATACATAAAAACCCTTTTCCTCCTATACCATCAAATAGTTCATTAATTTTATTAATGTCTGCCATAATTACATTAGGTCTTTTTACTAATTTAGAAACTTGGAATTTTTTTAATTGTGGGGTTCCTGAAAAATTACCACTTCCCGTTATAGTTCCTGTTGGTACATAAGCTCGTGTGGCTTGTTCTGATCCTGATGCGTCTCCCCCCACAAACCAATTATAATGTCGATATCCTATAGACCCAACGTATGATGATTGAACTGAATATTCTTCAAAAGAAGGACCACACATTTTTGAATTAATTGAAAATCCATTAGGGTTTAATGATGCTGTGCCTAAATGGGTTCCGGGTATTGGTATTAATTTACCATTGGACAAAGATATACTACCAAAATGTCTTAAAGCTTGGGTTGTGTTTCTTCCATATCTTAATTCTGTTTGTATGTCTCTTACACATCCTTTAGCATCATTAAAAGTTAATATGTGTAAATCTTTCTTAGCTGGGGCTTCTCCGTATATTCTAGTTTCTTGTGCATCCTCAAATGTAAAATTACCTTTCATTAATCTATAAAAGAAACCATATACACTAGTAGACCAATCTCCTGTTGTGTGTAAGTGGAATCCCTCGTTAAGAAAACTTGTTATTCCTGATGCTGAATTAGTTGCTTGTAAGAAAGATCCATTTGAATCAAAATAAGAACTTGTTTTTGGTCTTCTCCACCACCAAGTATCTACGTTATTTTCAACAGTAAAAGATCCTGTTATTATGTCTCTTTCGTTTGAATTAAAAAGAAAAGGGACATTATTTTGTGAATAATTGTCAGATGTGTAAGGATTAAAAGACATACCATAATAACTAAAATTACCATTACTCGCTGCATATTGTGTTGTTACTTGCATTTCTTGAGTAAAAGGATATTCTGCGCATTCTTGATAAGTTCCCATTAAAGAAAACATACCTGCGTTCCAATGAACATTGTATTCTGGGCTTAAATCGTGTTCTGTTCCTTCATCTAATAATTTAAGGGAAAACTTTGAAGAATATTGTAAGTCTTGCTTTACAATTCGTTCAAATACTTTATCATTAGACCCTAATAATTCAGTTATAAAAAACTCATCGTTATCTGGATCAAAAGTATAAGCTTTATTTATAAAAATATATGAAAAATCTTCTCCTACATTAGGGAATCTTGGATCTTCTTGGTAACCAGATAATGTATTTCCAAAAAACACAGTATTAGTGTAAGTTTCAACTGCTGGGTTTCTATCTAAATTTCCACTGTCTCCTTCCCAATTTAATGTTAAATTAGTTAGATGTTGGATATTAGGTCTTTTTAATCCTCCTAATTGTCTTTTTGTTCCTTCTTTAGTAAATTTATTTTTAAATAAACTTATAATCTCACACCCATCTAAACGTGGATTTACCCATCCTTGTTGACTTAAAAGAGCATCGTCAAATTCAACAGAATAATCTCTTCCTGATTTAATTTTTTCTCCAACTTTTTGGCCAGGTTGATGAGCTACTAAACTTCTTACTGTTACTGGTGCGTAATTATTTGGGTTATTTGACATAATTAATAATCTGTTTCTTTACCTAATTGTAAACTTCGGAAATAAATACTAGAAGGTCTTCCTTTTAATGCGTTTCCTAATAAAACACTTGATTGGTAATGTTTATAACCGAAAGGAATTCCTGTTGTTTCTACGGGATTTATAGGTGCTTGAGCGCCAAATTGGGGTCCATCTAATATTACTCCATCATTAGTTGATACAGCTATTGAAGCTGTGTGTTGTCCTAAAAATCCAGAACTAGCAGGAGAGGGGGCTAATCCCATAAAGAATGTTTGATGTGAATCAGACAACATCGTTTTAAATTCCTCTGTTGTGGGGGTTTGTATTGGGAATTTATTTCTTTCTAAATAATGTGGTTCAATTAATAAACCTGTTTTTAAATTTGCTTTTGCAGGAACATGTTGTTCTATTATTTTAAATAAAGTGTGGTCAATATATTGGATTAATTTAGTATAATCCCAAAAATTATATCTTTGGTTGTTTTTATACTTTTTAAAATATTCATCTCTTATTGTTTTTAGGTCTTGGTAACTTGAAGCTGACTGTTCTGTTTTTAGAGGTGAACCTATATAATCATCTAATCTGAATCCCCCTAAAGTATAAACTATATCTTCATTTATTTCGTGTTGGGGAGAGAAAAATATCCCTAAGTCTTCATAATCTTGGGGTTGTCTATCTAATGTAGATGTTTCTGATTTTATTATTGATGATACTATATTGTCATCAATATCTCCTCCATCTAATCTTACTTTTTCACTTGACATTGAAGCCCCTACTGAATCGGGAGTTACTAAATGGTGTTTTTCTACACTTGATTTAAATGTAGGAGAAGTAAAACCAGAAGTAATATTTGAATCTGTGTAGTAAGTTACATGTTGGTTTGGATGATAACTTCCACTATTTAAATGTAATATGTTATTGCTTCCTAAAGGTAATCTAAGAATTACATTACCAAAAGAAGAAGATAAAGTATTACCTGCATACATAAAAGGTTCTAATGCATGTTGTGTTAAGATTTTATCTGATAATAATTCACCAAAGTGGTATCTTAATTCTTGAAGCGAACCTGAATATCTTAAAGTATCTATTAAATTATAAGCTGCTGCTGGGTTTGAAGGAATCCCTCCTAAAAAAGCAAAATCTGCTCCCCCACTACCCCCACCACTAAATGGATCTCCAAATGTTAAAGCTCTGTTAGCCTCTGTTTGGGTAACTGTTGATGTTTTTTTGGTTGTGTTTTTTAAGAAATTTGTTTGATAAGCACCAAACTGAATGTCTGCTGAACTCCCCGAAGTACCTAAAGTACCTAAATGAATATTCCAAAATTCCCCATTATAAGCAGGAAAGTTAGACGTTGAAGCTATTATTGCATTATTTACATATAAATCTATTTTACCATACTGAGTTGAATCCCCCGAAGAAGATATATCATTTCCTGTGTGTGGTGTTAATACTAAGTGTGGATCTTTAGTCGCATCACTACCTGATAAACCAAATAAGTGATATTGTTCAATTGATCTAAATGGTTTTATTCTAAATTCTATTGTTTTGGCTGATGAAAATTCAGAATGTGGTGACCAAGGTGTTTTTATAAAATGTCCTGTTGTTGTGCCTGAATCCCCTGTTAATGCATGGGAATATTTATCATAACTAAAAGTTTTATATCCTGATTTGTCTTTTACAGAACCACCATACTCTTTTATATTTAAAATAGTTGATGGTAAACCATAACAATTCATTAATGCATGTATTCCTCTTTCTGTTCCTTTAGTTTTTAAAAGATAAGGGGCATTGTGGTATAAGCGTTTCCAAACATTTTTAGTAATATCTTCTTTAGGTAATGAACCTGCGTTTGAAGCTGTAACTAGTGATTGGGATACAGGTGTGTCATAAAAAGCACTTCCATGACTTCCTTCCCCTAAAATATATTCTATTAAATTAGCATTTTCAAATTGGTCAAATGTTTCTACACCTAAACTTTTTAAAGCTAAATATACCATGTTTTTAGACACACCATCTGTGTGGTGTGTGTTTTTCTGTTGTGTTATATGGTGGATATGTGTCCATATTTGGTCAAAATGATGTCCCACCATGTTTGTAAATAATAATCCTTGATTATTATCTTCATTGTCTGCTATGTGTTTAGGTACTAAATGTACTAAACTGTGGGGGTTTTGTCTGTCAAATAAAGATGCAGATAATAATTGGCCCCCATAATAAGATGATGCTTCGTTATCATTACCTATCCAAAGTTGTGCTTGAGGAGAGGTTGTGCTGTATAATGTGTGGGGAGTTGTTGTAGAAGATTTAGGCCAAGCAAATGTTCCTGAAGTAAAGTATAAGAAACTTTCATATCCATCAAACCCTTTTATTAGATTTGTTTTTTTATCTTGTATAGTATGTTTATTTTCTAATACTGCTGCACTTCCTGAAGTAGATCCTGATATAGTATTTATATTAGCTATTTGTGAATTGTATAGTTCAACTAATTCTAATTTATATTTAAAGTTTTTTAAACGTTCAGTTGCATTACCAAAATGTACAAAATTTTCAAAATGGTAAGCTACGTCTAAAGAATCAGTGTCTGTTATTTCTCTTATATAATCATACTGAATATTAGGTACTTCACTGTTTTCTAATTGTTGAAGTAAGTGTTGGTAAGAGGATGTAAGAGAATATTCTAAAGATTTATCAAATGTTTTATATTGTGAAGGAATACTGTTTAATAGCCTAGTATCCACATTATAATTAGGGCCTTGTAATTGAATAGATGTATCTACAGTTTCAGGTTCTCCTAAATCTATATCCATAGAAACAGGATCTGTTATTTCTGTTGCTATTCTAAATTTCCCTCCTACTTTTATAGAAGAATCTAAAGGTTCAAATAATTTAATTAATAATTCAGGACGCTTATTGTTTAAAGCTATATTAATTCCTAATTCATTATTGTTATTACCAAAATTAAGTACAAAATCTCTGAAAAACGGAGATTCTTCTATTCTGCTTATAAATACTCCTAATTGTGTTCTTACTTCATTATTATCATTGTAAGATACTCTTAATTCTTGCCTTGAAGGTGAAATTTCTTTAACAGTAAATATTCTTCTAAAACTATTGAGAATTTGTTTCTTTTGAATATTTAAAATTAATTTATATTGCCCTGCTGAATAATTTAAATTTGTAAGAACATCTACAGGATTAACTGTAAAGTTATTTATTTTACCTCCTGTGGTGTTTGCTGAAGGTGTATCATAATCTTGAAATTCATTTATTGATTGAAGTAATTGGCCATTTGAATTATACACATGTAATTCTACATAATCTTCAGGTGCGCCAAACTTTCTAGATAACATTCTAGAAGTTGCATTTGGAATTTGTGAAGTTTCTATTCTTTCTAATGTGTCATAATCACCTCTTGTAGGAGTAGAATACTGTGTGTTTGATTGGGCTTGATTTTTAGCATTTTTAAGTGCTATTTCTTTAGCAAATTGAATTTTATCATTGCCTTTAGGCATATAAATGTCTCCATTATCAATTTTATCTATTATATTATTAATATCTTTAATAGATGATACTTGAGCCTTTATACTTTTTTTTGCTTTTAATATTTTCTTTTTAAATGATTTCATTTAATTATGTATATTGTGTTCCTCTACCCTTACTACTATAGAAATTTTTTACAACATCTTCTAAACTACCTTTTCCTTTTTCCCAACCTCTAAATTGATTTATAGCACTGTCAGATATAGCTTCAAAATTATCTTCAGTTAATGTTTCATACATTTCTGTTATACCTTCAATTGTAGTTGTTTGGTTGCTTTTAATGTTTTGATAAATCATCTTATATGCTGCCAGTTTTCTTCTTGCTTTTTCTAATTCTATAGATGCTATTTCTTTTTCTAACTTAGCTTCGTCTCTTTCTGTTTGTGTATAAGCGTTTCTTGAGTCATTTTCATATTTGTAATAAAGATTTTCCATATTTCTTTCTAAGTCCCAAGCTTCAACAATTTCTTTTTCTAAAGCTATAGAATAATCTTCTAAGTTATCATATCTGTCTGGGTTTGCTTTATAGTCAGTTGGGTCTAATTTTACTGCTATTGCTTTAGGTGATTCTTGTAATCCACCTCCTATGTCTTCTATGTCTAACATAGGTCCTGGTTTTATTTGAGCTACTATATTAGATGGAGTTGGTTTTACTATACCCATCTCGTAATCATCATCTGATTCTTTAAAACCTAAAGCTACTTTTAGGGCTTTCCAAACTTGACCTGGTCTTCCTCCTACTATTTGTCGTCTTTTACCTCGTTCCATAAAGAAATAGCTTCCTCCTTTATCTTTAGATAATACAGTTCCATTAGGGTAAAATGGGTGCTCTTCAGGATTCCTTAATTCTTCAATTGTTTCTTCTAATTCTGCTATTTGGTTTTCTAATGATTCTATTTTAGCGTCTCTTTCTTCAAACATGTCTAAATACTCACCACTTGTTTCTAGTATATATTTGTGTGATTTTTCTTTTCCTTCTTCAGGTATATCATAAAACATTTCTTCATAATCCTTAAAAAAACCATCTAAATTTTTCTTTTTTGGTTTATTTAATTCTGAGAAGTCAGTGTCTAAATTATCTCTAACTCCCTGAGCTCCATACACATCTTTTTCAATAATAATTGCTTGGTTATTATTAGGAGGAGTTAGAATTTCAGGTAAGTTTTCAGGAATTCTTATTTGATTTTTATAAATGTCAGCCATTATCTTACTACTTTAAAAATATAATCTTCATCAAATATTTGAATACCATCATTGTTGTCTGTTCTAAATTGGAATTTGTAATAACGTTCTGGTTGTAATCCATCCATATATAAATCAAAGTACATTCCCTCACTGTCTGCACTTAATTTTGTATTATTAGTATCAAAAGGGATTATTACTTCATCTGTTTCTCCATCTCTTAAACTATAGTAGCTTGTTGATGGTAAATATTGAGTGTCTATATAATTTGATGTTGTTGTAAATGTTCTGTCTGGGTATCTTTTTCTTGTAGTTAATCTAAAACGTTGTTTTGATTTTCTTTGATATTCTTCTTTATTATTATATAGTGCTAAAAATATGTCTCCACTAGTTAAAGTAGTACCACTATGAGAATAAGATGAATCATCCCATTTAAATGTTAGTTTAGGTGGGTAAATTGTATGTGTGTCAGTAGAAAAATAGGCCATTTCACCAAAACTACTTGATGTGTTTTTTTCTATTATTTCTGGATGTTTTATAATAAAACCATTATTAAATATACCTGTTGGGTATGTTTGGCCTCCAAATAAACTTGCTGAATGTTTTAATACTATTGAAGTTACATCTAAATTTACATCTAAACTATCTCCATTTAGAAATTGTTGTGTTGAATAAAAACCACTATCTGTGTACCATTCTCCTCCTCCTTCTGTGATTCCACTAGCTATTAAAGACCCTGAAGTTCCTACTGCGAAAGGAGTTGTTGTAGTACTTGTTGCTCCTTGCACTGAAAAATTACCTACTGAGGATGTAAATACTGATTGATTATTTCCGCTTATAGAACTGGTTGTTATTGTTACATTAATTCCGGTAGAAGAACCGGATAATAATAAAGTAGATGCAGGTGTAGCACTACTCGTGTTATATGATGCAGTTATATTAGTTAATGAAGAAGATGCATTTATCATTGATGCTAAATTTGTTCCAAAAAGATCAGTAGATGAACTTATTTGTACAAAAAATTCTGAATCATTATTATCAAATAAAGAAGCAGAAATAACAGGTACATAATCTATCTCGTTAATAGTTAATTCCATAGAAGAACCTGATGGTAGTTCATTTATGTTTATAGATGAAGAACCAAAAGTTAAGCCAGTTGTTATAACAGATCCTGTTAGCCATGTTGATTTTTCAATATCGTTGTTCCTATAAACCCAAGATGTTCCGTTTGATGTAATAGGTACGTCTGTGAATCTTCCTGATCCTTCATTCCACGATCTAGACACTGCATAAGCTTCTACATTTAAGGTTGTTGTTAAATTTTTATGTTCAGCTGAATATAATTCTATAGAAGAAGTAAATGTAGAAGATCCGATTTTATTTTCAATTACATCTTTTATTTCTTCATTATTGAATTTAATAAGAATTCTTGAAGGATAATATCGTTGGTCAGAAGTTCCTCTTTCTTTTACAATTTCAAGAACCTCATCATGCCCTGCATTCATTTTTATTCTGTCAGGGTGACTGTATATTGTTGTGTCTTTTTCTGGGAAAATTGAATAATATGCCATGTTAGTATGTTGTTACACGTCCTTTAATATCTAAATCTGGATATTTTATTTCAAATATACTAGGATCTAATGATGGGTATATTACACCACTTCTTGTAGCTCCTTCTATATCATATTTGTATTGGGAATATCCTTTGTCTTCACCTGCTAAGTTAATAATGTCAAATTTTTGTACTGAAATTACTCCTTGTACATTACTTATTAAATTCATTGCTTCACTAATTATAATAGGTTGATTAATTTGCCATTTGTCTACATTAAAATAGTCTTTTAATTCTGTTATACAATCTAATAATACTTGTTGGTTATTATATGATTTAAAAGTTACTATTTCAAAATCTAACCCAATATTAATAGGAAATGCGTTTTTAATATTTACTGCATCTGTTAACATTCTATGTTGTTCTAAATAAGTTGCTAAATTATTTTTTGTAGCATTATTTAAAGTAGTTAATTGTTTATTATTATTGTATCCTGAAACATATAAATTTAAAGCTAATGGATTAGGTATACGATTTGGTTCTGTTGTTAATGGTGTTATTTGGTCATCTTGTGTTATATAAGCTTTAGCTATTCTACCAAATTTAGAAGGCATAGAATAAGTTCTTACAATATAATCATTTTTAGTTACTGCTCTTTGTTGAGCTGAAAAAGAAGCCATTGTATTCATTCTAATTTCTTCTACTGTGTCTCCACCCCCACCACCTGTTGCTGCTTCTGGATTTGTAGTTACTATTGATTCTCCTATAAAATTAGCAGTTCCTATTACTAAATTAGGTTTTTGTGTTATGTTTAATAGTTCATTTTTAGTGATTGTATTTGCAGATACATTTGCCCTTATACCTCCTCCTACTAAATAATTAACTGTTAGTGTTGTGTTTGAAGGGGCTTCTCCATATGTTCCTGTGTATAAGAAATTTGATGGGTCAAATGCTGTGTTTATTTTACTAGATCCATCTTTAAGTCCTAATCCTATATTATTTGGGTTAGGAATTATTTGTTCATCATCTTTATCAGATACTCCTGACCCAAAAGATATTTGTAGAGTTCCATCTGTTAAAAATCTAGTTATAAAACGTTTTGGTACTTTTTTTAATTTTAAAAGATAAGGAGTTTGATTATTATATTGACTTAATTCAGGATCATTTGCTCCTATATTTTCTATGTCCTCAAATAAAGTATCTTGAGCCATATAAGGAACTTCTGTCCATTTATTACCATCTGAATCCGTTATTGATTCTATTCCTATAATATTACCATCTATTAGATTTATATTTAAGAATTTTTGGGATATTCCTACAGGAAAGGTTTGTGATTTAAGATCTGCTTGAATTACTTTTGCTTTCTTTTTTAATAAAAAATATTGTGGGTTATTATTATTATCTAATTGATAAACATTAGTTTCCGTTGGATCGAAAGAAGAAGATACTTCAAAATCTATTCTATCTTCTAATCTAAATACCGGACCTTCTGTCGATGCGAATAAAGATCCAGGGTTAACTTTTAAAGCGTAATCAAAATCAGGTTTGTAAGTATTACTAACTATTTTAGCAGGTAATAATTGAAATACATCTAAATCAGTTGTTGCTGTGGTTGTTATTTTAGGTCTATACCCCATTGCATAAGCTAAGTGGTATAGATTTTCTTTTTCTTGTGCTAAAGCTAAAAATGTTTCTTGTAATTGAGTATCAGTGTAAAATGATAATACATCACCCACATAAGCTGCCATTTCTAAAAACATCATACCCGGAGAACCTTCACTAAAATCGTTGTAAGTATTAGGATAATATACTTTAGTAAATTCTACTAATTGTTGTTTGAAAGTATTAAAATCTTTATTTAAATACCTTACATCTTTATCTTGCGATTTATTTGATAATTTAGTATAAGCCATTATTGAAAGTTAAGTTGTATTGAATCTTCCTCATCATTTATTATAAATTTATAAGTTAATCTTATATATAATGTATGACTATCTGGAATTATTTGTATTATTAAATTTGTTATGTCTATTTCAGGAACATAAAAAGCACATTGGTCTTTTATTCTACCTTCTAATTCATCTTCTTTAATTTGATTTTCAAATAAAAGTTTTTTTAGTCCTACTCCAAAATTAGGTTCCATTACTCTTTCTCCTGGTTCTGTTAGTAATACGTTTATTAGATTACTCTTTGCTTGATCTTGAGTAGTATATGAAGAATTAAAAACAGCACTTCCATTCAAAGGAAAAGCAACTCCTATCGCTATATTATCATTTAAATCTAGCGGATTAATATTTATTTGTTGTCCTACATCCTGAGCCATTTATTATTTTCCTTTTTTCTTAGCTATTGCTTTCATTAAACCACTATAATCTCTTGTTACCGCATTTGCTACTTCTGGTGGCATACCTGCTGTGTCCATAGGTAGAGATCCACCACCTACAAATGGTTGTGATAAACTTACAGGTGATTGGGCTGTTTGTGTGTTTGTATCTCCTGCTGCTGTTTCATTTAATAGATCATTTAATGCACTGTTAGATGTATATTGTTGTTTAGGGCGTTGAGTTCTTTGGTTTAAAGGAGCACTGCCCATTATTTTTTCTCTTAAAGAATGTTTTGCTTCTTCAGGAACTTCTACTATTCTTTCAGTGTGTTCTACTATTGTTGGTTTTAATTCATCACGTAAGTCTTCCTTAAGTGTTTTAATTTCTCTGCGTAACGCATAATCGATTTCTTCTCTAACTACTTTTCTAATTAGATTTTCAAAAGTTTTTGCTTTCATGTTTTGTTTGTCTTTGTTAATAAATATAAGTTTTTTAAATTTTATAGCGTCTATATCCTACCATTTCAAATTTGGCATTAAATATTTTTTCTATAATTTCTTGATTTCCTGTTAGTTGTAAGTTTGTTAATATAGAATCATAAACTTCTGCTAATGGATCTGAATAGTCAAATGGATCTTTTGATTCTAAATCTGTAAAAGGATTTAATGATGATGTATTGTTATTACCATTATTATTATATCCGGGGTATTGCATACCACTTAAAAAATCTTCTGGTGTTTGCCCATTTACTATATTTTGTGTTTGTGATCCATCTCCACCAGGATTTGAAACTGAACATTTATTTAATAATAATAAAAATAAAGTTTCAAGCATTTGGATTAACATTTTTACTAAATTTAACAATGCTACAATTGCTGCTATTCCTTTTAATATTAAAGCTAATAACTTATTTGCTTTATCTCTAGGGTAATTTAAAGCTTTCATAAAAGATTTTGACAATATCTTTAAAATTGATATTTTACCTTCGGCCAATGTTGCTGCTTTATCTGCTAATATTATAGGACCAGAAGGTGCTGTAGCTGGTGGAGGTATCATTCCTACTCCTTTTATTAATATTTTTGCAACCATTACTACTTTTTGTAAAATGCTTATTATAACTGCTACTGTAGCTATTAATGCCGCTATTTTTGCTAATATAGCTAATACTGATTCTATTAGTGCTTGTAGTTTTTGGAGTGCTTTTTGAGATTTTTCTAAAGCATTTTGAATTTTTTTAGCAAAATTTTTAAGTTTTTTATAATTTTTTTCTGCTTTATTTACTGTTGCTTTAGTACATACTTGACTAGTAAATTTATCTTTTAAAGTATCAGGAGTAGGTAGTTTACTTTTGTACTTTAAAACAGATTTTTTTCCTTCATCTCTAAGTTTAGATTTTGCCTTTTCAAGAAGTCCTTGATTTTTAATTAATAATTTTTGAATTACTGCTTGCATATTATTTTATTTTCCATACATATTATCTGATGGTAATTTAACTCTATCACTTTTAAATTGAGGTATATTAGTTCTTATATTTGCTATTTGTTGTTTTGTTACATCAAAAATTGGGGTTCCACTAGGTACATTAGGCCCTACTGGAGGTGCTATACAATAAGGAGGATATGTAAATTCTAAGGTAAATAATACATCTTCCAACATATCACACATATCATTTAATATTCTTTCTAGTTCGTTTCCTAAAACTGCATTTTCTGCAGGTGCGTTTTTATCTCCTTCTAATCCTAAATGAATATTATTTGAATTTATTACAAAATTACCTTCATCTCCTGTGTCAAAATGAATGTGATTATTTGCACTAAAGGCCATATGTTTATTAGAATACACTAATAAAGAATCACTTTTAGCATTAAATAATAATCTATCAGAATTTATTATTACTTGCTTACCTTCATATTCGTATGGTTGTTTTGGATTTTCCATTATACTAAGTTTTGTTTTGCTCTATCTATAGCCATATATTTAGTTGTTCCTCCTCCTCTTCTCTTATTACCATAATGTGCTAAGATATTTTCTCTAGAAGTATACACATCTGTTTTCTTTCTTGTGTCTCCCTCTTTATAAGCTATGTGTACCCAACTTCCTCCACTTTCTGGTTTTTCCCAAATTACTTGAGCGTAAGCAGAAATATTATCTATAATCCAGTTTGTTACTTCTGATGTAGGAGTTCCGGGGACCTGAATATCTATAGCGCATCCTTGGGGGTGGTGAGATGAATCACTAGAACCTAAAGAATCATTTAATTTTTTAGCTCTATATCCTGATGTTATTCTCATATTAGGATATCTATCAAATATATAATCTCCTACATTTGTCATAAGATTTTCTAAATTTCTAATTATATATTCTTCGGTCCATTGAGATTTTTTACCCGCATCCTGACCAGGAATGTTAGACCACCCATTACTTTTGGCTCTATCAGAATGTATAAGTTGTGATAATTTGAAATTTTTTCCAATTAACATTTCAGTGTCTAAAACGCCGTTTTCCCTATATGAGGATGTTTGTGTTTCTCCTACTTCTATTAATACTTGGCTGTCAGTAGCTGAAATTTCAGGTTGAAAATCTATTCCTATAGGAGTACCTGTTATTGTTTCTGTTTCAAATATCTCAAAATCTTCTTCAGTAAAATCTCCACTTTCGATTAATTCATCATATAATGATAATTCATCTTGTTCTTCTACCTTTTCAGGTGTAGGAGGAGGGGGTGCGTTATCTTCAGCTTCTATTGTTTCTTCTGGTGTTGGTTCTGAGCTTCCTGTAGGTGCGTTTGCTATTAATGCATCTGTTATATCATCTTCTGTTGTCGTTGGTTCTGGTTCTACATACTCTTCTATAACTGGAGAATCTAATGATGTTAATGGATCTTCTATTATTGTTGGTTTAGCTCCCCATGATTGCCAATTTAAAGATGCAGGTACAAATTTATCTAATTTTTGAGTTGAAGTTAAATATATAGATGAGGGGTCTCTATTTACATCTTCGGTAGTTGGTTCCCACCCTTTTGAGTCTAATTCGTCTGATTGACCGTTACGAATTATTGTAATAGGGTCTCCTGTGTTTCCTGTAGATGACCAGTCATTGGGACCTGGTGATGTTGATCCAAATCTTATTGAATTACCAAATCTACCTTCTAATATATGGTCTCCTTCAAAAGGTAATAGTGGTTTTGTGTTTAATTTTTCATCAAAGTACTCACCTAAAGGTATTTCTGAATCCCCATCCTTTATTTGTCTTACTAACCCTCCTGATGATTTTAAATAATCATTTTTTGTTTTATCATTATTACTTGCGGGATAAGTTCCATTATATGTGTCAGGATTAGGAAGTGCATTATGGTGTGGGTGGTTCCATATATTAATATTATTAAGATAATATGTTTCTGATGTATCTTTTATTATATCTCTTCCTGTTGTACTAAATAATAATACTATTTCTCCTTTTAAGGGATAGTATTTTTGATTTGCAAATAGGGGTCTAGCTAAGTTATTTGCTGATATTAATGTTTTTAAATCTCTTTTATATTCTATTTCTGGATCTTTAACTATTTCACTTACCTTAATATATAATATAGTCCCCAAAGCATCCCACCCTCCTATTTTTTCAATATTAGGAAAATTCATATCTAAAACAACATCAACTACTTTTACAGGAATAAATTGACCTGATTTAGCAGTGTGTACTGAATTTTGATTTGATTTAATTGTAGGCATTAATCTTTAGGTTTATTTAATTGTTTAGGTTCAGATTCAACTGTTTTTGCTATTTCTTCCGTTAATTCTTGAAGTTGGGCCATTTCATCTTCAGTTAATAACCCACCGTCTCCTCCCGAAGTAGATGATGTAGATAAACGTTGTACAATAGCAGCCATCTTAATTAATTGGTCGTCATTTTTAACACTTATTTCCATATATTCTTTAATTAATGGTACTACAACTGTAGCATCACCTAAAGATTGAACTAAAGGTCTTAACTCAGCGATTAAAGAAGCAAGTTGTTTAGCTTTTTTCTTTTGATTACCGTGAATTTCTTTCAATAAATCTGAGAAAGAAGTATCGTCAAATATTAATTGATTTAATGGATCCATATATTTTGTTATAAATATGGAAAAGATTAAACTCTTACATAACCTGTTTCGTTGTATTCGATGTAAAGTTTCTTGTAAAGTTTTTTTAGTACTTTTGTTACTTTAGTTATTACGGGAGTATCAACACCTGTCATTTCTCTAATGTAAATATATAATGCTTTTTTATTGAATATCTCTAAATTTTCTCTACGTTTAAAAAGTATATTAATAGCGTCACATACTTTTCTATCTTTATCTTTTTTAAACATAGTAAACATGTGTTTATCAGTATATTCTGTGAAATAATCTATAAAGTCTTTTATGTCTTGTTTTCTATCGTCTCTACCTAATGAACGTAAAACACCTTCATCTTCGTCTGCTGCTGAGGGATCTGCTTTAGCTTTTTTCTTTTTATAGTTGTTATTATTATATAAAATAAGATAATTTTTACCTACAATTGAAAAATAACTAAATGCTTTAGTGCCTTTTTCTGGTTTAAAATAATCTAATTTTTCTAAAAGAAAACAAATTACTTCATGTTTTAGGTCTTCTAAATCATCTACTTCTGTATAATAGAATTTAAATGTATGGATAAGATTTTCAGCTAATTTGTAGAAAGGATAATGTATTCTTCTTGCAAAAATAATGTCTCGTTCATCTTGGTTAGACGAAGCTAAATATTCCTTTATAGCTGCATCTGTGTCTGGTGTAAAATATTGTTTTTTGGTTCTTTTTCTTCCTCGTTTTTTAGGTCCTGACTCCGGAGTTATAATAATTTCTGGTTCTGGGGGAGGAGTAGGGGCATACTTAAGTTTGTTTGACATGTGGTTTTTACTAATTATTTTATTTAAGGGTAAACTCGTTTAGAGCTTCTTGGATTTTCTTTACTTCTTTAAAGAAAAAACCAATTTGATCGTCTGCTTCAAACCAACCTTTTTCGTCTACTTCTTTTAATCTCTTAGCACAAGCTTCAATAGCTTCACTTTGTGTTGAAATAAAGTCTTCTAAACGTTCGTTTTTTACTATTAAATTTCTAATAACAAAAAAAGAAGCTGTTATTGCTATTGCTAATATTATACTTAATGCTATTTCCATAATTAATCTTTAAAAAATGAATCTATAACATCTAATGTTGCTGACGCTAATTTTGGGTTATTTTCTACTTTTACTTTTTTAGCTGCTCTAAGTGTTTTATCACCTTTAGTAGCATTTGCTGGTTTAGATGGTGTTTTTGGGTTAGCTGAATTATTCCACAACTCAAATTCAATTTGAGCAGCCATATGATCTGCTTGGTGCATTAATAATGGTAAATGTGTTCTTAATCTAGTCTCTTTTTGACCAGACATAAAGTAAAACTTATTTGACTCATCATACAAACCATCATGAATTTTAATGGTAATAAATTCATTTTGGGTAACTTTACAACCAATTTCCTGTAGTATGAATAATGAACGTTCCGGGACTTTCATTGCTGGAATGTCAGTGTTAAACTTATACATTTGGCCTAATTTATCCATATGCCATTGTGAATCGTTTGGTTGATAATATTCACCTTCTTGTTGACCCATCTTACCTAAATCATGGAATAATGCTGCGAAATGCATTTCTTCGACAGTATATGTGGAAACATCACCACCCATTAAAGCCCACGTTTTATATAACGAATTAGCGCAATCATAGACACGCAAAACATGGTCAGTATAACCACCTGCAAATGCTGAATGGTGCCAATTTTTACTTGAAGCAGGCATCATCATCATTCTTTCTTTATACTTGTCTAAAAATGGTAATAGTATGTCTGTTCTTTCTTTTGAAAAACATGTTCCTATTACACTTACATAACGATTCCAATTTGATTGGATTTTTTCTGCTGATAACATATTAAAGCGTTCCTGTGTTTCTTATACCTCTAGATCCATAATTACCACTATGTGATATAGTAATTATATTTTGCAATTCTTCATATTTTTCTTTAAGATCTCCTCTTTCCATAAATTGAATAGCTGCTTGGTTTTCGCCTCTTTTAATTAAATCTCTTAATTTAGCTAATGATTCATCTAACCTAGTCATTGCTGTATTTAGTTGTTGTTCGTATTTTGCCATAATTTATTTTTTATTATGTTTAATTGTAGTACCTTTTTCTGGCCGATCCAAATCTTTTTTACGGGGCTTTTTACGTTTAATTTTTTCTGTAGTAGGATAATATTCATCTTGCCACTTTTCAATGTCTCTAATTTTCATTTATATATTTTTCGTATTGTGAATTACACCAGTTCATGTTTTCTTTTAACATTTTTTTACGATCTGGTGGTATATTTAGGAAATCTGTAGTTTCAATTAAAAGACCCACTGCTAATATACGAGTTAAATCGGATTTTGTTCCTTTTTCTTGAATGAATGTTTTTAATAATTCAACACTTTTAAGGTATTCGTCTTTTTTTACTTCTGCTGCGGACTGTTGTTTTTTTAATTCGTGTTCTTTATCATTATCATCAAAGAACGACATTATATTAGTACCTGAACGGTGTATGCCTTTTAACTCGTCCGCTTTTTCCATTCGCTTCAGTGTTTCTTCTATGTTTTTCGGATTGTACTGTGTCATGTGTTCGGTGTTGCGGTCCGCCGTTTCGACCTAAAAACCCCTACAGTTGTAGGATATAACTTAATATAGTGTAAACCAAGTTTTTTTTAATAAACCTTTATGTAATTTGTATTTGCCCAGCTCCCGACATTCTAAGGGTTTTAAATGTGTCTTCTTTTTCAGTAAAGTCATCACCATTTGTTTTTATAATAGTACCAGATATTTTAATATTACCTGCTGATATATTATCCTCCATTTGTATTGGTGTATCTTCATCCATTTCCGAATTAATACCTGCTGGGTATTTTACTTTTTTCTTTATTGTTCCTTTATTACCACCTACTAATTTAAAAAATGTTGGATTAGCTCTTTCATCTTTATCAATAGATAAACCATAAGCGAATAAACCTATTATAGATGCATTGTTTGCTTTATTAAGCAAAAAATTTAATAATCTATAACAACCATATTTTGCTTTTAATCTTCCAAGATCAGTTGGAAAGCTTTCCCACCCATTACCTGTGTATTCTATCTTGAATCCCTCTTCTTTAATAGCTTGTCTAACCTGATTTCTATATCCTGTTATTCCTTTTTTTAATTCATCAACAGACATAGAACCTAAATCAGCTTTACTTATATTAAATTCATTTTTATTATCAGCGAATTTATTTAGGTATGATTTTGCTCTTCCTAATTGATGTTTTTCTTCTTTTAAAGAAACAGAAACTAAAGGTCTATCTGTATCTCCCCAATTATTTACAAATAATTCATTCCAACCTACCACTGAATCATCTTCTAAATCTCCAATGTTAGGTTCTGAATTTACAATATAAATGTCTCCAGGATTCCATTTGTCTTCAGGTAATCCAGTTATTTGGGAACATTTCATTCTAACCATATCAAAAACTTCTCCTCTTTCAAATCTTGCATTTGGGTAGGCTGTTAGTATTTCTTTTGCTATAGAATATGGGTTATTTAATACGTGTTTTACTTTTGCTAGTGGAGTTTTAAGTCCTCCTACTAATTTAAACAGTTCTTCTATTTTACCTTTTGATTTATCACCAACATCTTGATATTTAGTTGTTGAATTATTTATTATTTTAAAATTACTAGCGTAATCTTCATTACTATTAAAGTTAGTTAAACTGTCGTTTTCCTTTAATATATTACACATTACAATGACTAATTCTTCCTTAGTATCAGTGTCAACTACTGGATCTTTTGCATCTGTAGTTCCTGCTGATGCTTTTGAAGTACCAAATTCTATTGTTTTCTTTAATTTACTTGTGTTTGTTTTAATTCCATTTGTACCTTCTAAAGGAATAGCTTTACTAATGTCTCCTGATTTTAAAATATCAAGAACTTCACCTTTATTAGCAATTGTAATTTTATTACCATCACCTAATTCTAATTCTTCGTCTTTTTCAATTTTTAATATTAAAAGTTCTCTTCTAGTAATTATTTTACCTTTTTCTTTAGGTATAGTATCACTTCCTGTGTTTGCTTTAGAAAAAGGACCTTGAGTTATAGGAGCATTTAATTGACCAGGAGGCATATTTACCTCATCTAAATTTGACATTATCTCATTAGTTGGTAAATCCAATTGCTCTAAAATTCGTTTTAAAAGTAAGACATCAGAAGGGTTATCCAATGATGGATATCCCCTTTCTGACCTATACGACCATTCTAATAATAACTCGTCAAGAGTCATAATTATTATCCTTTAACGATGTTAGCTAATTTTTTAAACCTTTCTTGTAACTGTGTGTGTACATCAGTAGTTGATTCTTCAACCTGATCTTCATCTTTAGCTTCTTCAAGCTCAGTGTCTGTATCTTCTTCAGCGTCTTCAGCGTCCATATCATCCATATCATCCATGTCTTCTGCTTCTTCTCCACCTTCAAATTTATCTTTTAACATATCATAGATTTGACGTAGCACATCTTCATCAGTGTTGCCTTCTTCAGCACCATCTGCATCGATATCACCACCATCAGTATCTACATCTACGTCTACTTCTTCTTCGCTCATGTAAGATTCAAGTTCTTCCTTGATCATACCTTGTAATTCTTTTAAAGTCATTTTTTTACTTTTTAGTTTTATTATTAGTTTTGGTCTTTTTATTTTTAGTAGGTTTTTTTCCTCGTCTTTTATTTCCTTTTGCTGCGTCTACAACGTCTTTTGATTGCTCAATAACGTTTTTAGCTGCTTTTTTTACATCTGCAAGTTCTTTTTTCATTTCTTTGATCCTAGACTTTGCTTCTTTTAATGCTGCTTCTGCTTTTTCATCAATGTCTGTTGAATCCCAAATAGCATTCCATAATCTTTTAAAGTAACTTTTCATATTATTATTTTTTTAATCCAGCCATAAATCCTTCTTGGTAGGCTGTTTTTGCTATTTCGTAATACATTTTAATACCACCAGCTCCTTCTCTTAAATTAACACCTGCTTCTTTCATGATATTTAAGATTTCCATATGTGTATCTTTTTCCATCATTGTTTTAGCTACTTCTCTTCTACCCATTTTTTCAGCTAAAGTTATAGCGTCTTTTTCTTTTTCAATATCACTTAATCTAGTAATAATTTCTTTATTTCTTTTAACCATATCAGCTGATAGTTTTTTATACTCGTCAGCGGTTAATTTACCGTCTTTATATTTTTGTAATGGGGCAGATAATTTTTCTTTATTTTTATCTTTTTCTTTATTTAAAGTAGCTATTTCTTTATCTAATGCTTTAAGTGCTTTTTCTTTTCCTTTTGCACCCTTAGAAGCTGCTTTTTCATCTGATACTTCTTTTTCAGCATCTGCTTTATTAATTTTTTCAGCTTCTTTATCTTTTACTTCTGATAACATAGCTTTAACTTCTGCTTTTATAGCTTCTTTAAGTTCTTCCATTTTGTCGTTTTTGAATTCTGCACCTTTTTTACCAACTTCTTTCATTTTGCTATCCTCTTGCTCTGCTAACCATGTTTTAAATGATGGTTTTTTCTCACCCTTTGCTATATTTCTATAAGTAGTTTCGTAAGTTACTAAAGAAGTATAATACCCATCATGTCCTTCTAAATTTTTAAGAACAGTTTCAGTACATTTTTCTCTTTCTTCAGGTGTAGATTCCGCTAATCTAGAAACCCCTAAATTAGTTAATTCTAAATCCATACCCCTTCTAAATTCATATGGATTAACTCTATCTAAATCCATTCTGTCCCCTTTTTTGGAAGGATTGGGAGTATATCCGTGAAGTTTGTCGTTTGCCATGTCTGTAATGTATTATTCTGCAATAAATATAAAATTATTACGGAAGCTGTATTATTGTTTAATTAGTTGTTTACTGTATCTCTTACCATTATGAATAATTGATAAATTATATAAGCCATTTGATAAATTTGACAAATCTAATCGCTTAGTATTTTCTTCTTCTATTAATAATCTACCCATCATATCATACACTTCAATTTCTATTTCTAATCTAGTATCTATAGTAATTACATTTTTAGTAGGGTTAGGATAAACTGCTATTCCTAATGCTGAAATATCTTCTATAGAAGTAGGCCATCCTAATTGACAATAATCATACATTGATTGGCAACTTGCGTCCCAATCTGTAGTACAACAATAATCATCAACATCAATTACCCAAGCAAAACACCCATCATTTAACCAATAAGGTAAACCTTCTCCTTGATAGCAACCTGCATCATATAAACATGCTGTTGAATCAGAAGTGTTAGCTAAAGGATCGTAATTTGCAGCACTTACATCAGTACAACCAGTTATAGGTAATATACATGTTCCGTTGTCTGTGTTTGCTAAAATATTATAATTTAATGCTGTTGAGTCTGTACATCCAAATATTACTGGAATACATGAACCATTGTCAGTGTTTGCAAGTGGATTATAATTAAATGCTGTTGCGTCCATACAACCATAAACATATGGTGTACAACTACCATCATCACTGTTAGCTAGTGGGTCAAAATTAAATTGTGTTGGATCAGTACACCCATAAACAAAGGCAATACATGAACCATCATCTACATTAGCTAATTGATTATAATTAAATGCTAAAGGATCAGTACAGCCTAAAATTGTAGCTATACAACTACCATCATCAGTGTTTGCTAAACTGTTATAATTAATTGCTGTTGAGTCAGTACATCCTAATAATTCTGCTATACAAGAACCATCATTTGTGTTGGCTAAAGGATTATAATTAATAGCTGTTGAATCTGTGCAACCATTTACTATAGACACACATGAACCATTGTCAGTATTCGCATTTATATTGTAGTTAAACGCAGTACTATCCGTACATCCATATATATATGAAATACAAGAGCCATTGTCAGTATTCGCAGAAGGATCATAGTTAAATTGAGTTGGATCAGTACAACCATACACTACAGGTACGCAAGATCCGTTGTCTGTGTTAGCTAAAGGATCATAATTGAAAGCTAAAGGATCAGTACAACCATAAATTGGTAAAATACATGTACCATCATCATCTGTTGCTGTAATATCAAAGTTTAAGGCAATAGGATTAGTACAACCAGGTATTTCTAATTCATCACAAATACCATCACTATCTGTGTCTAATATACACACATTATTACAATCATAATATTGTACTGGATATTGACATCCATTATTAACTGTGGCTGAAGCATCATAATTACAAGCTACAATATCAGTACAACCAATGTAATAACAAGAACCATCATCAGTGTTGGCTAAAGGATTATAATTGTCAGCTGTTGTATCTAAACATCCATAAGAAATTGAAACACATGAACCATCATCTGTGTTAGCTAATGTATCATAATTGAAAGCTAAATCGTTTGTACAACCAAAGATAAATGGTTCACAATTACCATCATCTACATTTGCAGAATCATTGTAATTAAATGATAATGGATCCATACACCCTAAAATTGTTTCTGTACAATAATCACCACAATAAGGTGTTGCAGAATATGTTGTCCAAAAAGGAGATTGAAATGATTGTAATGCACCTTGTCCATTATTTGCAAAAGGATTGGTTCCTTCTTCAATCAATATAGTACTATCTGGATCATTCAACATAAGTGTGAAAGAGTTATGCCAAGTTTGGAATTGTACTTCTTGTGGTGGTTGTTGTGGTCCTCCAACTTCAAAGTAATACACATGAACAGGAGCATCTGAGTCTAATGTTAAAGGGAATGATTGACTGTAATTTCCTGGTCCCATTGTAAATGTACCAAAATTAATTCCATTTTGATAAACACCAAGATAAGAATTACCCCATCCGTCTCCACCTGCATCTCTAATTTCTAATGTGTAACCACAATCAGCAACAACATCATTTATTGTAGCTGAAGGATCATAGTTAAACGCAGTAACATCCGTACATCCATAAATGTGAAGATTAACACAAGTTGAATCGTCAACAGTTGCTAGTGGGTTAAACTCTTGATAATCATCATCCATACAACCATAAACTGGAGGAGCAGATAAACATGGTACACCAAATTGTACTCCAGAATATAATGTAGTTCCAAAACCTGGATTATCCATCCACCAAATAGTGTCTCCTAAACAATCATAAATAACAACCATCCCATCTAGTGTTCCCCCTGATGTAGAACCTGCCATTCCATCACCATAACTATCTGTTATAATTAATTCAAACCCCGCAAATTTATCTACACAAAAATTATAAGTGTATGTTTGACCTATATCATTAAAGTTGTAGGCACCAGGTAACTCTGATTGTATTACACCATATCCACCACTTGTCATAGACCAACCAGTTTCACTTGGCCAATTATCAAATGTGATTTCCATTGTGATTTGATGTGTTAAACTTGTATCACAAGATGTTCCTGAGCAAGAACCATCATCAAATGTTGCCCATGGATTATAAGTTGGTTGAGTTGGATCTGTACATCCTGCTATGCAAGAAGTAGGAGTATAAGCCATAGTATCTGAAAAAGTACTATCTGCAAATTCAATCATACCATAATGTTCTACTGACCAGTTAGGAGGCATTTGTCCGTTACCAGCATATACCGCAAAGTCTTGTTGGTTAGGACCAAGTCCATATTGAAAAGGACCTACACCCTCTTCATTCCAATACCAAAATCTAACTGGATTACAATTACCATTAGTTGTGTCGTTTTGCCAAAAGAATTGTACTAAAGTTTGTCCAGTTGGTAAACAAGTTTGCTGTACTGTGTCAGACAATAAACCACCGCATGCTGGATATGTACAAGGTCCAGGAAGATATGCAGTGGAGTCATAATCTAATCCGTTAGGATCCAAACATCCTATAGTTGGAGGAGCACAAGGTGCAACAGTTAGTGTTTGTATTAAAGTATCTCCAAAGTTTCCCGCAACATACATTAAAGTATCTTGGCATGTATTACTAATCATGAACCAACCGTCAGTTCCACCCCATTGAGATGAACCTAAACCATCACCAAATTGGTCGTATATACTTGCAACAATAGTTCCACCAAGAAAAACAATGGTATCATACATTGTATTTGGTAGCATGTTGCTATCGTTTTCTATAATAATAGGTGAACCACCCGGGGGTGTAATATTCCAACTTGTTTCAGACGGGTAATTGTCTGTCATTAATTGGATGTGAATCCAAGAACCTTGTGTATAACCTAAAAAAGGTATTAAAAGTGTTAGTAATAATAACTGTAATTTTTTCATATTTTTGTTGTATTAAAAGG
>JACLAB010014860.1_pt1 | contig 77720 bp, 41 predicted proteins | sample 8027921 | NCBI WGS metagenome assembly JACLAB01 (sample SAMN15725117, study PRJNA655200) | protist metagenome | isolation source: fluorescence activated cell sorting (FACS) single amplified genomes of... | place: USA: West Boothbay Harbor, Gulf of Maine | collected 2000-07-19 | reverse complement strand
CCACCACCATCGCCACCGTCCTCTTCGTCCCGAAAGTCAAGGAATCTTTGGCCGCCGGCGATACCGAAGCCGCCGCCGATGCCGTCTTTGACAAGATTGACTCCATCGAAAACCCGACGCAAAAGGTTGGCGCGGTCGGCTTAGCCGTCGCCGCCGATGCCTTCGCGCACTTGCCAGTCGCGAACATCCTCCTCCCAGCCGGTTTAGAAACTGTCGGTACGATTGCGTTCACGTTGTTGGCCACGAAATACTTGTTAGCCAAAGACGGTGACCTCGCGGAAGACTTCGACGAGCTCCTCTCCTCTGTTCCAGAGGATTCACCGAAGAACTTGAAAGACGTCGTCGATTTGGTCTCCCCGGCCGTGAAAGTTGGTTCTAAAATCGTCAAAGCTGCCGCGGAAACCGACGTCGAGGAAGTCGCCGACGAGCTCAAAGAAGCCGTCGAAGATTTACCGGAAACCGTCCAAAACATCGAGTCGCCGGTTGAAGAACTCGGCCCGACCGCGGCTATCCTCGGCGCATCCTACGTCACCAACAGAGTCGCGCACGCCTCCGTGCTTGCATTATCCCTCCCAAGATTGCTCGAACTCGCCGGCGCCGGCGTTTTGATCTACGCCTTGGGCAGATACGCCGACGACGAAAGCGATTTCACGTTGCGAGAAGACCTCGAAGATTTGAAGGAAGAAACGACGAGAATCGTCAAGAAAGCCACCGGGTTTGACGTCGACGGTGATGACAACTAATTATAAACAACAACAACGCGCAATTAAGTGGTCCAGAGATTTGACCACGAAAGAGAGGAGGATTAAGAGTTTATTTAATTACATTATTTACCAGGTACACGATATGATGAATACGAGTAAAAGCGATGAGAGAATTTCATACACACACACACACACACACACACAGATTCGATGACTTTTGAACTCGTACACAAATAATAATAACACAAGACCTACATATCGCGCATCATCGCGCGCGTTTAGAGAGTAATACTAGTTTTGCTGCGTTCTAAAACCACCCCACCATCCTCCGCTTCTTCTTCTTCTTCATCTCTCTGTTGTTCTTTTCCTCTTCCCTTTTCTTCAGTTTTTCCAATTCTTCTTTCAACGCATCCATCTCCCCTCTCCGTTGTAAGAGCTGCCCGCTGAGCGAGACGCAGCAAAACGCCATGACGACGTTGGCGAGACCGTTTTTTTGAGTCAGAAATCGGGAGAAGATGGTGGTGGACATTTATTTTGTTGCGCGAGCAGCGACAAAAGAGATTATTTTTGTGAGGATTGAGATTTTTGTGTGAAATGGTGTAATTTGTTTGGAGACTCCTGTTCTTTTTAAAATATTGTTTTATACACAAAGGTAGTTCAACGCTGAACTCTCTCTCTCTCTCTCTCTCTCTCTCTCTCAAATCATCAGTCTAAAAGAATAATACTAATACGAACGAAACGACGAGTGGCGGTAATCATCACGTTTTGGTGTTGTTGTTGAAGATTTTACTTCTTCTTCTTTTTATTATAAGTATTATCCAGCTCGACGGCGGCGTCTTCGTTGGCGTCGTCGGGGACGTTCGAACTGCTCTCTTTGAACACGAGCACCGGGAACAAGTCTTTGATGCCTTCTGTTTGAGTTTCGTACGAAAACGGGGAACCGATGGCGGCGTATCCTTGATCCCAGGTCGTCACGGAAGCGCACGTGTGGTTCATGGTGTCCATTGCCAATTGCAAACCGTTCGTTTCGGCGGATTCTTCGACCCAGGTTGCGCCTCTTTCGTCTCGGGTAAACATGTGGACTTTCTTCGCGGTTGGATCGCAGATGATGGCGGAGTAATAGTTTAAGGATAACGCGGCGCCGAAACTCGTGGAGGTTAACGTGGATCGACTCGGCGCGAGGATTTCTCCGCGATATTCCCACTGAATAGAACTAGATGTGGAACCGAAGCGTTCGATGGCGAAGGATTGGACGGCGCCGGCGTTGTTACCGCTCACGGACGCGCTCCCGCTGCCAATTATAGCGATGCCTTCGTGTAAAGAAACACTCGTGCCAAATAATTGGCCAGCTACAGCATTTTGACTCATTATGGTGGTTTCTTGTTCAACCCAATAACCAGATCCCTCGTTGAGTTCAACGAATGCGTAGACGTACACCGTGCCGCTTTGCGTAGATCCAGAATACCCTTGCGGCGAGCCGACGAGTAAAGTATCTCCGTCAAACGAGAGCGAAGTACCAAATCTTTGCCCTGCTTTTGGATCCGGTGGAATAAGCGTAGCCACTAAGGTGACAGAGGTAGAAGAGACTGACTCCAGTCTGTAAACGTACACAACTCCGGATTTAACGTTGTTTATCAGTTTCTCAGGCGCGCCGACGAGGAGGTAACCGCCATACGCCGCCACGCTTCTACCAAACTCCGCGTCTGCCGAATCTCCATCCACCGTCGTCAAATATTGATAGACGAACAATTTCTCTGCTTCCGAGGTGGATAACGCGTTGCACTCTTCCCACCGTTGCGCGGGATCGGTGGTATAACACCAAATTCCTCCGGACCAGTCGTCCGGATTCCTACAATAATTGTGGTTGCCCTCGCCGTCGAGCGTCTCTTCCGAATCCCAATCGACGTCTCCTCTTTTCACGTGAGGCAAATCCACGCTCCAGGCTTGGCACGTGCGTCCACTCACCGTTTTCGTTTGGCACCCGACGTACCCGTCCTCGTTCGTCCCGGAAAGACTTTCGTCGCACCCGGTCTTCGCGTACACCCAAACCTGCCCGTACGCCGGCTGTGTCGACCCGCCCGGTTTCGCTTTCGCCGCGCCAATTGCTGCGTATTCCCAATTATCTCGATCTGAGACGGCCAAACCTGATCCAAACTGTGAATTCACGTTATCTTTGTAGCCCGGATTGACCGTCGTCATTCGCCACGTCTGGTCTTTCAACTTATACGCCTCGTAATCGCAGAGTTCTCCCATATATTCCAAATACACGTCGTTTCCGTACTCGTGACTCGCCGCTTTGCACGTGCACTCCCCGTATTTCTCCGTCTCCAAATCGTACGCTTGATACCGCGTCCCGTACACGTCGCACACTTTCTCGATCCCGTTTCTCTCCGCGACCACTTTCACGCCTTCGTACGCGCGTTCGTTTCCTTCTTTCAACGTCTTCATCTTCTCCGAAACTTTCCCGTTTAAACTTTTTATGTACACGTCGCCGGTGAACTCCACGTCGTGCGAGTTTACGTATAATTCGGTGTTCCCGTCTTTCAGAGGGGAGAGAATGGCAACCGTTTCGTTCTTGAATCTCGCCACTGGATATTTTCCTTGAACTTCTTTCCCGAAGAACGTCATCAACACGATCAGGCAGAAGAAAAACATCTCGCTCCTCTTCTTCTCTCGGGGTGTTTTGCTTCTCTTTCTTCTCCGAGAAGAGGTCGAAGTTAAAGAAGAGACCGAGGACGAATTTTGTCGACCAAAACCTTTGTCGACGAGTCCGATCCGATTCTTCGCACGACTCGCAACAGAAAAGCGTGTTGTTCTTCTTCTTCTTCTCGACGCAGACGCGTCCGTCTCGTCGTTAAAACGCTCCTCGCGACTCATTTTGCTCGCGTTCTTTTCGACCAAATCCTCCTTTGCATTCATCTCTTCTGTTAATAAAGTCTCTCTCGCAGCGTAAACAGTAAAAACTCGCCAGAGATTTGAATCGATGTAAAAACCTTCAAACTCTCTTTTTCTCCCTATACTAAATTCGCTCTCTGTCAACGAAAAGAGGAACCTCGAGAGACAACGCGCGACGAGAGAGAGAGAAGAACTTTAAAAACACCACCCCAACAACTGACACGCAGACAGACACAGAGAGTCAGAGAACAGAAGACTTCTTCTCTTTCTTTTCTCTCTCGTCTCTCGATTCTCTCTCTCTTCTATATAATTATTATACTCCTCTCTCTTGCTTATTTTTTTTTAGGACGGCTTTTGTCTACTTTTTGCCAAATTTTTTTGAGGGAGATTCTAGTTTAGGGTTTTAAATTTTTTCGAGAGTTTCTCTCTTTTCTTTCTTTTCTTTCTTGGGTTGATGCTCACAATGTGAGATTGATGCGTGCGCGCTGTTTTTTGTTGCGGAAAGAACAGAGAGAACATAAAGAGTGCACGAGAGAGACGCGCGAAAGAAGAGAGAGACTTTTCTGATGCGATGAGAGAGCAACGAAGGTTGCTTCTTTTTCTTCTTTTTACTCACTTTGACGATTGCGAGAATACTACTTGAGGGAGGATTTCATTAATGGAAGAACAAATCACATGAAGGAATCGAGCGAGAAACTTCCAGAGTTGAAACAACTCTTCCTCGAAGAAGAAGGAGAGGAAAGAAGACGGTCGAGAACGTTCGGCCGAGCGGATTTCAACGACCGCGCGCGGTTTCCAGACCACGCGAAATATATCTATTCGTCCCACGTCAGAGTTACCGAAATACGAGAGGACGTGTACGAGGTGGAAGTGTTGAAAGAGAAACTTTGCGTGTGGGTGTTTTCCCCATTCGAAGAGAGGGAAAAGGAAGACTTTGAAGACATCCAAGGCGTTTGGCAGAAAATCGAACGTGAAGAAAGGGCGGTGGTCGTGGACCACAACTTTACACGCAGCGGGATCGTGTTTTCGTTTTTCGCCCCGAGATATTGCCCAGACGACGCGAAGGTGTTTCGGAACAGGTTTAAGTTGGGCGAATGTATCGGCGCGTGGAGAGTGAGCAGCAGTCGTTCGTCTCAAAGAAAAGAAGGACGACGAGGACAAAAACAGACGTGCTTGGTGCTCACGGGCACGTCCGGGAGTGGGAAATCGACTATTGCGAAAGGATTGACCGAGAAGAAGTGGACCGTGGTGAATCAAGACACGATCGGGTCGTACTGCGAGCGAGAGTGTTTTCGAAAGAAAGCGGACCAGTGCGTGATGAAAGCGAAGCACGGGCTCATGCTCGGTCGACACGTGGTTATCGATCGAACGAATATGAGTGCAGAGCAAAGGAAGAAGTTTGTGGACGCGGTGGAATACGTCCGGGTGAATAATAATAGTGAAAGTGATGTTGATATTCAAATCGTTTCTTTGTATTTGGATTTAGACGTCTCGGTGACGACTTCGAGAGTCGCGCGGAGAAAAAACCACGAAGGAAGAGTCGAAGGCCGAGAAGGCGTGGAGATTGTGCACAAGCAATTATACAGTCGAGACAGCTCGACGCCGCACAAATCGGAAGGTTTTGATGTGTGTTTTCGATGCAAAACGCCGGCGGAAGTTGAAGTGGCAGTCGGTAAGATTAAAGCGATGACTGGTCACGATTTGCCGCCGTTCCCGACGAAATGGGACGGGAAGCAAAAGCCGCCGGCGAACGCGTTTCTTGAAGACGACGACGACGACACACGCAAGAAAACAAAACACACGGGATTCTTTCTGGACGGATTACTCCAGAAACAACGCGACCCTCAACGATTTTGTTCGAAAGAGGAACTTTTGACGATAAACGACGCCTGTTTCGCAATCAAAGACAAATTTCCGAAAGCGAAGTTTCACGCGTTGGTGTTGCCGAGAAGTCCAAAGTTCAAACACCCGTTTGATTTATTCAAAGAAGAAGGCGGAGAATTTGGTGGGAATAACAACGACGAGCGAAAGTTCGTTTGGGATCGAATGCTACGCGTCGCGCTCGATATCGTCAAAGATCAACTGCAAAATCTTCCACCGGGAACGAAATTCCGCGTCGGATTCCACCTGAAACCGAGCATGGAACCCGCGCACCTACACGTCATCAGTCAAGATTTCGTTTCGGAAAAGTTAACGACCAAACAGCATTGGCACACTTTTACGAACGACGACTTTTTTATCGATTTCTTCAAAGCGATGACGATGACCAGACGATGGGACGATTCCAGGTCTGAACAGATTGTGAAATCGAACGACTTGCGATGCCACAAGTGTAATTCGTCGTGCGCGAATATGCCGCAGTTGAAGCGCCACATCTTTGAGTGTGTCGCGCCTCAAAAAACGGGATACACTCACGACGAACTGGTCAGACTGTCGCTGCAACATCATCAACAACAACAACAAATACAACAACCAACGGGTCACGCGTTGCTTTCGTTGATGTTCGGAGGCGGGGAACAACAACAACCGCGAGGCAACGACAACAAAGACGACATGGATATTTGAGAGACACGGTAACATAGAGATAGAAATATATAGTATATATAGAGAGAGACAAAAATTAAACGCACATATAAAGATTTACTCACGGGTGATGAAAATTTACAAGATTTGAGCGACGTAATACGCGATACCGGCCAAACCAACAACCGTCGCCGCCGTCGTCACCAACGGCGTGCTCAACCCGCCACCAACAGCTCTCCCTGTTTCCGGATCGTACTTCGCGAACCTGCTTCTCGGTGCCGAGCATTGTGGGCACGAGTACTCCTTATCCTGATCCGCGAACGGCGTCGGCAACGCGTACACGAAACCGCAATCGACGCAAATGTGCGACGCTCGTTCCGCTTGCGCCGCGCTCATTTTCCTCCCAAACTTTGGCGGTGCTGGCCTTTTCGGTAGCCTTTTCACGTCGAACTCCTTTTCGCCCGGCCCTCTTACCACGATAAAATCCACCGTGTTCGGACACGCGTTTATCGCGCTTCTCGAAAATCCAAGCTGATCTGCCGGCCATAACTCGTCCCCGAAAAAGGACGAGTGATACATGACGACGTCGCCGGATTTTAACCCCGCTTTCGCGCCGTTCCCGGCGACTCTGTCGATGCACACGCCCGGGATTCCTCCGCCTCTGGCTTTTAACGTCACGCCGAGTGGTTTGTCCACGGAGATTAACACTTCGCCTTGTACCGCTTTCACGAGTTGATGGTGTCGTCTGTTCATTTTGTTCCGCTTCGTCATCATCTTGGAAGAGGAAGAAGAAGAAAAGCATCCATTCCTCTTCGTCGTCGTCGTCTTCTCCCCGCGATAAAATTGGGACGACGACGCCCTGTGCGTTATAGTCGTCGTCGTGGCTGAGACTACGCTTTGCATCTTTTGTGTGTTATAAGTAGTGAGAGTGAGAGAGAGAGTGAGAGAGAGTGCGCGCGAAGTTTTTCGTTGTGAGGAAAATCAAAAGTATAGATAAAGTTCCGCGCAATTTGTGACTGATGATACGAGAGACAAAGTCAGATGTGGCATATGGCATGTGCCAAAAAGGACTCCTGTGAGAGAGAGAGAAAAAGAGAGAAAAAGAGAAAAAGAGCGAAAAAGAGAGAAAAAGAGAGAAAAAGAGCGAAAAAGAGCGAAAAAGAGTGAAAGAGCAGACGGAGAGAAAATCTCACTCAATTCTTTCTTGTTTTTTTCGTCAGAGTTTTTTGTTCTTTCTCGTCTCTCTCTCTCTGCGCTCTCTCTGACTCTCGTACTCAAAGAACAGACACCGTGGAAAGGTCGAGAAGAAGAAGAGGTCAACGAAACACTTTTTCGTCGAAGTAGTTTCTCTCAGCAGCGGCGAGATTTATGATTCAAACGCGCAGAATCGGTTTAGGATGGCTCCCCGGCGCCTCGATCGGCGTTCTGAGCGGGTTTTTCATTTTCAACGAACCGTTGAGAGAATTTCACGCCGTGCAAGAAAAGAAGAATACGAATAAGAGCAAAACCATCGACGACAACAACAACAACAACAAGAACAACGAGAAGAAGAGCAGCAGCAGCAGCGAGTAGTAGTGGTGGTAGTAGTAATAGTAGTAGTAATAATAGTGGTAGATTGGTAGCAGTAGTAATATATAATGAACACTTCGAAATCTTATTTCTGATGATGGCGGTGTCGCTTTTTGTTGCGAGGACTCTCGCGCCTCGGCGAAGTAGTAGTAGTAGTGGTAGTATTCTTCATCGGGGGCGACTTTCTTTTCTTCTTCTCCGCTTTTAGCGTTAACGGCGTGCTATTGTTGTCGTCGCTTTTTCCTCCTCCTTCTTCGCCTTCGCCGACGACGCCACCACCACCATCGCTTTCCGCTGGATGAATCGGTTTCTCGTCCACGCTGCCTTCTAAATCGAGCTCGGAAACGTCCGTCGCTTCGCCTTCGCCTTCGCGCATGCTCAACGTGTCGCGCATATCCGCGGTGTCTCCAGAAATAGCAGAGGTTGTCCGCGGAGGCGAAGGTGGTGGACTGTACCGACCGCGACGACGACCGGCGCCCATGGTGCCGCCGTCGTCTATGGTGGTTGGAAAACGAACCGTTTTCGGTTTCTTCTTTTGCGAAGAGTTGTTGTTGGCGCCGGTTAAAATGGTAGATCCAGAGATGTTGTTGTAATTTGTTCTCGGCCCGGATGGATTCGTGGCGCCGGGCGGTTGTGGCGTCGCCAGCGTCATCGACGCATCTCCACCGCGCGGTGCCACACCCTCCTCTTTCGATTTCTTGTGGTCCGCGGCACTCGTTTTCAAAGCTCCCGGCATCCACGGCGTTTGATGCTTGTTCACGTCCGATAGCGTCACGTCGGTTTTCGTATGAAAATCGGGCATTATATCGTTCGAGGGACGGCTATTCATCAGTAAATATTTCGTTTTTTCATCGTTTTGAAGAGAATCTTCGGAATCGCGTCGTGTCATGACACCGTCGTTGTTGTCGCTCGTCGACGGGGGAGGCGTCGCTTCTTTTCGCGCCGAGGTATCGCTCTCTTTCGCTTTACGCGCCGCTATCCGAGCGGCTACATTCGCCGCGGCATCTTCGACTGATTTTGCAGCAACATCCGTCGACGCTGGTGTTGCGGCGGCGGCGGTAGAACTTGGCGTAAGTCCAGCATTCTTCGTAACGGCAGTAGCCGCTGGATTTTGTTGCACGGTTGGAAATCCCAACACGTTGACCCATGGTCCTTCGTCCCTTGCCGCTTTCGTTTCCGCCCACATTTCTTTGATGACTTCTTCCAACCATTCGCAACACTCGTGCAAATCACCGCTCAAAACAACTTTAGAATATTTTCGGGCTTCGGCGACGGTTTCTGGATTTTCAGAGACCAAAAATACCGATCTGCACGTAGCGCCATGGCGAGAAGCGAGCTTCACTGCGTCTCGAACCTCCTGCGGAGGAAACTGAATGGGTTGATGCGACGCCTCTTCCCAATCGATGCCTAAAACTCTCGCGCCTCGACCAGCTCTATCACCAGTCGCTTTGTGTGCGTGTAAGAGCTTAAGACAATTTTCGATTCTCCACGCTTTATCCGGATCTGTTCGCGCGACTTGCATTTTCTGTAGCATCAATTTCTGAACCGTGTCGTTGTTTAACTTGATTGCCCACGGCCACGGCGGGTTTTCTCGAGCCCCTTCTTGGTTGTAATGCAAAATACCTTTCGCTGCAGACGCAGCAGCAGAAGCTGCCGCGGCTTGGCCCAATAGTTTCACAAGCTTTTGAACAATCTCTTCGCCCATGGCTAACGTCGTATCGTCGACGACTAAAATGACGCCTTCTGGAAAGACTTCCGCGGTTTCAATTCTCGGGTCTAATAACCGTTCGTTTTCGATGCACAACTCCAAGTGACGCAAACCGAGCGCAAAACGTGCTCGGCGGGAACGCAAAAAGTCTCGGATTTCCAGCTGCGTGAAATCTTTCGCGTGTAAGAGTTGCAAGAACGGAGGATGGACGACGATTAAATCGAGCCCTTTTTCCGCCATGTCGTTCTTGTCGTGCGTCAAGAGCACGTGAATGGCACCTAAACTTTCCATCTTTTGCAACAAGAACTTCACGTGCGGATGATCCATCTCGAATCCAAGCAGCGCGAAGCGTGCGCCTTGAATTGGAATCTTGCGAACTCGAGTCACGTTGACAGAAGTTTGCGGTACTAACGAATTTCTATTCGCCGCATCCAACGCCGCCAGTGCTCTTCCTTGCGACGACGGCGATATATCGTCTTCAGTCGCGTCCGAAGAAGACGGTGAGCTCGCCGGGGATGGCGTACTTCGATGTTGCGGTGATGATGGTTCGCGTCGCATTTTATGCAGATGAGACCTCGTCTGTTGCGTTTGTTCGTTTGCGGGAATAGAGAGCGAGGCGTTGTTGTCGTCAACTGCGCTAACGTCGTCCTTGTTTTTAGCATCTTCGGATGGATTTGAAATTCCAGACGTTAGTTCTGTCTCTTCGTCTGATGCGATATTACTTCGAGGTCGGTTTGCGTTCACGTTTTCAAACAAGTTCGCGTCTTCATCGACCACGGCTCCTGAAATGTTTGAACCGCCGGCGTTTGCGCCTTCGGAACCTTCATCTCTTTCTATACTATCTGGATCCGTTTCGCGACTTCCGGCGGAAGTTCCAAATCCTCTGGAGTCGTTATCGGTGTCGTATTCACCATCTGAAACGACGTTGTGCATGTTCATCGCCCGCGCGACAACCGTAGGTCGTCGCTGATGTTGTTGTTGCGAGCGCGGATCCGCGTTGGTCAATCCGCCAGCTGTTAACGGCGTCGATAAATACGCATTTGCCCCTGCGGTATCCATACCACCTCCACCACTTCCCGCACCAGAGTGCGACGTTCGCCTCCTGTGCAATGGTTCTCTTTCAGAAGTTGCGCCTTGTGTGATCCCTCCGGCGCCGCCGGCTACCGCGCCGGTTTCTTTCGAGTAATTTCCGAGCTGCGACGCCGTCCAACCTTTCAAAATACCCCGCGCCGGTCTAGAATCCGGTGCTGGCACATTAGCAATCGGTTGAGGCGCCGGTAAAGGCTCGACAGTTTGAATAATAACCCATAGCGGTTCGATTGTCGGAAAATTCGTATTACTGCTCGTATAATTTGTCGACGTCGTGTTCACGTTGGCGTTTGCGGCATCCGCGAGAAACCGTTCGCGAGCGATGCCCGGCATTCGTCTCTGTTGTCGTTCCGATGCATTCGCGGGATCATATCCACCCGCGGCGTTGGCTGGTGCTTGTTGTAAATCTCGTTCTTTTGCGACGGCTTCGTACGCTAAATCCGGAAGTTGTTCTTGAGAAACAATATACGCGACATATCCTTCCGGTAGCTCTACTTTCGCTGCTACGCCTACTGCGGTTTGCGACACTTCCACCATGGACGGCGTTCTCTGCAGCTCTCCACTCCCAGATGTTGTCGTTCCGGTGGTATTCTCTGCCGCTGTCGCTGCAGCAGCCTCTGCCGTCGCTCGTTGTTGCTGCTCTCGGACGCTCGTCGATAATGGCGATAAAACAACCTCTGCTCCAGGTTCTCGTTCGTTGCCGTGACTATGACTTGAATTCAACGAACTTCGATCGTTAAACGATTGCGTCGACGCGGTTATTCGTTCCCGCAACAAGCCGCTACCTCTACCGCCGCCACCACTACCACCAGCGCTACTATTACCAGGTCCGTGATGTCCACCCGTACTCGCCGGTATTGTCACGTCGTTGTTGTTGTTGTTATTATTATCTCTATTATTATTATTATTATTATTATTCGAAACCGTCGGCGTCCCAGCGCCGCCCACGTTCGCAGTCTCCGCTACATCTTCCGGCATCTCCTCTCTTCTCGCCTTCAAACTTTGTGCCAACTTCAAAAACGCCTCTTGCGACCTTTCGCTACCGGGATACAAACACAACAACGCGACCGGATCCCAAACGATTGGAAACTCGGCGTCTAAACTCGTCACCCGTTTCGCCCTCAAAATATCCGGTAAAACGTTCCCGGCCGCGTGCGCTCTCGCAACGCCTTCACCTGCCGCCGTCCCTGGGATTCGAAAACCCATCGGTGGTGCTCGAGCAATCAACTCGGTCGCGTTGTTGAACAGCGGCTGTTCCGACGCGTTATCGTTGTTGTTAGTATCTCTGTCCCTATTGCTAAGAGTATCGCGCGCGACGCCCGTATCTTCTGAATGCTCTCTGTTCGTGTTCTCGTTATCATTCTCTCCTCTGTTGTTGTTGTTGTTGTTGTCGGTGTTGTTGTTCGCATTCTCGTTATGATGGTGATCTTCAAACGACCCTTGACTCATGTTACTCGTCTGACTGGCTTCTCTCGTCGCGTTCACATTCGTATTCGTATTCACGACGTCCCCGCCTCTCTCGCCGCTGTTCGTGTTCGTATTCTCAACCGAGGTTTCATCCTGCTGCTGTTCTCGCTCTCGCTCTCGCTCCCGTTGTTTCCTCATCAGCCGCAACTGCCTCTCTTTACTCGTCATCCCGCCGCTCGTCGTCTGTTGTTCTCCTCCTCTCGTCTGCTTTTCCGAAATGTTGCTCAAAATCTGCGTCGCGTCCGACCCGGTTTCGTTATCGTTCGTCTCTTCGTCGTTATTCAAGCTGACGTTCCCGTCGGACACGCCCGAGTCCGCTCTCAGCGCGTTCGACGTCGTCGGTCCTTCGTCGTCGAACATGTCGTCCATGTTCTGGTAACTCATAAACTCGCGTCCGAGGGAGAAAAAACCTCTCCAGACGATTTGTAAATGCGCCCCGGGGGTGATGATGGACGTTTGCGAACGCCTCAGCCAGTTCGGGGAAAGCGTGTCCGAGGAATGAATCATCGGGAGAGAAGAGGTGTTGGTGTTGTTACTGTTCGCGTTCGTGTTTCTGTTGGTGACGTTGATGCGATGGTGAAGATGGTGATGCTCGTGGTGATGATGATGATTGGACATGATGAGAAACCCGAGAACGAGATCAGACGCGAGAATAAATACGCGCGCTCACGTGAAACCTTTTCGTTGCGTATCTCCCTCTCTCTCGTCTCGAAGTGTTCTCAGATGCTCTCCCTTCTGTAATAAGTGTCACAGAAAGAGAGAAAGAGAGAGAGAGAAATGAGAGGTCTAATGTGTGAAGGTGTTGAAAGTGGGAGTTTTCAGATGGATTTTTTACTACTTATGTGTTTGATCGTCGTTTTACAACAAAAACATGTGAAGGTGCTAACATGGCGAATCATCTGTGCTACCCCGGCGCGCGATACCGGTATACGCTCGTACTTCTCGATTTTTACGTTTTACACGGCGTGTAGCGAAAGGTTTGAAACTCGCGCCTCGCGTGTTCTTCGCGCAACCGTTTGGTTTCTTCCTCAAAATCGTCGTCGTCCTCGATGGGTGCGTAATCGTCGTTTTCTTCTTCTTCGCGAAATGGTCGCGGTGCGCTGTCAGGGCACCACCACGTTTTTGGCATCGCGCCGACGTAGGCTTTGGCGAAGAGTTTGCTTTGCGCTCGCAAACCGAATTTGATGTGGGACAACGCGACGAGGATCGGGGATTTGCGAGTGCCCAGGTTGTTCGGGAGCAAACGTTCGAGCTTATCCGCCGGTTTGCGAGGTTTGATGGTGCACGCGTGGTAAGAGGTGGATGTTATCGCGGCTTTGTTCGAGAGCTGTTCGTCTTTGGCGTCCAAGTTGTGTTGGCAGATGTTCGCGAGGAGTTCGTCCCAGAACGGTTGTTCGACTAAGCCGTCTTCGACAGCGTATTGGAGTTGGTCGAGCGCGTCGAAGCCTCCAGAGATGGAAGCAGCCGCGAGCTCGACGCCGACGTTCGGACCGAGAACGGTGTGTTTGCTTTTACCGTCTCCATCTTTTTCTCCTCCTTGTTCGTCTTTCAGTCGAACTTTTTTTGGCAACACGTCCACTTGCAACGTGTAGCCCATGGTCGTTCGATCGAGCGCGTATAAACCAATTCTCTCAAACTCTTCTAAATCGCCCGGCCAATTCGCGGCGGCGAGAAAGTCGGACATGTCTTCGATTATGGACGGTAGCTCGTCTTCGTTTATTCTTTCTTCTTCCTCTTCTTCTTCTATTTCTTTTTCTTCTATTTCTTCTGCGTCAAAAAGTCTCGGTCGAAATACAAACGCCAACCGAATGGCTTGTATCCCAACCTTCTCGCTCGTCCCTCCTTCGGTTAACCTCGAATGCATCACCGCCACGAGCCACGTCGTCGCGCGCCACGTGTCCCTGCTATACTTTCCCGTCGTCTCTTTATCCGTCGCTAATTTAATCACATCTCTGACATTTTGCTCGTGTTCGGCGCTAAACCCGTTGAGCATCCCGGTCGCTTCTAAGTAATCTTTCAACGCGTCCACGGCTTCGTCATCTCTCCCGTACTCAAGCACCGAATGTTCTAAAAACGACGCCCCTACAGGACTGACTCGATTGTTATCCTCCATGTCGTGCTCCAACCACGTGTGCGTCCAATACTCGTGCCCTCCGTTCAACCGCTCTCTCTCCGTCCCGCGTACGCTCTTCTCGTGTAACACTTTCAACCAATTCTGAATGCGAGGGTATATCTTCGACCGCTCTAAGCCCATGCATTCGCTCTTCTCTCCTTTTTTCTCGTAATCGCACTCCGCTAACTTTTTCATCACCCCGTTCTTATATAATCCAAAATGGAACAGCTTCAAAGACGGATCGATGTTCCGCGCTTTGGGCATTTTATTAAACTCCAGAAGCATTATCCCGTTGGAATAGTCGTCGATGAGTTCCCAACTCAAACTGTTCGTGAATATTTCCGCGCCTTCCCACGTTTTGTTCTCAAACACCGCGTGTCGAGGGAGTAATCGTCGGATGTAATTCGACGTCCACTGTAACGTGCGCGCGTTTGAAAAACCCTCGAACACGCAGCGAGAGGAATGTATATCTGACGTCGTCGAATTGGAAAACGTGGCGAACGCTTCGTTTCGCAGACCGGATTCGCGATGCGCTTCCTTCTCCTCCTCCGACGTTCTCGTTTTTACTCCGAAAACAAAAGCGCTCGACGAGAACGCGCGCGCACACATAAACAGCACAAACAGTGCGCTTTTTGGTCGTTTTTGTGCGTCGCCTCTTTTCCGCATCCGATGTGAGTGGTACCAACGACAACAGAGGAGAATATAATGGAAAAATATCTTCTCTTTTTCCCGAGAGCGCAGACGTGTCTTCACTTCTTTACCGCTTTAAACGCCTTTCGCGAGAGCGCGCTGCTCTCGTACAAAGAACGACACGGACAGAAAACATGGACGCGGAGGATCATGGGGACGTAAAAAGCGAGCTCTTTTGCGCGCACGTGGCCTTCTTCTCGTCCGCGTGCGACAAAAACACCAATCACGCGTCCAAGAAGAACGAGAGGAAGAATCGAATCGAAACGAGGCGTTTTGACGCTTCGGCGAACGTGCTCGTGTTGCGCGTGACGAAGGAAACGGAGGAAAGAGACGGGGAGTTGACCTTGATGTTTCCGGAAGACTACCCGAAGTCGGAAGTGATGGCCATCGGGGACGGAAACGCGATCGACGAAACTGAGTTGAACGAAAAGTTAGAGGACGAAAGTGGGAGGTACGCGAATAAGACTTTGTTCGAGGTCTTGCGATTGGTCGGGACGACATTTTTTGAAGGGAAAGAGCTGAAGCGCATCGAGCGAACGGTTAGAGACGCGGAGAGGATGGCGATTGAAGCGGATGGGGGATTAGGGAACGAGGACGAAGAGGAGGACGATTTGTGCGGTGGCGACGCGATGGACGTGTGCGGCGGCGCGAGGAGCGAGGAAAGAACGGTGAAATTGACCAGGATGCTTTTGCAAGCGAAGCAGAGGTGTAAAATGAACGAAGAGAGGAGGATGCAGGAGAAAGAGGCGACGACGACGACGACGACGGGAATGACGTGTGCGGGGATGAGTAATAATAATAACACGAACGAACAACAACAAAATAAGGGGGGTTCTTTCGTAGACTCCGCGGATTTGAAACGAGCGGCGAGGGAACAGATTTTCTCCAGCAACGTCGCCTTTGAAAGGTTGTTGAAAGAGTTCGAAGATTTGCACAGATTTAACGGCGCGAATAAGTTCAGAAAGTACATCGCTGTCGAATCCAACAACGACTCCGTGTACACTTGGGACGTGAAGTTCATGAATTTTGAAAACGGGGACATCGCGAGCGATTTGGCAAAGGTCAAGAAAAAATTCGGCTACGAATTCGTCCAAGTCCGAGTCGAATTGAAAGAGGATTTGCACCCGTTTTATCCTCCGAAAATGACTATCGTCCGTCCAAGATTAGAAGGCATAGTCGCCTTGGCATCGTGCTTGCATCCTAAGTTTCGACTGAAGAATTGGCAACCCATGACGTCCATGACGGACGTTTTGCTCACCGCGAGAACGTTCCTGGAACGTTTCGCGAGAGTTGACGTCACCTGCCCGGCGAACAACAAACGCGCGTACTTAAACGGTGCGTACGACGATCGCGCGAGTAAATTAGATTTGGCCTTGTGTGCGTTAACCTGCTCTGGAGAAACGCCGTTGATTCCGCGAGCGTTCGAAGAGCTGTACGAGAAAGAACGAGAGATTGAAGAAGAAATTAGGGGATTTCAAATCAGTTCTTCATCCCCTAGTACGACGCTCCAAGCACCGATGACGTCGACGAAGAACGGCAACGCGAAAAAAAATCTCGACAAAGAGATGGAAGTGTTAAACGCGAAATTGGTAAAACAGCGAGACCAGGAAAACAAACCGAAATTGAGAGGGTTCCACAGCGGCGTTGGGTATAGCTCCGCGTCTGGCACGAACGAAAAAGGGTCGCGCAATCTTTGGGACTCCAAAGACGCGAAGCAAGCGCAGTTGGCGCAGGATAAGATGAGCAGCGATTTGGTCGATTTCGCCAAGGTGGCATTGGCAGATATTTCGCACTTCCTCGTCGGACAGCAGCCGCAGATGGATCATGACGACGACGACGATGACGACGACGAAGAGGAGGAACTCGCCGAGGAGTGCGCGCGAATGACTCGCGTGTTTGAAAACGCATCCTTGGCGTATTTCTTAGCGCGCGAACTCAAAATTTGCGATTTCAACAACATGGCCGATCGCGCCGAGTACTACACCTCATTGCTCGAGTGTGTTCTCGTGTTTCACGAAACGCTCGTACCGACGTTAAAAGAAAACTTGCGCGCAGCGTTCGAGAAGTACGATAACATGCGCGACATCGTCCAACAGGCGAAAACCTTTTTGCACGTCACGGAAGCGGCCAATGCAGTCGAGGAGGACAAGTACGAAGAAAGAGAGCAAGAGGAAATTGTATTAGAAAATTTGGCAAAGTTGATCGTTCGAGTTGGAACGGCGATCGAAGCGAACGCAATCGTTGACTTAACAAAAGATGACGACGCGATGACGACGACGAGAGGAACCAATAAGCGAAAGAAAATCGCTGCCCCGGAGTCGCGCGAGAAAAATCTAGAAAAAACCTATTGCTACGCGCTCAGTCGCCCGGGCTTTCAGTTCGACAACTTCGTGCTCGCTGATTCGAGTCACTACAAAGATAAACTCCTCAAACAAGCGACGAAACCGAACGCGCACGCCATAGCGCGCGCCGTCGCGGGTATTTCCGGGTCTCTTCCTCTCTCCGTCTCCTCCTCGGCGTTTGTTCGCGTGGACGAAAACCAGTCGCAATTATGGTCTATTTTAATCACCGGCCCAGAAGATACGCCTTACGATTCCGGCGCGTTCATTTTCGATGTCATGCTCACCTCAGACTTTCCGAACAAACCGCCTTTGGTGAATCTGAAAACGACCGGCGGCGGTCGCGTCCGGTTCAACCCAAACCTATACAACGACGGTAAAGTGTGCTTATCGTTACTCGGCACTTGGTCCGGCGGCGAAGGCGAAGGGTGGAACGCGCAACACTCGACTATGCTGCAAGTTATCGTGAGCATCCAGTCGCTGATCTTTGTCGCCGACCCGTGCTTTAACGAACCGGGCTGGGAGAAAGACCGAGGCACCGACGTCGGCGATAAGAAAGATTTTGAATACAGCGCTGTGATCAAAACCGCCACTTTAGAGTGGGCAATCTTAGACCACGTGAAACGCTTGAATCGGAAAAAAAACAACGCCGCCGCCAAAGATGGTCCATTCGACGAAGTCTTACGCGCGCACTTCTTAAACAAACGCGACCACATCATCACTACTTTGAGATCCAAATGGGAAAGAGAAGCCAAAGAAAACGAAAACTCGCCGGCGGGCCACTTGGAAAAAGTAAAGGCTAAGTTTACGGAAGTCGCCGAGGAGTTGTCCGCGTTGAAGGAACAGTGAAAACAGAAACGATAAAAAACGCGACGAGAGAAGACGACAAAATCGGAAAACGAAAGCTTAATGTGAACAAAATCGTCATCATCTCGTCGTCGTTATCATCATCATCATCATCATCATCATCATCATCGTTGTAATATGATACATCGCGCGCAGAGCACGCGCGCACACGAAAATTCAAAATACCAGTCGTATCTTCATAAAAAAACACGCACATCATCAAACGAATCAAACACCCAAGAAGAAGAAGAAGACAAAGAAGAAGTTCTTCATTCGCGCATCGAGAGCGAGCGAGAGAGAGCTTCAGAGAGTTGATGTCAACCGCGTCGCCTTCTCCGCCGATCTATCGCGCGCGGTATCGCGCGACGAATGTGGTGCACTACGGAGAAAGCGCTTTGTCTTCTTCATCCGATGATGACGACGAGAAGGACGAAGACGAGAAAGAAGACGTCCCGTGGCGAACGAGAGGACGGGAGGACGAGAAGCGGGAGAACAAGAAGCAAAACACGAAAAAAAAGAAGCGCACGTTGCAAAAGAAATCCGCGAAGGAGTTTGAAACGATGCTTTTGCAATCGGCGGAGAAAGAAGGTGGACGTTTGGGACCGTCGGAGAGGGAAAAAATGAAAAGGAAACGAGAAAAAGAGGAAAAACAAAAGATGCTTTTGAAATATGCAAAATCGAATACGAATGGGCGCGGTGGCAACGGCGGTGGTGGCAACGGTTCGGTACAGGCGTTTGATGAGGAGGAGAGTTCGGACGACGACGATGAAGAGTACGACGCGGCGACGCGCGTCTCGGCGAGAGAAAGCCGAAAGCGTACTAAGACGGGGAAGAGCGACGTGCGCGGGAAGAAAGGGAAGAAGCGGCAAGAGGATTCTTCGGATTCGGAACCGATGGCGGCGATAAAACGCGTGAAGGAAGTTCCGCAGAGGAGTCCTCCGAGGTACGCGAGAAGGAAAGCGGCGCCGGCGGTGTTTAAAGATATCAGCTCGGACGACGAGGCGTTTTTTGAAACGAGTTCGGAAGAAGAGGGTGAAAGCAGCGAGGAGGAGGACGACGACGACGGGAGCGACGATAGCGACGATAGGGAGGGACGGAGAAAGAAAAAGAACAAGAACAAGAAGAGCAGTAATAAAACGAAGACCAAAAGCGATAATATGGAAGAAGCGATGGAGGAGGCATATAAGATTGAGAAATTGTTAGGATGTCGAAAAGCATCCTCGGAAGTAGGCGTAAGCGGCGAGATGGAATACTTAGTCAAGTGGAGTTATTATTCGTACAGAGACTTGGAATGGATGCTCGCGAGCACTTTGAATAGTATAGGCGAGAGCTCGAAGGTAACCGCGTACAAAAGAAAGTTTGGGGGCGCGCCGAGCCCGGATCCGGACGATTTGTTTCCGAGGGAGTATTTGGAAATTGAAAGGATTTTCGCGACGAAGGAAAGCGAGGAGTGGGTGGAATATGAGGAGGACGACGAGGGAGTAAAGGAGGAGGATAGCGAGATTCAAATTATCCACGACGACGACGACGACGACGACGACGACGACGACGACGAAAAGGAGACTAAAGAGACGACAACCAAACTTGAAATGGTGAGATACTATTATTGCAAGTGGAAGAGTTTGAATTACTCGAGCGCGACGTGGGAGCCGATGTCGAGGTTGACGAGCGAAGAAGATCTGAAAGAAATTGCCCGCTTTGAAGCGTTTTCAGATCCATCGCCTCCCGATAGCTCGTTGATGCAAAAAGAAACCGCTCATTTATTGAAGACGAGACATAAGTTTAAAGATACGACCGGATCACTCGATCCAACCATCCCGGAGTTTAAAAACGGCATGCGTTTGAGGGACTACCAAGAATCCTCCTTTCGGTGGATGGTGACGAACTTTTACAAGAGGAAAAACGTCATTTTAGGCGATGAAATGGGTTTAGGTAAAACGGCGCAGACCATAGCAGTCTTAGAATACGCTAGAAGATACAAATCCAAGTGTCGACCGTCGTTTTGCGTCGTCGCGCCGCTTTCAACGTTGACGCATTGGCGGCGAGAAATTGAGAAATGGACCGATATGAATGCGATTATCTTCAACGGCAACGTCGACGACAGAGATAAGTGCGAAAAGTACGAGTTTTGGTTAAACAAAGAAGCGGGAGAGGTAAAGTTTGACGTTCTTTTAATCTCCTACGAAAACATTCTAAGACACGGCAATACGGCTTTGAAAGATTTTGCGTTTGAAGCGCTCGTGGTGGACGAGGGACATCGTTTGAAGAACATCGAAAACGCAACCACGCGATCGATTTTATCCATGAAATACGACTGGATGCTCATGTTGACCGGGACACCGATTCAAAATAATGTCAAGGAGTTGTTTGGTTTGATGCACGTTCTCGCGCCAAAAAGTTATCCAGACTGGGAGACGTTTGTCGACGAGTTCAGCTTGGATCCCGACAACGCGGCGAGTATAAATCATCAGCCGACGGCGGAACAAGTTATGTCTATACGAGAGGCGTTGAAACCGAGAATGTTGAGACGATTGAAAGATGACGTAGAGAAGATTCCCGCGAAGGAGGAAATTGTGGTGAGAGTAGAGTTGTCCGCGCAACAACGCGGCTATTACACCGCTGTTGCTGAGAAGAACATCGGTGTCTTGCTCGAAGGCGCCAAGAGTAAAAACACGCCGCAGTTGAGAAACATATGCATGGAGCTCCGAAAAGTGTGCAACCATCCGTTCTTGTGCGACGGATTGGAGGACGATTACATTCGAAGGTGCCGGTTGGCGTTGAAGGAAGGCGAAGAGATGCCGTCGCAACTGGACCTTCTGACGCAAAGTTCGGGGAAAATGAGCTTTCTCGGGAAACTGTTGTCAAAGTTGAAACAGGACGGGAGCAAAGTTTTGATTTTCTCGCAGTTTAAACGCGTGTTGGACATTTTACAAGATTATTTGTTCTTGCTGAATTTACCCTGCGAACGTTTAGATGGCGACACCGCGGTGCAACAGCGCCAGGAAGGTATCGACCGATTCAACGATCCCGAGCAAGATTCGTTTGCATTTTTACTCTCCACGAGAGCCGGCGGGGTTGGAATCACGCTCACAGCGGCAGATACTGCAATTATTTTCGACTCGGACTGGAATCCTCAGAACGATTTACAAGCTATGGCGAGATGTCATCGCATCGGACAAACGAAAGAGGTGAAAGTCTACCGCTTAGTCACCAACGGAACGTACGAGTACGAACTGTTCCAATCGGCGTCTCGAAAAGCCGCTTTGGACGAGGTTTTGATTGGCGGTGGCGGCGGTGAAGATATGGAGGAGGTGGAAGAAGAGTTCGGCGATGGCGAAAACCAAAGAGCAAACGGAGGTCAGAAGACAAAGAAAAAGAAGAACGAAGCAGAGCGCATCACCGCGCTCTTACAGAAAGGTTTGCAGTTTGCCCGCATGGGAGAAAACGCCAACGAAGAATCAAAAAAGTTTGAAGACGAAGACATCGATACTATTTTGAGCAAGCGCGCGGATGTGAAAGCCATTGGTACGAAGAAAGGAAATGCGTTTTCCACGTTCACTTTTGACGCGAGAGAAGAGGAAGACAAAAAGAAGTTTGGCGACGACATCGACCCTGCGGAATATTGGAAGACAATGTTCCCAGACGCCGCGAGAAAGGCGGAAGAAGAGAAGAAGAATCGTGGTTTTATCGACGAACGACTCATCGTAACCGGAAGAAGAAACCGCGTGAACAACTTTGGTGATAATTTGAATCTAAGCTTGCTGGAAGGTGGACGAACGAGAGGACGAGAGGAACGAGATGTTTCTTACAAACCGTCAAAAAGAGAAGGGAGAGAGCAGAAGGGAGAGAGCAAAATGTGCTGGACGCACCGAGAGATTAAAATCGTGTACGACTCCATGTTTGCGTACGGTTGCCCGTACGAAGATACAAGACGTGCCATTCTCTCGCGCGAGGTTAAAGAGAGCATCGTCGCATTCTCTGGACGCTCAGAGCAAGAGATCAAAGCCGTCGCCCGGTCGTTGCTCGGCATTTTTGACGTTCTGCGCAAAGATGGCAGCGTCACGGCGCAGACTTTAGCCAATACCGACTCTCTCTTTACGAATGCTTTCCCGCGCTTCGAAAATCTATTCGTGGACGTGAAAAAGGCGTTCGAAAATCGACAAAATAGACTTGTTGAGCGGAAATGTTTGGCGGATTTGTTTGAAAAAACGCGCACGGATGAAGATTACGTTTGGAAGCCGGACGAGTTGCCGACGTTGAAAGATGAAGGAGAAATTAACGACGTTTCGATGTTGACAGCGCAAACGTGGTACGACGATAACTCTTTCTACACGCCGCCTTCTTGGTCGGCCAAGCACGATTTAGCTTTGTTGCGAGGAAGTTTGGAGATTGGATACTCGCCATGGAACGCCTCGAAAGTTAACGAACAGCTTGAGGCTATATTTCACGAAAAACAGATTGGAAGTATTTTCGTAGATGCCTCTGCGGCTCACGATGCTTCTCGTCATTCTCCATCTCAATATCCTCCAGGGTTACATCCTCAGTTATCTTCTCCTCCTCCTCCTCCTCCTCCTTGGGATGTTTTTTCTCCTCCTCCTCCTTGAGATGTTGTTTCTCCTCCTTTTCCTTCTTTAAAAGCTTCAACTGTGCTTCACAACGTTTCGTGAAACCCTCCTTTTCCGCGTCGAGTTGTTCAATTAATCGGAGCATGATTTGTCGATGAACGTCTTGAATGCGTCGCAAATATTCGTTTGATATGCCAGCATCGATTTTCTCTTGCACTTCGGCGTTTTGCGCTCTAAGGAGATATTGTCGCTGATGTTCGTGTTTTAATTCCATCGCGTAAAGGTTCTCGCTTTGAAATTTGGCAACTTCTTTGATACCTTCTTCCGCGCGCCTCGGTCGCGTCGCGGGCAGCTGGTGTTCGGTATGCTTTCCATAATTTCCAACATGCTCAGCTGTTGGGAAAATCTCTTTTTCGTATTTCCATAGCCTCATAGAAAGATCCGATTGATTCACTTCGTCCTTTCGCACTCTTTGCAAATAACTCGCGACGTTATCTCTCGTCACTTCCGGTACGCCCATCTCGTCGCATACGGTCTTGGGGCCGATGCGCTGGTACCTCCTCATTAACTCTTCGAGCGCACTGTATAACTTCTGCTTCAACGCATCCGTCCATTGGAGTTTCTGAGCCGCACCTAGATTTGATGTCCCTCCAAACGATGAATGCACATTTCTTGTGTTTGTTGTTTTTAACCCAGATATTCGAGAGAGCAAAAAGGGCAGTCTCGTTCTCGCGAAGTTTTTGAACTCCTCGAGCTCAATCGGAGTAGTAGTAGTAGTAGTAGTAGTAGTGGGAGGAGGAGAAAAAACATCCCAAGGAGGAGGAGGAGGAGGAGGTGCGCAGATTTGGCGACGACAACGAGGACGAAAGAAGGCGTGAACATCCAGAGGTGATTGAGCTCCTTAGCGACGACGACGAGTAAAAGCCACGATTTTTTAGCGACGACGAGAGAGACACAAAAACACAGAAGACGACGATTGCTTGATAGTCATGATTGTAACAACAACAACAAAATGAGTCACTAATAGCGAATATTTAATGCGTGCAAAAAAAAAGAGAACATAATGATATCGACGAGATTTGAACTCGCGCCCTTGCGGACCGGAGCCTTAATCCGGCGCCTTAGACCAACTCTGAGTATGATTTATGAGAAAATTTACTTTATGCTCAAAGTTCTTCGTACCGGCCACGATATCTTAAACCCTATTTAGCTCAATTTTAAACAATAAACTTTTTTTGGCGTTTAAACCCTAAACTTTAGCGGAGAGAGGAGAGAAAGATATCAAAAGTCTTCCTCATAATCTCTCTCAAAAGGCTCTCCTCTGCGAGAGCAGAGAGAAAGAGAGAGAGATAAAGAGCAGCACAAGAACAAAGAATTAAAGTCGTCAAATCGATTTTATAATGACGCCACCTCCGTTATCTCGAGGAAAAGGAGGATCATCAGACGATGAAGTCATGAATTCGCCGCCGAAATCTCCCAAAAAAGACGCCTCCGGCGGCGGGATGGGCTCCTCACCGACGCTACCCAAAATCAGCGAAGACGCCGCCGTGAGCAGCGAGAAGAACTCGAGAGAGATGTACGCTTCAGTCACGCCGCAATTCGCGCTGAATTCCCCGATGGAAGCGTCGATTGCGCCGACGGAGAAGATTTTGAAAGCGGAATTGATGGAGGAGTTTTTAACGAACAAACAACAAGATAACAACAGCGCGTCGACGACGGAAACAACGCTTCACGCGACATCGACGCAAACGAAAGAAGAGCAACAGCAACAACAACAACAACAAAATCAAGGTGCGGGAATGCCCCAAACGACATCAAATACGGGGCAAAATTCCTCGGATAACTCGGACGACGACACGTCTTATCACGGGAGGCGCAAAAATTTTCTCTTTAGTAAAGACGACGGGAATGCGTTGACGAACGAACAGAGACAAATCAGGAGACTGTTGCAGCTTGGGTACTTTTTACTCCACGCGGCGGTGATTGCGACGTTGGTTTTAGCCGTCGTGTGGAACTCTCGATTGTTTGGTTTTATATCGATCACGTTGGGAGGTTCGACGGTTATTAACTTTGTCGTGACTGGTTTGCAGGCGATATTTTTGGAACCTTCGACGCACGTCGTCGGCAAACGCCTGTATTTCATTCTAAACGGCGTGCAAAAAGAGTTCGTAAATTTGCTTCACGGCGTGTTGTGTTTGTGTTGCTGGTCGTATTACGTTCAAATGGAAGATATGGTCAACAAGAGCGATTTGAAAGAGTACTGGTATTTGACGACGTACCGAATTTTAGCCTCCTGGGTCGCTCGATGTTGCATGCATTTAGTCTCCAGAGGAATATTCAATTACATGTTGGTTGATTTGCAGAGACGCGTGTATTCTGACCAAATGTTGACGATCTTAATCGAGGAGTTCGCGCTGATGAAATTGTTCAAAGCGATCGTGCCGCAAAGAGAAATTTACAACGTGGCGCATAAAAAATTGCTCTCGTCCACGAACATTTCAAATCTGAAGCGCGTCGGATCGACCTCGAATTTGTTGCAACAATACGCCGGCTTCGGCCACGCGACGTTTCCAGTTGGTGAAGATTACATCATTCAACAACACGGGATCATGTATGGTGGGGTGAAGAAGAAAATACGGACGTTTGAGCCCGTGAGGGAGAGAGGAGGGCAACTGCTCGGGGGCACGACGATTACGGAAAAAGTCCATCACCAAATGACGTTGACGAGAGCCGCCAGGCTCGCCAGGTACATCAAAAGATACAACTTGCGCATTCCTCGAATGTTCGCGGACAGAGCCAATCAAACGTTCATCAAAGATGAACCATTAATCATCGACGATATCGTCTTGGACGAATCCGTCGCGTCGACGTGCGGCACGAGATTGGCCGTCACGTTGCGCAAAATCCAAAAAGCGAAACGTTTACGAGTCAACTACGAGTTTTTGAAATCTTTGGGCGTGAGTAAAGAAGTCGCGCAAATCATCATGGACATCTTCGACGTGGACAAGCACGGCTTCGCGGACAGAGACATGATCATCGACCGCGTGATTGAAATTTACGAGAGCAGGAAAAACATGCAATTGACGTTGGGAGGTTCGCGATCGGTTTTGGCCACGTTGGAACGGATGATGTTGACCGCGTTATACATCGTTCTCATCTTCATCGTCCTCGCGATTTTCGAACAAAACGTTCTGGAAATGTGGCTCACCCTTTCTTCCTTTATCCTCGCGTTCGCGTTCATGTTTGGCAACTCCATAAGAGAGTGTTTCGAAGGCGTCATCTTCATCTTCATCACCCACCCGTACGACGTCGGCGATAACATTCTCATCAACGGGAACCGTTTCGTCATAAAAAACATCAACATCTTACAAACGGAAGCAGAAAACTGGAACGGCGAAGTCACGTATTACCACAACCAAACGATGATGCGCTCGACCGTGATAAACATGTCCCGATCGAAAACGCGAACGGAATCTTTCGATTGGATCGTCGACGTGGAAACGAACGACAAAGTCTTCGACGGCTTGAACAGTTCTTTACACAACTTCACCGCCTTAAACTCCGCCGACGTGGACGAGTGTTTCTTGAAAGTCGTCCCGTGTGGCGATTACACCGGCAAAATAAGAATCACCGTCTTTCTGGATTTGAAATTCAACGGCTTACCCGTTTTGCGTTCGTTGGCGGTGAGAAACGCGGTGAACAACCACGTCCGGAAATACTTCGTCGCGAATAACGTCAAGTTGCACAGCTTGCCGTTAACCATCGATGGACACTTGAATACGACTACTGCGAATACTACTAGCACCGGCAATATTAGCGCGCCTTAATAACTCTAACACTACTCTACTACTAATAACGAAGAGAACGAAACGACACATTTTTTGTAATACTACTATCGAGCATCGAGTACTGCTCTCAAAAATCCTACACTCGCGATCTGAAAAAAAAAAGAAAAAAAGCGGTTTCGAGATCGAGAAATCGAGAAGATATTTTGAATTTTAATGACTAGATTTTTCGTTCAATTTCGCCGCACTTTATTATATACGTAACCGATTATTACATCTACTACATATACACACACAGAAGAACAAAAGATCTTCCTTCGATCAAAAGACGGTGCGAACGTAATTCACTCTCTCTGTCTACAGAGTGCTTTTATTTCTTCGCGAGACGAGAGATCGGATCTGTTTTTTCCACGTTGTTTATTGCCTCGAATTAGAATTAAACGGATTGGATTTTCCTTTCTTCTCGCGGCGCTTTTGATCGGTTTTCTCACTTTAAACCGCTTTTTCCAATCGTCGTTTCTTCATCGACACGCACACAGAGAGAGTACGACAGAAGATAATGGGAGGATTTGACTGCCAAACTGCGGTTTTAAAACAAACGGACAAAGCGTCCTGCGATGCTCGCCTGTCTGCGACGAAAGCGTTCGCAGATGCTTTACGAAAAGGCGACCAAAGTGCCAAAGAATTGTTCGCGACAGATTCCGAGGCTTTGACTGCAATTTTAACCAATTGCGGGGACAAAAATTCACAAGATGTGTGCAAAGCCTCGCAAGAGTTACTGGAAACAGCGGCGAAAACGGTGAACGAACACGCGGTGTTGAACTACGTGGACGGGTTGATTCAAGCGATGGATTCGTCGAACAGAGCCGGGACGATCGCCGGCGCGTTGGATTTTATCTCGAGATTAGCCGAGACGAGTCCGCACGGCGTGAGCTGTAACTTGGTGAGGTTGATGCCGGTGGTGACTGGTTTGGTGAACGATGCCTCGAGCGTGGTTGCCGAAGCCGCGAGAACGACGGTGGAGAAAGTGTGTCACACCATCGATAACCGGGATATTGAACCGTTCATCGACGATATGGTGGCGGCGACCATCGACCACGACAAGACGGACGAATGCGTTCAAAAGTTGGCGTCGACGACGTTCGTGCAAACCGTTACTGCGGCGCCGTTGGCGTTGATTTCGCCAATTCTTTTGTTGGGTTTCAGGGCGAGAACGACATCGACGAAACGCATGTGCGCGGTGATTTTGAACAACATGAGTAAGTTGGTTGAAGATCCGGAAGACGCCGAGCCGTTTTTGGACAAGTTGTTGACCTCGGTCGAAAAAGCGTCCAACGAGATTTCCGATCCGGAAGCGCGAACGGTGTGCGGGAAGTGCACCGATCAGTTAAAGTCGATCGGCGAACGATTGGCCGATCCCAAGTTTGTCTCCAAAAGACCGACGGAATCGAAGTTGAAGGAGTTGTTAGGAAACGAGATTTCGCAGTACGAAGTCATCGTTTTGAGTTCCTTGATCTTGAACAAGTTGGAAGATTACGACTTTGAAGAGGCGTTGAAAGGCAAAGGGAAGCAGTACTTTGAAAAGTTGGAGAAGTTTTACTTCGAGGACGACGAGGAAGACGAAGACGACGGAGACGCCGAGGAATTGGCCAACTGCCGATTTACCTTGGCGTACGGCTCGAAAGTTTTGTTGCACAACACCAAGTTGAAGATCAAGAGAGGCTACAAGTACGGTTTGTTGGGCGGGAACGATTCTGGGAAGACGACGTTGATGAGAGCGATTTCTAAAGAGCAAGTCGAAGGTTTTCCTCCCGCGTCGGAGTTAAGAACGGTCTTTGTGGAAGCCGATATCGTTGGCGAATTGTCCGATTTGCCGTGCGTCGATTACATTTTGGCGGATGAAAGAATCAAAGCCGCGGGTATTACCGAGGAAACCGTTGAGAAGATGTTGTTGAACGTCGGTTTCGGCGAAATGCAAAACGGTGCGAGAAACTTGGTCACCTTCTTGTCCGGAGGTTGGAGAATGAAGTTGGCGTTGGCGAGAGCGATGTGTTTGAACGCCGACATCTTGTTGATGGACGAACCGACGAACCACTTGGACGTCATGAACGTCAAATGGGTCGAAACCTACCTCTTATCGTTGACGAACGTCACGTGCATCATCGTCTCGCACGATACCGGTTTGCTCGACCGCGTGTGTAACAACATCATCGCCATCGACAACTTGAAATTGAAACAGTTCAAAGGTAACTTGACGGAATACGTGGCCAAGAACCCGAAGGCGAAACAATTTTTCGAGCTGAAATCTGCCTCTGGATGGAAGATGCAGTTCCCTCAACCTGGATTTATTGAAGGCGTCAAGTCGAAAGGTAAACCTTTGATGAAGATGGCGAACTGCACGTACACGTACCCGGTGAACCAAGTTCCTACGGTGAAGGACGTTACCGTTCAAGTCTCCTTGGCCTCCCGCGTCGCGTGCGTCGGCCCGAACGGCGTCGGTAAATCCACCATGATCAAGTTACTGACTGGTGAGGTTGAACCGCAAGAAGGTACGGTCTGGAAGCACCCGAACGCGAGAGTCGCGTACGTCGCGCAGCATGCCTTTCATCACATCGAGCAACACTTGGACAAGACGCCGAACGAGTACATCCGCTGGAGATACCAACACGGCGACGACAAGGAGGCGTTGCAAAAGGATTCCATGACCTTGACGGAGGAGGAAATCGAAAAGTGCAAGAAGCCGTTCGAAATCTCGTTGCCGCCGGACGAGAAAGGCAACGTCCGCAAATTGAAATGGACCATTGAGAAGCTCACCGGTGGTCGTAAGACGGTCAAGAAGGAGGTGGAATACGAAGTTCAATTCGTCGGTCAATCGCACGACGCGAACAGGTACATCAGAGCCGATAAGCTCGAAAAGGCTGGTTTCGCCAAACACATGAAGATTGTGGACGAAAAAGTTGCCGCCAGAGCTGGCGCGTTGTCTACTCCGTTGACCACCGCGAATGTGGAAAAACATTTGGAGAACGTCGGCTTGGACAAGGAGTTTGGCACGCACACGAGAATGGCGGCGTTGTCCGGAGGCCAAAAAGTAAAGGTTGTCATCGCGGCGTGCATGTGGAACTGCCCGCACATTGTCATTTTGGACGAACCGACGAACTACTTGGACAGAGACTCTTTGGGCGCTTTAGCTGGAGCCATCGAGGACTACGACGGCGGTGTGGTTATGATTACCCACAACAACGAGTTTTGCTCGGCGTTGTGCCCGGAGACGTGGCTCATGGCGAAGGACGAAACCGACGGCATCGCGCGATGTAACTGCAAAGGCGACGCCGAGTGGATGACAAAAATGTCCAAGAAAGAAGTCACCGCCGCTGTGGATCAAACCGAATTCACCGACGCGTTAGGGAACGAGGTCAAAGTCGTGAAGAAGACGGCGCTTTCCAAAAAAGACCAAAAGAAGAAGGAAAAACTGCGCAAGGCGAGAAAAGCGAGAGGGGAAGTCGTCACCGATACCGACGAAGACGAGTGGGCCGGCTTTGGCGAAGAAGAAGAATAATAAATACACACACATAATAAGCAAACGTTTAGGAGTTTCGATCAAAACTACTAGATAGAAGAGAGGCGCTCGAATTATTACATACACATAAGGAAGAAGAAAGAGAAGAAGAAGACACGAGAAGATAATTTTAATATCAAACATACTAATTTACAGTTCTATACTCACACGCGCCGGCGAGTACTTTTTTTTCGCGGTTTCTACTCATACTATAATACAAAACAAGCTATTCTAATAAACTCTATCCTTCTCTTCTATCACGCTCCAATTTGGCGAATGCTCTTGCTTAATCCATCCGAAATCTTCAACCTTGTTCCATAAGTTATCGTCTTCTTTTCCGTCGTTTTCGCTCGACAACAAAGGCGCAAACTCGACCGCTTGGCATCTCTCAATGATTGGACCGCTCGCCACTCGGCAATAAAACTGACACTTCGTCGCGTCGTGTATTCGGAGTTGCCTCGATCCTATAAACGCAATCGTATCGCTCATATTTTCCACGTACGCGCTCCCGTCGATATCCGTGGCTTTGATTTCGCACTCGACCAAGTTCCGCATTCGAACCGATCTCGGTCTACGATTCGCGCAACTTTCGATGGTCACTTCGCACCTCGTCAACCGTTCAATGGTCACGTCTTTTCCGTCGCACTCCTCGCTCGTCAAAAGAATCGTCTCTCCTTCTTTGTTCTCCCGAACGACTAACAAACCATTCGTCGCTCGATGCTTCTTTTGCAACATTTCAATCACCGCGGCGGAAGAAGGCGAAGTTTTGTCGTCTGCTCCTTTCCCGGAAAAGTCGGTCGTCGTCTTCTCCGCGAAAGCCTTCTTCATCGTCTTCGATTTTGCGAAGCTAAACTTCTTCGTCTTTCCGGCTCTCTCATCCACCGCGTCTTCGGCATTAAAATCGTTAAAAACTTCTCTCCCCCTCGCTTTCTTTTCCAACAGGTCGCACGTTTTCATCGATTTCTCCGCGTCGAACGATGGTAAAAAATACGCGCTTTTCGCAACCTTCTCTCGCAACAGAGCGATTTTGGTCAACGATTTTTCTTTTCCTTCTGTTCCTTCTGCTTCAACACATCCTTTTCCTTGTATTACATCGATTTCGCTTTGCGCGCCCTTCTCTCGCAACAGAGCGATTTTGGTCAACGATTTTTCTTTTCCTTCTGTTCCTTCTGCTCCTCCTTTTAGTACTAAATCGCTTTCGATCTCCTCCACCATTTTCTTAAACTCTCTCGCGAACGCGTCCACATTTTCCGTGGGATCGGAAATTTCATCTCGTTTCGTGCGATTCGAGTCGATCTTTTGTTTCCGTTGGTCGTTTAAGAACTGTAACTTGGCGAGTACTTTTTCTTTTTTCCTTTCCTTCAATTGGACTTCTTCCCCGTCGTCCGTGTCCTCGTCAAAGTCTTCTGTTTTTGCTGTCATTCTTAAAAACAAAAGGCTCTCGTCCTCGCCGTCCCGCTCGAAAAAAGGGTCTCCCGTTGTTTTTCCCCGTCGTGTGCGTGGCGTTGGACGTTTCTCCTCCTCCTCTCCTCCTCTTCTTCTTGATGTGTGGAAAGAGAAATGAAGAGAAAATTCAAAAATCCGGACGACTTGTACAAATGTGAGGGAGGAGAGCTTTAGGCGGTACTACGCGTCGTCTGATATCTCTTTTACATAAATCTATTATCTCATCTCAAACTAGCCTGAGATTGGTGGTAGCTTTCCAACTCGTTTTGCAAGTCTGCGAACCAGTCGTTCGCGCGGACGAGCTGTCGTTCGCATCGTCGAAGTAAGGATTGAAAGACGTGAACGCTCTCGTCGCCGTCTTCGTCTTCGTCTCTTTCGCTCCGCGACGACGAGACTACCACGTCGCGTTCGAGCGCTTCGCGAGTTTCGGTGACTTTGAGTAAACTCGCGCGCAAGTTGTGGATGTTTTCGCGGTGTAAGAGCGTTTCGCATCGCTTGAGTTTACGGTGCGCTTCTCCTTCTCGGGTTTTGATTTGCGTCAAGAGTCGTTTTAAGGAGGATTTCGTTTCGTCCAACGTGTGTTCTCGAGTCGCGTGTTTGCGTTTCTTCTCTAAAGCTTTCTTTTCTTTCTCCGCGCGGTGAATGATGTCTTCCGCGTGGACGAGTTTTTGTTGCTTTTCCAGAAGATCCTCGCGAAATGCGAGAAGTTCGTCGCGTTCTACCATCAACGATTTCTCAAACTCTTTCAATTCGCGGATGCGCGCGTTGTTCGTAGCCGCGTGCTCGTTCATCATCTTCTCTCGATTTTGCAAAGCGAGCCAGGAATTTTGCAGCTCAATCTTCTCTTTTTGTAAAACATCGCCGGCTTCTTTCAACGATTCCGCTTCGCGAAGGAGCGCAGGGTGGACTTTATCCGTAAACTCGCGGATTTTCAATTCGCGCTGTTCTAAATCTTCAATGCGAGTCGCGTTGATATTCGCCAAGTCTAAACCGCTGAGTTCTTGTTTGCGAATAGAGACCATGTGCGTGACGTTTTCGAGCTTACGCTCGGCGTCTTCGAGATCGCGAGAGACCGCTTTGAGTTTTTTTTTCAACGAGTCTTCATCGGTTCTGAACGCATCGTTGACGGCTTTGTGCTTTTCCAACTCCAGTTGTTCTCGTCGGACGTATTCGCGACGAGCTTCGATGTCGATTCGTTCGGATTCGGCGGCGGCGACGGCTTGGCGAGCTTTCGCGTACTCTTTTTCCACGCGCTCTAAACCGTCTAAAAGCTCGTTTTCTCTTCGTTTCGCGTTCTCTTCGCGTTTCTTGACATCCATCGCGGCTTTTTTCACCGTTTCCGCGCGCGCATCCAACGCGTCCCTCGCGTCTCTGACTGCCTCCATGGCGCTTTTCTCCCACGCTTTGCGACGTTCGGTTTCTTTCTTCGTCTTACCGCTTGGCGAGTTAGCGCTCGCCAGTTGACGAGCCTCGGCGAGCTGCGTTTCTAAATGGTCTCTGTGTGTTTGGTGCGATGCGATTTCGCGTTTGAGTAACGCGATTTCGCTTCGCATCGCGTCGATTTGTTGTTCGTTGCGAGTAGTATCAACGATGGGAAAAGCAAAGTCGTTGCTTTGCGTTCCAGTATTTTTCTTATGCGTTGATGTTGTTGTCGTTTGAGCAGAACCATCTCTCATGCGCAATAACGCCGTTTCTCGTTCCTTCCTCGCCTCGGCGGCTTCGGAAACCAAATCTCTGTTCTCCTTTCGCGCTTCGTTCAATTGATTCTCCAACGCTTTCCTGTGCGCCTCGATTTCAATCTCTTTCGTTCGAAACGATTCCCGCATAACGTCCATCTCGTTCGTGAGTTTTTTCAAAGTTGATTCCGAATCGCTCGCAGACTCTTCCAGCTTTGCCTTTAATCGTTCGATATCTTTCGCCTTCTCTTCGACTTCAGATTCCAACTCGCGAACAGTCGTCGCGCGTTGGCCTTCGCCGCTCCGCATCAACGCTCTCAAATCGCTCTCTCTTTTCTTCAAGTTCTCTTCAACCATCGCGGCGCGAGAAAGCTGCGAAGCGACATCGTTTTCTCGAGCGTCTAATTGTAACTCCCTATTTTCGATTTCGTTCACGCGAAACTTTGCGGTTCGCTCGGCTTCTTCCATCATCTCTCGCTTCTTGTGCATCGTTTGTTTTTCCTCTTCTACCCGGTCGCGATCTTTCTTTAATTCCAACTCGACTTTTTGAATTTCCGCGGCCAATTGTTCCAACGCTCTCCCTTTCTCTTCCAACTCCTCGTCGCCAGCTTTCATGAAATCTAAGCGTTCTGCAATCGTGCTCGATGCGATTTTCAAATCCTGCTCGCGTTTTTCGAGCTCTTTGCGTCCTTCGGTGACCTTCGCCCAAGCGTTCGCAACCGTATCGCACTCTTTCGCGGCGGCTTCTGCAGCCGCGGCGGTGTGACGTTCGCGAGCGTCCAGCTCCTCTTTAATCTGTTCTCTTTCGACTTTTGCTTTCATCAGCGCGTGTTCGGCTTGTTCAATTGCTGCTTTCTTCTCGGAGAAGAGTTGATCCAACTCTCTCATTTTCAACCTGGCGTCTTCCTTCGCCTGTTCAATCTTCTTCGCATTCGATTCAGCCTCTTTCATTTTCTCGAGAAACTCTCTCAAATGATTTTCGGCTAAATATTTCTTCTCTTGCGCTTCTACTAATAAACGTTCCTCCTCCTCGCGCATCTTTGTTGCTCTCTCTGCTCTCCTTTCGCGATCTTCGCACGACTCCTCTCTTTTCAACGCGTCCATCTCTCTTTTTGCAAACGCTCTCGAAACCTCCCGTCTGTTCTTTTCAAACCGCTCGTAATCTCTCTTCAATAAACCCGCTTCGCGTTCGCACGCCGCGTTCGCCACCGCTACTTGCTCTTGTTTCCTCTCCAACTCATCCATGCGTTCGTTCGACCACTCGTTCATTCTCTCGATGTCCCTTCCTTTCTCCTCCATCTTCGCTTCCGCTTTTTCCGCCCTTCTTTGCCTCTCTAAGAACTCCTCCGCCTCTATCCGCATCTCCTCTGCGTCTCGCTTCAACTGCCTCGCCTCTTCCAACTCCTCCTTCATTCTCCTCTCCCTCTCGATCACATCTTTCTTCATCTCTTCCACTCGATTCGCCTCTTTCGCCGTCGCTTGCGCCGCGTCCGCGATGCGACTCTTGTGCATGTTCAAAGCCTCCATCTCGCTCGCGCGCATCGCTTGCACCCGTTCGTGGTCGTTTCTTAATCTAGTCAACTCCAAGGATACCTCGTCCCTCGATTTTGTGAGCTGATATAACTCTCTTCGCAAAGCTCGATTCAACGCGCCTTTTTCCACTCTCTTCGCCGTACTGTTGTTGTTTAAAGGTGGTTGGAGATTTTCATTATTTTCATCTTCAACGAAAGGCGTCCCGGCGTCTTCGAATACCTCGTTCTCCTCTTCCTCCTCCTCGTCTGAATCAACATCGTCGGCGAACAGAACGGTCTCGTCGACCGGAGACGGCGGAAGCGACCCACCTTTTCCCTTATTCGAGTTTTGGGTGAAATTCAAACGCATTTGACTGCCGTTTTGCGGCGAAAGGTGAGAAGAAGAACTCATCATGTTTTTGCTCGTTCTTCCTCTCTTCGGGGTAGAAAACGGTGGTTTCGGCGACTCTCTTCTTTTAGTCATGGGACTCGCCACGAGGGGATGGTCCATCGTCGGCGTCCTCGTCGTCCGAGTCGTCGGCGAAAGAAGCTTATTCGTCATTTGATTTGAAACCAAAAGTGTGGGGGAAACGAGCTGGTTTTTGTGGGAAAATTCGTTCAATTCTATTTAGGGTATTTGGCTTTGGTTTACAAGTCTCTGCTATCTTTAACCGCGTCCACGCTACTTTAGCTACTAACATCAAAGCACGTCCATGTCGACGACTTCTTGTTCTTGTTGTTGGTGGTGGTCGTCGTCGTCGTCGGAGCCGGAACTGGAAATCATCATCGCGCCGCCTTTCGCGCTCGCTTTCGTCGTCGTCCTCGTCTTGGGCGGCGGATGCGGCTTTGGCGCGGATTTGCCGCCGCCCCTCTCGGGTCGCTGCTCCAAGATATTGTTGTCGTTTAAGTTCTTGTTCTTGTTCTTGTCCGGGTTTCGGTACGGGGTGGAGTTGTCCTGGTCGGAGGAGGTGGACTTGGTGCCGCCGCTTTCGGTCGTGGTGGACGCGGCGCCGGCTTTCGCGCGTCGCGTATTTTTCGCGATTTCGCTCGCCGGGTCAGTTTCCGCGTAATTTTCGCCGCCGCCGCCGTTGCGCTTATTAGTGGCGTGATGCTGATCGCCGTGGCTCATGCTGTAACTTTCGCTGGTTGAACTCTTGGATTGTCCGCTATCTCTGTTTTGCGATTGCGCCGAAGTCACTTCTTGCTCGTCCTCCTTCATCTTCTCTTGGCCGGTTTTACGCCGCCACTTCATCAAATCTTCATCCAGTTGGTTCAACTGGCCCATGAACCCGGCGTTCGGGTTAATCTGCGGTCTCGCCAACCGCATTCGCATCAAAGCTTCGTCCAACCTGATGTTTTCGTGACACATGACGTACGCCGCGCATACGGACGCGCTTCTCGACCGGCCGGCGAAACAGTGCACGAGCACGTTCCCGCCGCTCTTCACCGCGCCGCTAATAAACTCGAAACACTGCGGAAAGTGGCTTCGAATATCCGCATCTGGCCTATCCGCCACCTCCACGGTCATATACTTCACCCCTTCCACGTGTTTAATCTCAAACCCTCTCGCCACCGTGAGGACGTGCGTGATCCCTTTCTCTTTAATCTGCTCCTCGCTTTGCGCCGCGCCGATCGACCCGAGGTACAGATTCGGCGCGATGAGCGCCGGCACTTTGTCCTCCTTCACTTTCTTCGCGGTTAAGATCAATCGCATCAAAGCGACGACTCTTTCCACTTGCTTCTCGTCTTTCGGCGTTCCTTCCGGCGTTCGATGTATCTTTACCGTATTTCTCGTCGTCGTCTTCGCAACCGTCGGCGTCTGTCCTTCCATGTGCACGTCTTCTAAAAAATCCTCCTCCTTCACGTCGTCTTCTTCTTCTTCTTCAAACGCCTCCTCTTCTTGCATGCCGTTTTTTATGGCAACGTCTGCTGAAAACCTCCGAACGCCGCGAGCGCTTCTCTTCTTTCCTTCTTGAAGGTGCCCGTCGAGTTTATGCACCGTGCACAAAAGTTTCTTCGCGACGTCGACGATGCCGGAGTGCGCTTTCGCCGAGCTCGATCGCGTCGTTCGCAAGTGTCTTCTTTCATCTTTAAACTCTTTCGCCGATGTTGTATTTGTTGTTGTCGTTAATCGCGAGCGCGAGGTTCTTCCCGGCATGATGAGAGATGCGCTGCGCTTTGGCCGCGGTGCCGCGCAAAAGCTTCTGTGACGCAGAATGAAAATAGAAGAGATCAGTATTCGGAGAATCGACAGAAGGAGACGGAGAGACAGAGAGAGAGAGACGGAGACAAAACGACATTTAAAGAGATATTATTGCGCGCTCTGTATCTTCTTCTTTATCTTCGCTTTCCGCGGGATGATGATGATTTGAATTTCCCGAACGGCTGATGGGGCCGCGCGAGAGACATCGAATCATCATCATCGCGTTGTCGCGTTGCACTCGAGAAGAAGAGAAGCACCGAATGGAGAGAAAAAGAGAGAGAGAGAGAGGGATAAAGAGAGAGAGAGAAAGTTATTCGTACCTTTTTTATGTGTGTGTGTGTATTTATGCGCGCGTGCGAGCTCTAGAGTGTTTGTGTCTCTAAATATCGCTCTCTGCGCAGTGGTGTGTGCACACGCAACGAGAAGCGCTTTGCGAAGTGAAGAGAAAACTCGAGTTTGTTACGAAAAGGAAGACTTTGTCTCGATATCACACTTTGTCTCGTTAAAAAACAGAGGAAAGCACGAAAAAAAGGACATGAAAAAAGGCAAGAGAGAAAGTCTTCTTTTTTGGTGGTTTTTTTTGCTCTCTCCCTCTCTCTCGAAATCTGTCTTTTTTTGCTCCCAAAACGACCTCGTTGATTAAAAAAGTAATTAATTTATGAAAAACGGCTCTCTTTCTTTTCTTCTCTAAAATACTTTTTGTAAGAGAGAGGAGAACCACCGGTATACAACATAAAAGAGAATCATTATTATGGGCGCGTGCGCGTCGGCACCGAGACTGATTTCCCCCGCTTTTGCGCCTTCGAGTTCGTCGTCGACGCCGGTCGTCGTTTCTTCGAGCAGCGGCGGCGATGTGTGTGCGACTTTGTCTTCTTCTTCTTCGAGACGAAGAAGAAGTTTTTTTTCGAGATCACGAGGTTCTTCCTCGAGAAGACGGGGAAGCTCTCAAACGCGAAGGGCACCCAAAACGAGGTCGTACGTGAAAGCGCTCGAGTCGAATCCAAAATCGAGAGTTCTGTACGACGGCGTGTGTTCTATTCCGGGAGGATCCAAATACGAGTCGTTTCGAGGGTACGAAGGCGTCGATCTTTCGCATAAATCGAAAGACTTTCAAACGTGGATGAAGGACGTCAAGTTTCACGATCCCAAGGAATTCGATAACTGGGAATCGGAGACGATGGATTTGTTGGACGAGATGATTGAAGTGGCCACGAGACGGTGCGAAGAGAGCGTGAAGACGTTACCGGAGGATGATCCCGAGGTGATTTATAGGACGTTGAAAGCGTTCAAGAGCGGCGTCCCGGAGAAAAGCGAAGAAGAAGAAGAGTTGGAAGAAGAAGAGATGGTGGAAGAAGAGGTGGAAGAAGAAGTCACGGTAACAAACGAAGATGGCACGACAACAACGACCACGCAAACCGTGAAACGACTCAAAAAGAAAAAGAAAAAGAAATACGCAAAGCGTCCGCAACCGCCGAAAATTCCGCAAATTATGCACGAAGCCGTGCGCAAAGCGCTCGAAGATCCCGACGTTGAAAGTTGGACGTCCACTTCTCCGGAAATCGAGAAAGCGTTCGATGAAAACTTTGAGTATTTCACCATCGATGGTGCAACTATCCGCGGACGCGTATTTGCGTTCAGTCGCATGGACAAAGCCATCGTCGATTTACGAAACCGGATGATGGGGAGCACGCGGTCGAAGCGGCAAATCAAGTCCAACGCCATGAACGTGGAAGGACCGACGTACGTCGGAAGAGGCGACGAGAAACACATCACGAAGTGGGAGGTATTGTACAAGTTTGACATGTTGCTGATGAAGGTCAAAATTTGCGAGATTTTCGAAGTGAACGAAGAAACTGGTTTGGTCGTCAAGTTATCGCGATTTCGAATATAATACTAATAGAGCAGCACTTTTGTCGCTTAAAAACTTTTTCCTTATTTTACAACATGATAAAAACAACATTCATCTAGTATGAATAATGCCTTTATTACGACGACGCGGCGGTCATTTTCTCTCCTTCGCGTTTCCTCAACTCGTTCCTCAAGAAAAACTCGCCGGCTCTGTACGAACTTCTTACCATCGGTCCGCTCGCGACGTATAAAAAGCCCAAATCTTCCGCCATCTTCCCGTACATATCAAACGCTTTCGGAGTGACGTACTCCTCGACTTTCAAATGTCTCTTTGTCGGTCGCATGTATTGCCCAAACGTGACCACGTCCACGCCAGCTTCTCTCAACAACTTCAACGCTTCGTACACTTGCGTTCTCGTTTCGCCCAGACCGAGCATTATGCTCGTCTTGGTGATCAAATCCACGCCTCCGACATCTTTCGCGGTCTTTTTCGCTCTTTTCAACACGTGGATACTCTGGTCCCAATTCGCTCTCGGATCTCTCGCGTGCGTTTGTAACTCTGGCACGGTTTCCACGTTGTGGGCGAACACATCTAGCCCACTCAACGCGACCGTATCGATTAATCTATCCTCGCCTCGAAAATCCGGCGTCAACGCCTCGACTAAAATCCTCTTATCTTTATCCTGGTTACTCACAAACCCGCCTTCGCCGCCTCCTTTCACTTTCTCCTTCAAATTCTTAATCGTTTTCGCGAAATGCCCGGCACCTTGGTCCTCTAAATCGTCTCTATCAACGCTCGTCAACACGATATAATCCAACCCCCACTCGCTAATCGCCTTCGCCACGTTTTCCGGTTCGTCTTTATCCAACGGCGGAGGCGCTTTCGACGTTTTCACCGCGCAAAACTTACACCCTCTCGTGCACGTGTCCCCCATGATCATAATCGTCGCCGTCGCCGTGTGCCCGTCCCCGCCGCCCCAACACTCGCCTAAATTCGGGCACTTCGCCTCTTCGCACACCGTGCTCAACTTTAGCTCTTTCAGTCTCGATTTTATCTTTGAATACTTCGAATCCTCCGTCCCGCCCGGGAGCGTTCGTTTCAGCCACTCGGGTTTCCTCACCGTCTTGTCTCTCATGTTCTTCGGCGCAGGCGAGGAATACTCGTTTTCGCCGGATAAGGACGTTCCGAGAACAAAGTCCGACACCGTGGCGTCTTCTTTCGCTAACGTCTCTCGCAATGCCGCTAAACGCTGGTGCCCACCGTTGGATTGGTCTCGTCTTTGATTGTGCGAGTGAAAACGGGTGGTCGTGGTGGCACAACGAGTTCTTAAAGCATTCGTCGTATCAGTCGCAAAGCCGCTCCTCCTTAAACTCTCGAAAAAAACAGTATTCGAAACGTGAGAGGAGGAAACGAAAGAGTGGTCGTCGTGACTGACAGGAGAGCGAGAAGTGCGCGCAGTCGTTCGTCGGGTGAGCAGAAGCGCGCGACGCATCTTGAATGGATAATTTGGATAATCGTAATGTGGAAAAACGAGAGAAAAGTCCACGTGGTCAAGTCTTTGCACCAAACACACTAAATACTTGACGAAAGCGAATAGTAGTACACGAGAGAGACTATATATTACCAATGAATGACTTGGTGAGCGATGACACCTTTCCTTCCTCTCGGTGTGAAACTGACGCATTTTTGCATGTGGGTAAAACCGTCGCAACTCGTCGTTAAACGGCGGTCGTGGAACAAGCGCAAGAGCAAGGATTCGTACGTTTTGGACGCCGGGGAGACGCCGGGGCCGGAACCGCCGGAGAGTGTGTCGAAGTACGAGTCGGTTTCGTCGTGGTCGTCGTCGTGGAGGAATTCGTGCGGTGGGTCGATGCCGTACACGTTGACGTTGACGCACATTTGTAAGGAGAGGAAGACGGCGAAGAAGGCGTTGGAGAGAGTCGGTTTCAACTCCGATTTGTTAGTCGCCGCCGGAGAAGACTTCGAGGAAGAAAAGAAAGAGTATCCCACTCCTCCTCCTCCTCCTCCTCCTCCTCCTCTACCTCCTCCGTTGCTCTCGTCTTCACCTTTATTACCGCCACTACCGAACAAATCTTTCTCGATGTGCTCTTTCGTCTCCGCGTTTAATCGATCGTACACTTCGTTAAAAATTGTCTTGGCCGGATACAAAATCTCCGGCGACGCGAATTGGACGTCCAACTCGGGAAACGCCCTTCGCGCTTGCCTCAACTTACTCACTGAGTTTGGTTCCCACAAAAGGCCTTTCGTCTCCCAGCTGCCGCTGTTTGAAGCCCCGTTCGCGCTCGTGAACAGTTTCGCGTACTTGGACGGGTTTTTCAGCGCCTCTTCCAAAAACGCATCCGACAAGACGCGCACGGTGGTTTTCGTGCCCACCATGCTCGCAAACCTTCCCGTCGTCGGCGCAGCATCCAGTCGAATAACCGCCTCGTGTTCGTCCACAACTTCCGCTAACCCGTCTACTTTTTCTAAATGAAAGCTATTCCCAACCACGGCGCAACTGAGAAATAGCTTGTTGTGCGGATTTTGGTCCGTTTTCAAAACTCGATTGCCGAGCGCGTCTTCTCTCGCCAACCAAGGACCGTCCACCTCGTTTTCGCTTTTACTACGGCTACTACTACTACTACTACTACCACTACCACTGCTCCCCCACCTTTGAACTAACTCGATGGCCTCTGCCGGATCTTTCTTGGACAGACCAATTGACGTCGTGTGCAACCGCACTTGCAAATGGTCCAACAACATCCCGCTCTCGTCTCGAATGAAATCTTTCGAGCAATCAAACGTGCTAAATCCCGGGAAGCACTCGCACACGTCCGGTTTCACGCACCTCCCGTGCACGCAATTCACCTGCTCGCATATCGCCCGATCGCAATTCTCCCCTTTCCACCCTCCGTGACAGACGCACTCGTCCGTTTCCACTTTATACACGCCGTTGTTCAAACACGGATGTCGATTTTGCGCGCTCGTCGCTTCTTCTCGCTCTCGCTCTGCTCGCATCTTCTCGTCCGATTCGAACGTTAGTATCGGTATCGGTGCTTTCTCGTGTGCAAAGCTGCTCTTTACTACCCTCCCATCGTCTTCCTTCGAACGCATTTTATGAGGATTGTGATTTTGTGGTCGATATCGATGACTTTCTCCTCTTTCGCTCGCTCCTCCTGTTGTGAACAACGTCTTCGCCACCCCATCGCTCCTTTCTCCCTCGCTGCTTGTTTTAAACCTCGCCAGCGAGAGCACACTCACCGCGAACCACACCATCGGCGCGAACAGGAGCACTTTCTGCGTCGTCGTCGTCCTCGTTCCTAACAGGCGTTTCAAACACCACCACCATTCGCGTACGCAGCAGCAAAAGAAGCTTTTTTTCTTCTTCTTCTTCTTCTTCTTCCCTCGTCTCGTCGTCCCCGCTCGAGACGGCTGATGATTAAGCTGATGATGACGACGACGATATTGTCCTCCTCCTCCTCCTCCGACTTGTAAAAAATGCAACAGTTTCTCCCTGTCCGGGTCAAAGTCCGTCGTCATCGCGTCGTGAGCGTTGCAAAAGCCATCGTCAAAAGCGTACCATCGCGTGGTGTACCAATATACTCTAGCGAGTGTTTTTATGACGGAAAGAAGAGCAAAACTCGCTTCAGTTTTTTACTCCGATTCTCTCTTTACGTTTTCTCTCATCTCTTTCTTCTAAACACCATGGGCGGGGGCAACGGCCAAAAATCAGCCAAAGCGAGGGAGAAAGCGCAGGCGAAAGCGGCGAAAGGCGGCGCTGGGAGCATGCTGAGTGCGTTTTTTTCTTTTGTCTTCTCTCTCTCTCTCTCTCTTTGTTCTTGAGAGATATCCATTAAATTACGTTCCGAATTGGAAACGAAACACCTCTGGGGCTCACTCTTCATTCTCTCTCTTCTTTCTCTAATATTATCGCAACAGAGGCAAACGAAGCGGCGAAATCGATCCAGTGCAAAGTGTGCATGCAAGCGTTCGTGTCGACGCTGAGTCACTCGGAGTTGAAAAAACACGCGGAGAATAAACACCCGAAGTTGGACGCGAAACAGTGCTTTCCGTTCTTAGAGTAAAAAGTAGTAACGTTCGTCTTTTTTAATAATGGAATAAACTACTATTATATTAATAATACATGAATGAATATATATCTGCTACTACTGTTTGTTCGCGTTGTTGTTGGTATTTTGAGCGGCGTCTTCAGGCAAATCTTCGTACCGGCCGTTCCTGACGTTGTACTCGAGTTTCGGGTCGCCGATGGAACCGGCGACTTTGTTTCTGACTTTCGCCAAGTTCACGGTGACTTCTCGTAAGCTGCCCATTTTCTCGTCCCGGTTTCTGTGAATGACGATGCCGTTGTCGCATTTGTTGATAAAGTGCGCGGAGCCGGAGATGTCGTATAACCCGGGCATTTCGCCTTTCCAGTTGTGGAGTTGTCTCGGGTGCGCGACGAACCAGACGTGCACGTCGTAATGCTGCGCGAAACGTTTAATTCGAGTGAGCATTTGGCTCACGTATTCGGTTTCCGTTTGTCCAGTTGGTCGTTTGTGGTCGAGTTCGTTGTACGGATCGATGAGTAAACCTCGGATGCCGTGTCGTAAGACGGCGGCTCTGGCGAGGCCTAGGATCCAATCGACCGACGGTAACTCGTCATCTTCGTGTCGGATTAAAACAAAGTGGTCGTTGAGCCAACGCATACCACGCTTCATGGTTTGTGGGTTCATTCTTTGCGCGCCTTTGGCGTAGGTAGTGGTGTCGAACCACGGTTCGCCGACGTATTTTTCAACCAATTTTCGCGCGTGTTCGTGAACTTTGTTTTCGAGAGAACAGAGCGCGAAAGTCCAGCCGTGTTGGACGGCTAAGTTGGACATTAACGCGTCCACCCACTCGGATTTACCAGAGTTTGGAACGCCGGTAACTACGGTGAGTTCACCAGGGACGACGCGGTAGTGCTTATCAACCGAACGCCATCCGGTGGAAACGCCCCGCAATTCGGAACCGGCGTCCATGTTAAAGTATTGCTCGATGTCTCCGGAGAAATCAGCGAATTTGAACAAACCACGCAGCGGGAAGCCCTCGGCGGAGCTGATCGAGTCGCGAATGAGTTCGACGCCACCCGATTGCAAAGTCTCGTTCGCGTCTTTACACCCTTCCGGCCAGTTCACGGTAAAACAGCGTTCTTTACCGAGTCGTCTTGCGAGTTCTTCCGCCAAGGCTTTGCCCGGCCCGTCGCTATCGGTGGCAATGACGAACCGTTTTACCGTATCTAATTGTGCTCGACAATTCCACAAGTACTCGTATTTCTTATCGTCTTCTGGGTTTGGCACGTCGCCTTCTTTCACTTTCCCCGGCGCGCCGTCTGGAACGGAAACGACATTCGTATACCCGGCTTCCTCGAAAGCTAATTTATCAAACTCGCCTTCGACGATGATAATCTCTTCGCAATCTACGCAATCGTCCAAACCGTACAAGACTTTCTCCGCACCTTTGACTTGCCAAAACGATTTGTTTGGCCCGCGGTACTTGGCGTTGACGATTTGTCCGTCGCGAACGTACGGGAACACGAGCGCGTCGACGTGTTTGCCTTCAATCGGCGAAAAGACGCTTTGAACGGCGACGCCGTTTCGTTCGGCAACTTCGAGAGAGATGCCTCTTTCTTCGATCATTTCCGCCCAAGGCTTGGCAGATTCGTCGAGCGCACCTGGACCGACGCGTTTCAAATCTTCCGGTTTAGGCAGGTTTGGTTTCTTTAGAATCGTTCTTTGGTTGTTGGTGTTGGTATTCGTGGCGGTATTGCTCGACGATGATTTGCCTCCTTGCGCCGAGGAAGATCCTTTCGCTTTCCCGGGCACAAAATCCAAATCTGCCGCACCAGACCACTCGCACGTCGCTCTGTGGCACACGTAAACGGCTTGGCGTCCACCCGGCTCGATTCTTACCGCTAGCGACCGCTCGCCGCCGGAGCCTCCGTTGCACTGCGGACACATCTCTCTGTGTTGCCCGGGCGTGTACGATTGCATGACGATTCGTTTCTCGAGCAAAATGTCGCGCAGCGCGGTCGGTCCGGTATTTTGTGGAGCGCTGTAATCTTCCTCGTCTTCGTTGTATGACGACGACGAGGAGGAGGAGGGAGCTACAGATTGCGTCGGCGGTGGTGGCATCGGAGGTCTACTACTCGCGCCTCCGTTCACGATAGTCTGCCCTTGCTGCCTATAAATTCTATTCTCGGCTCTTTGATTGTTGTTGTTGTTAATACCAGAGTATTGTTGCTGCTGATTTGGCACCGGTGGTCTCGGTGGCACGTTGTTGTTACCGTTCACGTTGCGTTGCTGAAACTGTTGTTGTTGTTGTTGTTGATTCGGCGAAGGAGGAGGACCGGGCGGCGGTCTCGACATCGGCGGCGTTCGAGACCCACCATTCGCGTTGGTATTGTTACTATTACTATTGTTGTTCCCATAATACTGCACGTTTGGCGGCTGGCGCGTAGCTCCGTTGTTGCTATTCCTCGAAAACTGTTGTTGTTGTCCCGAAGGAGTTGTTGAATCGGCCGAATTGTCCTTCGCCGCCGCATCCGCCGCCGAGTAATTGTTGTTGTTGTACCCATTACCACTATTATTCAAAGCGTTCGTCACGACTTTCGAAACGCTGTTAGAGTTGATCTTCTTCTCGTCCCACCCTCCAAAAGCAGCGCGTAAAGGGGTGTGCCAAGTGGTTGAAAACACCCTCCCTCTCCGCCCAGCAACACCAACAACACCATCAACAACAGGACAAATGCACCGTCGCATGACGACGAAACGAGGAGAATTGTCCTTCTTCAATTTCCGCGATTTTGAGAGAAAAATCGATCGAGAATGCGAAGAAGACGCGAGGTTTCGATGACTCGTTCGACGAGAGGTGAACAATTGTTGTTGCTGCTGCTGCTGATGTTGTTGTATTTGTTGTTGCGTTCCGATTCTCGACATGCAAAACGAGCGGGAAACGTGAATGCGATCGATAGAAAATCGTCAGAATTTGTGGCGGGAAAACTTGGGAAAAAAGACATGATATCTGCGTTTCAGAGAACAACTCTGTCGTTGCGCGCGAGAAAATGGACGAGGACGTCATCGGAATCATCGAAAAGGAAAAGTCATAAAAGAGACGTTATTGCGTCGTTCGCGAAAAGGAGGAGGAGTTTTGGGGAGAGAAACGAGGACGTAAACGACATCAAAGAAGAAGAAGAGTTCGCCGGGGAAAGAACAACAACAACGGTTTCAACTCTGCGTCACGCTCTGATGACGACGCTCGCGATACTCGCACTTTCTGATACTTTGGACGCGAATGCGGCGCAAGTGGTCGATTGGCTCACCTCTGGCGCGGAAGCGTCGCCGGAGGAACTGATGCGCATCATGAGGGAAAGTTCAAAACAAGATTGGGATCCGACAGAAGTCGCCCCGAGAGTGAAAGTGGACGAAGGAGATGAAGTTTGGGAGAAAAATGTCAACGCGAACATGTTAGGGGAATCCATACGAAAAGAAGATTTAAGCTCGGACGGGTACGACATCGACGCACCGATTATGAGTTCGGACACGTTCGGGAGATTGGGGAAGTTTGGGGTGATTTTAGTCGGCGCGGATTTCGTGACGGCGTTCGTGATGGGGAAATCCGTCCTGGGCGTGGCGAAAGGCTTGGAGAAAGCAGAGGAGAAGAAGGATTGGAAGGAAAACGCGGCGGAAATGGTGATGGATAAGTTGAAAGCGAAAGCGGAGGTGTTGAAGGAGGAAGAGGGAAGAGGAGAAGGCGAAGGTGATGAGGAAGAGTCGTGATATGAATGAGAGTAACTCCTAATATAATAAGGGATTCTATGTATTCTTTAATATTAAATGTCGCCTGCGAAATTATTAAGTCCATCTATTGCCGCCCCCGCCGCTTCTCTTACCGCCACTACCTCGTCCCCCTCTTCCTCCTCCTCCTCCTCTGCCGCCGCTACTACCACCACCACCACCGCTACCTCCTCTCTCTCTCCCCGCTCTTTTGTCTGGTCTTCGATTACTACTCGTCCCGCCCACGTTCTCGAAACTAAATCCCGGCTTCATCATCGATTTTGAAATGTCCGGCACGAGCGCCTCTCGCGTTTCTAATTGCACGCCTTCGTGCGTCCACACTTTGAAATCGGCGTTTCCGACGCACGCGATGGCTACCCATCCAACGCCAGCGATGGAAATGTCCCGCGTAGATTCTGACCACGAATCGCCGTAGACGGAAACTTTTCTGCTTCCCCACCGACCGAGGCGTAAAGCGCCTTCCTCGCCACCCAACGGAGGGGTCAGTTTCGTCCCGGCGTGTTTCGCGTAAATCTCGTCTCCGTTTTTCGCGCCGTTCGTGGTGTAATGCAAAGGCACGTCGTTGGAACACCAGACGGTTACATAAATAGTTCTTTGTGGCGCGTCGAGTAAATCGATTCTGGAGACGCCGCCGATGTGAATGGTACCTCCGATCTGAATTCTATACGTTCTCGGAATCATGCGTTTTTTGGGTAAGATTATTTTCGCTTCGTCCGCGGTCATTCGCGCGGAGAGTTGGTGCGGCTGAAGCAAACCCGGAGTATCGTAAACATCAGTTTCGTTGGGTAAAATGCCTTCGAGTTTTAAGACGCCAATGGTAGTCCCGGGTACGTGCGACGCCAACGGCCCGCCGGTTTTGTCCGTCGGTCCGTCGTATCTGCTCGACAAACGGTTAATCAAACTCGATTTGCCTGCGTTTTGCGCGCCGACGACGTACACGTCTTTCTTTTTGTGCCCACCTCGATTGCGTAAGATGTCTTCCAACTCATCGCTCAAAACTCTTATGCCCATTCCAGCCGTCGCGGAGGCTAACAAAACCTCGCTCGCGCTTTGCATCCCAAACGCTTTCGCGCGACGTCTCACAAACTGCGTCAATCTCGCTCTCGTCGCTTGCGCGGGCATCAAATCCACTTTATTCGCGACTAATACAATTTCAATTGCACCTCTTTCCGCGTGCGGTTCTAACGCATCCACCGCGTCGACGGGGAAGCTCCCATCAAAATCCACTAAATCGACGACGACTAAAACGACGCCTTTTTTCGAATTATTCGGATACCGTTCCATTTGCGTCCCAACCGATCGTTTGAAATCGAACGACGGGAGTAAAATCTCCGCGTTTACATTTTTCGGCCGTCCAGTGTTCCTCAAGCTAAAGCACCTCGCGCAGACAATCGCCGGCGGTTTCCGTTTCAATCGATTCATCTTTTTCAGCGCGGCCATTTCCAACTCGTAATCTTCGTCGATTTCTTTTCCATCGTCCTTCTCAAAGAATAACGATTCAAACGCGTCGATGGCTTCTTTACCGTCTTCGTCTTCGTCTTCAATTTCATCGTCCTTCACAAAAGTAACGTCCTCGAAATCAAAATCGTCCTCCGATTCTTCTTCTCCTCCTCCTTCGTGAACGCTACTATTCTCCGCCATGATCCGCCTCGCCAGTTCGTCCGGCGACAGTTGACTCCAATCCTCCGGCGTTTTCTTCTTCTTCTTCTCCTTCTTCCCCTCTTTCATCATCAGTTTCATGTACTCTTCCTCGTCCACGTCTTCGCCTTCTGTTTCCTCTTCCAATAACTTGCTCGGTACGACGTAGAAACCCGGTAAATTTTTATCCGCGCGTTGCAAGGCGGTGCCGCAGCCAGGACAGCTGGTCGGTAACTGGACGTTTTTACTCTGCAAAAACAAATTCATTTCATCATCACCTCCGCTCGTCGATCCCGCAGATGACGAGGAGGACGGGAAAGAAGAAAGCGCAGTTCTTCCTCCTCTGCCAGCCATGCGAAGATTAAACGACGACGGTCTTCTCCTCGAGCATGATGAAGAAGAATTGGAAACCAATCTTCGTCCAAAATTCGCCGCCGGCGGGGACGGATTTTGACTCAAAGCGAGAAGAAGAAACCGCATCGCTCTTTCGCGCATATATGTGTATATAACGTGCGCGTGTGCCTACTTTAAAAGCAGATGCGTAAAGCTTCTTTTCCCTCTTTTTCTCTCTCGTTATTCCAGCGGAAGCGACGCTTTCCTTTATTCTTCGTGCGTTTTAGATTTGTGGGGTACGTCTCTCTCTCTTATTCGTTAGTATTAAAAAATGTGTGTGTGTGTGCGATAGTTCTTTCGAGTGCTGCTCTGCTCGTGTTCTACTGCTGTTCTTTCATTCGTTTGACAAGTCGAGCGTATTCTTCGTCCGTTGGTTCTGGAAACCCTTTTTCGAGCAAGGAGTTTACGCACTCGAGGTGCTCGTAGTAACGAGCCCAAGCGATGTATCGCCAGTCGTTAAGAGGCGCTTTCGCCTCTTCGATTAAGTATTTGAGGCAATCAAGTTGGCCGTACTTTGCAGCGGCTACCACATAGTCGATCTTTACTGCATCAGATATCTTCCTTTCTTCGACGAAATATTTCAAGATCTCCACGTGACCAACGTATGCTGCTTGCATTGCCGCTTTTTCTTCCGTCTCTCGCGAACGTTTCACTTTGTCGAAAAGAAATCGAACACAGTCGAGGTGTCCTCCATGAACAGCTTGAAAGCACGACTCTTCTTTACAACACGGGCAACCATTAGAGAAGCAGTACTTCAGCATCTCGAGATTACCTTTATGTGCGGCCTTATTAATCGTCCACTCATCCCACTCACACTGTTTCACTTCTCTCGCCCACTTGAGAAACTCGAGTTTGTTCGTTTCAGCAACTCCCTCGCAAAACCAGGCTTGATCCATCACCGTTCCATCTTCAAATTTCTTTCCCCAGGGCATGTTATTCCACGCCCATTCCAACGTCGAAATGGATGAACATTCGCAAACAAGAATTCTTAATTCCGATACGTTTACCCCGGCGTACGCAAACACACCCTGACTCTCTCTACTCACCTCTGAAAAGAACCACCGATCTGTCCTATTCAATTTCGGAAGCACATGCGAGACAAACACATCCTTATGATGCAACACCAATCCCGTCCACAACTTGGTCGGCCCAAGCTTTAAACGCTCCACCTCCGCTCTCGCCCGTTCGGCAGCCTCTTCTTTCTCCTTCTTCTTCTTCCTCTTCTGCGCTCCAGATAACTGCTTCCCCATTATTTATATGTATATGTGTATCGTTCGGGGTCAACAGTAATTTTACACATGTGTTTGTTTCTCCCACGAATGAAATTTGAGGCGTTTTGTGATCGACGTCACATTTTCGAACTATAATCCGCTCGACACACGCGCACACGCAAACAAATGCAAATCAGAGCAACGGCGAACGCGTTAAAAGTCTCCTCTTCCGCGAGACACACCGGGAAAACGTTCGTTTCTTCTTTATTCTCCAGGAGTAAAGCGTCGTCGACATCAGCGACAACATCAACGCAGAGAAAACTCATCCGCACTAACGTGGGAACGACGCGAAGGCAAATGCTGATGTCTTCCGCGTCCGGGATGATTGTGATGAAAGCATCGTCGTCGCAAGGCAACAACGTCTCCGCGTCCTCGGTAGTCGCGACGGACGAATCAAAGAAAAGTTTGGAACAGTTGAAATCGCTGAAAGCCGGGGATTTACTCGCCAACGGCGCGTTCCGAGTGGAAAAAGTCGAACCGGTGCCGGATTACCAAGTCGTCTCGGTGTCTTTGAAACACGTGAAAACGGGCGCGCATTGGCTGCACATCGGGGCGGATGATTCGAACAACGCGTTTAACGTTGGCTTTAAAACGGTACCGATGGATGACACCGGAGTGGCGCATATTTTGGAGCACACGACCTTGTGCGGGTCGAACAAGTACCCGATTCGAGACCCGTTTTTTAACATGTTGCGAAGGTCGCTGTCGACGTTTATGAACGCGATGACGAGCGCGGATTTTACGTGTTATCCGTTCGCGACGATGAACAGAGTTGATTACGATAACTTGTTGAGCGTGTATTTAGACGCAGTTTTCTTCCCAAAACTCGAAGAACAGGACTTTAAACAGGAAGGGCACAGGTTTGAATTCGCCAAGACCGAAGACGCGAGTTCCGGATTGAAGTATAAAGGGGTCGTGTTTAACGAAATGAAAGGCGCGATGGGGTCGCAAAATGCGAGGTTTATGCGAGCGCTCGGGGCGAATTTGTTCCCCACGTCCACGTTTCATTACAATTCCGGCGGTGACCCGACTGCTATTCCAGATCTGACGTACGAACAGTTGAAAGCGTTTCACGCTTTGCACTATCACCCGTCCAACGCTCGGTTTTACACCTACGGCGATTTCCCGTTGGAAGAGACGTTGATAAACGCGGAAACGATGGCGTTGAACCAGTTCGAAGCGATCGACGTGTCCAAGTTGGATATCGCGGACGAGAGTAGATACACGTCGCCGGTCGTGGCGGAAGTTTCCGTCCCGAGAGACTCCGTGGTGAACGATCCGAAGAAAACCGCCATAACGTCCACCGCGTGGTTGATGTTGAACAACGTCAAGGACGACGCGAACGCGAAATTGGATAACTTTGCGTTATCGATCGCGTCGGATTTGTTGCTTTCCGGTCCGCAATCGTATTTCCACGAGGCGCTTTTAGAGCCCGGGTACGGGAGCGGCTTGGCGCCGGGCAGCGGCTACGGCAACTCGAGAAGAGAAACCTCCTTCTCGGTTGGCGTGAAAGGCGTCGGGGAAGAGGAGATTCCAATCGTCGAACAAAAGATTCAAGAAACGTTGGAAAGTGTCGCGAAATCCGGGTTTCCGAGAAACCGGGTCGACTCGACGTTGCACCAAATCGAATTAGACGCCGCAGCTGTGAAGCCAAACTTTGGTTTAATGGTTGGCATCGGGACCATGTCCACGTGGGTGCACGACGGCGACGCTTTGAGACCGCTGAGAACACTCTCGCTCGCGAGGCAATTGCAAGAGAAATTGGATTCCGATCCTCAGTATTGGCAAAACTTAATCTCGAAGTACTTTTTGAATAACCAACACAAAGTTATCGTTCGTGCGCGATCGGACGAAAAGTACGACGCCAAATTGGAAGAAGCCGAGAACGCGTTGTTGAAAGAATTAGAATCTAAACTTTCCGAAGACGAAAAGAAGAAAATTGTCGAGGACGGCGTTAAATTGAAAGCCGCGCAAGACGGCGAACAAAACGCCGAGCTGTTGCCGACGTTAAAAGTCGCTGAAGCGGTGGACCGATCGATCAAAAAGTGGGGATCGAAAGAGGAAAAGTTACGATTGAACTCGAATAACATCGACTTGAAGTTACAAGTGGACGAGCAACCGACGAATGGGGTGGTCTACGTCGGCGCCATGTTTGATTGCTCTCAATTACCGGACAGATTGACGCCGTACTTGGACTATTTCGCGGATTACGTGGACCAAATCGGCACATCGAAAGTTGGGTACAAAGACTTCGCGGAGAAAATCAAAGGCGTCAGCGGTGGCGTATCCATCGATGTTCTCAGTAACAATGACACGAATATGCCGTTGAAATGGACCGAGAACGGCGAAGTTGCCATGAACATCGGATCTCACTGTTTAGCGCGTAACGCCGACGCTATGGGCGACATCTTGTTGGACGTCTGCACGGATGCGAAATGGTTCGGCGACGACGAACGATTGAAGTTCTTGATCAAACGTCGGTCCGCGCAGCTAGGCGCGTCCGTCGCGCAAAACGGCATGGGGTACGGTAAAGCCGTGTGCGCGTCCAAAATGTCCGCCGCGGGTGAACTCGAAAACCGCACCGGCGGTCTTCCACAGGTTGCATTGGCGCAACGCTTAGCGAAAGCCGAACAAGCAGGCGTGGAAGAAGTCAAAGCCGCGTGCTCTGAAATTCAAAGTTTACTCTTGACGCCAGAGAACGTGAAGAGATGCCGCGTCGCGTCTCAAGCGCAAGACGTGGAAGCTGGCAAAGCGCAGTTGGCGAAATGGTTGTCGGCGTTGCCGTCCACGGGAAGTAAACCTTCTTCCTCGGATGGATCGTCGTTGAACGCGAAATTGGCCGCGTTTACCCCGCAATCCGCGTCGAAAACCTACGTCGCCATCAAAGGTCAAACCAACTACTGCACCGGCGCGATCGAAACCGTCGGGTACGAGCATCCGGACGCCCCGGCGCTCTTCCTCCTCTCGCAAGCCATGAGCACGGAATTCCTCCACCGAGAGATTCGCGAGAAAGGCGGCGCTTACGGCGGCGGTTCCTCGTTCGTCCCGTCTGCCGGCATCTTCTACTTTTCCTCCTACCGCGACCCGAACACGCTCGAAACTATCGAAACGTTCCAAAAAGCCTGCGAATGGGCCGCTCAACCGAGCTCAATCACGAAAACCATGGTCGAAGAGGCGCATTTGCGCGCGTTCAAATCCATCGACTCGCCGATCGCCCCAGCCTCTCGCGGCCAATCCTTATACGCGCAGAGAATGACCGACGCCCAACGTCAAAACTTCCGCACGCGTCTGCTCGATTGCACAGCGGAAGACATGACCAGAGTCGCGCAGGAGTACCTCCTGAACAAACCGATGACGGTGTGTATCGTCGGCAGCGAAGACAAAGTCCCCGTCGACGACAAGGCGTACGAGTGCGTCGACGCCGAAGGTTTGCCGTTTCAAAACGCACCCACCGCGTGAGGAGATAAAAATCTAAATATTTAAAAAAAAAAAAGTTGTAATCACTACAGTAAGCCGTAAGCGTATATATACATATAGGCAAACCGTTGTGATGCATAAAACGACAGACACATCTCGTCCGCGCGCGAAAGCGTGTATATATCTCAACACACATTTGAAATCTCACAAATTTTTTCACGTAAATTGCCAGCTGCAGTCCAAAAAACGTCAAAATTCTTTGAAAATATTCTTCCTCTCGTGTTGATTAAAGAGGAGAAGGAGACGTTCTCTTTGTCTTCTTTGTCTTCTTTGCGAGAGAACGACCCCGACGAAAAGGATACATCGAGGGAGGATTTTCGGGAGAAACTTTGCCGAGTGTTTTTGTTCGTGAAGAACGAAAACCGTTCGCGATTTGGGATCGTCATCATCGTCCCGGGACGAGGTCAACAGAAATCGAACGCATTTCGGAGGAAAGATATACACACACACACGCGCGCGCGCGTAAACGAAGCGCGCTTTGGTTTTAGAGTTTGATATCTGATGCTAAGAATGAGCAGCGGTGATGCAGAGAAAGCGAGAGATAAAACGACGCAAACGACGACGGATGTCGACCCGGCAAATGCGTTGGAATCGAGACCGTCGGTCTCGTCGTCTTCGTCGAATTCGAAGCTGCAAAAAAGGAACAAATCCTTGACGAAATCACCTTCGGTTCTCGAACGAGCGACGTCGATGTTTAAAAAAGAACAGGAAAAACCAATATCGCGGGTGTTTTCAATCAGCTCTGACCGAGAGACGAACGCGCCGTTAAAGTTCAAGAGCAACTCGATATCGACGTCGAAGTATAACGTGGTGACGTTTCTTCCCAAAGGTTTATACGAACAGTTTCGGAGAGTCGCGAACTTGTACTTTTTATCCGTGGCGACGATTTCGTGTTTCGAGAGCATTTCGCCGATTAAGCCGTACACGATGTGGGTGCCGCTGACGTTTATCATCACGTTGAGCATGACGAAAGAAGCCGTGGAGGATTATAAGAGGCACAAGCAAGATAACGAGCAAAATCGAACGCCGATTGAACGGTTTAACGGAGAGTGCATGGAGAATAAGGAGTGGCGAGATTTGGTGTGTGGCGACGTCGTGAGGGTGGTACGAGATGCGTTTTTTCCGTGCGATTTGATCATGATTGGATCGAGCAACGAGGAGAGAACGTGTTACGTGGAAACGAAGAATTTAGACGGCGAGACGAACTTGAAGTTGAAAAGGAGCGTAGATATGGGCGATGGGGTCAAGGTGATTTCAAACGCAAAGCTGGCGAATTTGTGTCGCAACTCTCAACGAGACGACGTGATGGCGAATGCAGAGGATCACTTGAGTGGCAATTTATGCACGGTCGAGTGCGAACACCCGAATAACTCTTTATACACGTTCAGCGGGAACTTGGAGTTGAAACCGCCTTTTGTGTCGGAAAAAAAGAAAATAGCCGTGACGCCGACGAACGTTTTGTTGAGAGGGTCGCAGTTAAGAAACACGGAATACGTTTACGGTATTGTCATTTACACCGGACACGATTCAAAAGTTATGATGAACGCGTCGGAAACGCCATCGAAACGGTCGCACGTGGAGAAACAGATGGATTATGTCGTTTTAGGTATGCTCATTTTGTTGCTCTCCATGTCCACGATTTCCGCAATTTATTGTTCCTGGTGGGTGAAAAACGAAAGTCCAAAGCATTGGTACTTGGATACCGCGAATTCGGACGAACCCTTCGACGTGAATAAAACCGACATTGTCGGTGTGTTTGCATTCTTTACCTCCTACGTGTTGTACGGATATTTGATTCCTATTTCTTTATACGTCTCGTTGGAATTCGTGAAAGTTTTCCAAGCGATGGTTTTGTTAAATCGGGACCGAAAGATGTATCACGAAGAAACGGACACGCCGATGAGCGCACGAACGAGTAACTTGAACGAGGAACTCGGGATGGTACACACCGTTTTATCCGATAAAACCGGGACGTTAACCTGTAACGCGATGGAGTTTTTCAAATTGTCCGTCAACGGCGTCTCGTACGGCGAAGGTATTACCGAAATCGAACACGCTTTGATCAAAAGGCAAGGTGGGAATCCACCCGCGCGATCGTCCAAAGCCATCGAGCCGTCGTTTAACTTCATCGATAGCCGCTTAACGGACGGTCAATGGCGAACGTCGCCCGATCGCGAACAGTTGCGTTCGTTCTTTCGAATTTTAGCCGTCTGTCAAACCGTCATCCCGGAAGGCGAACGAACTCCCGAGCAAGTCGTTTACCAAGCGGAATCGCCGGATGAACTCGCGTTTGTCGTCGCCGCCAAAAGGTTTGGATTTTTCTTCAACAACCGAACGAGCACGACGGTGGAAGTTCTCGAACAATCCGTGAATAAGAGCGAAAAAGACTCCGTGAGAACGTACGAGGTTTTGAACTTGTTGGAATTCAATTCGACGAGGAAACGCATGTCCGTCGTCGTTCGCTCGAAAGACGATAATACAATCATTTTGATGACTAAAGGTGCGGATTCAGTCATTTACGAGCGGTTAGCGGTCGGTAACAAAGGTGGTAACGCAGCTAAAGAGTCCACGCAACAACACATCGACGATTACGCCGCCTGCGGTTTGAGAACCTTGTGTTTAGCGCAGAGAGAAATTTCTTCCAGCGAGTACGAAGCGTGGAACAAGAAATTCATCAAAGCTTCCCAAGCGATGAAGAAGCGCGACGAAGAGTTGGACGCCGTCGCGGAACTCATAGAAAAAGACTTGGAATTAGTTGGCGCGACGGCGATTGAGGATAAGCTCCAAATGGGCGTGCCGCGCTGTATTGAGCAATTAATGCGCGCCGGTATCGCTGTTTGGGTACTCACCGGCGATAAACAAGACACGGCTATCAACATCGGCTCCGCGTGTTCTTTAATCACCCCACAAATGAGTTTAAAAGTAATCAACGTCGAAGAATTGGTCAAGCTCGAATCCGAAGGCGAAATTTCCAAGGAAGAAATGAAAACCCAAGGATTAGAAGCTGTTTCGAAGCAAATTGACGACGGTTTGGAAATCGCGAAACAGTGCGCGGAAGTGGACGCGGAGATGGGTTTAGTCATCGACGGGCGATCGTTATCGTTCGCGTTATCTGCAGAGTTGAAGGATAACTTTTTGAAATTGGGGACGTCTTGCGCGGCGGTGATTTGCTGTCGCGTCTCGCCGTTACAAAAAGCGTTGGTGACAAAACTCGTGAAAGATTCCGGTAAAATCACGTTAGCCATTGGCGACGGCGCCAACGACGTCGGGATGATTCAAGCCGCGCACATCGGTGTCGGCATTTCCGGACAGGAAGGCATGCAAGCCGTCATGGCGTCTGATTTCGCCTTTGCTCAGTTTCGATTTCTCGAACGTCTGTTGCTTTTGCACGGTCGGTACTCTTATAAAAGAATCGCCCGAATGGTGTGCTACTTCTTCTATAAGAACTTGGCGTTTGGTCTGACCATATTCATTTACAACTTACACGCCGCCGCGAGTGGCCAAGTCATCTACAACGATTGGTTGATGTCCTCGTTTAACATCTTCTTCGTGTGTTATCCGGTGATCATTCTCGGCCTCTTCGACCAAGACGTTCGACCGGATTCGAGTTTGAAGCACCCAGAGTTGTACTCCGAAACGCAATGGAACAAAAATTTCAACAAGAAATCTCAAGCCGTGTGGGCGTTGAACGCCATCTGGGTCGCTATCGTCACCTATTGGTCCATCATGAAAGCCGTGCACTCGGGCGAAGCCGATCACGAGGACGGCCACGTTTTTGGTTTGTGGGAAGTTGGCACGACCATGTATACCTCCTTAGTGTTCACGTTGAACTTACAAATCGGTTTGTTCATAAATTACTGGACGTGGATCCATCATTTAACCATTTGGGGATCCTTCGCGTTGTGGTGGATCTTAAACGTCGTCTTGAGTCACACGGACGTGTATTACTCCACGTACTCGTACAAAATCTTCACCGAATCGACCGTGTTGACCCCGAAATATTGGCTCGGCTTTTGGGCGGTGACGTTTTTATGCTTGTTACCGTACATCATCGTGAGCTCGTTAAAACGCTTATTCAAACCAAGCCTTTACGAACTCGTCCAAAACGAAGAGAGTTTAGAACGCGGTGCGTGCAAGCAGTGCTTAGGCGTGACCACCGAAGTCGACGGAGGCGCCGGAGGTCAAAAATTCAAAAAACGAGCAACGTCTTCGAAATCGCACGACGATAGCATGACATCCAACGATAGCTATAGTGACGTCTCCGTGGTGGGCACGACCACGCCGAGACGCCAAGGTACTCTGAGAAAGAACATTTCAATCCCCGGGTCCGCCACCTCGCAGCGCACGACGCCGCTCGGATCGATGGAAATCTTACCGGACGTGAGCGCGTTTCCGCAACCGGGGACGCCGACGAGATTACCCCCGAGAACACCGCCTAAACAATAATGATAATAAAACGAGACGAGAGAAAGAGAGAGAGAGAGAGAGAGAGAGTTTAGCGATCCTCCGGCAGGGGGTGAATTTTTAATGTGAATAATTTTTGTTTTCATGAAACGAGAGACTTCAGTGCGTCACTTTTTTTCTCATTTGCGCGCAAATGATGATGTTTTTCGTTCTCCTCTTCCTGCTCTCACACGCTGTCACCATCGCTGAAAGTCGCGCGATTCATTTGTCCTCCTCCTCTTCCTCCTCGACGATTCAGACGACGGCGACGGAACCACCATTAAAACGGCAACCAAAACCGAGCAGAGAACGACGACGACGACGACGAGGAATGCTTTTAACGAGATTTCATCAAGAAGAAGAAAACAAATACGTCTCGCGGTGCGAGGAGAGGTGGATTCAACAGCCGCTCTCGCACTTCTCTTGGAACAGCGAGGAGGAGGAGGAACGAGGAGGAGAAGGAGGAGGAGAGTTTAAGACGAGATATTTCGTGTGTTCTGAATTTTATCGAAAGGATTCGCCCATTTTCTTATACACTGGAAACGAGGCGAACGTGGAAAGTTACTTGGAAAATACGGGTTTGATGTGGGAAAACGCGGAACATTTTAACGCGTTGTTAGTGTTCGCGGAGCATCGATATTACGGGAAATCGTCACCAATGAGTGATGATGACGAGGAGGATACGAATAAGAATACGTTGAAACATTTGAACTCGATGGAAGCGTTGGCGGATTACGCTTCGTTGGTCAGAGAGTTGAGAGAAGAGTACGAGGACGCCGTGGCGGTGATTGCGTTTGGTGGGTCTTATGGCGGCATGTTAGCGTCGTGGATGAGGATGAAGTACCCGCACGTAGTGGACGGGGCGATTGCAGCATCAGCGCCTATTTATGCGTTCGACGGGGAAGATCCGCCGGTAGATCCGAAGGCGTTCGCCAGAGGGTCGACGTATACCGCCATGGTTAGCGGACACGGCGCGGAGTGTCCAAAGAGAATACAAGACGCGTTTACTTTGTTGATAGACTCTGGAGATGAAAGCGATAAGATATATTTGGACGTTTTAAAACACACGTTTAGAGCGTGCGACGATATCGAGTCGCCGTACGAAGTCGCCGAGTGGGCGCAATCGGCGTTGGATTACATCGCGATGGGTGATTACCCAGTCGAGAGTGGGTACATGTTATCAGGGAAAGGAACGTTGCCCGCGTGGCCGATGAAAGTGGTGTGCAACGCGATGATGGTCGACGATCCGAACGCGTCAAACTCGACTTCGTTAGCGCTGTTAGAAAACCTGAGAGAGGCGGTCAGCATCTACTACAACGCCACGAAAACCGAGCAGTGCTTTACAATCGGCGACCCGTCACCGAACGACGACACCAAAGCCACCGAAGATCTCTGGGGATATCAGTACTGCTCGGAGATGTTCATGCCAATGGAAACGACCGGCGGAGAAAACGACATGTACTGGCTCTCTTCTTGGAACGAAACCAACGAGTTTCGCTACTGTCGCGACGCGTACGACGTCCAACCGAGACCGTATTTCGCCCAAGAAACTTACGGCGGTCGCAAAATGGTCGAGAACTTTGCCTCAAACATTGTCTTTTCAAACGGTATGTTAGACCCGTGGCACTTACTGGGCGTCTTGGAAACGTCCAATCCGCGCGTCGTTTTAGTGAAAATCGACGAAGGCGCGCATCACAACGATTTGATGTTTTCGAGCAAAAACGACCCGACGAGCGTGAAACGAGCGCGTTTGTTAGAAGTCAAAGAGATTCAAAGGTGGGTAGACGAAGCTCGCGCGATGAAAAAAGAGCGATTTCAGGCGGCGTTTGTTTCGGTCGCCAAATAGAGAAACAAATTTGTAAAAATGTAATCTAATAATGATAAATATATTCACATCATCTGTGCATGTACCCAATCTGCTGTTCGTAAAAGCTAAACCCATCCTTCGAGACAAACATCTCCTCGTTCGCACTCATCCACCGCTTAAATTTCTTAAACATTTCCGACGTCTGGTGCGGTTCCGCTAAATATTCTTTCTTCGAATACCGTTCGACGATGATAAATTTGCACTCATTTTCGTCGCTTCGTCCGATTTCGTACGAAAGTGTCTCCGGCTCGTTCGCTTCCACGTGTCTCGCTAACTCCGCAAATTTCAAAAGAAACTTGTCCACGAATTCTTTCTTCAACTCCAGAGCGATGTGTAAACACCACACGGGACCCGCTCCTTTCTTCGACATTCTTTCACTTTGTGTCCTCTCTCTCTCGCTGCTGCTCCTACTAAAGTTTTTCTTCAGTTGCTCCAAAACTCCAGAAAACTTCAAAAAAAAAGACAAAAGGAGGAAAGCAAAAAACATGTTCATTTAGGGTTTTTTTAAATCTCGATGACGTGTCAAGTTCCTTCCGTGGCTCATTAGGAGGAAATATCTCTCTATCCATTCTCCTCGAGAGAGAGTTTGTGTAATCACATCCATCAATCGCATCACAATAAACACGACTTCAACGCGCTTTCTTTTTACACGCACAAAAGACCCGCAACAGTTATCGCACAGTTAATATATATTTATTACGACTCACACAAAGGAGTTCCTTTTCAAATATAAAATAAGACACACACAAAGATGAGTTTTTCATTAAAATCTGCATCCATCACCCCCGGGGTGACGATGATGAAATCGAAATCTCCTCTCAAACGAGGAAGAGTTTCCTCCGCTTCGAAGAAGTCTTTCGCTGTTAAAGCTTCGGGAGACACCGTGGTCTCCATCGACGAACTCACGGAAACCACGCGAAAAGCGATCAAAACCTACGGGTACGACGAAAAAGCCACCGAATGCATTTTGGATATTTTGATGTACGCCCAACTGCGTGGGAACAACCAAGGGATTATCAAAGTGACGACGAACGGCATCGCGCGAGACCCGGAGGCGACGCCGATCAAAATCACCGAACCGGTGCCTTTATCGGCTGCAATCGATGGCGGTAACAACCACGGGATGATTGTTTTGGACAAAGCGGCGGAGATTGCGATCGAGAAGTGCAAGCAACACGGGGTCGGGGTCGTCGGGACGAACCACACGTTTACGAGTACCGGGGCGTTGGGGTACTACGCGAAGAAGATTGGCGAGCAAGGCATGGTTGGGATTGTCTTGGCGCAATCGCCGGAGTTTGTGGCGCCGGCTGGGGCGAAGCAAGCGATTTTTGGGACCAACCCAATCGGATGCTCGATCCCGAGGAAAGGCGGCGAGCCGATGACTTTGGACATGGCGACTTCGGCGTACGCCTTCTTCGGGTTGTTGGAAGCCAAGACGAGTGGTAAACCGTTACCGCCGAACGTTGCACAAGACAAGGACGGGAACATGACCACGGATGCGAACGCCGCGTTGGATGGTGGGGCGATCATGACCTTTGATTGCGGGTACAAGTCTAGCAACTTGTCCTTGTGCATCGAGTTGTTAGCCGGTCCGTTGGTCGGCGCCGCGTACAACGATAAGAAGGCGGCGAAGAACTGGGGTAACTTGGTGTTCGCCATTGACCCGAAGATCTTGGGTAACGACGGTTTCTTAGAGCAAAGCGCGTTCGTGATGGAGCGCGTGAAGAACGCGGAGAGGAAGGAAGGCGTGAGTTCGATCAACTTGCCGGGCGAAAGAGGCGACGCGTTGGCCGCCGAAAACAAGAAGAAAGGGACGATCGGCGTCGAGCCGAACTTGTGGAAGGGGTTGCAAGAATACGCGGCGAAGTACGACCCGAAAGCGGAAGTGTTCCCGATCGAGTGGGCGTAAATGTTTATTAACATGATGCAACGACGACGAGCTTTATTCTAATAATCATTCTCATAATATAATAAAAAACCACAACATATTCATCATCTCGTCGCCTCGTTAACCGTCGTGGTTCTTGTTATACGCCCAACTTTGCGAAGTGTTTCGATAAAACCGTTCCTCGTTATTCGCGACTGGAAAGTCAATCATTTGAATCATAAACCCGCGCATGTTGAAATAGAATCCGCCTGGGGCCAAATCCAGATCCTCGGTGGTACATTGAAACGTGTATATAGACCCGTCGCGTTCGTCCACTCGCGGGCACAAATACCGATGAAATTGACCGCCGACCAAGTACGTGGTGATTTTATGGATGAGCATGACGCCGACCCAAATGAAGACGTAAAACGCATACGGCGGCTGCTCGAGAAACCTTCGAACGCCCCCAAACCATCGCTGTTGTTTCTTCGTATTTCCTTCTTTAATACTCCTTCTGTTGTTATTGTTGTTTATATTGTTGTTGTTCTTCTTCTTCTTCTTGATTTTCGGAAACATGCTCTTATGTCGCATGCCGTGAAAACGTTGTTGGACGTACACGGTCAAAAAGGACAACGCGATTTCAATCGCAATCAAATTGACCGCTTGAATCGCGTAACTTTTAAAAGAAACGATGGACTCGTTCCCAACTTTAGCCATTCGAAATATGTACAAGTAAATAGAGATGACGATGATAGCCGCTATCTCCGCAAACGCGGAAATGATGGAGTTCATCGCTAAAATATCGTGTTGCTTTTGCGTCGTCAACAACGCCTCGGCGGTTTGTTTGCCTAAAAACGCGCGGGCTAAATACTTGTCGCGATCTTTCGTCGTCAGTGCAATCATGAGTTCGTGCAAGGAAAGAATCGTTTGTACGGTAGCCATCGATTTCACCGTCCCGTCTGCGGCTAAGAGGAACATCACGTACCTCGAAAAAAACGCCTGTTGCAACGCGAAGGAGAGGTAATACGGAATTTGCAAACACGGCCCAGGCGATGGATTCAAACGCGCGAAATGCCTTTCCGCTCCTCTCACGAGCTCCCAGAAAATCGGGTCTAAACCAAACCGAATGAACAGTTTCATCATCGGTGATACCGATTGGTCGCTCATGACGATTAAGAAAAATTCAACCACGTTCTTTCCTATAATCGCCATCAAATAAATATACACGAACCCGTAGGAAATGCCTTTGGTGGACCAAAAATCAAACGCCGATAACCCACTCCACATGAGAATGCCAAAGAGATAATAACACGCGTATTGCGTGTATTGATGATAAAATCCAAGAATAGCTATCGTTCCGAAGTACGTCAAATTATATAAACCGAACGAGTACACGCACGTCTTCGTTCGCCAATTTCGAAACCTCGAGACGTGCCATCCGACCATCTGGTGAAACACAACCTCGCCGAATTGCGAAAGCATGCACAAGCGAACGAACAGCACCGCGAAATCGTCCCATTTCCACGGCTTGTACGCGTTTCCAACTTCCCTGGCGTACGTGCACGTCAACCACGTCTTCACCAATTCCTCTCGCCCTTTCTCTTTTTGTAACTCTGAGGTGATGTTTCTCGTGCACCTCGTCCACGCGGCTAAAGAGAGATAGATAAAGAATACAGTCACCACGACGAGCGCGACCGAGGCAAACGTGGCGATGTATTTCCAATCCGAAAAGGACTGGTATAAACGAGCGCTCGGTAACGCGGACGCATCTATCATCGTTTTTTTCCTTCTTTTACTTCTCCCGTTGTGAGTCGTACTTCTCGTCGGGGAAAACGGTTTCTGTTTCTGTCGTTGTCGTTCGAGCATCAAATTCGAGCTGCTTTTCGAGGACGACGATTGGTTCGTGTCCTTCGCATCATCTTCTCCGCGAGCTCCTTCTGCCATGAGTGCGCTCTTTTCTCTCTCGCTTTCGCGCTCAGTTAGTGTGCGGTCAAACTTGTTTGGTGGTTAGTTATTTTTGCTCTTTTTCTCCTCCCGCGTATTTTTAAAAAATAAATTTAATTAGCCGACAAGTCCAAAATCATCTCCAAAAAAGCATCATCGAATGAAAATGGAACAGTTTTGAATTTACCGGATTCGATATAGGAGAAGTGCGCTGGAAGTCGACCGGAGGAAACACGTTCATAATCGAAGATTCAGATAAACTCGAAAGCTTCTTGCGTATGCAAGAAAAATTTCTGAAGCCGGAATTGAAACGCTCGAGAAAATTATTAAGAGACGCTGACGAAACTAAGGATGCTCAAATGATTCAGCAAATATTTAGCACATCGCGGAAAAAAAAACAACCAAAAAAAGCTTCTCTCGTGTATCTAAACGGTTTTTGGCGGCATACTAACACAAATAAAACAAGCTTTTCGCGAGAAAGGAGCGAGAGCGAACGCGCATTCACATGCGCACGCGCGCGCGTATCTTCTCCTCCTTTTCCTCCTCGCGAAACGGCGCTTTTTTGAAACGTTATTGGTATTACTATTATTATTCTTATCGCCCGCGCATCAGAGAAACAACAACGAGTGTGAGAGGTGATTTTCCCCGGAACGAAATGATGATGTCTTCCTCTTCTTCTACCAACGAAACGTTCATAAACGACTCGAACGTGCGATCGATGGATTTTCGAGATTGGTTATCCGTGGAACGGTTTTTACTCCAAATCGTGAGAGAGGAAAAGAACTTGTCAGACGTACACGTCGCCGACGCGGAACCGGATTTGCCTTGGAATTTTTCTGTGCAAAAGACGTTAGAAGAGGCGAAGGATGCGAAACAAAGGAGCCATCGAACGCAGACGGAAAGGTAAAATTTTGCGGATGTTGATAATGTTTTGAACTGACCTTTCTTCTTTTAACAAACACAGCAAACGCGCGAAATATTGCGTCAGATTGAAGTATTTCGGCAACGCGTTCGCGTCGTTCGCGTGGGATAAAAACGTGGACGATACGAGTAAACATTCCAGCGAGAGATTTTACGGCGATAACTGGCAACCTGGAAATGCGAGCGTTGTGGCAACGATACGGGAAAGTTTAGGCGAGCACTGCGCGGGATTCGATAAGGAGAAGCATCCCGTCGTGTACCAAAGCGGACGGACGGATCGAAACGTTTCCGGCGCGGGGCAGATTGTGCAAATATTTAGAGACGGGAAAAATCACTTGGAGCGGAGGTACGTGGACGAAACAGAGGAGGAGAGGAAGTGCGAGTTGATTCGAAGAGCGATTAATGAGTCCACGGAGGTTGGGAAGCGCGGGTATTTGAAAGCGGTGGAGTGTTTTAGAGTCAACGCGGAATGGCACGCGACGTTTTCGGCGACGTGGAGAAGGTACGTGTACATAATACCGAAAAAAACGTTAGACGTCGACGAAGTGAAGGAAGAGCTGAGAAAAGTAGAAGGAGGTGAAACAGATGTAGAAGATTTAGACGCGTTCGCGCACCATTCCAAAGAAGAGATTGATTGCGATTTGCTGGATAGAATGCTGCGGAAGTTTGAAAATAAAACTCTCGACTTTTACGCGTACGCGAGAGATACGCCGAAAGGTAAATCGACGGAGTGCAAAATGCTCTACGCGCGAGCAAAAACCATATCGATTCCAAAGTTTCAAATGAAAGCATCAACGAGTAAATACGGGAAAAGATACCGCGACCGGCGGCATAAAGACGCGTCGCTACTTTTCGACGAGACCGCTTTTCATCGCGCGACAAGAACGGAAAAAGAAGAAGAAGAAGAAGAACCCCTCGAATGCATCGCCATAGAGCTCGTCGCCGATCGCTTCCTTCGCAAAATGGTCCGATGCATAGTCTCTACCGCCTGCCGAGAAGCATCGAGTTCAAACAATCGCTCCTCGCCGTTCAATGAAGACGTGCTTCTCGATCTCGCCCGAAACCGCGACCGAATGGCTTCCGCTCCGCCGGCGCCCCCTCACGGCTTGCTCTTCTGCGGCGTCGGGTACGGCAACAAATCGTACGAGTCTTTCGTCACAGATTTTGTCTAAAAGTCGAGACGATGAGATTAAAGTTGCGTGGTGTGCCCTGCACTGCGCCTCTTGTGCGTATACAACGCGAAGCTTTCTAGAATAGTCATATTATAATGTATTCGTGATGACGCTTAAATTATACGAAAATCCTCCTGTCTTGTCTCTTTGTCTTCACTTCTTTTTTCACGGAACTCCTTGACACACTTTACTCTGCGCGTATTCGCGAGACCTCTCCGCGACGACGAACCAAAAGATGTCCTCCTCCTCCGAGAACGACGAACTCACCTTCTCTCTCTCTCCGTCCTCTTCCTCGTCCTTTTCTTTTCGCGAGGAAGAGGAGACGAAGAAGAACTTCGCGTCGCCGACGACGACTTTAACTCCTGAAGAAGAAGAAGAAGAAGAAGAAGAAGAAGAAGAAGAAGAAGAAGAAAAGGAAACGATGGAAGCGCGAGTGAAACGGCTCGAATTCTTGATGCTGGAATATCAAAAGGAAAACAGATCGCTTCGCATGCGCGTGGAACAGTTGGAAAAGGAGGAAAAGAGCGACGAGGAGAGGACGACGAAGGAGCAAAAGGACCTGCTCGAACTGTTTTCGACCAGACTGGCGAACGTGAAAGAGACTTTGCGAGAGGAGACGAAACGAGCGATGGACGCAGCAGTTGGTGCGAACGCGAAAGTTGTGAAGTTGTTAGAGACGCTCGAGGCGTGCGAGACCGAGGATGGGGTTGTTTTGTACCACCGGGACGTTAGCGGTACGGGCGGCGGCGGAGGCGAGAGGATTGACCACAAAAGTCGAGGCGAAGAAGAGGACGAAGAGGAAAGGAAGAAGAAGAGGAATGAATACGTGAAGGAGGCGTTGGATCAGATTGCCGAGGAGGTTGGATACGAAGACGCGATGGTTTTGGCCGCGCGTGGGGGAGGGAGTGGAACAGGGTTCGCGTCGACAGTCTCCTCGAAGAGGAACTGGAAGTATCGGTGGGTAAAAATACTCTTCGCCATACTCACCAAAGCCCTCCAACTTTGGGTATGCATGTGGATTTTAATCGTCGCGGCGGTACTCGCGGACGATATAACGCTCAGGGAGAACGTGAGTGGAGACTTTTGGGCGAAGTTTCCGTGGGTGTCGAAAGGGCTCGTTACCAACAACTTCGTCGGTCTCGCTTCGCTTTGACTTTTTCGCTACCGGCGGCGGCGCGGTTTGTTCTCACAGCGATGATGTATTTTTACTACTACTCTTCATAACGATTTTTGATACTCATAATATATACACGATTACTACTATTACATCTACTATTATTACATGCTAACTAGCTTCAGTATACTCTATCCTTCGAATATAGCTTTCAAGCGCGCGACTGGATCCACGGCTAACTTTTGCTTCTTCTCCATCTCTTCCTTCTTTCTTAACTTTTTCTCCTTCTTCGTCATCGCGGCGTCGAGCGAACGCTTACCAGAGGCGTCTCGGCCTTGACCGTCCTTATAGTTAGGTTTGGATTGCGCTATTTTTTTTTGCAAATCTTTGTCGACGTCCACTAAAGGGACACCTAAGCCTAACGACACGGTGGTCGTCGCCGGCGATGGTTTCGTCGTCATCGTCGGCGGCTTCGTGAGTCCCTCGCGATCGACTTTTGCTCCGAGATCTACATCGTCCTCTTTTTCGTTTGCTACTGCTTCAGTGGTAATAGAACTATCTCGTCGTTGCGCTACAACAGCAGATATGCGGGACGGCGAGGAAACGAGGAGCGGCGCCCAATTTTCGTCCCATCCGAAAATATCGTTGCCAGACTCGAACGCGCGCACGCGAGGTACGACGTCTTTGAAGCGACCACTCGTGTCCTTTTTTTCTTCCTTATCATTCTCATCATCTTCATCTTCTTCTTCTTCTTTATTTTTCTTCGTCTTTTCTTTTTCCCATTCAACTACCAACTCCTCTTTAAACGCGTTCGTTTTCGGTACCCCGTTCTCCTCCCCGAACGAACGAGACGAAGACGAAGGCAAACACCCTCCAAAACCGGCGAGCACGTTGTGCAACTCCGCGCACTCCGCGCACCATTGAAACACCAAAATCTGCACTCGCGCGAGAGCACTCAAAACCACCGTCGCAAACGGCACAAAAAATGACCTCGAAATCTCCGTCGTCGCGTGTATCCCGCACGTCTGAATCTTCTCCCGAACGCCCCTACCCTCGCCGCCGCCGATACCAAACGCCGTCGCTCGCAACGCGTTCACGCACACCGCCAACTGTTCTCTCGACGGCGCTAAAATCGTTTCTCTCTCTTTGCTTTTATCTTTCTTCTCCTCTTCAAAATGTTCGTGTAAACTCTTCTCCAACTTTGCCAAGGCGAGAGGAGCGTTGACCGTTTTGAGTAAAAACAGCACCTCTTTGACAACCATTTGTACACTTTGAAACAATTTCGACCTTCGGTGTTGCGCGTGGGAATTTTTGCAGAGCTTTTCGAGCAAGGCGATTTCGTCGCGTACTTTTCCATTGAATGACGTCGTTTTGTTCGTTTTTAAGATCGAGAGTAGGCGAGAGCGTTCTTCTCGCGCGCGATGGTGGAACGACGTGCATTCGCCGTTTATATGAATTCCAATCGGTTTTAACGTTTGATTCGCGTACGCAGAAAGTACCGCAGAAGAAGAAGACCAAGAGTGCACACAACCACGACTCTTCCTCCTCCTCTCCCTCGTCGCCGTCATCGTCATCATCGTAATAAAAAACTCTCTCTCTAACTCTCTGCTCTCGCTTAAACAATTCGCTTTTCTCTCTGTGGTCTTCTTCTGGGGGTTTTCCCCTAAAACGTCTTTTTTTCATTTGGATCTGATTGAAGTTTTGCCACGTGAAAGCTTCCTATGACTCGATCGCGAGAATGAAGAAGAAATCCTTTCGCACGATGGAAAATAATTGTGTTTCATCTCACGAATGCAAGAAGAGCAAACGGACAGTCGCGTGAGATGTGCGTGGATGATCATTAAAATGATTCCTAGATAATCAAGCTTTTTGTCGATGGTATGTGTCTTACACTACTCGTATTTTAAAATTTTGTATCTCGCGAGAGAAAAAAATTAAAAAAAAAAAGACCAAAAATAGCCACGCGAGAAGAAGAACGCGCATCTCTTTGACTCTCTCTCTTTCTCTGTCTGCCCGTGGTGGGGCGCAGGTTCTTCTGAGAAAGAGAGAGGGAGAGAGAGAAGGCGCGAAGAAGATGTTGGTCGAACCGTCTTCTTCTTTAGCGAGACGAAGGAGAGGTTTGGCGAGGCGAAACGACGTGAGGAACTTGGCGAGTTTTTTACGTTTCGACGACTTTTCTCCTTTGACGACGACGGAAACGACGAGAAAGAAGCTCAAAAGAGGAGAAGATGGAGAGGATCTTACCGACGAGTTTGAGGAGGAGAAGAAGAAACAAACGGACGAGGATATCATCGTGTATTACCTCACGTGCGCGGAACGAGGCGAGCGACCAAAAAGAGAGTTTTTCATGTGCGAACGGAAAAGTTCCTACGAGAAAACTGTGGCCGACGCGAGTGGGAAAGAACCCTACGACGCGTACGCGTTGGTTGAAATCGACGAGAAGGAAAGGAAAAGGAGAGAACGAGAAGAGAAGAGAGGGTTCTTCAATGCGTCTTCGTCGAAAGAGGATTTGTTTATCGTTTCCGCGACGGCGGTGGTGCACCACCCGGCGGATGGGTCGGCGAGTAAATGTTACGCGTTGTCCGAGTGGATGCGAGAGAAGCATTTGGTACGCGCCATGCGATGTTTGTCGACGTACGCGAGGTATAGGGAGAGAAAGGCGATACGGATTTGGAGAGCGGAAGTGAGAAGAAGATTGTTTGAGAGGACAAGGATGCAGATTGAGAAGAGAGCGTTCGTGGCGTCGGAGAGGTTTGCGCCGGCGATGCAAAAGTTGTTTGCGATTGCGAGCGCGATTGACGAAACGTCGTTCGTGCCGAAACGAGATGGTTTTGCGTATACCGCAGAGGCGTTTAAGACGCATTGCGATACGCACAGAGTCAAAGTTGTACAACCTGTAATTGATTTGAAAGTAGAAGAGGCGACGAGGGTAGCGAACAGAGTGAACGCATCGGTCGTGAGAAGTTGCGCAATGTTAGGCAGCGGCGGTATGGAAACAGATTCCGTCGAAAAGGAGGAGGAAGAAGAAGGTGATGGAGACGAGGAGAGCGACGAGAGGATGGTAAAAGAGGAGGAGTGTATCACAAAAGAAGTAGAAGAAGAATTTTCTGCGTCGGCATTACTGATGGCACCGGTGCCGTCACTGTCTTCTTCCACTTCACTCGCCGAGGAAGCTTCGAAAATGCGAAAGCGCGAGAAAACGCGGAAAATACTCGAAAGGGAGAAGGATCGACTGGGTCATTTTACAAGATTTTGCGATTTAGTCGTCAATTCGCAACTCGCAGAAAGCGTCATCAAAGTATCAGAAACGGTTTTTAATGAAATCAATACGGTACAAGCGGACGAGAATAACAATGACGGCGTGTTTGTTGTAGAAGCTTTGTTCCCGGCGATTGCCGGCGTCACCACCGCGTTGACGCCAGAGTTTGATGCGCTGTTGGAGAATATTGAGAAGTCTTCGCGCTCACATTCGTTACAACTCGTGAATTCTGTGCCGAGAATTTTGAGTGCCACTGCAACTTCGCTTCCACCGGATGCAGACGTACCCTTTCTCGCGCAAACGTTTTCGGCGTCGAAGATAGCTAAAGAGAGCGCGCGAGCGCACGAAGCGATGGAAAAGGCGCGGAGTAGATTACGCGAAGATTTCGATAAAGCCATCGAGTATTGCGCGTTGACGCAATTTATGAACGCTCGCGCGATATATGATTTTGGCGAAACGAATCCGACTCGAGAACTCGTGAAAGTAGAAGGCAAAAATAAGCCACCGTCGACGGAGGACTTTACTTCTGCGCTTTCGATTGTCGCCGCATGGACTGCTGATATCGATTCTATCGAGAAATCGCGCCAAATAGGATCGCTGCGCGTCGACACTTCTAAAATTAAAAAAATTGTGACGCTAATCTGTACCGAAGCTGCGATTAAAGTGAAGGAGAGATTAATTACAACAGCAAAAGCAAAAACGGTAGCCTTGCTTAGCACGTTGGAAGCGTCCACGGAGATGTTGCGAGACTATCCCAAGACTGGACGAGAAGAAAGTGACGAAGGTCACTGTGAACAAGACGTCAAAAACGATGACGAGACAGGCGGCCAAGTTAGTATGAACGCGGAAGATTGCGCAATAGACACTAGAAATGACGAATCAGCAAAAGTGGCGTCGGGGGCGCTTGACGAAAGCGTTCGCTATAAACGAACTGTGGTGAAAGCAGCAGAAAATGTTCGTTCGTTCGAAATGGAGTCTGTTTCGATTGAAACGATGTATTCACTCGCATCAACGCATTCGGTGAAGATTCCGGCGCACGATCAGGTTAAACTTGATGATTTGCGCGTCGCTGTAGAGGAACATGGCAAGGCGTTGGAAGACGCGAAAACCTACTTGGATACACGCGACGAAGCAAATATCGCGATTTTAAAGTCAGAATCCGAACGTTTAGAGAAGAGTGGCGAAGAAATTTTTGAGCAACTACCAGGAGGACCTACTGGTGAAGAGGTTATGAACGAGTGTATTCTTCCCTCTGTGGTGATTGAATCGTTGAAAGAAACGAGAATGCGATTAGACGGTATGCGAGATCGCGCCGCCGCTTTGAAGTCGTACGCCGAAACTTACTCGTTATCCTCGGTTGAGTCCGATGCGAGAGACGGTGTGGAGGGGGAGAATATTGCTTCGAATGTATCGAGTGCGTTTAATTTCCGAGCGCTCGACGACGCCAATCGCGAATTGACAATAAGAGAAACCGCATGGGAACAATTGAATACGTTCCAATCCATTTCCACAGAATGGATGCATTCTGCCATCGTAGACGTTAACGTAGATAGTGTTCTCGAAAAGATTGAAAAGACAAAGGTACAATTAGGAAAGTTGAAACGCATGAGGAAAGACAAACGCGATGAAGTAGTATCACGTTTGGATAAGTGCGTTCAAAACTTCGAGGCAACGTTACCGGCGCTTGAAACGTTATCGAGCGACGCGTTGAAAGAACGGCATTGGAAAGATATTCGAGAATTACTCAACGTAGTAGATGACAACCAACCTGTACTGGCATTGGACGATACCACGGAAGATAAGTTTATATCATCTGCGTTGTCGTCAGATTCGCCTACGTCAACAGAGACGTTATCTGAGACAAAAAATAGCTCCTCTTCCACGCTTACCTTGGAGAAAGCTCTGGAAGCTGGTTTACAATCAAAAATCGATGTTATCCGCGATATCGTCGCGCGCGCTTCGAAGGAAAATGCGCTAGAGTCCGCTTTAATAAAAATGGAGAAAGATTGGGATGGTATAGATTTCGTGTGTACGCCATACAAGGATACTGGCACGTGCGTCCTCGGCGGAACGGAAGACGCTCAGGCGCTTCTGGACGATCAACTCGTGAAGACCCAATCCATTCGCGCGTCTCCATTTTCGCAGCCGTTCGGCGACCGCGCAGTAGTTTGGAGCGAGACCCTGCAGCGTTTACAAGATACGCTCGATCAGTGGGGATCGTGTCAAGCGACTTGGCAATACTTGGAGCCAATTTTTGCCTCTGAAGATATCGTGAAGCAGATGCCCGTAGAAGGGGAAAAGTTCAAGTCTGTGGATCAGATGTACCGTAACGTCGTGGATGCAACCGCAAAGAATCCGTCGGCGATACAATGCGGCAGAGATGAAACGCGATTACAAAGTTTGGAAGCCGCAAACACGTTACTCGATGAAATTCAGCGAGGTTTACAATCCTACCTGGAGTTGAAGCGCATCGCATTCCCGCGCTTCTTCTTTCTCTCGAACGACGAGATGCTCGAGATATTGAGTGAAACAAAAGATCCACGCAGAGTGCAACCGCATTTGAGAAAGTGCTTCGAAGGTATAGATTCCGTGACTTTTGAAAAAAATGAAGAAGACGATCGAGAATATATTGTTGCCATGAATTCTGTCGAAGGCGAAGAAGTGCCGTTCAACACGTTTATAGAACCGGCAAAGGCTAACGGTGCCGTCGAAAGATGGTTATGCGAAGTCGAAACGTCAATGTTAGAAGCAGTTGAGAAACAGTGCGCTGCTGGAGTTCGCGCGTATGCGACCACGGAGCGGAAAAAATGGGTGTTGGAATGGCCCGGTCAAGTGGTATTACTTGGGTCGCAGATTTATTGGACTCGCGACATCGCCGAAGCTTTACGAAACGAAAAATCCAATCCAGGGAGCGTGAAGAAAGCCGCGGAGAAGTGCGATCGGCAATTGAAAGAGATTATCGAGTTAGTGAGAGGTGACCTGACTCCTTTACAGCGTAAAACGCTCTCTGCTTTGGTGGTCATGGATGTCCACAATCGAGACGTGGCCCGTAAGCTTGCCGAAGATGGCGTATCCTCCGAACGCGATTTTTCCTGGTTGTCACAGTTGCGTGCGACGTACGAATTGAAGAAAGTGCAAAAAGATGACGGTTCGTACGATAGAAAAGAGACCGTGATGTTGCGCATGATGAATGCTTCCGTCGAATATGGTTACGAATACCTAGGAAACTCGTCACGCCTTGTGATTACGCCGTTAACCGACCGCTGCTATCGTACGCTCATGGGAGCAATTCATCTCAACTTGGGAGGTGCACCGGAAGGTCCAGCTGGTACTGGTAAAACAGAAACAACCAAAGATCTCGCAAAAGCGCTGGCAAGACAGTGCGTTGTTTTCAACTGTTCCGATTCTTTGGACTATTTAACGATGGCACGATTCTTCAAAGGTTTAGCTTCGTCCGGTGCGTGGGCGTGCTTCGATGAATTCAATCGCATCGATTTGGAAGTGCTATCTGTTGTAGCCCAGCAAGTGCTTGAGATTCAAATCGCCGTGAAGAATAACGTGAAGAAGTTCTTCTTTGAAGGTTCAGAACTTACGTTGCGTCCGACGTGCAATGTGTTCATCACGATGAACCCTGGTTATGCGGGTAGATCCGAACTTCCAGATAACTTGAAAGCGCTCTTCCGAACAGTAGCTATGATGGTTCCTGACTACGCGTTGATTTCTGAGATTTTGCTCTATTCTGATGGGTATCTTAACGCGCGAGCGTGTGCGCGAAAGATTGTAGCGACGTATCGTTTGTGTTCAGAACAGCTTTCTTCTCAGGATCACTACGATTATGGCATGCGTGCCGTCATTGCTGTGCTCAGGGCCGCAGGCAATTTGAAGCGAAAGCATCCAGAGGAGTGTGAATTTGTTTTGACGTTACGTGCCATCATCGACGTGAACTTGTGTAAATTTCTCGCCCACGACGTTCCTTTGTTTTATGGCATCGTCGGTGATTTATTCCCCGGGGTTGTTCTACCGAAAACAGATTACGAAAATCTGCACGCTGCTGTGATTGATCAGTGTACTGCGAGGAATTTACAGCCCACGGAGTATTTTTTGACCAAGATTACGCAATTGTATGAGATGATTGTGGTTCGACACGGTTTGATGCTAGTCGGCGAGACGATGAGTGGAAAATCATCAGCGTTGGCTGTATTAGCTGGTGCCCTTACAGATTTACACGAGAAAGGACTGAACGATGAGAAAGAGGTCATTGCGACGTATTTAAATCCAAAGGCAGTCACGATGGGACAACTTTATGGTGAAACAGATAACGTGACACAAGAGTGGAGAGAGGGGGTGTTGGGTTTACACTTCCGTAAACTCGCGAATATGCGCGAAACCCACATCAGAAAATGGCTCGTTATGGATGGTCCCGTCGATGCAATTTGGATCGAGAACATGAACACAGTTTTAGACGATAATAAAAAGTTATGCCTCCCGAATTCTGAGATTATTGCAATGACGGGGTTGATGAACTTGATTTTTGAGGTTGCCGATTTGGCCGTGGCGAGTCCGGCGACGGTATCTCGATGCGGTATGGTTTACATGGAACCCGCTGAAGTAGGATGGAAGCCGCAATTCAAATCGTGGGTATCTGAAGCACGTGTAATGTACGGAAACGAAGCGCACGATCGCCTATCGACATTATTTGAAACGTTTCTCCCGGCATCGGTTGAGAAAGTCGGCGAGTTGAAGAAGATCTCCCCGGCGGGCGAAGGAAATCTCACGGCATCGCTTACGCGCCTATTTGACGCGACGCTGAAAGATTTGATCACAGGATATGAAAATAGTTCTGACGTGAGTAACGACGCTGCGCATACGGCTGGAATTGCGAGCGACGAAAGCGAGTCGAGCGTCGTGTCTCGTTATCTTAACCCACCTATTACTGCGATTGACGCCTCGTTCCTATTCGCCTTGGTGTGGTCTGTTGGTGGATGTGTCGATACAAAGAGCAGATCAGCATTTGATACGTTCTTAAAATCTGCAATTGCGTCCAAAACCAGTTCTCTGTCATGTCCGGAAACATTTTGGCGCGATGAAAGTGCCACCGTCTACGATTTCAAAATTTCCGCTCCCAAAGGAGCCGGTGTTGAACGTTTGCACGGTATTGCGTGGCAAAAATGGATTGACTCTATTCCGGCGCAAGCTCGAATTATTCCAAAAGACCTTCCTTTTGATGCAACAATTGTTCCAACGAAAGAAACGGCTACTTGCGATCACTTGCTCGATTGCGCTTTGCGGCATGGGTACCCGATACTCTTCTGCGGCCCCACGGGTACTGGAAAATCAACCATCGTACAGCGCAGATTACGCTCCTTAGATAAGAGTAAATGGCAACCGACAACTATTGGGTTTTCTGCGAGAACATCTGCGAACGCTACACAAGCGCAAGTGGATGGACGTCTCGATAAGAGGCGAAAAGGTGTATATGGACCAATTCCAGGTGCTAAGGGCGTATTCTTTATCGATGACGTTAATATGCCGCAACGCGAATCGTATGGCGCGCAACCTCCTATTGAAATTCTTCGACAATTCCATGATTACGGAGGTTGGTACGGTAGAGACAACGCGTTTGTAACGCTCCAAGATATCCAATTCGTTGCCGCGATGGGTCCAGCCGGTGGAGGTAGAAATCCAGTGACGGAGCGGTACTTGCGTCACTTTTCACTCGTTTCAGTTCCGGAAGTAGACGAATCGGCTTTGAAAGGAATTTATAACGCCATTTTATCGCAACACTTTCAGAACTGCGAGTTTCATAATTCTATCGTCAACATGGCTCCGGACGCCGTTTGCGCTACGCTGGTCGTATACCAAACTTGCCTCGAGAAGTTACTTCCTACGCCGGAGAAATCGCACTATTCGTTCAATTTGCGAGATTTTTCGCGAGTCGCGCAGGGTTTGACTATGTTACCGCTCTCGCAAGTGGAGAATGAGAGCGATTTTGGCCGACTTCGAATCACGAGACTGTGGACTCACGAAATATTGAGGGTCTTTGGAGATCGCTTAGTTGACGTAGCGGATGAAAGAATACTGGTTGACTCCATGCGGGTCGCTGTGTCAACACATTTCCGAGAAAACTTCGACGGCTTGTTTTCACACTTGAATATGAACGATACGAAACTTTTGGCGTTTGGTAAATATGCAAATCCACCGAAAATACGCGATGAATTCGACGACGACGACGACGACGACGCGAACAATCTCGAGCTACAAATACCTCCTCCAAGTTACGAAGAACTTTCTGGAGATGCTCATAGTTGGGTTTCAATCATGGACGAGCATTTGAACTATTACAATCATTATTCAAAACAGCCTATGAATATTACCATGTTTGTTTACGCCGCGGAGCATATTTCACGAATTTGCCGCATTTTAGCACAACCTGGTGGACACGCTCTCTTGGTTGGCGTCGGTGGTTCGGGACGCAAATCGCTCGCAAGACTAGCTGCGCATGCGAGTGGAGAAATGTTCGTGAAAGAAATTGAAATGACAAAGACGTATGGTATGCTCGAATGGAGGGAAGATTTGAAAAATATGCTGCGTATGTCTGGCGGGGAGAACCGAGACGTCGTCTTCTTATTCAGCGACGCGCAAATAAAAGACGAGGCATTCATCGAAGATATCAACAACTTACTCAACGCCGGTGAGATTCCAAACGCTTTTCCAACGGACGAGAAGGCTCAAGTTTTAGAAATGGTTCGAAAAGATGCCACGAAAGAAATTGGAGAGGATGCCACGCAATCGGAGCTGTGGGCGTACTTCGTATCGAGGTGTCGCCGTAAACTTCACGTCGTTCTGTGCTTATCTCCGGCCGGCGAGGCTTTCCGAGAACGTTTGCGTCAATTTCCGTCGTTGGTCAATTGCTGCACTATTGATTGGTTCAAAGCGTGGCCGGAAGATGCCTTAGAAGCGGTCGCCGGTAAGATTCTCCGGGAATCCGTGGATGGTATTTCGCCCGAGGCCGCGAGTGCGCTTACGAGTGTGTGTGGTATCATGCACTCGTCCGTGGCAGAGTTATCTGAACGGTACTACGCGAGAACTGGACGGAAGAATTACGTCACGCCAACGAGTTATCTCGAACTTTTGAGCACGTTTGCTAGTTTAGTGGGTAAGCGAAGAGAGGAAACTATGCGATTGAAGAGACGATACGAAGTTGGTCTGGAAAAGCTCGCATCTTCGGCAGAGCAAGTTGCGGGCATGCAAAGTGAACTCGAAGCTCTGCAACCGAAGCTGAAAGAGTCCGCAATTGAAGTCGCCGAAATGATGAAAGAAATTCAAAACGAGAAGGAGACAGTAGTCGAGCCGAAACGTAAGATTGTCGAAGCTGATGAAGCCGTCGCCGCGGAAAAAGCTAGGGAAGCTAACGGAGTGAAAGAAGAATGCGAGAACATATTAGCAGAGGCCATGCCTATTCTCAACGACGCTATTGCCGCCTTGGATACGTTGAAACCGGCGGATATTAATTACGTGAAACAGTTGAAAAACCCGCCGGCGATTATTAAACTCGTCCTCGAAGCCGTCTGTGTCATTTTAGAAGTCAAACCAGCTCGGGCAAAAGATCCAGACACGGGTCGCACTGTCGATGACTACTGGAAACCATCGTGTGGATTACTAAACGACAAAGATTTCCTGGAAACGCTTAAATCGTACGACAAAGATAACATACCGATAAAAGTCATACAGAAAATTCGATCAGTATACATCTCGAACCCGTTGTTCACGCCTGAAAAAGCTGCGAATGCGTCGAGCGCTGCCGAAGGTTTGTGCAAATGGGTTTGTGCAATGGACAAGTACGATAAAGTTGCAAAAATCGTCGCCCCGAAGCAAGAAGCGTTGAAGGAAGCCGAAGCGGCGTACGATGAAGTCATGGTGGGATTAAACGCCACCAGAGCGGATTTGAAAACGATATTAGATAAGCTCGAAGCTATGGAGACAGAGTTGAA
>JACLAB010016240.1_pt1 | contig 80046 bp, 62 predicted proteins | sample 8027921 | NCBI WGS metagenome assembly JACLAB01 (sample SAMN15725117, study PRJNA655200) | protist metagenome | isolation source: fluorescence activated cell sorting (FACS) single amplified genomes of... | place: USA: West Boothbay Harbor, Gulf of Maine | collected 2000-07-19 | reverse complement strand
TATCTGCTCAGATAATCGAGATGCTTGGGTTTGTAATATGTGTGGTAGCTTGATAGCCCCTTTGACATGCGTGGCGTCTATCCGTACTGACGAATACTCGTCTCGCAGAACGAGTTGTCGGGTCTGTGATTCAGCACACAAACTTGAACGCATTTCCATTCCACATGTTTTCATTTATCTTACGGCAGAGCTTGCGGCGATGAACATATCAGTACAAGTCAAAGCGAAGTAAATAGGGAGTGCGTTCAAAATTCCAAGCAGTGGATAGTGTCTTTGATACTCTTCAGAATTTTGGAGCTAGCCGGAGACAAGTACCTGGAAAGACTTGAGCACTGAAATGTTATTTGATTTACTTTTTCGCCATTGTAACGAGTTGCATGTTATGGCACATATGTAAACTCTTTTATTCCAGGTAGTTGCTGATACCAGACTATGATTTGCAAGTTCGTAGATGTAGTAGGTTCTATCTTTTACTTGAATCTCCTCGGCGCTCAGTATGTTCTCGTCCTGTATGGGATTTCCTAATAGTTCTGGACCAAATCCTTTTATGAAAGCATTCAACGAAACAAGCTCTTTAATATCGATTGTATCCAAGTCACCCTTTTATGTATTGTTTCAGTTTCAATTTGTTTACATCCAAACTTTCAGAAAAAACACTCACCTTGTCTGAAAAACGAAGGATGGGAGCAAGAATTATTTTCAGCTCTCCATCGCTGTCGCTCACAAATTTAGCATCGATTTCTGTACCCGCTGGATCAGCAATGCTCACGGGCGTTTCTCTCCATGACTCATTCGCTTGAAACGAGTAAGGTGTTATTTCACTCCAGCCGACACCATGTCCACCGCTTTTGGCCTCGGGTCGCGTGTACACTCGAAAGCCATTGGTATCGGCCTTGGCGAACCCTGGAACGCGCCCTGCCGTCATTCCCTACGCGATTTTGAGATATGCTCACGGTCTAGGCTCAATCGCTCGATACATACCATGACGGCTTTTGCGGGTAAGGCACGTGTCAGCTGTCCTATCACAAGTGTTGAGGTAACCACGTATCGCCGAGAGACAATACGCTCCATATCTTCAGTCAAATCCAACGACGCTTGGATTTTACGAGCGATGCGAGTGAATCGATTACTGCACGCTTTCCTACCGTTGAACGCGGTGCTGCGCGAAGGGGCTAGTGTTAGGAACGCTGTCCGCTGAGTAATACGCACATTCATGTTCACAGTAAAAGTTACTAACGGTTGCAAGTATCAACTTATCTCAATCGAGATTACGTACACTTGCGGGCGAACGAGTCTGCAGGTTTCCTTCACGCTTTGCAGGTTTCCTTCACGCTTTGCGCCGCGTGGAGAAAGCGAACGCTGCGACAAGTACGACACGCCAACGCCAGAAAAACATTTTTGGCGTTGGATATCTATCTATCCGATATCAGTATGTATTACTTTCCAGGCTCTAATGTATGGGGTGTTAGCACTTCTCGATCGCCAGGCGCGCGTTGTGGCGTCGTCGCGAGTTATTAGCACTTCCGACGGTACGCACGTATTGGGGACGTGGAAAGTAATATATACTGATATCATATCAATCCTAACAAATTTTACAAAAAACCAATCCCCGGACGCCCTTCGCAAGGACGCCGCTCGCTGCCTCGTTCGCAGCGCGCAGCCTCAAAGAGTGAGTCCGGTTACGAGCACGCTCGATTGATATTGGAGCTTGTGAAAAGCTAGTACTTCTAGCGCTTTAAAACTGGACACAACGAGCGAGGAACGCCTTCATGGAACGCGAGTTCGAAGCCTTTTTTCAAAAAAAATTTGAAATTTCAGGGAACGGCAAAACCGTTTCCGAAGACACATACTTGGTCAAGCTACAAAAGCAAACTGAGGGAGGCAGATTTATCGTGCAACTCGATCATGTGCGAGAATTTGACTCATCTTTAGCGCAGAGGATACTAACCGATCCAGGAGTAGCACTGAAAGCGCTCAGCGTGGCCGCCGAATCTTTGTTGAGAAAGCCGTGCTCTTTTTGTGTAGGTATTTCTGGTAATTTTGGAAGCTATGAACTGTCTCCGAGACAGCTGTTATCAACATACCTCAATAAGATGGTTCGAGTACATGGCATTGTAACCAAGTGCTCCGCTGTCAATCCAAAAGTTCAAAAGATAGTTCAGTTCTGTCCCAATACAGGAAAGCTGTCCCAAGGACAGATTTATCGCGATGTCACAGCACTGACTGGTATGAGTACTGGTGCGGCTTTTCCAATGCGAGATCAAAGCGGAAATTCTTTGGACATCGAATACGGTGAATCGTTGTACGTTGATCATCAACGCATATGTATTCAAGAAATGCCAGAGAAAGCACCTGCTGGTCAGCTTCCACGGTCAGTGGATGTCATTCTCGAAGAAGATTTAGTTGATTGCTGCAAACCCGGAGACCGAGTGAGCATTATCGGAATTTACAAAGTCGTTCCAGTTCAGCGCAGTAACACTTGTACTTTCCAGACTGTTTTGGTTGCAAATTGTGTAGAAAAACTATCGAAGGAACTTTCACCCATCCCGACAATATCAGAAGTCGAAGACATGACCAGAATGGCAAATATAGTTCAACCAAGACAACTTTTGGAGCTACTAGGGCGTTCTCTAGCCCCATCTATATGCGGTCATAACCATATTAAGCAAGCCTTAGTGCTCCTCCTCCTAGGAGGTAACGAAAAGAACTTGCCGAACGGAACTCACATTCGCGGTGATATTAACTGTTTACTTGTTGGTGATCCATCCGTTGCGAAGTCACAATTATTGCGATGTGTCATGGGTGTTGCGCCTTTTGCTATAAGTACGACTGGACGCGGTTCGTCTGGCGTTGGTTTGACAGCGGCCATCACTAGTGACATGGAAACCGGAGAAAGACGCCTGGAAGCTGGAGCGATGGTGCTTGCTGATCGGGGCGTTGTCTGCATAGATGAATTCGACAAGATGAATGATATCGATAGGGTTGCGATACATGAAGTAATGGAACAGCAAACGGTTACTATTTCTAAGGCTGGTATACAGGCATCTCTGAATGCTAGGTGCAGTGTGGTTGCTGCTGCCAATCCACTGTATGGGACGTACGATCACGCTCAAAGTCTTTCTCGCAACATCAATCTCCCCGACTCACTCTTATCACGGTTCGATTTACTTTTTGTCATTCATGATATATCTGATGCCACGGTCGATCGTACGATTTCTTCCCATGTTCTTCAACTCCATAGCCAGGACAGGAGCCCTGCGGCTACAACAAGCAGCCGACTTGCGAGTGTCGCAGTCGACCCAGAAAACCAATGGAGTTTCACCGACGCATGTACTGAGCCAAACGGCGGGTTTTTGACGAAGAGCGATCTTCAAAAGTATTTGCGATTCATGAAAGAACGACCTTGGGAACAGAAACTTACAAATGAAGCAGAAGTGTGCATCGCTGAACAATATGCTGCTTGGAGACTTGCGAAAGCAGAAAAGACCAGAACTTCAAGCTCGATACCAATAACTGCGCGGACACTTGAGACGATGATCCGTTTAGCCAGCGCGCACGCAAAACTAAGGATGTCGAGGAAAGTTGAGCGTATCGATGCACTCGAAGCCATACGCTTACTCAAATACGGGATAGAAGCAAATGAGCAAATTGTGTCTGACTGCTGCACGTCATTACCTGCTGGTCCGACTACAGAAGAAGATGAACTGAGTATTTTCAGACGAAATTTCAGTCAGCTTAGAGCTCGTCAGAACAGCGTAGAACTTGCTGCTATTATGAGAAGTGCAGCTTCGTGGTCGCCACATTTCAACCCTGTGAAGGTGACGCAAATTCTAGACAGAATGGCCACCTCAAACGAGATATTTGTTGACGATGGAATTGTGCACATCATTTGATGTAAAGACGTCATAGTTCGAAGATAAGTTACCATTCCATGCGCAAAACAATTCAACGGTTCACTTTACGCTGAAAGAGTCAGCGCTTGGGAACAGAGGGTACATATTTTCTTCCTCGAGTCGCGCGCCTCTTTCGCTTTTTTGCTAGGAATTTGTCAACTGCACCTTTGCTTTTGAGTACCTCATACTTCTCAATGAGCTGTAAGACCTTCATTTCGGCTGAAAACGTTCATGTAAAATGGCGGAAGAACAGAGCTTTTACAGTCGTACACTTCTTCAGGTAGTATGCCCTACTCTTTGAGGATTTCGGAGAACTTCAGAGGACGTCAATGAAACGGTACAACCGAACGTAAGTTGTGTACCTTTTCTCTAATTTTGGTTGGCTTTTCACGTCGCCTTCACTTCCTTCGTCACGCATCGCTTCGATAGGCGCGTCTTTTCCGTGGGCTGCACGGCGGCGGCACCAGCCGAATCCTGCTGTATTTTTTGGTTTAGTTTTTAAGTCGCGCGTTTAAAGTCGCTTGTCTGATGGTTATTCATACGCGCCAAGTCTATATCTAGTCTATATGTATGTTTGAGTCTCGTAGTGTAGACATACTCTTTAGCGCCGCTATAATACGGGTTGGGTTCGGCTTACTCGATTCAATTTTCTTATTTTCTTCCAAGTACCACGTCGGCCACCTTGCACCGCACGCAACACACGGAAGCCGAAGCCTAGCAAACGAGATAGTATTCAGTTCCTACGAAATTCAAGACAGTTTGCGGCCGTCGCCAATTTTTTAACAAAAGGTTGGTTCTCGTTCCACACGGGCTTTCGTCGGTTCCGATGGTCGCCAAGGAAAGGGTGTGCTACTACTATGACGAAGAAGTTGGTAGAAACTACTACGGGCCGAACCACCCCATGAAGCCTCATCGCTTGTGCATGACGCACAATTTGATTTTGGCCTATGATTTGCATAAACACCTGCAAGTTTTCAGGCCACGAGCCTGCACGAACACAGAATTCACTCAGTTTCATAGCGAAGATTACGTCGATTTCTTGTCAAAAATAACTCCTGACAAGCAGCAACAATACGTTTTAGAAATGCAAAGATTCAACCTTGGCGAAGACTGCCCCATTTTCGATCACATGCTTGACTTTTGTCGACGGTACACAGGTGGGTCCATTGACGGAGTCCGGCGATTGAATCAGGGGGTATCAGACATTGCCATAAACTGGTCTGGAGGTTTACACCATGCAAAGAAGGCAGAAGCTTCGGGATTTTGCTACATCAACGACCTCGTGTTAGCGATACTAGAACTCCTGAAGCAACATGCACGGGTCGTGTACATAGATATAGATATTCATCACGGTGACGGAGTGGAAGAAGCATTTTACATGACTGATCGAGTGATGACCGTCAGTTTTCATAAATATGGCGATATGTTCTTCCCGGGCACAGGTGGTTTGAGGGACATCGGCATAAACTCGGGAAAATACTACAGTGTCAATGTGCCCTTGAATGATGGCATAGATGACAAAAGCTTTGTGGATCTATTCAAATTTGTCATGCAAGACGTGATGGATTCATTCCAACCAGGCGCCATCGTCCTCCAATGCGGCGCTGATTCACTAGCTGGCGATCGAATCGGTTGCTTTAACCTTTCACTGAAAGGTCACGCAGAATGTGTTTCCTTCATGAAAAGTTTTGCGAAGCCGATACTTGTTACAGGTGGCGGAGGCTATACGAAATCCAATGTAGCCAGATGCTGGGCGAATGAGACAGCAACTCTCCTAGGTAAACAACTGGTAGAACATATTCCACCGCACGAGAACTATTACGAGTATTACGCCGATGCAGGATACAAGTTGAAGGCACACGCGCCGGTGTGGATAGAAAATTTGAACACACCTTCATACTTGAATCAGGTGAAAGAACAAGTTCGGCAAAACTTGAAATCCCTCACGTTCGCACCGAGTGTTGAATTCAGCGAAGCACCTCCCGCCGTCCTCGTACCGGAGTTGGACGAGAGTGATCTGAACCCAGACGAAAGATATGGCGGGAGTTTGGGTCAAGACAGCGTCGTCATAAGTAAGGAAGAGTTCTACGAAAACGACTAATACTTTGTTCGCTGACCACGGTGGCAAGAAATTCACCAGATCGCATTTCGTAGATGAATCCCTTGGACCTTTTAAACAAGAAAAGAGCCAAATAGTTGATGTAGGTATGATGTGACTTTAGGCCATCGTGTGAACATTAATTTCAATGGATACCCCACATCACTTCTGCACTTGTACAATCCGTCCTATTATATCTTCACATAATCTACCAATCTGGCTCATGCGGACTGCGTGAGATCCTGCGTCCAATTTCGTTGCCTTTTTTCGTATGGTTCGTTCACGGACAAACCTGGGATCGCTAGACCCCGTCACGTGAGCCATCAATTTGTACGACTCGTCCACACTCTGGCAATAGTGACTTCGAGTATCTTTACATCTTACGCGTTCTGGAATACATCGATGTTCGCTACAAAGGACTTGTCCAAAGAGTGCCGCGCCAAAAGTTCAGCACACACTGACGGCACCTCAAAACCGCTAAGAATAAACATCATACATCCGGATCTTGGATTAGGTGAGGTAGATCTGCTTCGCTTTGCATGTTCATTACAAGGTTCTTCATAGGTGGCGCAGAACGACTCATATTGGACTTCGCAAGAGCGTGCTCAACAGCTGGTCACGAAGTAAGTCACATGAGTCAGCTTCAAAAGTAATTGTATTCCGAGTTGACCGCAAAGTAGATTAAGCTTTATACGGCATTTCACGACGAAAATCGGTGCTTTGAAGACACTGTGAATACAGGTGAAAGACAGTGAAAGACGAAAGCGAGTGAATTCAAAGTTTTCTCCAGAGGGCAAACGCGTTGACTGGATACAAGTTTACAATTCACTGGTGCCACGAAATTTTGCGGGGCGGTTTCATGCCATTTGCGCCAATCTGCGATGTCTTTGCGTAGTTGTACGTTACTTGCCTTCACAGTAACTTTTAGGCTAACTGAATACAGTTTTTTGCACTGTGGCGAGACTGTGGTAAAGTCGATGTTTGGATTTTGGATCAGGTACTTAACTGTGTGAGTTGAATTTTTACATGGCTTTAACAATGCTCAGGTTCCAATCCCAATATTTGTCCTTAAAATCTTCGCACAACGCACAATTTTTTATTGTCATTTTCCAGACTGCCTACTAGCTCCACACAATACAACACTACAACGTCTGTATCGAACTCCGATAGACTATGTTGAGGAGCATTGCACTGGCATGGTAAGGAAAAGTTTATCGAGAGTTGAGTTCCGACTAACTCAGATTTGTAAAGGCTGATTGTATTGTTGTGAATAGCTACTTTACAGCTGAAGTCTTCTCACGAACCTTCAAACGACTGTACAGGAAAGGAATATCTCCAGAGGTTGTTTACCCCACAGCTTCTTTGACGGTACGCTTTGGTTACACGCTGGGTTCAAATTTGTTGTTGACCTGCTTTAGGAGCTTGAGTTTACACATGATGTGGATGCGACCTTCAGAACTTTTCCTGGCAAATCACTAATTTTTCAGGAAAGGTAAGGCTGGTAACTTCGTCTTAGTCAGCACAACCTTCTGACTTCAGACGCAGGAAGATATTCCTCTCCATAAATCGTTTCGATTCAAATAAAAACCTTCGTCTTGCTATTCTCGCATTTCATAAGTTCATTCAGCAAAATCGGAACGATGCAACATACATGCTGATTCTTGCAGGTGGCTTTGACTCGCGTTTACAAGATAATGTCCAAGTGCTGCGCGAGCTGAGGAGGTGAAAAAGGCGCTTCAAATTTCAACTGTATTCACACCTGAAGTGTAGGCTGAAAGACGATCTAGAACTCTCTGACAGTGTTCTCTTTCTTCCTTCGATCAACAATCACCAGAAGCAAGTTTTATTGCATCATAGTTTGTGTGTTTTGTACACGCCAAATGAAGAGCACTTTGGAATCGTACCACTTGAAGCCATGCAGTACCATAAACCTGTCGTTGCGTGCAATAGTGGAGGTCCCAAGGAGACTGTGATACATGGTGTGACGGGCTTCCTGTGCGAAAATACTCCAGAAGTACGATTGTCGAATACTTTAAAGTTTCCTTCTAACATTTTTCAAGAGCTTTGCGTGCGCGATGAGTAAACTCGCACGCGTGTCTGGGCTCGCTGAGCGAATGGGAAACGCAGCACAGCTTAATTTTGGACAGAAATTTGACGTCGTAGCATTCCGTCGAAGAGTTCGAGAAGTCTTGAGTAATACTGCTGAAAGTAATTGCGAACCGCAAATTCGTAGTTCGGTGCCTCTCTTTTGGTACCTGTGGATATTTTTAAGTAGCGCACTGCTACTCGCCATTTTCATCTGTGTAAGCGTGTATCATCATAGTGTTCATTTTTTTGAGAGATGACGATACACAAAATGTTCAATCTTCCAATCTTCGACAAATAGACTGTAGACGTAGCGCGCTTGGCTAATAAGCATCATGTAGTCACAGGAAAACCTAAGTAGGATTTGTTTTGTCTTGCCTCTGACCCGCATTTTATGAAAATCCACGAATATAGTGGATTTTGCCAAACTCAGCGGCGATCGAGCGCTCTCGATGAGACGCGTTCGACGAGCGATTTTTGCAAAAATGTAGAGACAAGTGGAGCCACGGGATGAAATTAGATTTTAGATTTAACTAAGCATCGATGTTTAAGTAATTTTACCCTATATGATATCCTTTATTATGCGATTTTCTTGTGAAGTGACATCCCAATCATTCATATTTAGTTGAAGTGAGATCATGTCATAGGACATCATGACGACATCGCGCGCCGCGAAAACGCACGCGACTTAACCGCGAAAACGCACGCGACTTCGTCCGCATAGCTGCGTCTCATATTCATTCAAAGAAGTTAAAACTGAGTCCAATGTTAACGATACGTGTTCGCCCAAGACTAGAGATTAACAAGTGGAGCTTGTATCATAACTCTACGCTGTCGACTAAAACTATAATCCTCGACGAAATTGTTCTCAGTCTATCGGCACAGAAAACTGTACAGGAGCTTTCACGTACAAGTTGGCATCAAATTTATGATCAGGAAGCTCAGACGGAACTCAAAAGTGACTTAACTACGGAGGACAGGGTGCTGTGCAACGGCACTCAGCTCATGGCTGACAAGCGACTTGAAGAATATCGAATTCCACACGCAGCTGACTTGGTAGTGATAAGACGGCTTTTTGTAGTCGAAGGTACGCAGCACCATTGCTTTCGTTGAAACGAACATAAGTCGATCGCGTAGGATGGAAAATTATGACGGACTCGAATCATGACTCGTCCTCGGATGAAGAGGATTTCTGAAGCTTTCCTCCTTTCTGCAAAGCGAATGAGTTGTTCTTATTTTACATCGAGCATTTGGGAACGGATTTCTTTAGGAAGATTTTAGTTTCATTCAAGTGACAGCACATCCACGTATCAGCGCCATCTCGCTCGTTCCTACTCAAAAGTCTTTCTAAACTACATCGTGCTAGTTTTTGCTCTCGCTTCGCTCGTGATAACAGATGCTCACATTGGACTGAAAAGACCAATATTTGCCTTTCCTCGCTGGAGAAAGAGCCACGGCTGACATGGATGAAATTGTATTCTGCAGCAATCCACAATTTCTGTTCTAGTACTCTTTATTGTGTTTACTGGAACTATCATGGGCTCCGTGGTCGAGTCAAAATCAGATGTCTCTGATATGTGAAATATGTTCACGTCGCCATCGAATGCCACAGTGGCCAACAGTGGATATTTTTCATGGCAAATCACCGAACCTATCGCTGCCCCACGCATCGAAATGACCTTGCTATGCGTAGAGCTACCTATATCAAACCACAGTAAATTCCCATTACGTGTGCCCACGAACAGACTCAAGCCACTAGAGCTGATACACATGCAAGAATTCACTGCCGTACCTTTCGAAAACTTTTTCTCGAGCTCCTGTGTCTTCAAATTATACATTCGTACACTCTTCTGTGAGCAGATGAAGAAGAATGCTTTTGTTGGATGAAATGAAGTGCCGAGTATTGGAGCATCGTGCTTCACGAAAGGTGATTGGGATTCCTGTTTATCAAGATTGTGTATCATGACACCACTTTTTGTACCAAAAATCGTAGCAAAGTAACAGCCTTTTTCGTGCCATACTATTTCTTTCACGATTGATGTGTGTCGTACAATAAATGTTGATACACCGAGCTGGATCCAACTCATCAGCTCTGAAGTTTCCATAAAGTTCACGTTTGAGGCATCGAAAACACTGAAAGCATCTGTCACAAGAACGCAGCAACCTAGTATGAGCAGTAAGATGCGCGGTTTCACTGGATGCCAACGAATTGCGGTGGGTGCGATACCGAAGCTAATTTTTTGGAGACAGCATCCAGTGTGAATATCGAATATAAACACTTTAGCAGTTTTTGTACTGCATGCAAGCCACTCACCAGAGGAGTGAACAGACATTGACATAATTTTCTCTGAGATGGTATAGCTCTGTGTGAGAATCTCTGGGAAAGGTTTCAGAGATTTTGGAGAGGGTAGTTGCGGCAAAATTTCATCGGGTGCCATATTTACTCTAACACGATTGGAACGAGGACATAGATATAAATCAAGGCATCTCTCAAATCTTTCGCGTGTGAAGTTTTCATAGCTATGAAGCTGCCTGAGACTTTTTGGCGCGTAATCTGAAGATTTGCCCAAGTATGCCACATATTCTGCCGGTGGGTTGAAAGAAAAGTGATTACCTGGTGGTAATGGTTTCGGTACACGAACAGACCCAGAGCTATTGTGCACTAAGTGCTGCACGCCCAACCATATATCACGAGTATGTTGAATATCATTCTCGCCAGCTGATACATTACGCCGAGGTTGCTGCCTCAAAGCGCGAACTAATCTTAGTACTGATTTAGCTTCCCATTTCGATGGCTGAAATCGCCGCTTTGGTTCGGTTGTGGAGACTACATTTTCCATGATTTGACTTATTCCCGTGATGTGTGCCAGTGGGTCTGTCAGCAGCCTACCCGCTTGCATGCGTCTCAACAAAACAATATCACTTTGAGATAACTTGAAATCTCGCCCTGTCAAACCGTCAGATAGCTTTCGCCATGAAGAACGATCATCGACGTCGTTCAGCAACTTTGACAGTGCATCGGCACCAACATTCCGCTGCAGTCGCTGACCAGCCAAGTTGTATCCAACGTGAGAAAGATCCCTATACCAGGCGGCTGGCACATCCCCAGTCGAGTTTATCGTATCGTCGAACATTTTTGTACCGCGTGCGGAACTCGCTGTAGTCACCGAAACGTTGAACGTCACCGCCGCCACGCGTCCAAAGAGCGCCACGCTTTTTATGATTGCATTTTTGCTTGTCGCATACAATATTATATACTAGTGATTTCGAAAATAATGTATGAGGGTAAAATAGTGAATTTAATTAACCTCGACGTCTTGTCGCGCCGTCGCGCGCCACTTCGCGCCGCGCGCGCGTCCGGGCGGCGCGGAGTCAACCGATGTTTCCGCGTATCGTGATATCCGACCGTTTAAGTTTGAATTCTGTACGTGGGTGTTGACGGAACACGACCGTTGGAGCTCGATGGGCACGTTAACTTTTGGGCCAGATTCTGTCGCGTATGACGCCCCCTCGCGCGCGCCGAAGCGCGTCTCCGACCGTGTCGACGGCACGGAAAGGTTGTAAGAAGGCTTCTCAGCGATCTTCAGCCTCGCTGGGAGGAGCAGGGTCAACGACGGCTCCCGCTTGCGACGACGAAGATGGGCGCGCTCAAGTGGCCAAAGATGCTCGTGAGGTCGCCGTTTCTTTGCTCGCGAACAAACGTCGCCGGGAGGTTTCTGGCCAGATAATGGCAAAAGTGACAGCTACGACGTTATTCCTCGACACCGTGAGCTTCAAAACAGAGTTGATAAAACAACACGCGTTCCTGAACCGCGTGAGGAAGCTGCTGAAAGACAAGGATGTGAAGCGAGACGCGGGCGCGTTGGTCACTGAAGAGTGCGCTTCGACATCAGATCAGTCCGAAAACACTGTGCACGTCACCGCTGATGTCGCACGCACACGCCGTGAAGAGCGGAGCCGAAATCCGCACCCCTTCTACGTCGAAGTAGTGCATGCATTAAGTCGCGGGGACATCTCGGCGACGCAGGCTGTCCATGAGTTGCAGCAGGTTGGCGTACGAGTCACCAAAGCGTTTTTGAAACGCGTGCGCACGGCTCAGTCGTTCCGGGATGACATTCCCCATTACTCCGAGTGCGAAGACGGCCGCGGCAGACCAAGCGCGCTCAGCAACGCATACTTGGACCAGCTCGCAAAAATTGTGAAGCATTACATTCGAGTTGGGATATCACTGAGTCAAGAGACGATTTTGTCGATGGCTAAAAACTTCTATCGCGACGAGCATCACGCAGATCCTTCTGATAACACGTTCGGGTCCGCGTGGTTCTATCGATTTCTCAAGCGCCATGGCATTGACACTTCTCTGTACAATCCCCAGGATGCCTTGAGACTCAACGCCGCAACGGAGCACAACGTCAGCAATTACTACCAGCGCGTGGCCCGAACAGCAGTCAGTAATGGCTTCGCCACATGGAATCCCGACTTCGACGCGAACGATAGGAGTAGTGAGATGATCATTTGGGACGAAGAAAAGAAGAGCCGCGTGTTCACGTTCGACGAGGCGAAGGTTCAGCTCGCCTATGAGAAAGGCGTGCGCGGAGTGAGAATGTTGGCCATCAAGGGCGAAGACAACCGCAGATCGGCTGTCACGGCGAACGATGCATTCGCAGCATCCGTCATGGGATGTAGAAACCTCGCTGGCGAGTCCTTGGCGCCTTACTTTGTGTGCACGACGCAGCCAAATGTCGAAGATGGTTTTGAAATCCCTGGAACCGTCACCGATACGACGACGGGTGCGTGCCAACAAGCCCAATGGATACGAGGAACGAAGAAGGGTTCATTCGACGGATTCGCATTCGCGACTTGGTTGAAGGATCATCTCGCGCCGTGTGTTCCCGATTTGTCGCCGGAGAATCCGGCCATGGTGATTTGTGACGGATGTTATGCTCACACAGTCGACGAGGTGCTTGAGATTTGTGCAGCAATGGGGATTCTCATGGTCATTCTGCCGCCCCATTGCACGCATATCCTGCAAGGCGAAGATTTGTACCACTTTGGTGTGTTTAAAGGTGCGTTTCGCGTCGAGCGTGCTGAAATCGAAGCGATGAAACAACTCGCCGCCGCGTGGTTCATCAAGCTCTTCGAGAACGGCGTCGCTACTTCTTTCGGACAGCGAGAGTTTTGGTACGCGGTCAAGGAGGCATGGAAAGGCGCTTGGACGAAACAGGCTGTCGAAAAAGGATTTAAAATGCAAGGATTGGTCCCTTTTAATCGAGCTCCACTCTGGAAGAACTACCCGAACCATGAACGCAAGGAGCCGCAGCGCTCGCCACCGGACAAGGAATCTCAAGTTGAAGCTGCCGAGCGGTGCGTTGAGCGCATGTCCATACCAGGAGCGCCTGGACTGCGAGTGATCGCACAATCTAGCGAGTCGACATTCGATGTGACATTTGATGGTAGTCCGGAGTCGTTCGCACGGGCGCCCCTGAACATGATGAAGCTGGACGAAGTGTACAAGAGCCTTGAAAATCCAAGTAACCATGGTATGAACGACGACCAGTTGAACGTTATGAAGCAGCTCGTTCGTGAAAAGCAACAAGAAATCATGAAAACCGTTGTCACGACGACCCGCAAACGGAGGAATACACGCAGACACGATCAGTACGATGAAGCGACTGCTCCAGCGATGGCTCGCTTGCTCGAGGCAAGAGAGAAGAGAGAGAAAACGAAGAAGAGAACGCACGACGCAGCTCAAGATGGATGCGACGCTCGGTTCAAGGACAACACGGATGATATTCAATTTCTTGCGGCGCTCCATAAACGCCTGGACGACAACGGATCACTCGAGAAATCTCTTACAAGAGCTGAACTCATGAGGGTGATGCGCGCGAAGCGAATTCCACTGCCACAAGGAGCGACGGCTGATGTCTTGAGAGATAAGTTGAAAGAGGTTGACGAGCGGCTCTATGAAGCAAACATAGAATGTACAAGAGTTGCGAACGCGCGGCGGCCCAAAAGAGCACGTCACGCGTCGTCAGTCGACGATGCAAACGTACGGTGCGAGGTAAAGTACCATCCAAGTGGCGTCCGAGTACAACTTATAACGGACTAAAAGAACACGTGAAAGACTCGAACACACAACCGGGCTGCAAATATCGATAGAAAACACTATTCCCATCATTCGTGCGAGATTTAAGCGCACATCGCATCCGCGCGCCGTCGGTATCGACGCACAAAGTTTGTAATTCTAGACCCTGAGCAACTTGAAAATTACCTCATCACCGTTTTCATTATTTTTGATAAAATTAACCTCAAAATTCAAAAATTTCGTCGGAACCTCGACGACGCGATACTTAACGCGAGACAACGAACGATGGCGCGTTGGAAAGCTCTAACGTTTTTACAAAATATATCCGCGAATCGGCGCGATCGGATTCCGCGTCGCGACGCTAGACGCGCGCAAACGCGAAAATTAACGTTTTTCATATTTTTTTTCGAAATCACTTGTACATAAATTTACATATATCAAAACTACTAAAGTAGATTAGTTACTAAATAAAATGCACCTCGGTCAAAACCCTGACGAGGGGAAATTGACGGGTTGGTCCGTGCCCGTTCCGCCAGCCGCCACAACCAGAACGACACTCGTACCCCGCTAGAGAGGTCTAGATTTTGACAAGATCGTGAATAGCACAGCTCATGCGTCTCGAGAAGTGCTGGTTCTGTAGTTCAACCATCTATCCTGGTCACGGCATTTGTTTCGTACGGAATGATTCTAAAATGTTCCGCTTTTGTCGCTCCAAGTGCCACAAGAACTTCAAAATGAAAAGAAATCCACGTAAAGTTAAGTGGACAAAAGCATATCGCGCAATTCATGGTAAAGATCTAAGTGGAGATAACGTGTTCAACTTTGAGCGACGACGTAATCGTCCAGTGAGATACAGTAGAGAATTGACTCATAAAACCATGGCAGCTCTCAAAACTGTTGAGGGAATCCGTAGCAAGCGCGAGAAAAGACACTACGATGGGCGCATGAAAGGGCTCACAGATGAAAGAAGACGAAATGATAGGAAAGAGTTACAAAAACAGGTTCACTTAGTGAAAGCGCCTATTCTGGATGCCGGTACAGCGTCACCTAGCGATCGAAAAGAGAAAACACGGATACAGGTGTCGTCAAACCACGTGAAGCACGGCCAAACTTCCGGGGAAACTTCGTACGATTAGGCAGCATTTATTAATTTAGATTCAATAATATCAGTCGCTCGCTGTCTCAGTAGAGACTTCTTTTGTTTTTAACACTATGCTGCTCGTGCTAACATTGTCAACAGAACCACTCACTGTTTGCGTGCACGCAGACGTTGAGCAATTTCTCACTCAGCATGCGCCATCCATGACTCCAGGATCGTTCACTTTTCTAGCCGTTACATAACGAACTATACCAGAGTAGTCTGCTTTTAGGTGGACGTCTCGAAAAGCCTCGGTGCTGTTCAATAAATGTTGAACCAAACGAGCCTGTTCTAGACCGTGGGTTTCAACTGCAAACAGACCACCGGGGAGTAAAAAGTTCTTGACGTCCCTACAGATAGTGACTAAGTGTGCTGAACCGTCCCCGCCCCCCCCATCGAGTGCGAGCCATGGCTCATGCGAACAAACCTCCGGCTGAAGAGACTCAAGCAAATCTGTCGGGATGTACGGAGGGTTGGTCAAGATTCCGGTAAAGCGTACATCTTTTTTGATCGGGTTAAACCATGATCCGTGCAAGGTTTTGATGGAATCTTGGACTCCGTTACGACGCGCATTGTCCCTTGCGAGTTCGAGTGCGGCTACAGAAACGTCTACTGCGTACACACTGGAGGCATCTGCGCACTTACGCTGTAGTTCTTTCGCAAGTGCGATGGCCAAAATTCCAGATCCGGTTCCAAGATCAAGCCATGGCCCTGACAATAGATTATAATTCATGGTATGATTTTCAGTATTTGACTCCAGTTCACGAAGCCATTCGCACGCAAAATCTATCAGTAATTCAGTCTCAGGTCGTGGTATGAGGACAGAAGTATTCACAGTGAATTCCATATCTCGCCAATGCGCCGTGTTTGTGAGATACTGCAAAGGCACCCTATCTATTATTCTTCGCATCCAGAGCTGCTGAAGCTCGGGTATCGACTGACGCAAAATCGCGGATCGGGTGGTACTTGATGCGCTGAAACCATCGTCGCCAGAGGTTGCTACTTTCAGTCTGGGAGAACATTCGACTCTTTCGGCGGTACTATCCGTTATAAGCCATTCGAGTTCTTGATATAGCTCTTTTAGCATCGGACTTCCATTAGAAGCTTCGAAATACGCAATATTTCGTGCCGCAACGTCTTGACCCCATTTCCTAACGTCATCCAGTTGAGAGCTGTTCACGGGGTACTTACCAGGGCGGTCGACTAAACGTATAGGGATATCAGATGCGTCGCAAAGTGCGCTCGCGTGTGCTCCTTTCATGTGTTTGGCTCGCTTTGTTTTAGCGAGGCCCCGTTTTACGGCGATACGCCCTACTAGAAAGGGTTCGAGTAAAACGCACTGCATGGCCTCAAGGTGTCAAATGTTCCAAAAACTTTTGCGTCGCATCGCGCGACGTTGCGTCAAGCGGAAAGTCATCCATCAAACGGAATCGCAGAGCCAAGTGTGACAGTGATAGCTGTATGCGTTATATTTTCTTGTGCCCACTGCTGAAAGGCCAACGGTGACCTTTTGTCGAACTGTCTGGAAATTTCGGCTTATTTATGCATGTTTGCGCATCATGGGCGATTTCCTCGAAGCATGGACATAAACGGACATATATAGATCATCCTAGCTTCAGTGTGACATTTGTCGCGGGCCTGTACTCACTTCCGAAACACGAGCAGCTTTCGCCTCTGTGTCCACGGGTACTAAGCCGCATTTGAACCGCACATTTTTGCGAAACGTGTGCCGCTTAATGGTGACTCGGGCTGTAGCGTTTCAATGTGCGCCGACGTCAGCTTACAAGAAAACACGACTGAACGTCTGTAAAAGCAGTGGTGGAAAAGTCCCAAGGGCCCCGCACCGTCCCAGTGCCTCGCACAATGCGGGTTCATTCCCTAGAGAAGATCGCTTGCTTGATAAAGACAATTTTTCGCAAAGTCCTCAACGTAAACTTGAATCGGGCTGGTTTTGTCGGTAAGATGAGATATTAGCTTGCTCGTTTCGCGAGGTGAAAAAATCTCAGGCAAAGAGAAACCTTGAAAAACCTTGGTCCTGCAGGTATGGTGAGCTATGGAGCGTTGAACTCGTGCTACTACACTTGTGCATACATCTATTGCCTTCAAAGAGTGAGCTTTTTGTATGATCCGCGCGTTCTATCACTCATGTCTCCTGTAGTCAAGCCTCACTTTGCAAGGGCGCTTTCTCGAGGTCGCTGTGCTTGTTTGGGTATGTTACTGCATTGAATGGTCATCAATCGCCCATTAATCATCATATTAAAACTTAAATTGTACCTTACAGGCCGGAAGTCAAGTAACCAAGGCACTGCGCGTGTGGCTTGCGGTAGTCTTGACTCCGATAACCTCAATTCTCTTGAGCCAAATAGAACAGAAATACACGATAAAACGGACCCAAGTACGTTGACTTAGCGAAGTGATGCAAAGTAAATTTAGCACTGACGAACAGGCAACTTTGATTGCTATTTGTGCTATGTTGTTGGCGTCCATCTTCTGCCTTACTGTCTTCATTTGCGTTAAAAAGTCAAGCTTAGGCTGAACTGCAGGGTATCCTTTCAATTTTCCAATCATCACGCAATTGATCAATGGGTGTGTGGAAGAGAGATTCATAGTCAAAACTTAATAAGTTGGGTGCTTTGCTAGCAGTTCTTATCGCCCATGGAAAAAGTTGATTTGTCAGGAAATTGCGTTCTGCAAGGGGCAAGCGGCTTGGCGCAAAATATGCTGAAGCCCAATGAGCTGGAAGGCCATATTGGACAAACTCTATTGCTTTGAGGGTGAGTTCGCCCTTCAAAGTAGTTGGGCAATCGTATAAAACATGTAGGATGTCGTGAATTTCACGTAGTCTTATGGCGATGTATCTGCTCTGCTTGTCCTGAACAAACCTGACTGGTGGTCTTGCACTTGGCTCGAACTGCCGACTATCCATAAATTTAGCGTACGCGTGACCTAAGCTTCCGCGCTCGCATAATCTTGCTTTAAGTAGCGAATGTTCTGATATTCTTTGGCGGTCCCTCAGCATGGCGCGCCCATTTCTGTCTTGCAAGAGTTGTGATAATATCCTCTCAAACTTAAAAACTCCAATCGTCTCGCTCGTGATGCCCACTAAATCTGCCCGCTCCGGGTGTAGTATAGCCCCCAGAGCGGCTAAAGTGGGTAGCAGTACTCGCGGTAACATTCTTGTAGGTAGTTCTAAGTTTGGCATTGCGGCGTGTCGCTTGCTGTGCGCAAGACTTCCCCTTGTCCAGAACGAACACCGGGTTCTCAAGTCGAGTTCACCGACAACTGGACGCGCTGAACACTACGATTAGCGCGTGAGCACGTGAATATATTTGGAAGCGTCCATATCTGTTCGGCATACAATGTATTGAGGAAGCGTAGTGTTGTGGTGTAGGGCCCACGTTCCCTCGGTAGAAACAAAAACGTCAGAACAAGGAGGGCGGTTGTCGTGATGACGGGTTTTTCACGTGAGAAGGGCTTGAATGAGGAGAAACTGTTCGGAGAGGTAAACCATTCAATTATCAGCTTTTTTTGATTTCATGACGATTGTGCAAAGATTTTCCATTCTGGCGAGACTGGCTCCGGGGCTGAGCGGACAAGAAGCACTCCAGGTAAAATATTCGACTCAGGCTGTTCGACGACAACTAACGTCGACGTCACGTATCTATAGAATCGCTAGAGGAACGCCGAGGCACTGAATTTGTCAAGCACGACGACAGAAAGATTCCGCAGCCTCCCCCAGGGAAACCGCGAACAGGTCGTGAAAGCGTTTCAAGTAGGTTACCAGATGGTCGGTGGAATACGTATAACGGACAAATGCCAAACGCTCGATATAACGAACTCCAACAACGCATTCTTCCTGGCGGAGAAGGAGGCGCTCGTTTTATCCCACCGGACGAATATAAGGAATTTCTACAGCTTGGTCATGGTGGGGTCTTTGACTTGGATCTTGACAACATCGATGTCGCTCCCTGGCGACGCCGTGGAGCTGAACTCAATTCCTATTTCAATTATGGTTTCACAGAACGATCTTGGAGACTGTACATAAAGGAGATCCGAAGAGCTCGTATGGAGCTTCATCTAAGAAACAGCATAGAGATTGGGTTTACAGAAAATAATTCAACTGTTGATACTGACTTGCCACCAGAGGTGAGACGAGCGTTGGGTGGATGGGAGTATGAGGGTCAGTCAAGATCGACGTCACTTCCTCCAGTGGGCTCATCGCACGAGGTGTTAGGAGTAAAAAATACGGAATACTTGCTCCAGCCATCTGAAAATTTCCACAATGAGTCTCAAGTAAACACTCAACAACTGTACGAGGGAACACGGCCTGCACAAGTGAAAATGAACTCACAGCAACAGTCAATGGAAGCCAAGCTTGCTGGTGGAGAAATGACGCTCGAAGAACTCCGCGAAGAAGCCCAAAATATTCAGTCCGAATATCGTGCTCTCGTTGCCTCTAGCACTCTTTCCTCGGCAAAGAATTACGAACTACAGAGCAAGATGCTAGAGATAAAAAAGAGAATCGCTCAGTATCAAGCATGATTTCAAACATGCCTTCGATAGCTGTGGAACTGAAACGCTCATACATATTAGCAAAATATTACTACGTAGTTAATGTAAACTTATGTACACGTGGGCTCACAACAGCACCCGTAGAGTGCGCTAGGTTGACTTGGCCACTACAAAACGAGAAGTTATGTCCCAACGACTTCCCTTCGCATGTGTTGAAATGAATTTGACAAAATTAGTAATGCCTTTATCCACTTTTACGAGTGTTAAACTGTTGAATGTAGGTGCGATAGATCGCAGAGACTCGTTCTCTGCAATGTCCCCAGAGTATACGTCTGCAGCACCGTCCGTTGCTTCAGTGGAAGTAAAGCATTGATAGCCCCCTAAGTCACCAGAGAGCCACTGAGAAGGACCACTCGTAAAGCATAGATCGACATCTATCTGAGAATCCTTGAAAATGTCAGAGTGCGCGAGCGTGTAGTCCAGTCCCGCTCGGAACCGGCGTATTTCAGAAAATGCGTGTGTGCAGTGAAAACCGGTGACCGCGCTCAACCAGTTCTGGAATCCAACTGTGCTGGTGACATTAATCAGAACTTCCTCCAAGCGATCACCTACATCATTTCTATTCGTACGCGCACTATCAGGCTGATAACTTAAATACCTACGAATATGAGGCGGACCTTTCACACTCCAACCATGCCCACATGCGTAGTCGTACTGGCCACATTTTCGACGGTTGCGGCTGTCTTCGCGTTTTAACTTTTCACGCAACGAATCTGCAATACTTGGCAAGAGAAAGTCGTGAAGCTGAATTGAACCTTCGTTTTGAAAGTGCTCTCGAATTCGTATAATGTTTTCGTGTATCAGATATTCTGGTTTGACCCATTTGTGCAAAAAACTTGACAGTTCGTGTTCTGCTATTTGTCGGCTAGACCGAGCTGCAATTGAAACTGAAGTGTACGGTGGATAGTAGATATCGCCAGCTGCCTGAAGCTGTTGAAGTGTTGATGGAGCACCATAGCGTTTTTCAGCTTGTTTTATCTGCTTTGCGTGGAACCACCCTGATATGCTGACCCTGGTTTTTGTAATCGAACTCACCTCCCGAACAGCATGAAAACTGTGTCCAGGCAAGACCTCGAATAGAACCATGGAATTCCATTCCGGCATCATCGACACCACGGGACTGTCGGTTGGATTTTTTCCATCTGGGCCGATGGGATACAGCTCCAATTGTCCTCCGTCTGTACCCGTCCAAACCTCGTCTGGTTCAGAAAGGTAGATTATATATGAAATTCTCCGAGTACCGATCACATCATCATGGCACAGCAGATGACATCCAGCTGTGTAAATATTACAAGAGCAGTCCACTGCGCCGTCAAGTGAACCACATCCTGTCGCCTGAACGATGAAATCACGGAAGGCCTCTGAATACAAATACTGTCGAAGCCTGAATAAATGCGGTACGGTCACGCGTGCTCGTGGCACACAGTCCTGTAAGTTAGCTAGATCTGTTGTTTGATATACTTTGAACAGGTCAGTCTCTTTGAAATTTGCTGTCAGCTGGTCTTTGAGTTCTGCCAAACACTCGCGAAGGAAGCGGTCGTTAAAAACGTTATGGATGTTGACGTGAGGATACGGGACAGCGTTCACAATGGGCGAAGTAATTCGTGACGAGAATTCAAGGAAACTTCGAGAACAGATGTCATCGTGCATGCCTGTCGTGCACGCCACGCTTGCACGCGATAGCACCTAGATGTACCAACCTCCGACTTACTGCGCCGCAAAGTGCCGCCGCGGCAAATCGAGGAGTCACGAACCGTCCATTTCTTAGAGCAAAATAGGCTTCAGCCCCTCAGTGGGGGAGTTGAAGACCTGTAAAAAGCAGGTGAAAGTACTGTGACCTGCTGGTGTCAACTGAACTGCTGAAGTAAAAAAGACGGAAATCTTTTCCTAGCCTGCGCTTCCGGCGCTGACCACGACGCGACGTTCTTGGTGTGAACGTATATTTCAGGAAGCCTGTAAAGCCGAAAAGGTGGTTTGCGCAAGACACATTCGAGCTCTAACATGAAGGTTGCACCGTTGCAGCAGGTGGCAACTGTGAGTTCTCCGAAACTCGTCAGTCGTCACTTTCGGCATAAGCGTCGAACAGTTCAAAGCGGGAGCCGCTTTCCCTTGAGCGATTTGAATGGGCTCTTGACTGGAGGTGAACTAGCCGGGCTTGTTGCTACATGTTTAGCTGCCGTAATTGTATCTAACGCGTCAAGAGCGACGACGTCGAGTGTAGATTCACTTGAACAAGTAAGAAAACCTGCTGCCAAGGTGCGACGACCAGTAGACCTTGACTGGGGAGCGTGTAGTGACATCGGGCCGCGCGATTACATGGAAGATGCTTATCAGGTCGTCAAAGGTCCAGATCACTTTTTCGCGGCCGTCTACGATGGACACGGAGGATGTGGTAGTTCAACATATTTACGTTCAAATTTCTATAAGTTCGTGAGTGCCATGCTCGGAAAGAACAGAAAGCTTTTGAGCGACGAGACTACAACCGACGATGAGATGAATACTATCTTTGAAAAGTCGATGTCTGAGGTATTTATGGCCGCAGATAGTGCATTGATAGACTACATAGCCACACTTGGTGATCCAGAGTGTTGGAGCGGAAGCACTGCGACGGTGTGTGTAGTGAATTCTTCGCTACTAATGTGTGCGAATGTAGGAGATAGTAGGGCTGTCTTGTGCCGTTCCGGGAAACCTGTCGATATAAGTGCTGATCATCGGCCAACAACATCAAGCTCTTGTGGAAGATGCGAGATCAAACGGATCAATCAAGCAGGTGGTTGGATATCGCAGAGTCGAGTTTGTGGTATACTTGCTGTCACTCGGGCATTTGGAGACTATGAATTTAAAGGAGGACGGTACGAGTTACTTGAGGAATTGAAAGATTCTAGCGACATTCTTGCAATGAAGGCTAGCATGGAAGGTCCGCCGGTGATATCGCTACCTCATTGTTTCACAATACCTCGTTCAACCGAGGACGAGTTCATAATCTTAGCGTCGGACGGGTTATGGGATACTATGAATAGTGCGCAAGCAGTCACTTTTGTGCGAAGTGAACTGAAGAAAGATCCGAGTAAAAGCATGCAAGATATCGCTGATGCTTTGATAGCGCGAGCTTTGCGTTGTAGAACGCAAGACAATGTCGTGTGTATAGTAGTGAAACTCAGTAGATAGGATCCTTGTCTAGTTCTTGTATAGGACATGAAAATCCGAAAGAAATTGGCGCGATCAAATAACTGTTCCCGCAATACTCACTACTCTTTCAATTCTACATAGTGCTCCGTGGACTTCAACCGCGTTCGCACTGACAACTCTGGCAAGCTGGGACGCGACCATATTCTAAACACAAGTGATGTATTTACTTCTCAACGGCCGACACGAGTCCAAAATAATGTACGCAGATAACGGAAAAAGTTGATTAGCATTGGTATCATAGCGGCATAAGGAATGCAAACGCCTCCAATGCATATCTAACCGCTCGGACGTAGTGAGAAAAATTGCCATTATGAAACCTGAAAGCGCACCATGGCTTGAACAGAGAAGTTGAAAATAAAGTGGACTGTACAGTTCGAAATTTTCCTCAATTCCGCCACGCCCTTAATTTGACAAACCTTTGTATCATGGGCGACCGCGAGCGCTTTTCAGGGCAGCGAGCGAGATTCCTCGGGTAACACTTGTCGACTGCTGAGTTTATTACTGGAGTGCAAGTTGTACCAGTACCGGCATAGAGAATCGATTATGAACGAAACGAGGTTTTCTACGGTGAGGTATTAGGGTCTGGAACCAACAAACCGGAAAATAACTCCTTCGGGTATTACTCTCACACACAGTATAATAATGTAAATATGTCTAATATCATATCCATGTGACAGGACCGACCGGAAGTCTCGTCGGACGGTTTGCTCAGCACTCAACTCACCGCTTTGGTCAAAGGTTGCGCGTAACAGCCCAGGTCTGTTACCCTCATTCATTGTATAATCTGCCGCACACCGTTGCCTGTGGCTGAACGCGCGACAGACTGTTGTGAGCTTTGATAGGGGCTGTTCTACTGCTGACTTTCCGACCCGCGTTGTCAGCGGAGGGATGCTGGGAGCTGACACAACGCAGTCCGCATCGCTGCTTGCGGCGACGGAGCGTGTGAATCTAGGATCGAAATCAATGACGATGCTCCGGGACGCGTCGTATGGTTTCGAATGTAGAAGAACGGTGCGCAGCCCCAAGAGATCAACTGGTGTGAAGTGTAGTGTTCAGGATTTATCCATTGATGTGTTCGGTTGGATGGATAGACCTGCCCCGAGGTACTTTTTACGGTATTCTATTTCGAAGCTTTTGATCATCTGTCAGCTGTAGGGAAATTAATGATATGAATATATCTGCTGTGCTGAAAGCCCAAAGTGGCCGTCCGCTCAACTCTGGTGAAGTGCGTTTCTAATCCAGTTTCTTTACCTGTCTACCTTTTTATCGCGTCGACTTTCAACACAATGGACTAACGTGCCTTTCATCGCCCTGATCATCCTTCATAGTGCGTCATAAGTAACGCACAACAAATGAAAACTTGCTCCAACGTCGACGTCGGTGGGCGCTCCCCGTCTGACTTCATCGGCCACAGGAGTGGCCGGCGGGTTATGTGTCTGATGAGTGATACTGGTGGTGGACACAGGGCAAGTGCTCAGGCTCTCAAAGATTGCTTTGAGCTCATATACGGTAATCATGTTGCCTAAAGTTTGATGACAACCGTCTCACGGCCACAACTTTTCGAAAACAGGGGACGAATTTTCTGTACACATTGTCGATCTGTGGAGTAGTAATTCCCCTTGGCCGTTTTCTAAAATGCCAAATAGTTACTTTTTTCTCGTGAAAAATCCTTGGCTGTGGAGGTTAAACTTCCGCTGCTCAGAGCCCCGTCTCCTGCACGAAATCATGTTCAAGGTGATGAAATAAATGCTTTTCTCTTTCTATTGCGCTAACATTTGCATCCTAGGGATACACCGTGATTGTATCAAAGCACTTTGCGCGGGCATTTAAAGAAATCGACCCGCATCTGATCGTCAGCGTTCACCCTTTGATGCAACACGTACCGATGCGTGTCTTACAACAGATGCACAAGCAGTCTTTGATATCCAGAGTGCCTTTTGCCACTGTTGTAACTGACCTCACACGCTGTCACGCGACATGGTTCCATCGTTCAGTTGATAGGTGTTTCGTGGCCACTAATCTTGTGGCTGCTCAGGCTATGCGACTCGGGTTGAAGTCTGAACAAATCGCGTGCCATGGTCTTCCTATCCGACCCTCGTTCAGTGCACGTAGGCAACTTTCTAAACATGAACTTCGAACGAAATTGGCACTCGACACAGACGCCCCAACAGTTATGCTCGTCGGTGGTGGAGAAGGTATGGGTAAGCTTCAAGAAACTGCGGAAGCTTTAGCACAAACATTAAGGAGCACACACCAAGTCATCGTGGTGTGCGGTCGCAATTTGAGACTAAGTGATTTCTTGCAGTCAAAGGTGTGGCCACTGAAAATGGTGGTGAAGGGATTTGTTCATAATATGGCTGAGTATATGTCTGCTTGTGACTGCGTTATCTCAAAAGCGGGCCCGGGAACGATCGCTGAAGCTATGATCTGTGGGGTTCCTATTGTCTTGAACGGCTGCATTCCTTGCCAAGAGGAGGGCAATATTCCCTTTGTGACTGACAATAAAGTTGGAGCATACAGTGAGAACCCGCGTACGATCGCTCAAATAGTTGCCGAATGGCTAGCTCCTGAGAATAATGCCGAACTTCTCGCAATGTCCTCCAGAGCACGGGCTCTGGGACGCCCCGAAGCTACGTTTGATATCATCCGAGACCTCGCCGCCCTTGTGACTGAGACACAAGAATGCGACTGAAGCACAGTGTCGGTCGTTCAAGTTGAAATTGAACAACTTAACCCTAGAATGTTCGTAGTATTCTTGTTATGTATCCCTAAGATTTTTCTACCCACAATTTATGTATCTGAGATGTGTGCGTGTCTGTCCGTGTGTGTGTGTGTAACAAACAAGAACGAACGAGCGAAACTATTTTTCACTATTTTAATTATTATTTGTTTTTTTATTTTATTTGGTAGTTTTATAGTAAGCAAACTCAGACTATCCGTGCGAGGCATGTATCACGTTCGATATTTGTGCGGCATCCTCTCACAATCAATGGCTATTTTCGTAAAACTTGTTCAAGGGCAACGGAGTGAAAGATGTTCATTTTACTCAAACTCGGTTGATATTTTGAAATAATTTCAGTTGAGAGAAAAAATATTAGTAAAAGGAGCGCCCGACGTTCCATAGTCGTTCTTCACCCATTGCACGCTCAAATGTCTTCGCGCGCGCGAGCGACTGCTTGCGTTGAGCGACCAATGATGTACTTCGCGCAAGCAAGCAGGAGTTCATGAATTAATTAAATTAATTTGTTAATTGTGCTACTGAATGTTCACCAAGTTTAGTTACACGTATGACAAATTTTTCAATGTGTGGTGAAGTCGTGCGGCGTATAGCTCGAAGAGTGCTATTTCTGTTGTTGGTAAAACTAGGCGAGTATTGAGTGTGCTCAGATCACTTAAATTAAATTTAATACAACCTTATTCATGCAATACAAGAATTGGCTATAGCGAAATTGCCGTGACCACCGTTAGTTGATTGTCGGCAAGGAATACCATGGGCCAGTATGGCCTTGGAATAGCCACTACGAATCATTCGCACGAGTCGCTTTCATCTCCATTTTGAGAAGTTCGCGTGAAACATTTGATTACATTTGATTAATTAAATACGGCTCTTCAACGGTCTAGGAGAACCAATGCACAGAGAAAGTGGGCGATGCATCCATCCGCTTCGGGTGGCTATGCTCAAAGTCGAGAGAGTGATCGGTGCGATAATCGGATTCGCACAGCGGATGAACGAATCAGGTCCTTTTCGCAGAGTTAGAAAATTACGTAAAATTATTTCCGACATCTTTCTTATATATTTTCAACAGTGTCATGATATCTCACGCTGTTTCGACAAACGATCACAACAAGCGTCAACTAGGTAGCGACAGGCGTTCATTTTTTCGCCAACTCACGACATAGTAGTAGAAAAAGTCGCAATAAATCGCAGTTTGCAAAGTTCCACTGCTCCAGACTATCCACTGTGAATATCCCGGCTCTGTAAAATACCGATACAGCCAGTTTAATATGTACAAGGCGCGATATGCGCCCAACAAGAAGACATAGTTGCTGGTCAGTGTATCAACATTAAATGTCCGCTGCAGCAAGATGAGCTGCGGTAAGATCGCGACCGATTCCAAGTAAATTGAAAAAGTCCACAACACTTCCACCATGGAGAATTCGTGGTTGACCAGCAGTGCAAGGAAAATGCACGGTACAACGAGAAATGCGACACGAAATGTGTCCTGTTCACGATCATACGTCTGTGATACTATCCTATGATGCCGCATGTACCATATTATACAGAAGCTGCTGGTAATAAAGAAGACTTTCATAACAGTGTTGTACACTGAGATGAAAGTGAAAAACAAATCCAAGTACCTACTCACGAAAACGACGGCGTATAGTTCCTGAGTCCTCAACGAAACTCCAGCACACGATTTCGTCGCCTCTATTTTCAACAGAAGAACCTAAGGAGATCGAGTGAGTCGTCCGTCAAGGTATACAACTCAATTGCGTTCAACTTACGACTATGCTACACAGGTGCGTCATGTCACCGGCTGTTTCAACGAACAAAGATGTTATTCTCGCTACATGATTGGAATGGAAAAAAGAAACGGCGAAAAACAGGAAGATGGTCTCAAGTGACGACGCCAACGCCACTCACCGAACCGAAAAATGTTCATCTCGTGACCTTGGAAGATATTTGTGACTGTAGCCGTAGCGTTGAACGAGCGGGCGCGCCCCTAAGACAAATACTGGCGAGCAGGCACGCGAACGATTCGCGCGTGAATTGAGCGAAGTGGGAATGAAGCGAGGTAGCTCTGCTCTCCACGCGCATGTGTGCAAAGAAAAGACCATTCACGGGTAACAAACGACCGGTTTCTTGTTCCACTTTCAGCCCCACTGTAGTTGCTCAAGATACTCAAGGTACTAGAGCTAGTACTAGCTAGCTAATGTACTTGTACAATGCAATATATAATCACTCTTCGGCCGTATCATATACGTGATCATAACCTACCAGACAAGCACTAAATCCTAAACCCTAAAACACGGCATCCATCGCGACTTATGCCTAAATACATCCCCGCATCAATGTTCACGGCGGTTCGCGGACCACGTCGTTGCTTACTTGCCTGCTGAAAGCCGCATCGACGTCGAGCGATGCGTAAGATAAAAGCGTGCATGCGAACAAGGAATCGAACCCACTGTACTCATCCGTCTACCAATTGACTTCACCGCACGTAAGCGGCGGCGACTGTCACTTAGTTCGAATACACAATCGCCCATGGTCCGAACTACAGTAATCATCAATATCGTGCGGGCGTGATTCGTGTGTCGTTTTCCTTTCCAAGAAAAGTTTTCGAAGAAGAAAATGTTGGGAGGACCTTCGACATCAGAAGAGCTACGGTTTACACGACGGTTATGTCTGTGTAAGCTTCTTTCCTTGTTGCTGGAAGAAGAAAGTGAGTGTCATTCAAACCTTTTGCTGAACGTGTACTAACAACGAGACTGCAAAGTGCCCCTTCACTTGCACTTTGACTCAAAAGTTCTATTATTTGGAACAGCTGCAGCTTTTTTCTGGAGATTACACGACGAACGATGGGTAACCCACTGTCCTTTACTAGTCACAGCGTCTTCTGTTCTCGTTGCAAGCAAGGCTATCGGGCACGAAACTATCTGCTGCACAAAATTATACGAAATGTACGTCGCACTCACTGAAATGGTTTCAAAAGACCCAACTCCGCTACCCTTCTACCTTTCACCATGTCGCTTAAGTCTAGTTGAATTCTCCGACGAGATGGGTGAACTTGAACTGATACTTCTTGAAACAGTCAACTTTTGCACTCTAACCACAGAACTTTTGCCGAAGATCTACAGTTTAAGTAGCTATAAGTTTGGAGAAGATAGCATAGATTTCTACATAATTAGGTGTGCGCTACTTATCAGTTGCATGAGCTCGGACCCATTCAATGTAGATTTGGTTGGTTTCATAAAAAAGGTCATAGGCACTGCGAGAAACTTTGAGTTGTTAAAAAGCTGTCACGATCCCCAACGGACAGTTGTTCTGAATCCGACGGATTGTGATTGGAGGGAGCACGATGCAATATTACACACGACACGATTCTGATAACGACGCTGTGATTCATCTTTTCATTGCTTGGTATTCGACAGTGGTGGAGGACCCAATTCCAAATTTTGTGAGCTCGAGTGCCGTTCACAAAAAGTACAAGTTTGATCGTTTTCCTTTGCTAGAATATTTCAAAAATGATGAGTAAACCTTGTAACAACAAAATCTCCGTTAAACTCTCGCGGTTCTGCTTCACGATCTTGGTCGTGATATTGTTCGTCGAAGTCAAAATTATCAAACAAGCTGTCGGTTGTGATTCGAACGGCATTTTACGTAACTAAGTTGACCAAAGACGCCACACAGGGACGAGCGTTTGTTCATACTATCCGAAGATATTACTATCAATTACTAGGCCACATGAAATCACCTTATCTTCAATCGGTGGTGAACAGATTGGAGAGCTACGTGTTAGTGTTTTTAGCTACGCTCGTTATCCTACACGGCGATGGTAAAGCCAGCTTACCGCATGTTTTAGTTATTTATCATGGAAGGTACGAGACATGAAAAGTACACCTAGTTTTTTTGAGTATCAACTGATTTCCCAGGAGTGGTGTATTTGCCTTGTGGGGACTGGTTGTCATCAGTTGCATTTTGCTGAGGACGAGACACGTATTCATTCTTCCAACGGTTGGGGCATCTTTAGTAATCGGGTGGGCGACTTTGCTCTTCTCTTTTGATGGCTTCATCTCATATACCGTGTAGACTTTTCTTCCTGCTATTCTCAGTTTATGCTTTATGGGCTCCTGTTGCTGAGGTGCGCTTGCACGGAAAACAGCAAAAGGCAAAAATTTACATGCACCACAAAGATCATACTTTTTTTCGGCTTTCTATCTTGCATAAGTATCTTTCGATTGTGAGTGTGTCTTGCCCCATGGGTGCGAGCGAGTGCTCTCAGCTTTCTTAATTTACTTTGTCGTTGTTGCTTCACTTTAGCGTGAACTCGCAGATGAACTCGCAGATAGTTGCTGCTCACATAGTTCGCAACTCTCAGTGTATTCTTGTTGGCGATTTTATCATACGTTCGTTCAAAGCGTGGCGGTTACATGTCATTTTATCACACGTCTAGTAGGATGATGACTATAAGTACGTGCGCATGTGCTTGTGGCATCTTTGAAAAACACTCTACGCGCAACAGGCTCACGAGTAGTACGGTAACACTTGAGTCAAAACATACGACCAGGCGACGCCAGACAAACCTCCGACAAGCCAGCCAGAAGTGAAAGAGGCCCAGCCGTCAGATGATTGTAAAGGATCTTTAGCGATGGCTCTACCACTTAAAGTTTTCAAGCCAACCACTTCCTCCCTTTGGAACGCAGTCGCTCCATAGATGCTCAAGCAAGCCGTCAAAATAAGCACAAGGCCAGCACCAGACAGGCAACCCGCCAACTCAGCCGCATCGGTCGAGCGAAGCGGGCCAAGCTTGATGAAAGGTCCGGTAAGGAAGAAGCCGTGAGCGAGGCCAACTTCAACTCCTCTCAGGAGAGGGGCTACGCCGGTGCGATAAGCAGGCAAATTGGAAAGAAAGTTCGCCACGTCCGGCGATGAAGTCACCGGCGTTTCAAGCATACCAATGAACGGATCACCATTGATCGGTTTAATGATTTGGACTTTATCGGAAGAGGCCAAAACGACGGAACGTCTTCTGTGAAAGAAAAGAAAGCACGCGTGATCGCGGTCAGTTTCGAACGTTTCGCTTACGCGGTGGTGATAACAGGCCAGACGTTCGATTGAAGAACATGGTACTCGACGAAAATAATCTTTTTTGCTACCTACCGCGAATTATTCGTCACGCTCACGGGCGCTCGCGAGCGTCTCTCATGTCGCAAAGACTGCGGCAACCAAGCGAAAGAATCGTCGTTAGTGTCGTGCGAGCTATGTAAAACGCTGTGTAACAAAGCGACAAGTACGACGAGTCACGAAATTTTCGATGAACACGTTACACTCACCTTTCCTTCGAGGATGGCGCGCGCGCCGAGCGACACGTTCACGGTTCGGATCATGTTGAGGTCGAAACTGACGATAGATACGGTTTTGCTCGAGATCGCGGCCGAGCGATCGCGCGAGATACGGAACTTTCCTCGTATTATGGCGCTCCTACATGGGGGTCGTATACACTTGTGTAATGTGTGCTGGTAGTGGACACTGGAGATGAACGGAGATGAACACAATCCTGTATTGTAGTGGTGCTAACGTCTATATCTACACTACACGACCTAGCATACATATATAGACTATTGCGCGTATGAATATGCATCAGACAAACACGCACGGCATCCATCGCGACTTATAAACCCAGGTTAATCATGATCACTTTCCCGGGCCTTATACGTGCGCGCCGTCGAAGTGCTATAACTCGCGACGACGCCACAACGCGCGCGTGGCGATCGAGACCCCATACATTAGAGCCTGGAAAGTAATACATACTGATAAATAGCGAAATAAATAACAAAATATAGCGCACCAGACGAAAGTGCAGCCACGCAGTCGTCGCCATTTCATTTTTCACGAAAAAGAAAAAAAAGAAAAAAAAAGAAAGAGATGTCACTCAATACGGGGATCGAACCCGCGACCCTCAGCTTAGGAAGCTGACACTCTATCCACTGAGTTAATTGAGCGCTTGTTCGCCGAAAAACCCCCTGCTATAGATATGAATCGCGCGCACGGTGCGCTATTTATTGTACGATCCGCGCCATTGTGGCGAAAAGACACTGTGGCCGAGTGGTCTAAGGCGCCAGGTTCAGGTCCTGGTTCGAAAGAGCGTGGGTTCAAATCCCACCGGTGTCAACTTTTTTTGACTTTTTACTTTTTCAGTACTTAGTACAAGATTTGTACACATACAAACGCAATGCGTCAAGGAACTATGGAAACCCGGCGCGACAGCACGAGAAAAAACAAAGGCCCGTTCCGTTCGGAACGGGCTCTCTACAGACGCTGTAGCCCGCGCGGGTCCGCTGTTCTACTCTTCCTTACTACACACTCCTAGCGATGCTACACGCGGTTTACGTTTCTCAAGTGGATGATGTATTATCTCGAACGAGCGCGCAAGCGAACTTGTTCGATCCGTGCTCGTGGAGAGCGACAGCGTCTGATGTGCCCAAACTAGAACACTCCCTTGACCTGACGCGACGTCTTTTGTCGGCGGCGAAAGTATGTATAGGTAGGAAAGAAACGGCGCTCCAACTTCAGGTAGAAAGGTGTGCACATCAGAGCAAGGGGTCTCAACGAGCATGGGCAACCCTCGAGAGCATCCGCTCACATCTATCAACACAGGGATCCCAAAGCTTGAAGGTGCCTGTAACATGTCATGAAAGTCCGCTAGACTATCTTAAAAGCGTCGCTCGGTCTTATGAAGAAGAGCTGAGAGCTTGCGAATCGACATTGGGTAATTTGTTTCTCGTGATTCCGGCGGGTGAAGTGGATTTGGCGAAACAGGACTTCACTTTATATTCGCTGCTGAGCGCTTTTGAACAAGCACTTTCAGCTACACATGTAAAATTACGCGAAGCTACGTGAAAGATCGATGAATTTTATAATAAATGACATCACATAATGTGCACCTCAATTGTTGAGTGCGTGGCGAGGACTACAGAAGTACTTCTCAGTTGCATATCATGTACTGTGTCGTCAAAACTGCAGTTTGCTCAGAATTTTGGGACAGAGGGTGGCCTCACCGGTCTCAAGCTATCCGCAGGAAGAGGGAGAGTCTCCCCCCCGGGAACATTGCAGGCATCTATTTCCAAGTATTCTGATAGAACTTGACGCCAAATGTAAGTGGAAAGTTGCTTCGCCTCGTCCATGTCCTCGCCAGCAGCTATTTCTTTTCGCCACTCTCCTGCATCTGAAACGTCGATTTCCTCGCCCAAAGATAAGCCAACTCCGGTATAGTTGACAACACGTTTTTCACCAAGCTCCTTTTCTGTAGTGGCAGGGGGAGGCATTATATCGTATGTAGCCATAGCCAAAGGATAAAAATGTGTAAGCGCAGACGTTTTCTTTGTCCCAAGTTTACGCATCATCTCAACTGCTTGGGGATCAAATTCATCTGGAATTAAGGTACCATCTGGCTTGCGCCGATCCCGACCACCTGCAGGTGCGATCCATATCAAGGCACCACCTTTGTTTAACAACAATTGCATTTCTTTCAGTGTGGTGAGATTTTGTTTCATTTGTGCTGATTTTTTTGCCGCATCTTCGTCCATGTGCTTTTTTGAAACAACGCACAACAAATTTTTCCCCATGCTGAAAGGTTTGGCGAGCAGATCACTCACAACGCGTCCGCCTGCGACATAAATGACTTGCTCGCCAAGGCCCGGGTGGGACACTTCGGTAAGGAGCGGGATAAAAGCAGCGTCCCCCTCGCTCTGATGATTTCCCAAAAATATGACATTTTCACCGGCTTCTAGCTGTTGTTGCACCTTTGACCACCTTGATGAATACCGAAGGATTGATCGGTCGAAGTCGATCAACGAGCCGATGTATGCGTTGGCCATCTGATAGTAGTCAAAAGGCTCGCGAATTGCTCGGTGAAAAGAAGGGAACGTATACGACTCTCCAAGAAGTTGCTCTGCGTAAGCCTTAATCATGTCTTTGAATATACTCGTGACGGCAGTGGCAGCTCGATCGTCATCACCTAAAGCCACTAATAGCTGACTTTTATAACTAGATAAGAGACCATCGAAGGTACCGCGAATCTTTGAAGGAAAAGCCCGTGATAGAAGCCTCAAACCCGCTTCTCCTGGAGCCAAATCTACAACAGCTTTTGCAACATTTACTTTCAAAGTCTTCAAACTGAAGGAAGGATTTGGATTCGCTGCTACGATACCCCTCTGTCTCGCACGACGGACTCCAGTGCACTGTATAGAACGCTTGCTCGCACCGAGGCTGATCTGCATTCGTCTATGCTCAGTCAATGAATACTTCGTAGCCAACATCGCTTTGATGCTTTCGACCTGTCAATCGTTACCGGCTCGCACGTGTTGACTTTCGTCTGATTCGACTGACGCGTCTTCACAGCCTCCCTTCCGCCGTAGACCTCCAGTTGGACTGGAACCACCCAGGGTTTTGAGAAACCTTGGGTTTGTAGGTCGCGTCGATGTCGTGCGTGCTTATTCATACGCGCGGAGTCTAAGAGAATTGAATGTACATAGCTCGGGGTCATTCTTCAGTCATAACTCGACAAATGTGCTCCACAAAACTCACCTGGTGGCGTGTGAAAACATCCGCTCATAACATAACTGCCCTCCCCGAACACCCGGAAAAACCTTTTTTCAAAATGCCAAACTGGTGACAAAAATTTGAATTGAACTGTCAAAACTGTGTCGTGCTCACGGCGTGTCGACATAGGTAGCGCCCCACTCGTGGTGTACGCCTCTTCTCGTCAATAAATAAATTGAATTGTTTGAGACCGACGCCCGTACTATCAGCGGGCGTATGTCGAAGTACAGTGAAGCGCACCTGCTAAGTTTGGTCTCAACGATCGGTGTTCGCACCACGCGGGGAGGATACCGAAAAGATCCAGAATGTGATGCATCGCTCCAGGACATTACACGCTTCCTACAAAAAGATTCTAGCGAAAGGGGTGTCTTCCTTCAGCTAATTGCGTGGAACGTGCTGGGGAAAGACTTATTGCCGCTTCTTGGAACACACTGTGGCGAGCTGTCGACGTCCTTTCTTGTGGTGAAACTTCTTGTCTTCTTAACACTTCCACCTGAAAAAGAAAGTACGAATTTTATAGCACAAAATCAAGCTCTGAATTCCACGCTCCGTGTCCTATTGGATCACGCCTGTATATTCCCCAAGTTGATGTTATTGGTCTCTGAAGCACTTGGGAAGTTGGAAACTGGCAACCTGGAAAATGGCGAAACATTGACTAAAATTCTACAGTTAACATTCACGCTCGTACGGAACTTACTACTCATAGCGCGTTCGCACAGTCTCGTTGGTTCTAAGAGCAGTAACGTGCGCCATGAACTTTTTCGACTGCTACTCAAGTGTCAGTTTATGGAGGTTCTTTCCGCAGTAATTCAGGATGCATGTGTTTCTCCAATAAACAATGACCTTCCTCTTCTTGTTGAAATCTTCGCTTTGATCCTCTGCTTTCATGAAAATGATTCCAATACCAGTACACACCTGAATATGGGAACTCATAGCGCCAAATCTGCACAATGGTCGCGAAAGTTGAGTAAATTCGGCATTTCAAAGGCTGTGAAGGGCGCTGTGCGGGGGGGGTTCAGTGGTGTTTACGTTAAGCATAGCGAATACGCAGAGTCTGAAAGGCTTCTTAGAGGAAATCCAATCGAAACACACTATATGTCGCGCGCCTGCGGTATTTTGATCCCTTCTACATCTTCTACATCAGAACTCCAACCTTGGCAGGTCGGCTTATTGACGAACCTGTCGGCTCCTGTTGTCAACCAATTTTTATTCTCAGCTTGGGACGATCTGAAACGAAGTAAACAGATGATGATATCAAGTGTAGAGCATACCATACGATGTACAAATTATGTCCAGCTTTGTTTGTTTTTCGTAGATATATTCCATTCTAAATTGGCTTCTGGTACTGCCGAAGAAGTAGTGCTCAAGAATCCAGTAGCGAGTATCTTGTGCGCTGACTTCCTCATATGGATACAAAAGGAGTGGTTCGAGTTCGAGCAAAATAAATCGTTACAAGAGTGCATTCCGTTGATTGAACTACTCGCTTCCATAGCGACAACGTTGAAATCTTTGCAAGTTAAAAGTGCAGATTCTACAGTGCAACTCGCCTGCAAAGCGATGCGCAGTGCATATGTACACGGAGAGTCAAAGCACGAATTTGTTCGTTTGCTACGCACTCGCATCAAGCAATTCAAGTGGCTGAGTATGCCGGCACCCTATCTGCGTGCACTTTTTCTGCTTCACGGTGCCATTTACGAACTGCTCGCAGACGACAACCCGAACTCAGTCAGTCATGACGTACGAGAGCAGTTGCGAGAGTTCCTCGTAGACCGTATTATCGTCGAAAATCACGTTGGGTTAATGTACAGATGCGAGTCTAGGAACGAGCGTGAGACGAAGTATCGGGTTGAGTTCCTGAAGCAACTGGCTAGTTCAACCGTTTTTCGTCTGAGCACCCTCTTGAGTCTTCGACGGCTTGAGAAAGGACATCGAGACATCTCAACTGCGAGCAAAGAACTGTGTTTAAAAGCTGTGAAGCAACTGTGTCGGGACGGTGTACGCAACCCAGAGGGTTGGAAAGGTTCGGTATTCATCAATCTTCTCGCTTGGTGAGCAGACGATTGACGGCAATTCGGTGGGGTGTGAGTGTAAGAAAGCGCAACACGTCAGTGTGTGTTAGTTGCCTATATCAAGCATCGCGAGGCGAACAGTGTCTTACGTAGATCGTGGATAACAATAACAGTTGTTTTGTAAAGTAGCGCTACTAATTTGCTTCGAAATTGATCGTAAAGAATTAAACTGATCGCATCTTAGGCGGCGATGCCACTTTTTGACGCGATGCGAAGAGCGTTCGAGCGCATCAGTGAGGCAACAGTATTGGCGAGGAGCTTCGCATCGTCCAACGGATTGCCCGGCACAACAGTTTTGTACAGGTAGGAATCGAAAGTCATCTTCTGCACGTACTCATCCGCGCACATTTCAACGAAGGCTTCACGCGCCGGATTAGAGCGGTAGAAGACTTTCTGCAAAATGTCAAGAACCTTGTACGTCGCCCAGTACTTGCGATCCCACTTGTCAAGGTAAACACGAAGATCGGTCTCGCCAATTTCCTTCGTTCCATTCATCGATTGTTCGACAACGGCCTCGGCTGCCATACGACCTGACTTGGCCGCGAAGTAAATACCTTCGCCACTGCACTTCGTGACGTAGCCTGCTGCATCTCCAACCAACGCGACACGACCTTTCACTCTGTTCGGTCTCGGATGTTCCGGGATCGGGTGCGCCTCCACACGGATAATTTTACCACCCTCGCACTTTTCCTCGGCTCTGTTGCGCATGGCAGTCTGATATTGCTTAATGGCAGTCTTGTTCACAACCGTACCAGTCCCAACCGCAACGTGATCGTACTTCGGGAAAACCCAACCGTAAAAATCTGGCGACACGTCGTCGCCTACGTACATTTCAGCAAGGTCTTTATAGTACTCCATCTTTGCATCCGGAATCTTAATGCGTTCCTGGAAGGCGATGGCGTAGTCATATTCACCTGCGTCGATGCACTTGGCAACGCGAGAGTTGGCACCATCCGCGCCGATGACGACGTCAACCTCAAGCGTTTTGGGAACGCCAGTCTTGCTTTCTTCTTCGTAATCGTTGTACTGGACCATGATAGGGCCGTTTCCTTGGCCGGGATCTTCGATTTTCATGAAAAGACCGTTGACAAGGTTCGCGCCTAGGCTCTTCGCGCGTTTGCGCAGGAAGTCATCCATGACTTCTCGACGGCACATACCGATGTACTCCTTGTCGTTCAGAGTTTGTCCGACATCCACGGCACGGTTCGAAGGCGAGATCATCTTCATTTTAGTGACCTTACGGTCGATGATTTCTTCCGGCAAGTCGAATTCACCAACCATGCACAGCGGGATGGCGCCACCACAGGGCTTGCAGTTGTCCATCTTGCGCTCGATCAGGAAGGTCTCGCATCCACCCTTCGCCAGAGTTTCAGCGGCGCAAGCACCGGCAGGACCACCACCGATGACAGCGACACGCAATTTCCGATCAGTTAAAGGGGCACCAGACGCTGTGACCACATTTCGTGGCGTCACACGCGCCGTCGTGCGCGAACGCGACAGCTTAGGTTCGTGCAACTTCGCGCTCAGGCTGTTCTCGGGGAGGATAACGTTAGTCTTTTCGTGCATCACGAAGGCAGCAAGCAAACACTGCGCCAAAAATCTCCCTCATCGTTGTTTAAAAATAATTCGGGATCTAACCATTTTGCCGTTTCTGGATTGCATGACCGCACGCGTGCGGTTTCGAGTCGAGTGTGAGTTCCGTCGTCACGCGCTACGAACATCGAGTACAAAAAAGAGGCTGGGTTTCCAGGGGCGATGCACCAATCTTACCTTCGTTCAACGCATGTAGTTCGAGTATTCAATGTGAACATGATTTCACTTTGACAGGAGGCGCCGACGCGTACAGTGATGTTCACCGCTCTCGACGCTTGTCCAAGGATCAAACATAGGATAGCGCACGATCTAGACGAGATCTGAGAGCTCAGGAGCTATCGGTCGTCTATGAGAAATTCGGTACAATATACGCGTACGTTCGCAACAACAAAGAGCCGTTACGGTTCATATACTGATGAGGCTATTAGGTAATAAAAATTAAAGAGACTCATAAACATAATCGCATATCTGTACGCGATACGACGCTGGTGATCGCCGACGACACCACTTCGTACCCGCGCAAGCCATCGTGTGTAAAAGTTCACGAATAACATGTTTACTATCTCGTCCGTGATTTCCACGCCGTGCAACGTCGTGCAGCGACGATCTGGTACGTGTGCGCTGTCTGCGAAAAGATACGATCGCGTTGTTAAGCGCGCTATAACCAGAACTGACAAGTCGTTTTCCCACCGACAGTCAAGAAGCAAAATGCCACTACCAAGCGATCAGGTGCGTCGAAAAATATCCATTTGCATACGTTGTGTGTTTCGTACTTTTCTTCGCGCGGACTTTTTGACATCTACCATACTGACTTGGCCGCACAGTGGTCACTATGAGCGCGACTGCACCGCAAGAAATGGGTAAACGAGTTGCTGGCTCCTTTGCGCTCTCTTCTATGGTTAATGTACTTCCGGCGCTCGCGATCGTAAGTATTGATATGATTCCTTTCACACGTATTATCCTTCAACTTGAACGCCGTAGGTTGACGATCGACTGAACGGTGACGGTACTGGCTTGCCTCTCGGCATCAACGACGGCGCCTTGGGCATCATTTTGGCGACCGTTCCGCTCGCCATCTTTGGCCTCTACTTTATCGCTGGTAAGCAAGATGCTTCCATTGTAGCTGGTGGCAAGGACGATGACAGTGGGCTCTCGTTGTAAGCTGATAGTCCTTATGAGCTCGGACAATGAGCGAGCGCCATGTGCAGCTTTAAGAGCCCGTCGAGTCCCTCTCTCACGGCTTTTAATATTGACAGAAGATTAAATTTCAAAACAATCATCACATGAAGTCTACGACCTATCTGAAGCTCCCTAAAACTCGCCAAGCTTCGGCCGTAGTGTACACCAACCTTACCGTTCGAGACTGGAACTCTAGCCCAAGTGAGGCTGATTGCCACGCAAACCTTGAGTGTAGAGGTTGTCGTGTCGCATGCCGCGAGATGTTTGCAAATCTGAGGATTCGTTGGTTGGTGTTCATAACAAATTGTCGCTAAGGAACGTCCAACATAGACGAGGTGCGTTCTGGTGCGATGTATTTTTACCTCTCGCTGGAACAACATGAAAAATGACGTGTCGTCGGATAATCGCTTTTCTTCTACACGCCGACTCATACATTATAACCAGAGTCACTTTTACAATGGAAAACGAGACGAAGCAGTCGTCTTACAGTCCAGACGCATACATAGGTATGCCCGAAGCCTTGACAGCCACGTCTGTGGGGTGCTCAATGATAGCGTCTATAAGGCCATACTCAACGGCTTCCTTAGCCGACATGAAAAAGTCTCGATCGGTATCTTCCATCACCGTCTCAAGTGGTTTCTTGGTAAATTCAGCGAGGTAGCCGTTCAGCGTTGACTTATGATGCATGATTTCGTTAGCTTGTATCTCAATATCTGCGGCTTGACCTTGTGCACCACCAAGAGGTTGGTGAATCATGATCCTACTGTTCGGAAGGCTGTATCTTTTGCCCGGATGACCAGAAGCAAGAAGAAACGCACCCATAGATGCCGCAAGACCCACACAAACCGTAGAAACGTTGGGACGAATATGTCGCATTGTATCAAACACCGCCATTCCTGCTGTAACGGAGCCCCCAGGTGAATTTACGTACAGTGTAATGTCTTTCGTGGGATCTGCAGCATCTAACCAAAGAAGTTGAGCTACGATTAAGTTGCAGCTATCGTCATCTACTGCACCGCCGAGTCGAATAATACGCTGCGACATGAGTTGGCTGGCAACGCTTTGAAACCTTTCCAGCACAATAGGCGATGGACCCTTGCCCTGTTGGTTGCTGACATAAAGCCCTGCTTTAACTCGAGTCTGTAAGCCTTGGTGCTTTGAGCGATCTATGCGCGCAGATGATGATCCAACGCCACTGGGAGCGAAAACAAAAAAGAGCCGTTAGTACTTCCCCTGTAGGGTTTCACGCGTGTGCCGCCTTTCATTTGCCAACAAAAGGGGTGCACCGCTCACGACCGTATGCTCGAACGACGAAAACTACACCTATAGCGTACCTAGAGTGCTGCGTCTTGAAACGGTATAAAGATCGAGCTTGCATTGTGAAAAATAACTCGGGGATCCTGTCGCGAAGAGTTCGGCGAGTATGCAGCCAACCTTGTTGAGTTGATGCAAGAAGTGCAGGATGTTGAACCTGAGAAACAGCTGTCGCGTCAAACGACGGACGAAGGAACTGTGGCTGAGTATTCGCGTGAGCGTTTTGACGCGCGTTGCAAGTTCAGCGAAAGCTGTCGTTTCCTCGAAGACGTCAACGCACGCGCCAGACCCACAATAAACCGTGGAGATACTGATATATGCAATACACGCTGTTAAGTATGTGCGCGTTTATGAAACATCATTAATACACCATGATATAGAACCGAATGTTTTCATCGTTATCCGCTTCCTCAGCTTTAGCTCACGTCACATTCGATACTTGTACTTGCCGCACAGACGCACGCGCACACGTTGTGCCCACGGGTGATTAGATCGTGTACCATCGTGAATAATTATTCGGATATTATTTAAACAGACGAGCGAGTTCAACATGTCGATGTCCGCCGCTGTTTCATACAGTCATCAACACGTAAACGGTGAGACACGTGCCTGCACGCGAAGTTTTCTCGTCACGTGCGAGTTTGACGCGATATTTGTTTCACTCAAGCATCCTCAATTTTTTGTTCGTTAGATCGTCACGCGTGAGGCTTTCCCATTGCGTTCTTTTCGCACAAGCGGACACGCGAACACATCGCTCGCAACCTTATCGACAGAACTCGGGCGACTGACGGTTTTCTTCTACGGTACAGCGCTCTGTAGATGGAGCCGGGGATATAAGTACGCCCCGTTTCGAACTGATCTTCGAAATTTTTCTCAATTTGTTTTCAGGAACATTCAAGGCACGCGTGGCTGCCGCGTGCAGCAGACACTTCGCCCTAAAGCCGGTAAGAGACCCTGTAGTGTCGGCATAGAATATTGACTTACTCACTCTTGACGTAGTTTCCAACGATTCCGAGGTGGAGGATAGTACCGCTAGACCTGTATATCCCTTCTGCGCTATCATTGGCCAAGAAGAGATGAAGTTCGCAGCGCTGATGAACATCATCGATCCGAATATCGGCGGCATCATGGTGATGGGCGATCGTGGGACTGGGAAGTCGACGACAGTCCGTTCGTTGACTGATTTACTTCCATACATCGAAATCGTGAAAGATGATCCGTTTATGAGTAGCCCTACGGATCCGAACTTGATGTCTCCCGACGTTTTATCGGCATATCGGGCCAAGCAACCGCTCGAGACTTCCTTCGTTCCTATCAATATGGTTGACTTACCCTTGGGTGCAACTGAGGATCGCGTATGCGGGACGATCGATATCGAGAAAGCGTTAACTGAGGGGACGAAAGCCTTCGAACCTGGTCTCCTCGCCAAGGCGAATCGCGGAATACTGTATGTTGATGAAGTCAACTTACTAGACGACCACCTTGTTGATGTTTTGCTTGATTCGGCAGCGTCGGGCTGGAATACAGTGGAGCGCGAGGGAATCAGTATATGTCACCCGGCTCGTTTCATCCTCATTGGTTCCGGTAACCCAGAAGAAGGCGAACTGCGACCCCAGCTTTTAGATCGCTTCGGCATGCATGCACAAATCAAGACTGTGAAACTGCCAGAAGAGCGGGTCAAGGTTGTCGAAGAGCGGACTGCATTTGACACGGATCCGAAGTCGTTCCGCGCGGGATACAAGGCAAAGCAGGACGAAATCATAGACCAGGTGACTCGGGCGCGCGCCTTGTTACCGGAGGTTGAGGTTCCCATGGAAATCCGACTGAAAATTTCCCAAGTCTGCGCTGAGCTTGACGTCGATGGCCTCCGTGGTGATCTCGTGACGACTCGCGCATCACGTGCAGCTGCAGCCTTCCGAGGTTCCAAGGTAGTGACCGACGAAGACGTTTATTCGGTAGTGTCGCTCTGCCTGCGTCACAGGCTCCGTAAGGATCCAATGGCGACTATTGATGAAGGCTCTCGAGTTATTGATGTCTTTTCATCTGTGTTCGGTTACGAAACGGACTGAGACGCATCACATTAAATTTACAATCTTGAGTTTATAATGAAACTATTCAACGAGAGATTAATTTTCAGACCCGTCGCATCGTTCTTTTAACTTCCTTGGATCGCTATTGTATGTAGACAATGCCCTCGCCTAGACTACTTTTTTGCCTTTGAGCAACACACTCAGTGAGCCACATCAGGTTGTTTATTTCGTTCTCCTGAAACTTTACGAAAGCATAAAAGATAGCGAAATTGAATTGCTCATCGAGTGCTTGTCCACATGCTTCCAGTTCGAGAACGCGTAGTCCCTGCAAATCGTTAAGTCTTGTGATACAAAAAAAGAGACTGCGTACCCTGTCAATGTAGTGGGGATCATCACTTTTCGTCAACTCTCTGAATTCTGGATAAGCTACTAGTATGCGTTTCACTTCATCTACCGTTTCACAATTCGCAAGACGCGCGAAGCCATCGGGGTACATGGTGCCAAAATTCGTATAAAGATTTCTTCGATCAGCCTTGGAAAGCTCTGTTCCGAATGAGTTCAGTGTGATTCTTATCGCGTGCCGATCGGCCTCCATGCTAAGTAGTTTCTGGTAGGAGTACTGATCAAAATGCCCGTCATTTAGTGGTGTCATTTGCGTTACCTCCATCAATTGACGTGTGTTTTGATCCATTTTGTTGCAGAAAACCATGAAATCTTGCAAATATTCCTAGAGCAGACCTCAGGCGTCACTTCGTCAAAATGCAACCGGAACTTTACCTTGTATAGGACGTTCCGTATGAGCTCAATATTTAACTCATCCAGATCTTCTGCCTTAATCGAGCTACTGAAATAAGAGGCAAGCGGTGTATCCACGAGAGCTAGTCTGTAGAGTTCTCTACACAGTACTACAATCATCTGAGCTTGTTTGTCAAAATGAAGGAGAACTCACTGGACACTACTCGACACGACAACCGCGGATAAAGAATCGAAAAAACCAATGGGGCTACACTTCTCAAGTATTGCCTACAGCAGTTGAGACAGGTTTTCGTTGAAAAATTGACTGCGTACCTCTGTGGTACGTCCACGAAGCATGCCATTTAAAGCCAACACAAGATTATCGATCATGTATCCGTACGTCAAATACTCCAAAAAATTGGACAAAGGGGAAGAAGCCTATGGCAATTGTTGGCTATCTTCAGGAATAAGATACGTTACAAACCTGCTGACAGCAAATATTAAACTCTGCGATCTGTCTCTTTCTGCAGCATTCAATAATGTCAACCGGTCTCACTGGCGCTTGAAGATCACGAACATATTCTGAATAATCACTCATCGTTTGCTGTTTATTGTCAATCGCTAACTTTCAGCGCAACTTAGAGTGCATACCAAGTACGTCTTGATGTCTTCCAACGTGTCACATCGAGAAAGTTCGGCGTAGTTCTGTTTGGTGAGTCGTTTGGTCTGACATCCCCTCACGTGTGCCTCAGAAAAACCGTTCTTCGCGTTGAACATGTTCTGAGTAGTATGCCAAATGTGATACGGCCTTTCGACAGGCGCCCTACGTCGCCGTCGGAACGCCGGTCAATCGAATTTCCTCGATTTTAGCTTTTTGTACAACTCAGCAATCGGTGTGTGCTTGATAGGCTAAAATATTTGCGTTTACCGAAGCGGCAGCGGCAGAGATTGTACGCAGTCGTGATGTCTGTCAGTGTACCGCAAAAAAGGACCGCGCGCTGCGATTTTCGTGCGCCGACGAACGCGCAATACGTCAGAACGTATCCAACGAACGAAAGTCTCGCTGCGGCGGTGGTGGACATGTCGCATACAAATGTGGACCAGACATTTCAGTTGAAAAAGGTAAGTGCTGTTAAGATCGGGAAAGAAGTCGCTCACAAGAAAGTAGTGGTCAGCTGTTGCTGTTTGGTCTTGGTCCATCTGTACAGATACATGTGCTATCTGTAGGAACAGCCTACATGAAGCTAGTATAGAATATCAAGCAAACCCTTCTGCTTCATCAGACGAAGGTCTGAGCATTGCTTGGGGCAACTGTGGACATGTTTTCCATCTGGACTGTATTTCGAAATGGCTTCGGACGCGTAGCAACTGTCCACTTTGTGTACGTGAGCTTTATTTTCTTATCACAACGCTTACATTTTCTCAGAACAAGGAATGGGAGTTTTCGAAGATGGAAAAAGTGAGTTACAATTTTGTATCACTCTCAAAGCTTTCGTGCTCATAACATTGTGCAGATTCAATTACCAGCACTTGGGCTTGACAGATGATTGTTCCTACGAAGCCGCTCACACCAATTTGAAAACATCGCCGTGCTCATTTCCATAGATGCGCAGCTAAAGCACCTTATTAGCGTTAGTTCAAGATTTGATATCTCCGGTTGTAGTGAGAGAAAGCCCTGTATGTTAGCGTGAGAAGTCTCTCTGTTGTGTGTTCAGGGCCACCTACCAGTCCGTCTATGTCTTCTAGCTTCTGTTCTAGCTTACGAAAGCTTTGTCGCAATTTTTGTTTTCTAAGTGACAAGATATCCTCCTGCTTAAAAGTAAGATAGCCGCCACAATCAGGCGTACTCGAACTTACTAAACTGGATGCCATCCCACTTTGCTGCGGCATATCCTCTAACCAATACTTTGAAACTGTACGTGCCTGTTCGACATAACATCGCGGCAAAATCTGCGAGTAGCTTAGCTTGTGCGATAGAATCTAGTGTAGAGACGAAACCTGAAGTTGCTTCGCATCTGTCTTTTCTCTCTCTTGAGTTGCCAATATATTCTCTAGTTTAAACCAGTCATCCAACTCGATGGTACAACTACCACTTTGTTTCAAGGCGAGTGCCACCCAAAGTGGTACAACAACTGGTACGTTTGGTCTAAACGGTCCGTACTGCATTGAACGCGTCAGTCTCCCCTCTCTCTCTCTCTCTCTCTCTCTCTCGCTCTCTCTCTCTCTCTCTTTTTCTCTCTCACTCTTTTCTGGAACCTTACCTCAGCAGTTACAAGTTGATCGCGCTGTATGCAGAAAACGTCGTTCGCTGTTAACGTAATGAAGTAATCCGGACGGAAATATGCTTACCTCGCGTAAAAAATGTGGTGTTATTTCGACCAGTATATCTTGTGATATGAAATCCGTTTCCTACCGGGGAGTCATACGCCTGAGCTTGCAGAACGCGAGAAATGGGTACGCACTTCGTATGTAAACGTCGGACGTGTTGACATCTCTGTCTGTGTCTCTGTGTCTATATCCTTTCTCTCTTGTTTTCTTCCTCTGTGTCGAGGTCGAGGTGCTGCCTTCAATGGCTGTACGCAGACCTTGTTCAGGCTTCGTACTGACGAGCCGTCGATGCAGCTAAGTTTGAATTTTTCAAACGAACGGACATGCTTCTCGAGTTCTCGATGTTGCGAATATACGTATCATGATATGTATATTCGCGAGACATGAGTTTATGATTTACATATGGACTGAAAGCCTCTGACTATAGATTTTCATAACTGTGCTATATTTCGCGGATTTATATCCTTTTTTAGTGCTATGGGTCATATATGACCCATATGGAAGTTGTTGACACTTTGTAGGCGTCATATGTCCTAGAAAAGAGCGCATTTCCACTCGCTCGCGACGTCACGATTTAAAAAAACGTTGCCCCTCGCCGCACGCGCGCCCGGGGTTCACGTCGCGTCGCCGCCGCACATCTGTGCGCGCATGAGTGGAATTCATGGATAAGGTGGCGGCGCGCTGTCGACGGCGCTGCAAGGCGCACTAGACGTCGGAACGACCTCGTTTCTTCGCCGTTCGATCGCGCGTCTCGCGTCCTTTGCGAGCGGTTCGGTTGCGCGGCGCGACGTGAAAGTTTCGCGCGAAGCGATCGAGAATCGCGGAAATTTGAATTTGCATCGGCGGACAATTACATTCCCGACGGTGGCGCGGAGTAGCATAGACACGGTTTGAGCCAAGAGGATGGCGCCCCTAGAACCGATTGATCGTAACATTAACCCGGACTGGCCGACGATAGCAGAAGTCGCGCGCACGGGTGCCGGCAACTGGGACGATGGTGCAACAACCGAAGAGGAGGTTGATGAAGATGGAGATTTAGAAGGAGCGTTCGAACTACCGGGACGGCCTGTTTCGCTTCGAAATGAATATCACGTTGAAGACAGAGAAGTGTTTGATGTCACTGAGGTGGAAACTCTGCGCATACAGCGACGCGCGGATCGTTTTTACCAAACAGGTACGCACGCTGGGTCTTGGAGTCGAATCAATTCATGGCGCCGGCCGTTTGATTTCATCGGTGAACGTGGTATGTGCGAAGACCTTGGACGCGATCGACGCTCATCACGTGACTTAAACATGCGACCCATCGACTACTGGCGGAAATTCATCACGGACGACATGCTCGATGCCATAGTAGTCGCCACAAAGCGACGTGTGCAAGAGCGTATCGCGGGCGGTGCTACGAGTTGGTATGCAAAAAGATTTGGCGTCGAAAATTGGCCACCGCGAGCGTTCACATCGCAGCAGAAGCAACCAATGACAAGAGTAAGATTGGAACAATGGCTTTCAATCGTCTACGGCCTCGGCGTGTCGTACAAGCGCGGCATCAACAGTGCGTTCAGTAGCAGTTGGCTGATGGGCGTCCCGTGGGTGAGTAAGGTAATGTCATGCACTGAGTTCAAACGTATCAAGTCGAACCTATCATGCGAAGTGAGAAATATTGATAAAGTGTATCCAGGTGGAGTGGGATCAAATCGCGATATCGCAAAAATCGGAGTATTTCTTGAGATGTTTCGCGAGAGATGCAGGCAAGTGTACCAGCCCGGTGAGCACCTCTCTTACGACGAGCAAGTTGCGAAGACTGATTCGCGGTACACAACACTCCGACAAATACTCAAACACAAGAAATACAACGGAATTCAGATTTATAGCGCATGCGAGGCTGGATCAGGCTACTTGGTTACGTTCGCGACGAAATTTGGCGACGCGCCGCGTGCCCGGGAAGATGCGATGATGAGTCTCCTTGCCGACGTGCAAGGTCGTTGGCATCGCGTGTACGCAGACAACTTATTCATCAATTTGCGGGTTCTACGCGATGCGCGAGATATTTCTGTATATTTATGTGGCACTGCGCGCACAAATTTTGGGTTTCCACGGCCCATTTCTAAAGATGTTGTCAAGGACCTCTCAAAGGGTGAGTACACGTGGCGCATGTCTGATGATGGCATCACTGCTATCCTCTGGCATGACACCGTTCCGACGCAGTTTCTGTCAAACTTTCACAATCCCGAGGAGGAATCAAGTGTATTTCGTCGTACGAAAGGACAGAGGGAACGACAAGCCCGTTCAGCGCCGCAGGTGGCGGTCGATTACAACAAGTACATGGGTGGCGTAGACCAGCTAGATAGTTTGCGGGGTACTGCAACATGCAACATCATGTCAATGAAGTGGTGGCACGCGTTATTCTGGTGGATTCTGGATACGGCGATGGTGAATGCACATCACGTGTACTCCGTAGAAGAAGAGAAAGTAGGTAGAACCCCCATGAATCGTTTCGATTTCATCCAAAGTGTTGTCGAGGAGCTCAAACATGACGGAGAGCATTACGGCAAAGAGACGGCCGAAAATGCGCCGGTCTATCGGAAGCGAGCATCTCTTGACGCGGGAACGAGATGCTCGGGGCTAGATCCGATTACTGTGGATCGACGCGCGCGATGCAAAAACTGTTGGAGACGAAAACACGTCGAATGCAAGGTTTTCACGGCTTGTGGCGCATGTGGAAGCCACTTATGCGTCGACTGCATGACGGAATGGCACGCGACGAGAATAGATGATAGCTAGGATCTGTAATTACCTTTGTACGAGTTTTCAGCTTCAAAATCGTCGATTTAGCGCAAAAAAGCAGGCCACGTGTCTATGGGTCATATATGACCCATAACGCGAGAAATTTCGACACTAAAAAAGGATAGATATCACACAAGTACAATTTGCCACTATTGCTATTTTTCACAATTCAGCAGTTTGCCGGGAGACCGGCTATGCCCAGGACAGGCCGACGCGTTTCGCACTTGCTTCTCTCTACCAGAGCAAGTTAAGATATGCTTGATACCCCTGCATGAGATGGTGATGCATGCTTTCGTCCTTTCCCGACCGGAACGACCAAGTTATTGCAAAGTTCGACAAACTCGACGGAGTCCAAGCGCAACTGCTTTCTCGAAAAAAGTAGCAACATCACTAAGTGTGGAAGATGTTGACGCCATCAAAAGTATTTTAAATTACAAGCATTCGGTGAAGTAAGTTACTCATATCCGCCGCCGATCTTGGATATTCTCAATACCTAAACTTTTTCTGTTAGACTCGAGTGCGCACAGTTCACAGAAGGCTTCTGCAACCAAGTTTTCAAGGTATCCGATACGAAACGGCGCTACATTATTTAAAAACTAAAATTCACATCTGCACAAGGTCTCATGTGGAGGCGAAACCTTTGTAGTAAAAAAGTACAGCAAGTTGTCAAAACTGCGCTGTGACTTACTGAGGTAGGCGTGAAGTACACAGTACATTTCAACTGTCTCAAGAGCGCGCAGTTGCATCGAGATGCATAAAACTTTGGCAGAACGTGGCATTTGTCCGCATTATATTTCACACGCCGATGATATCATCGTTACTGAGTACTTGGATGGCCGAGTTCTCCGAGAAGAAGATATGAAGGAACTTTCGTTCTGCAAGTCAACTGCTAAATTGTAAGCACACTCTCGAATCTTTGAACAAGAATGTTAAATCTTTTGTCACAATATCGTAGAATAAGTAGGCTGCACTCAGTGCACGTAGAGGGTGAATCATTTGAGATCTTGAAACCTTTACTTCCCCTGACTTGTGAAGGACGTGAGCGGGCACTCATATGGAAATGGTTTCATCAAATGCTGATGCAGTTGCAACCACTTGAGGTAGTGTCGAAATCCCCGGATGTTAATGAGACTAAGATTTTCAAAGGGGGGCATGATCGCTGGTGTTGGGGTCAAGGTGCGGCGCAAAGCGCAAAGTACCAGTTGGTGGTCGCTCAAGTTGACAAGTTGACATTGCTTTAGGAATTAGAGGATGAAGTGTTCAAAGTGGAATCTTTCTTCAAGGCGTGTATATGAGTGTCCAAAATTCAATAGTATCTCACAAAATATCCAGAGCGTTCACTTACCTATCTGTTTCTGTCACGGTGACCTGAAGCCATCGAACGTAATCTACCAACAGGACCGAAACTTCAAGGTACACCATAAACTTCATGTTGACGTCACTTACTTACACCTCATACCTTCGTTTCACTAAAGTTGATCGACATTGATTTAGCCGGCCCAAATTATCGTGGATTCGATACAATGAAATTGTTTCGAACTACGAACTCCTTCTACGATGAAAGTTTGCTATCATTTTTGCAAGAGTACCAGGCGGAAACGAATTCAGAAATGAACGTTGAAGGTGTTCTATTTCTGCTTGTAGTTAGGATTAGATTAACACCTCTGCAGGACTATTTTATGAGGCTCAAATGTGCGAGGCACTCACATGGCTCGAGGTAAGCTGCTTGCACTCGAACTATTAAAGACGCAATCGCCTATTAAGTATTCCCGAAGGCAGCTTTATTTTTCGCAACACTAGTTCCCATGAATGGAGAGACGTCTCAAAGAAATCTTTCCCTATTTGAAGATAGGTGGTTACATTACAAGCAGACACAGTGGAAATTTGTTTACTATGGAAAACTTCTCAAGGACATCGGTTAGTAGGTGTGGTCGTTGCCTGGATCTTTTTCACGCTTCGCTCCTGCATTCTTGCAAAATGTCTCGTCTTTCAAAGACTAAACCAGCTCTTACTCGTTATTTCCTCGAATTTCTCGACAGCGTAAATGAAAACACCCTCTGCGCTTGTCTCCTCTTCGTTCTGGTCTAATATTAATGCTATCATATCACCTGCCTCCAGCTCAACTTCATCATTTGCGCCGAGCGTCTGCCATGCACCACCGGCTAAAGCGACACCAGACACATTCTTCGTGTGCAGACCTTTCACCAAAGCCACGCCGGTTTGAATATTCGCTATAATACTTAGCTGCTTATGTGAAATGCGCTTTGATTCACAACCACCGTGCCCACGTCCAATTGTTTGAGGCCCACCGGTGAGGTAAACGTCTGTTCTATCGGGTGCGACAAGTTTACATTTATACTTCGGCATACTTGCATGCTTGGTTGGTTGTTGGATTGATACCGTGTGCTGATTTACTCCTGCTGCTGCCAAATCACGACTCATGTGGTGCGCCAGAGCGTTCAATTTGACGATGTCACGTTGAAGCAACTGAAGGAACTCCTTCATGGATACATTTGGTAGAATTTGTAAGTCGTCGTGTCCGAAAGGCACGCCAACGGTCTCCAAGTTTAGAATCATGTGCTCTAAATGCTGTCGCTCACCGTCATCTTCTATTTTATCGTCTTTGAAAGAATCGTAGATAAAAGCACCGATAATATCAACAACCGTTGTCGCGACAGAGACCATAATGAAGCAGCTCATTATTGCCATCATTGCTGTGTAGAAGTCAGCTTTGCCCATCAGACCCTTTGCACCATACTCCAATTGCACTCCTCTGTACTGCATCACAGTTCCACTTGCAGAGATATCTGATGCTGGTCCGGAGAAATGCACCATGTCTACGCTTGTGACAAAGCTTCCCTCACTGCTCAGTTGAATATTCATATCTGCTTCAGCACTGAAATCGAACGGTTTGAAGTGCGACATCGGACGAAAGTTACTAAAAGTCAAGTCAACACTCAATCGCACGCCCGTCAGCCGATAAATGGGAAAATTCGTGGCGAAAGCGGACGAAACTTCAATCTCGTTTCTTTCGTCCAGCTCGATACCAGCTAATCGCAGGATCTCATGAAGGTACATAATCGGGAATTTCGCCGAGTTATTCGCATCGTTAGAGTAAAATGTTCGAAATGCTGTCGACGTATGATCAAATACAGCAACCGATTCGGGATAGCCGTTATACCCCCAACTCGTAACGAAACGCGGCCGGATTTGCAGGATTAAGTTGTCTGGATCAAGTGGGAACTGATTAACATCTGTTTGATATGATATGCTGCAACCGACCTGGGTCAAAGCATCTGCACACGATCTTGTAAACATTCTCGACTTCAAATGCGTCGCGATGAACGTAGCCACCTCATCAGTTTCAACCATTTGTGCTGTCGGTATATGAGTGACGCAACTGTTATTTAAATATGAACCTTCCGGTACAAGTGAGTCTCCAGCGAAGTCCGAATATGACGCGTTGCAATAAATTTGATTGAGCATTGCACTATCAGCGAGATTCAAATCTCTCACTGTATCATTGAATATGGTAGACATGTATGCTCGTGGCTTTTCCTTGAGCATGTACGTGTGGGCCCCGATGACTGAAACGAGAGCGTACACAAGAATCGTCACCATGAGCGTCTTGTGAACATAGGCCAGGCGCCTATCGCTTATTTTGACCACCTTAAGTGTCCGATAAGACATCAAGTCATCCCAAAGTTCGGAGAGACCCTCCTTAATGCCTGTATTGTAACAAAAATGTATGAGTTGAAGTGGGAGTGACTGGCGTGAGCGATGGACTTACCCATCGCGAACTCTAGTTAAAAGTTGAACAACGGTAGGACTCTGCAATATGCGTGCTTTACGTGACCATTCGACGGCTCGAATCAGTTCGGTATATGTGCGTGTCTGGCGACTGGCGGGGGTGTTGAGGAACGGCACGCCCGTGTGTTATTTTATTTATTAAACATTCACAGGCACCTGAACTGAAAATTTGCTGCATTGAGAGATTTTTAAGATCTAATAAAATGTAATTACTATTTTAAAGTATCCCGGTCGGGATTCACGTTAATCCAAAATTTGGTTGAATAAGTTGAATAAGTGCTCCTGGTACTCGACGAAGACACAGGTTGAACTATTCGCTTTCATGAATGCTCATAGCAAAGTTTTAGACAACGGCTTCTATCCTGTTCCGAGAAGTTTGCGAATACGGCATCAAGTGCTGATCGCTCGTTCTCTGCGGCAAGTTTCCGTAAATCTTTGATACAAAACACATGTAACTTCGCAAAAGCCATCATATACTCCCTCTGGTGAGGCAAGCCATGAAGGGCAAGCCAAGCACTAAAATGCTTCAGCTGATCAACGATGTTCACTTCATTTCTTGGTGTCGCTAGAATATTGAAGTTATATACACGCTCGGAATCGAGAATTGTTTGTCGTGCACTGCTGACCCAAAGTTTCCTCGCATGTAAATCGATATCCAAAGCTGAAAAGATGCCTCGAAATATAGCAATGATACGAATAATCATGAAAACCTCCGTGGGTATCACATTTATTCTCACACTGCGTAGTTCCGCTGGAAATTCAGAATCTAGTGGGGATACGAGTGCTTCGGGTATATCCATGCGTGTATCAAACAGAATTGAAGCTATAGTCCTTATCAATTTTGGATCATTTATTGTAAACTCAACTTTGAGTGTTTTTAATATTGCGTACAATTGATCCGACTCTTCGTACAATGATACGACAAGATGCGCAAACAGCACTCGTGTTTCATCAGATAATATTTTCACCTGACCAAAATCTATCAGCGCAATGTCTCGAAAATCTCTTAGTAAAATATTGCCCGGATGGGGATCACTGTGAAAAACACCTAAGTTCAAGATTTGAAATCCAAAGCTTGCTAGTAATTCCCTCAAATTGTCTCTAAGATAATCAAGATTGCCCTCCACATTTTTCTTTGAGCTGACTGACGTAAAAGTTGCTAAAGGTTTGCCTTCAATCAAAGTCATAGTCAACACTTGAGCAGTGCAGAGTCCATCGATCGGTGCTGGAACACGAACTTTATGATTAGAGCTAATACGACGACCTAGGACGCTCAACATGCGTCTCTCCCTATTAAAATCAAATTCCAGAGGTACCTGGGTGACGTTAAGTTGAACATTAATACTTGCAGGTGTATTGTGCGTACCTGTGTGGAATATTCTACTAAAATGCTTGTATGATCGAACGGAAGATATACTCGAAGTCGATCCAGTAACCGAGAAACAAAAAGCATGTTGCGTAAATCAAATCGCATCAGCTTTTTGTTTCGAGTATTTTGTACTTTTACAGCGACATGTTGACCGTCTTGCAAGACTGCGCGGTGGACTTGAGCAATAGTGGCTGAGCCGATCGGTTGCAAGTCAAATCGATGAAAAATCTTCGATATTGGAGCGCCTAATTCTCGCTCTACCACTCTCTTGACCTCACCGACGGGCATCGGAGCGCAATCATCAAGAACGCAGCTGAGCGCGTGAACGTATTCTTTTGGTAGTAGATCTGCTTTCGTGGCAAAAACTTGCGCTACCTAGGCTACTTTTAGCCACCAAGTGCATCTTGCAAAGTGAAAGTACCTTCAAGTAGAAACCTGATAATTTTAACAATGTCCTTTTTGTCAAATTTGCGGCCTTGCTATGGCGAGAGTCCCAGCATTCCTAAATCTTGTCATGAATATTGAATATAGTATGGGAAAAGCAACGAGGCACCTTCAACTCCGATATGCATTTCGCGGTTCGTATATCCCTATGTATGTAAGAATCGTTCAAACCATGACGAAAGAAGAGTGTTAATAACGCACCAGACTGCTGTTTTGACGTACCCGCACGTCAACTTGAAAAGGAGATTGTAGAACTGCAAGGTTCTGAATGTTCCAGGGAGTAAAAAGCGAACACATAAACCGAGGAGCTAAAAGAGTAATCTGAATCCAAATGAAGGAGGAATTGACTGTACCAATGTCATACCTCAACATTTAATTGAAGCCTCCATATTATGCTAGTTGATACACCGTGAAACACTCTGCTTAAGAGGGGTACTGGAGTAGTACAACTTGAGTTGTCACATAATATATTTTTTTGCACTGAGCGTGTTTTCACGAGCGCCATTTGCACTGAGCGCAGTAGGTCCTTGCACAGCACTAACTTGAATGGTCCTATGTTGAGTCTGAGAAAGATAGTGTTTCGACTGGAATACTTTCTATACCTGGTGCCCACAACTTAAAAGCTACTAGACTGGTCGTGCGAAGAAACTTGAGTACTGTTGGGCCAGAAAGTCCACCGCGGTCTTCAGTCGGCATCGTAGATGACCACAGAGGATTCAATTGGGTAGCAACTAATTTTGAATTTGATGCTTATGATGTGCTGTGGAGCACCCTGATATCAAAAGTACGCTGGTGACCCTGACTCGCCCCGTCGGACACGTGCAAGAAGACGAACGTTGCCAGTTTCGGTTCGGGGCATCGCTGCGTAATCAGACGATACTTCCGCTTGATTTCAGTTGGGTTGCTATCACAAGACAGTATCGAAGCTCTCGTTGCACGTCGTGTATTCTGTCCGCCGCGAGCCGGTCTTCTCCGTATTCAACTAACTTTGTCTGAAGGTCCTTCACTGAAGGACCTTCAGCAAAGGTATCATACCAACATCATACCAACATTTTATGTATTTAGGCCGATAGCACCCTGGGAGACTTAAAGAAGCGTTGTCAGGCCCAGTTCGGTAGTGCGTCGTACCCTCTGCAACACTCCCCCACAAGTGACGACGCGTGTTCGCGAACGCGTCACGCGTACGACATATCATAAGTCTTGAAATCGACCTACACGTAATCCTTCGACGGAAACAGCGGTCATAGCAAACAGCTGTCGTAGCGCTACGCGCATTCCAAAATGTACTTTTGGAACCTCTTTGCAAGCTTCGTGTTTCGTTGCTTTAGTCTCCAGGGAATAATCAACTTTTACGAAAGCTGGACTTTTCGCACATCGCGCGTGCTATCAATTATACTCAGAATCGGGGAGTGTTCCTACGCAACCTTTTTCGACAGTTGCGTTCAGGAGCAACTGGTTTCAGTACGTGTCGCATACAACTAATTGAAATGCAATCACACGAAAAATAGGTAGACGAGCCTTTATCGTCGGCCGAAATCGCCGACTGGGAGAACGCATCTATTGTTGGTCGTGATCGAAGGTAGGTCGTGTCGACTGTTTCTATATGTGTGCTAAATATGCCTAGGCCAAGTCACTGCACCTTATATTCTTTCAGAACTGTGGACGAATGTATATCTTTCTGGAAAGGTGGAGGCCTCTGGAATGAGAGAATTAATTTAGCCAACGTTCAGAACCTGAATGGCACGTGGAAGTTCAAGCTTCTGAAGAATCCACGCGCCATATCTGATGAATTTACACTGTCAAACTTCTCAGACACGTTCTGGGCAGAGATTCCAGTCCCTGCAAATTGGCAATGCAAAGGATGGGATCGACCTATTTACACAAACTTTCAATATCCTTTTCCATTGCATCCACCAGTCGCGCGTACGTCTATTAAGCTAGGTATTGATGCTGGTGTTCTGTGTGAAAACTGCGTGCACGCGACAAATCCGACGGGCCTGTACAGGCGAACCTTCCAGCTAGATATGGACTGGAATGAATCATATGAAAGGACTTTCATCGTGTTTGAGGGGGTCGATGCAGCGTTTCATATATGGATCAATGGTCAACTTGTCGGTTACTCTCAAGATAGCAAAATGACCGCCGAATTCGACGTATCAGATTCTTTGCAAAGCGGGACTAACTTGGTGGTGGTCCGCGTTTATCGATGGTGCGATGGTAGTTACTTAGAGGATCAAGATCAATGGTGGCTCAGTGGAATATTCAGAGATGTTTATTTGTATCGTAAAAGAGCGTCACATATCTGCGATTACTCCGTGCAGACAGAGTGTTGTGATTGGCAGTCAGGCACATGGGAGCTTCGAGTTGGGATTGAAATTTGTGACACCGCCAATGCGTACTTCAACAATGACAATAAACGTCTTCGTGTTCGTCTTTTTGATTCTTCCTTACGTGAAATATCTACTGGAACTACGGACAAGTTTCTTATCCAACACTATTCACCTGATTTTGGTACAACGCAAGAAAAAAACATAGAGGAAGTTAGGCAATATGCAAATGTATGCTTCAACATAAGCAACGTGGCAGAATGGTCGTCTGAGCGTCCAACGCTTTATCTACTTGCCATTATTTTGGAGAGTGAATCTGGAGAGTGTTTAGACTGCGAAGGGTGCAGAGTAGGCTTTCGAACTGTCCAGATTTTCAACAAACAACTATTAGTGAACGAAAAACGAATCACTTTTCAAGGAGTAAATAGACATGAACACTGCCCTGTAGAGGGAAAGGCGGTATCGGAGAAGCTCATGATAGAGGACATTTTGCTGATGAAACGTAACAATTTCAACGCAGTGCGCACTTCACATTATCCGAATCATCCGAGGTTTTATGAGTTGTGTGATGAATACGGATTGTACGTTATTGATGAGGCCAATATTGAGACACATGGGTTTGAGTTTGGCTTACATTCGACGCCATATCTAGCAAATGATCCTGTATGGAGAAATGCATACATGTCCAGAGTATCACGCATGGTACAACGCGACAAAAATCATTGCTCTATCATTATTTGGTCACTTGGCAATGAGTCAGGTTGTGGCGGCGCTCACTTTGCTATGTATTCATGGGTAAAACAAAATGACAAAACCCGTCCAATTCAATATGAAGGTGGTGGCTTCAAGACAAAGTGCACCGATATTATTTGTCCCATGTATGCAACACCTAAGATTTGCCAAGATCTTGCATCACAGATGGATGATCGACCAGTCATTTTGTGTGAGTATTCTCATGCCATGGGAAATAGCAATGGTGGTCTCGCCAAATATTGGGAAGTGTTTCGGAGCAACCGTAGTGCGCAAGGAGGGTTCATATGGGACCTTATCGATCAAGGATTAAACTGTTCAACAAATGGGCGAATTCATTGGGGCTATGGCGGAGATTTTGGAGATTCACCAAACGATAAGCAGTTTTGTATCAACGGGTTGGTCTTCCCAGACCGTTCGCCTCATCCTGCCATGGAAGAAGTGAAGTATCTCCAACAACCTACGATGATACGCGCACAAGGAGATAAGATTATCGTTGAAAATCGATATCACTTTACAAATCTCGAGTGTATGAAGTTCGACTGGTGCGTGATTCTCGATAGTGGCTTCATACTTAAGAAAGGCCAATTTAGCAAACTTCACATTCAACCGGGAGCAGAAACTTCTTACGAATGGTCCCAGTTATTCCCATCACTATCATCTCTCGCGCAGCTTGTCCAGAGGAAGCAGTTTGTGTTTGGAGAATGGTGGATTGACGTATCGGCTTCGTTTATCAAACATCAGTCTTGGATACCTGAAGGTGTGAGTATTGCAAAGTGTCAGCTTATGTTGCCGCAACAAAAAGTCCCTGTTCCGGGAAGCTTGAACAGTGAAGCTGCAATTCATATAGAGCATTTGAGTGATGCGATTTGGGTCACTTCGCAAGACAGCACATATGTTTTCAATGCAGCTTCCGGTAGATTATTGAAGTTTCAATTTCGCGGCGAAATGTTGATTCAATCAGGCCCGATAGCGAGTTTATGGCGAGCTCCAACAGACAATGACAGTGGTGGTTGGATTTTTTCTTTTGCCGAGCGATGGGCCAAAGCAGGACTGGATACTTTGCATGAGCACGAAGAAGCTGTCGAAACTTTCGTAGACAACTTCGGAAGATTTCATTGTGCTAGTAAGCTTGTGCTTCGAACTGCTCAAAAGAAAACTGTATGTCGTCTTTGCTCTCATTACACGGTCTTGGCGTCTGGTCATCTAAATGTTACTTGCACATTCGATTTATCACCTCATTTACCACCTCTTCCTCGAATTGGAGTTCTGATGCAATGTCGAGCAACCATGCAACAAGTTGAGTGGCTTGGACTTGGTCCACATGAAAATTATTTAGATAGAAAGTCCTCTGCGTTTCTGGGTCGCCACTCCGCAACTGTTGACGATCTTCATGTTCCATATATAGTACCAAGTGATAATGGTGCTCGCCAAGAAGTGCGCTGGCTGGCTTTAGAATCTTCCGCAAGCGGAAATAAGTGCTTGTTCACGAGCAAGGAGAATTTCAATTTCAATGCGTCAAATTTCTCTGACGCTGAACTGGCGCGAGCCAACCACCAGCACGATCTTCAGCGAAGTGACAGTATTCACGTACATTTAGATACATTCCAAATGGGTTTAGGAGGAGACTGCAGTTGGTTTCCATGTGTGCACTCTGAATTTCTTGCACCTGCTCGGAAGCGTTTCACTTTTACTTTTGTCATCGCAGGAGTTGGAGGAAACGAAAACCCAAGTGATGTTTTTCAAGAATTGCGATTTTCGCGTGACACAGTCGAACTCACTTCATCGTGAATCAGTGTGACGGTCAATACCAGAATAAAAAAAAGAATAAAGCCCTACCGGGAAGAGGCAGTCTCTTCAGACGATCGTAAGCAGTTTTCCACATAAGCACTAAAGCACTAGATTCTTTAGTACTGACGGCATCATCTTCCCAACGGCCGTCGGCCGATGATGCCACTCGTTAGAGGAAATATATTGAGTCGAAAATCCTTTGTCGTACGGGAACGCGCCTCGCGAAAGCGAGGAAAGCGGGAGACCTCTTACTCGAGTATGCCTCGAGCTCAGTCGGTGACATAGCTCAGTTGGGAGAGCGTTAGACTGAAGATCTAAAGGTCCCGCGTTCGATCCGCGGTGTCGCCATTTTTTTTAGACCATCGCATGGCAAGTGATAATACTTAACGCGTTAAATAACGTGAACACCCGTTACAGTATGACAATAAATCGCGCGCGAGTGAACTTGCGACGACCCGAGCGGGGCGGCGGCTGCAAGGTGCCGCCACGTGACGTCTTGAAGCTAAGAAACGTTTGAAGTATGAACATGGACAGCAGACATCATCGGAAGATGAGCAAAGGTGACTTTCACAAAGTTGACTCGTCTACGAATTTTCTCCTTCTACAAAAAAACAGTTCGCGGCAAACTTGCGGAAACTGTTTGCGTCTTTTCGGTAACTGCGACGATGATAAGGCAAGTTTCATTAGGTGTGACTGTGGAGATATCTTCTGTAGACGAGATTGTGCACCGCATGCGATGCGGGAATTAGGCTGGCATTCAATTTTATGCTCAAATAGAAGTGAACCAATGTTGGAATTCTACGAGTATTGCCGAAGGTCGAGCGAAAGTTTCACTTTTGCTGCTAAGGTGCTTGCTCAACTTTTATCAGCAATGTCAGAGTGTGAAACGAGCGTATCAAAAATACAATTGAGTTGGTCGGAGCAATTCGATCCGCGTCATAAGTGGTCCGAACTTGCTGCACGCGCCAACTGGGAGTGTACGGACTTCTATGAGTTTGTGCGACGAGCGTGTATTTTAGAACATCAAATAGCAGATGCATGGGACTTATTGAAAGCACATTTGAATAATAGATTTGATCTAGAGACAAAAACACGATTTGCCGAGCTTTTAGACTTTGAGATGTACGCAGATATAGTGGCTTCCATTCAGCGGTTTGCTGTAGCTATTGGTACAGAGAAGACAACAATTCCACCGACACGCCAATCTCCTTCCCAAAATGGTGATACTCATCCTGCATTAGCTCATTACGGCTCAAAGTTTGATATTCATCCGAAAGTTTCATACCATTGTGCAATTATGAATAAATTGCCAGATTACTGCGGTTTTTTGTTGGCACCAATTCTGACCAAATTCCAACACAGCTGCAATCCAAGTGTGCAAGTTGAAGCTAATTCAACCCTTTCACAGGTGAAATATGGATATATAGCGCTCAGAGAAATTGATCAGATGGAGCCGATCTCTTTGACAACTATACCTCTTCATTCTAGTGTAAGTGCCAGAGATGCCTCACTGTTGAGGCAGCTTGGTAAAGTTTGCGTTTGCTCGCGTTGTTCGTGGGAACGAGAAGATTTTGGTAGAGTTTCGCCCGAACAAATGAAGCAATTGGCTCTTCAAGCGCAGGAAGAGGGGCGATACTCAGAGGCAGAGCTCTTATTTCACTGCACACTTCTTCACAATCCACACGACACAGATGTGCTTCATGCGTATGGTGTGACGCTCCTTAGTCAAGGCAAATGGAAACTTGCCCACAGTATCTGGCAACTCGCTTTTAAGGTTGACAAAGCTCATCTATGGCTATCGAAACAATTCAACAAAGATGTTTCATACGCAGCGTATTTATGTAGAAAATGTCCCGAATACTATGTGTCTTTTCAGACTATTTCAATTGATGAAATTTATTTGACAACAAATAGTGCAATATCACCATCAGCTTGTTCTAGCTGGATTAAAACCGCCGAAGCTCATGCAACAAATAGAGGAGGCTGGGACACAGATCGTCACAAATCTGTAGCCACAACTGATTTGCCTATACACGAAATTCCCTCTGTCTTGCGAGAGTGGAATTTGATCTTCGGGCAAATCATAGGTCCCTTCATTCAAGAACGTTTCAGAGTCGATGGTGACACGAATCTTAGGGTTCACGATGCATTCATAGTAAAATACGATGCCAGTGATGGACAGTGTCAGCTACCAGTACACACCGATCAAGGTCACTTCTCCATAACTCTTTCTCTAAATGATCCTATACAATACAAAGGTGGCGGTACGATTTTCCCGGAGCATGAGTTCATTGTTCGACCAAAGTGTGGAGATTTCGTCGCTTTCAGAAGTTATCTGACGCACGGTGGCGTGCCAATCACATCTGGAGTCAGGTACATAGTCGTGGCTTTTCTCTACTTGAGTTGAGTGAGGGATCATGATCGATCATAATGGGCTTCTGGAGAGCTTGTCTCAAAATTTGTGCTTTCGTTGCGCCGACACCAGGGCAATCAGATAAGCTCCGCGCATTCGATTTGCACAAATCAGAAAATGAACAGTAATTATGGCACAAAGCATGAACATCAAGTTTATTTATGCCGCGAATAGAAGAGAGAATGGAGCACACATCACTGATCATTGTAGTACTAGTATCCTTCCTGGCTGTTGCAGCACACAACGCGTGAATGTAGCTGATTGCCTCCCTTAAAGTGTACACACAAACAAGAACACAATTCGATGCTGCACAAACTCTATTTAACGAGATCAACGCTTGAAAGCTGTCCTCTGAGTCGACGAGACATAGAACAACCACATTCGCCAGAACGCTTGAAGCTTTCTTCAGGCGTTGCGTTGATAGGTCCGCATTGAGTGTGTGGAGGCGAAGCGTGCAGTATACAATACTGGTGTGTTCGTAAATGAAGTCGCAATCAATGTTCTCGAGTCTGTACCCGACTTCCAGAAGAGCCAATAACGGGTGTGTCTTGTGTAGGACATTCACCAAGAGCGTGCTGAGGGGCGGCCGTTTCATCCTCGCTCGTTCGTGTCTCTACTCTTTTTTTCTACTCTTTCAAGTTTAGAACAGTTGGCTCAAAGCAATTTGTTAGCGTGCACGCCCAAACATTGTAGCTATTGTAGCTAACTCCCAATCTCGTTTGTGCGAGGCATTTTACGTAGTCTTTGCTTGGAAACGTAGCGGACTGTTGGCTAGCTTTAGCTTGCGCAGCACTGTGCCCGTCGGCATCTGTCCGTGAAGTCTTTTTAGATGTACAGTACTAGTAGACCATATAATATAATATAAATGCGTATATGAGTTCGAATTGGTTAAAAAATGCGAACGTAGGTAAGAAATTACAAGCCGTCAGCGGGATCGTGCTACTTGCAGCCTTGCCTGCGTCATACCGAAGCTGCTGTCTCGAGACAGCTTGCGCTTCGCTTTCATCGTTTTTAAACAGCCATCTGTGGTCAGAACCGTCACGCAAAATGGTACGTGACGCGCGTGAAGCGACGACCGCACGCTGAAACCCACCGAAATCTTCCTCCCGGAAACGTGCGCGACCTGGCGTGCTCCGGCGTGACGAAACGTAGATACTGACTATCAGCAACTTTGATCATACAAACAGGACGTCATAAAAAAGTGAGTTCTATTTCTAACGCATTACTTGCGTCGTGTCTGTACAACGCGCCCGCTTGGTTGTTTGAGTCCTAGAAACCCTAAACTTACTTCTTCGGTAGAGCAATCGTGATGAAGGTCATCGGTCGTACGGGCTCTCGTGGCCAGGTAATACAGTAGTTTATACGTCGAGCGTTATATCTGATTTCCGTGTTAGGTGACACAGGTTCGTGTTAAATTCTTAGACGACCAAAATAGACAGATTATGCGAAATGTGAAGGGCCCGGTGCGAGAAGGTACGTGAACAAAAATACAAGCTTCATAACTTGTTTCTAAGTCTATCGATCTAGGCGACATATTGACGTTGATGGAATCTGAGCGTGAGGCTCGACGGTTAAGATAAATGTGGCTTTGTTGAAGTCTGAGCACGAGGCTCGATGGTCACGATAAATAGCCAGGTGCTGCAATGCGTGCCCACGGAGTACAAGTCTAGGAAGCTTTTCGTGAAATATGAATTTCGAGTAAAACAATAAAAGACGCAACTATTTCACAATTTGTACTGACGGTAGTACGACTAAGAAATCTAAATAGTCGAGCCTTGAAGCTCTGTTGAAAGGAGTATTGGGACATGGCGCTGAACTCGTTTTATGAAAGTTTGTGCTTCACGTGCTGTCGAACAAATCGTGATACATTTGCCCGTTTTGCCTGCCCTCGCCGTTCTTCCAGCTCGATGCAGATACGTCTCGAAATGCTCAGGAGCGTCAAAAGATATCACAGCCGATACTGCATCGATGTGTAAACCTCGTGCAGCGGCATCTGAAGCAACAAGGACACCTCCCTGGCAGCGCTGGAAGTTTTGAAGCGTAGATGCTCGTCTTCGAAGGTTTGCGTCACTGCTATACTCGAAACAGGGCAAATTTTCTAATTTATTCAACCGCTGTAGTATATGTCTAGCACGATATACCGAGGCAGAGAAGACAATAACTTTTTCACCCTTGAAAAATTCAAGTAGCGAGACAAGAGCATCAAACTTATCAGTGTGTTCCGCAACAATCGCATACTCAGACAGCGTAATAGGCAAAAGTGGACAGACACTATCATAAGCATTGATTCGATCAAGTGCGAAAGCTCCAACCCTTTGTAGACACGAACTTTGCAATGTTGCTGAACAAAATATAAGTTGCAGTCTTTCAGAGTTTCGTTCACCCACAGTGAGACGCCGACACTGACGTGTTCGCGCACACATTTCATAGTCCAGCGTAACGAGCCAGTTTTGATATGATTGTTGAAGCATTCTGTCCGCCTCATCGATGACTAACAATTTCAATTTCTTGAGAATACTCGTCCGATGTGCAGCAAACCTTCCAGGAGACGCTACAAGTATTTGTGAAGGCACATCCAGCGAATTATGTCGCGCAAACTGGCGCGTGATACAACACTGATACATACGCTGTCTATTTTGAGCCAATAGCCGTCGATATCGCTTGTTCACTAGGTTAGTTGAATTGGTTGTATTGCGACTTTTCCCAACAATAGAAATCTGTACGTGCAATGCTTTGCAGAGTTCACTAGCGGCGACGCATACCTGTGCGGAAAGATCGCCACTCGGTACAAGAATCAGGCACACTGTTTCGGCTTTCGATACTCGCTTTGAAAGTATCTGTAACACAGGTAGCAAATAGGAGAGAGTTTTACCGCTCCCGGTAGGAGCTGTGACACACAAGTCCCTCTCGAAGCTCCCCGCAAGAGCGCGCGATAGCGTCTGCTTCTGTACCGGTAAAAGAGAATGAAGCTGACCACGCGCAAGAGTAGCGTAAAGACGATGATCAAGAGGTGAAACTGGTGTAATTTGTCGTGGACATTCGCCGTTCATGTCGTGCCCATTTCGTTTCCTTAGCTTCTCGCCGCTCACGAAAGCACGCATGCCGCGTGTGCGAAAAGAGACGAAATATTCGTGAAGAAGAAACAAACGCCGACGACTGTCGTCGAATGAATGCTATTCTGCATCCCAAGCAGGGTCTGCGACAGCCCGGCGACATTTGGGGACCGACCGGTGCGTCCGTAATTTTTAGGTGATTTACTGATATTGTATGATATGATGTCATACTACGGTATGGTACCACATTGGTTGCTATATAGGTTATAGTAGCTATATAGTATGTTTTCATCGACACGAGAAATGATACCACACTTCGGACATAAAAAGTGTAGTCCAGAGGAGTGCGCCTAGCCGTCGCACCGTCGTCGCAGCTGTGACACGGACAAACCCTAAAGTTCGGCATAGCGTGCCGTTCGCCGATCAAGCTACGAAGCAAAATCTTGTACCATGGTCTCATTAAAGTTGCAAAAACGCCTCGCCGCATCCGTGTTGAATTGCGGTGCACGCAAGATCTGGATGGACCCTAACGAGGTGCGCGAAACAGCCTCCAACCCGATCTGTAGGATCTGTACACGATCACGTATACGTCCACGTGTACTATACATCCCGCATTACGACGCCCTGGGGAGCAAACACTCTAACCCATTTAATTTTGCGCTTCTTAGGTCAACGAGATCGCAGCTGCAAACTCGCGACAAAACATCCGTAAACTCGTGAAAGATGGTTTCGTGATCCGAAAACCTACGAAGGTACGTTGTGCGAGTCGTTGCGTGACCGCGTCCCTTTGGCTAAGAACGCCTGTACTGACCTACAAATATGTTGTCATTATAGATTCACTCGCGCGCTCGTACAAAGAGAGAGCAGGCCGCCAAGCGACTAGGCCGACACACCGGTTACGGTAAAAGACGCGGTACTCGCGAGGCCAGACTTCCCACCAAAGTACTTTGGCTTCGTCGCCACCGAGTGCTGCGCAGACTATTGTCAAAGTACAGAGATGCGAAGAAAATCGATAAGCACATGTACCACTCCATGTACCTCAAATGTAAGGGGAATGTGTTCAAGAACAAGCGGGTCTTGATGGAAGCCATCCACAAGGCCAAGGCAGAGAAGGCCAGAGAGAAGTCCTTAGCCGACCAGTTTGAGGCACGAAGAGCGAAAAACAAGTCTGTTAGAACTCGTAAAATCGCGAGACGAGAGGAGCGTATCGCTGCAGGCATAGCCGGTCTGAACACTGAAAAGTAGGAGAAATCATCGCGTGCACCTTTTGACACTGTGGACGGATCGACAATAGTTTAGTCTACAAAATGTAACACGTTGTCCCTGATCTCTGTTCGGACTACTTTTGCCTCTATGTGAATTGAGCGATCGAGCATAAATATAACCTCTCCTAAACTTGCCTTCGGAAGCCGCCAAACTTTCACGAGTCAGTGGCGTCACGTCAAAGGAAGGGTAGCATGAAGTATTCACAGTAGAACATCTACACGGATTGGGAAGCATCAATACATAAGAACCATGTCAAAATTACCTTCCAGATGAACATGTAAAATGAGTAAAGTGAACTCGATGACGCATGCTCCGTTTTCGAATATTTGATGAAAATCAGAATAAGGGAAAGCGAATGCCCCAAGGTCTTCGGTGCCAAACACTTTAAGAACGGATGCATTTGAAAACTAATTGACGCACCAACACAATCATTTGAATACACGAATCTGAACGGCTAAGTCCGACTAAAATCCCACTGTCCATTGAAGGGATAATAAGCTGATAACACTCGTTCAATTTGAAGTGCAATACCTTGAATAAGCCAAAAACAAGAGCAAACAGCACAGCCTCAAGACTGGTTTAACCTTTTGAACGTTGAGACAAGAGATGATAATTGTACATTAAACTCACGCCGAGTCGCACTGCCAGCGTTCGCATTCCAGATTGCGAATCACCAACCAAATCTGGGGTATCCTATTTAACGTAAGTGAAAGATAGGAATAGTTGTAGATCTATTACCTTCAACAACGCAATCACTACGGAGTAAACGCTCATAAAAAGTATCGAAAAGGCCAAATTTTCTGGCATTGCCCAATAAGGAATATAACTTGACCTAAACAGGGATTATCAGGAAAGGACGTCAAAAATTGTTCCACGCACGACATGAAGTGCCCGAAGAAACCCCACTGCACTAGGATAGCCCTCACGCTGAGAATGCACACAATTGCAAGCGCAGGAATCCGCTAACGAACTCAGATTTTGTCGTATTTTTGCAAGCGACGAGTATACCTTCCAGCGAAGTAACTTAAAGTCTGTAGAGTAGATAACTCCGAGTAACAAACTATTTCACGCGTTAAATGTGCCAGTGTCATGAGGTGGATCGATCAAATACCTCAAAACAAGAGTAGTCAAAAGGTGGAAAGATTGTGTCAACGTTCCTAAAACGAAGATTTACAAGCTTCATTTCGGAAATCCAAAACCTTACCGCAGATGACAGAACTCGAACAGCATACAGCGATGGTTGTTAGTGCTGTGTCTGTTGTAAAGCCGCCTGACACGAGTGGCAAATAAGGTTTATTGATCTATGATAATAGTGAGATCTTTTCGATGAAAATACTTCACGTTTGAACCTTGTCCATCTTCTTGTCGTATATTTGATTGAGCCCCACAATAGTGACATTCATCGCCAACGCACAAAATATCACCTACGAAAACTTACATACAGTGTTGGGAGGCAAAATGATGTAAAAAGCACCTGCCAGAGCTTCCAAAGTAAAGTGTTGTATGGCGATGAATCTACTGAGGCGGCCATGAGACTGATCGATACTATGCTTATCTACGGAAACAATCAAGTTTGACAAGACCAAACAACTCAAAAGTACCAGTGTTCCATAAATTGTATGAGGTCGCATGAAGCCAAAAAGACTTCGCGAAAGGTTGGGGATTTTTCTGAAATCGTCGATGAATCCGGAATGTTGTGAGAAACCAGAGTTTCGATGAGCGGCCGTCGACTCAACAAAGCGAGAGGCTCTCAGCACCTGCGAAAGGCTCCCGGAACCACCAGGCAACACATTCGTGCGCTGAGCCTTACGGTTCGTGCACAGCACTGTTGAACACTGCCTGGAGTATGTTACGCGATCGTTGACCTGCATCTTTGCCCAGAGAAAGCATCCACGAAGAGCTAAAGATGCGAAGGTCGGCGTCATTTTTTAACTGGAGGTAGGAGAAGTAAACTCAAACAGCGTAAGTTTGATCACGGATGGAAGTTCACAGTTAGAAGACGATGCTCACGATGATTTCTACTTGCGTATTTCCAGTGCTTACGGCGAACTCATATATGCCCTCCGAAAGTTCCTGTCCTTGCGTTGTTGTGCAAGTCCGCGCGCAAGTTGCGCGGGTCGCAACAATTCTGCTGGTCGTATTGTAGATATTACTGTACCAATGGCGGAAAATGTAGTTAGAGCTGTCAAAAAAACACAAAACCGTTTAAAAATTCCGTTCGACTGCACGGTCACTCGCGTTCGCGCTTGGCGCTCACGGTGCCGCACAGTTTTACTTTCAGCAGATCATGCCGCGGTGAGTCTGCCTCAAGTATTCGCACAAGCTTTTTAAACCACATTTAGAGAGATCGTGACGATACAGATAGGTCAGTGTGGCAACCAAGTTGGCACAGAGTTTTGGAACCAGGTTCGTTTGCTCAGTTTTGGTGTAAGTGGTGTCTAATTTCTTGCAAGTTATGCACTGAGCATGGGATATCAATGGATGGCACGTGTCGCATCGATGGGGCCTCTGTAAATATGTTCTCCGATCGGAAGGATGTTTTCTTCTACCAAGCAGATGATGAACATTATGTACCAAGAGCGCTGGTAAGGATGCTATGTGAGGGATATACCGACGTCATTAAAACTTGAATAGTTACTTGATCTTGAACCGCGTGTCATCAACTCTATTCAAACTTCAACACAGCGTTCTCTATTCAATACTGAAAACTTTTTTACATCTGCACACGGGGGGGGGTGCGGGAAATAATTGGGCAAACGGGTACACGCAAGCTGAGGCTGTTCATGTAAGTTGGAAAATGTTGCCATCCTGCAAGCAAACTCACGTGTATTAGGAGGAGTTAATGGAAATGATCGATCGAGAGGTCGACGGTAGCGATAGTCTTGCGGGTTTTGTTATTTGCCACTCGATAGCTGGCGGGACTGGGTCTGGTATGGGATCATATCTATTGGAGGTGGGTTGTCGTGAATCGCGTAGCGAATGCATTCTCACATGATAACTAGGCTTTGAGCGATCGGTATGGGAAAAAACTTCTGCAAACGTACAGTGTTTTCCCAAATCAAAGCGAGTCAAGTGGTAAGCACGGAAGGCTTTATTATTTTGTTGCTGCTCACGTCGTAGTAAAGATGTCGTTGTACAGCCGTATAACTCTCTCTTGACTCTGAAACGTCTAACAAACCACGCGGATTGTGTAGTTGTTTTAGATAACGCGGCTTTGAATCGAATCGCAATGGACCACCTCCATGTTGCCTCGCCTGATTTCTCCCATACAAACTCTCTCGTATCGAAGGTCATGGCAGCGAGTACCACAACTCTCAGATATCCTGGTTACATGAACAACGATCTTGTTGGTCTCATAGCGGTAAGTTCGTGGGACTTTAATGTCCTTTTCTAAACTGGTTTGAAACAGTCCCTGATTCCCATTCCACGGTGCAATTTTCTCATGGCTGGGCTTACACCTCTCGCTGGTGTTTCCGCAACGGAAAGCAGGTCCATGCGGCACAACTTCAATATTCATATGTTCTCATGTATTTATTGTACAGTACACGCAAAACTTCTACCCTTGATGTCATGCGAAGACTCCTACAAAGCAAAAATGTGATGTGTTCCTCGTATGCGGGCACAGGTGTCAAAGAGGTCCATCCCTTTCCGTGCTTCCCGCCTTTCTTTTGCTTAAAGCCAACTTTAGGGCAAATTCATATCCATTTTGAACATCGTTCAAGGAAATATTGAACCCATGCAGGTATTCATATTCCAAGGTGTTCCGCACTTGTACACTCACATCAAAACAGATACACAAAAGCTTACAGCGTATACGAGAACGGAAACTGGCAAATTTTATCACTTGGGCACCTGTCAACTATCAAGTTGCTTTAGCGAGGAGTTCTCCGTATATCGCGAAAACGGCAAGTCTGAACGGACTCATGCTCGCAAATCACACAAGGTGAGCTATAATGCAGCTCTTTGCGTCGTCCTGCTGACACCTTTCACACCAGCATACGTCACTGGTTCTCACGAAGTTTGGAGCAGTACGATAAGCTAATAAGGCGTCGGGCATTCCTCGATCAGTATGAACAGTTTGATTTATTTTCGGTGAGTCGCGTTTCCTCGATTAGTTGATGAGAGTTACAATGGTATCAGGACTTGGGAGAATTTGCTGATAGTCAGGAAGCCGTTGAGAATCTCGTGGAGGAGTACAGGGTGTGCGAAGCAGGACCAAGTCGAGATTAAAACGAAGTTTAGAATTGTGTGTGGCTGAATCTTCGAACGTGTAGCCTTAGACGCACGGTGTTATCTAAGCTGTACGAAAAGAGTACAGTACAAAGTGATGTGATGGAAAAATTTATATAACGCGGGTTCAGAGAGTCCCTACACACACAACGAGTCACGAACCGTCGATAAGTACATACTTTAACAGCGTTTAGTCCATCATATCACCGTGTCACGTCTACTACCGGGTGTTCCTACGTTGCTGAAAAACACGTTCGCCTCGCGTCTTTTCCACGCCTGTCGCGCCAGTCGTCGTCGCGCGCGTGAGCGATGGTCGAATGGAAGACGAGTGCGATGATGATCCCTTCGACGATCCGTTCGGTGATCAATGTACTTTTGACATGACGTTCGACGGTAGCCCTGAGGCGATCGCGCGCGCGCCTTTGAATATGGATACGCTCGAGCGCTTGCTCGGGGAAGTTCAAAACACCAACTTAAGCGCTCAAGACACAGGCGTCATGAAACAACTCATCTTGGACGCGCAAAAGACAATCACCGGCAAACTAGTCGTTCCGAAGGCACGAAAACGGAAAACGCGCAGATATGACCTCGTTGATGAGGCGACCGCCGCACGCGTCGAGGCAAACCTGTCAACGCTCAAAGCTGCGCAAGACAAACGAGTTAAGCGAAAGAAGCGAGAACAAGGCGCAGCGCAAGATAATTGCGACGCGCGGTTCACAGACAACTCGAAGGATATTGCTTTCGTTGACGAACTTCGCAGGTCGCTTGAAGAGACCGGTCGACTCGACAAGCCGGTTACAAGAGGTCAACTCATGATGGTGATGCGCGCAAAGCGAATTCCTCTGCCGCAGGGACCGAACCTAGAATTCTTGCGAAACAAGTTAAAGGAAGTCGATGAAGAGCTTTATGACGCGAATATGGCCGCAATCGCTCAATCGAACGATCAGCGACACGAAAGGACCCGATCCGCGCAATCGGGACCCGCCGAAACGATATCGTGACCGCAGATGTGTCATGACAACAGACTAAAGTTGCATGTTACAAACGCCCACGGCGCCGCGAGAACGGCGTCGGATCCAAGCGAGAAGCACCGAAACGAAGGAAAATAATGTTTAGTACGCTTCCACCAAGTTTAGGCGCCTATAGCGACGACACGCCGCCGCTACGCCGTCGCACATGTTGTAATTCTAGACCCTGACACACCTTAAAAATGCACTCACTCTCAAGTCATTATTTTTGAAAAAATCCACGTTGAAGATGCACGAAATCACGCACGCCACCGGCGACGCGATACTGCACGGCTGACGACGAACGAGGCGGCGTTGGAAAGCGCGTAAAAAGTTAAAAAATATACTCCCGAACCAGAGCTATCGGTGCAGTCGTCGCGGCGCGAGACGCGCGCAAACACGAAAATACACGTTTTACTCAACTTTTTTCGAAATCACAAGTACTCGTACAACTAAAATATATAACCTCCCTGAGCATGTCAGTGCCCCTCAAGGTTGGTGAGTCGTGAACCAACGATGGTGAATAGTGCACCATCCGGGAGTCGAACCCGGGTCTCGAGCTTGGAAGGCTCATATCCTAACCGTTGGACTAATGGTGCATGGCGTGTGGTGACGCGCTACGCGTATATGTAATCGTGTCAAGCAAAGGTGGTGCACGATCGCTTGCGCGGAAAATAGTGGTGCAGCAATCCCGTACCCGCGATTTCCCGGTACGTACCCACGTACCTGTCCGAATGTCCGAACGCGCCAGTCGTATGGGTAAACAGTATGAATCGTCTGGTACGAGCTGGTACAAGTGGGTACGAGCTGGTACGAGCTGGTACGAGCTGGTACGGAGGTGACGAATCGACGAGAGCCGCGCGAGAACCGACGCACTTCGCGCGCACAGTCTATCTATTAATTCAACTTTCTACTCTTACTTCGTCGCTCCTTCTCCTGACGTTCTAATACCTTGTAAGCTGCCTTGTGTGCAAAAGTTTCCTTTGTCTTGTCCCGAGCGGGACGTGAATCATCAATCATCACGCACCGGCACGTTTGCACCAAGGCTGCCCAGAAGCAGTACTTCCATTTGATCCGAAACGTTTACACGTGGTAGCATGACGAGCTCGTCTGGGCCTTTTACGTACTCATCCAAATTCTCGTCGTCTGACGAGAGGATTTCAACGTCTCCAATTCCATCACCATCGCTGTCAGCATCTATCACGGGATCTGCGCGCCGCACGTCCACCACGGGCGCAGCGCGTTATCTTCCGCACCGTCATCCACGCGCCTCGGCGCGGCGCCCGCGTCGTCGGCATTCGACGTCGACATCGAGCGTGGACGTCTGCCGCTCAAGATGACCTGTACCAGGAATTTTCTGGTACGTACCCAAAACCTCTGGTTTTAGACTGTTTGCCCATACAAAACTTAAGGTACAAGGGTACAAGGGTACAGAAATTCCTGTACCCAGTGCTGCAGGCCTAGCGGAAAAAACCGCGCGCTCAAAAACGTGCGGCGTACCCGTTCGACGCTCACAGAAGTGCACGTCTTCGACAATTCGGCATGTGGACGAGCGTGTCGACGCATAGAAAGTTCATCTCACGTTTACAAAACTGCAAACAAGTCTCTTTCGCGCACCGAACGCAAACAAACAAACCCGGTAGACGGTTGACGATGAGCCACGTACGTTTAATATGCCCTTAAATCATGCCACTAAGCCAATAGAATAGAGCTATACGATAATCGCAGCTGATATCGGTGGCACGAATGCTCGGTTCCAGGTTTGTCGTTTCGTACGTGCTTTACGCTGAGAAAGACGTGTCAACCAACAGGCTTGGGCAATATCTATGGAAGGCGTCGACGATGAGTTACTGTTCGAGAAGGTACTTTTTAGTCGTATAATTGGTAATGCGCTGCCTCACACTGCGATATTAGACGTACAGCACTAATTCCTTCGACGCGTTTGACAAATGTTTAAATGTATTCTGTCACGTACGACAACACACTGCTCTTTTCGTCGTAAGCTCACTACGCATTCACAGGACTCTGGACTTGACCACTTCGACTCTTCTTGTTTCGCCGTTGCGGGTCCAGTAGAAAACAACTGCTGCGAGGTAAATTGAGTCTAAGTATCAACCAGTTTCGTCTAAATAGCTTCGTCATAGATGACAAATTTAAAGTGGCAAGTGAACGGTGCTCAAGTACAGCAGTCGTTTAATATTCCAAAAGTTTCTGTTCTGAACGACTTTGCCGCGGTTGGTCACGGAATCACAGGCTTAGACCCGTCCCAGCTTGCGAAGTTGAATGACATCGAACCAGTGTACGATGCGGTGCTACAGTCGCATAAATGATCTCATGACAATCTTACAGACAACACGGGCCCATAGCCATCGTAGGACCAGGAACAGGTCTAGGGGTGAGTGTTGTACCTTTTCAGCGCATATTAAAATACCAACTGTTATCTCGAAGGAGGCTTTTCTTATCTGGAACGACGCAAATGAAGCGTATTCTATTATTTCAACTGAAGTGCGTCTCTAAAAAGTTCGAAGAGGGACTCACTTACTCGTGTTCAGGGTTCACATGCACCGTTTGCACCAAAAAATGAAGTTCAAATCGAGGTTTGCGCATGATGACAATGATATTTATCCCATGCTGATTATGTCGTAGCTTCTTAAGTATATGTGGGCAAAAAATTACAAGGTATGAAAATTCAAAAGTACGCTTCAAGCTTTGCGTTTGTACCTGAGTGTCTGCGTAGGTCTGTGAAGTAGAGCAAGTTTGCAGTGGTCCAGGACTAAGGAGGATTTATGAGTTTCTTTGCAAATCAATTCATACGAAACCCGATGACATAGAACCCGCGGAGGTGAAGTTTCTTTAGCATCTTTGAAGTACAATCGTGCTGAACACTGCTGAAGATTGCAACAAGGGCACTTGCAAATAGTTGCAAAACTTGCCGCACGACTTTGAAAATGTTTCTTGAAATCCTGGTAAGCGATAAGCTCCATCAATATGACTTCATCTGACTCTATTCAGGGTTCGGAGTGTTCAAGTGCTGCCCTACGCGTTCTCGCAACCGGTGGAGTGTACATAGCTGGTGGTATTCCCCCCAAGATTTTACCTCTGCTCATGGATGGTTCACTAACTACTGCGTTCGAAAACTGCAATCCCTCCATGCGCAATGTCGTCGCCTCATTCCCCTTGATCGCCGTAAAAACTCCAAACGTTGGTCTTCTTGGTGCAAAGGTATGTTGCTACGGTTGTCGTGCTCTCGCGACTAATACACACCAACTGAAGGTGCTGGCGAAACGTCAGCTGGGTGATTGATAGTGTTATATTTCGCAAGGGCACTAACTTTCGTATACATCTAAGCTAAAAATATTTTGTAAGTTCCTAAACGATATCCACTCTAACGACGGCACAACCATGTTTGCACCTCTCAACTCCCAGGTAGAGTCGACGCCATTGACAATTACACACTTCATTCCTATTTCAGTCGTAGCTTCGATTGCGAGGTGGTGGTCACTTATGACAATACATTTGGAGATCGGTCGAAAAAGCGCACGCGCTGCAACTAAATAGTATTCAGTGTCTGGTAAGCCACTTTGTACGTCGTCACGACCTATCACTGATTCCGTCTTGAAGTACCCTGTCAGTTGCAAACGACGCAACAAAACTGTTAGCTCTTCGCTCGAGAGTTGTGAAGAATAAATAGCACAGGGCACGTCGAAGCCATCGAGTAGCCGCAAAAATGCTAGAACATGCTCATGGGCTCTGTGATCAGTGGTTTCCGTTCTTTTGCAGAAAAGTGCGCTTTTGCGCTGAGTCAAGAACCGTACTTGCTGTGGCTCGGATGCCCAGTTGAATACGCGAGAGACCGCATGATCTGTCTTCTTCCGAAGAGCCGCCCGGAGTTGATACTCAGCAGGTTGTTCGAGGCCTTCCTCACGCGCTATCTGTTGCCACTCTTCTCGGTCTGCTTTTGCACAACTGGGCACTATAATACCTTCAAGTTCAAAGATGACACCAAAACGTCGAGTTCCGAGTTCTTCTAAGCGCTCCAGTGGGCTGAGCACTCTACATGCATGCCGAGCACGTTTTGGAAGTTTCAAAGGTCGATGTTTTGTCCAATATTTCGAAAAGCCGTCCTTCCCAAACGGCGGTTTCGAAAGTGGCTGGGAGGAGCAAGGACGCATGTTGACGCGCTCCGCTTCGGTGAGCTCGGTGAGCTCGGTGCACGTCAGGAGCGGCTTTGAAGCGATTACCGGAGAGTATGGTGCTTGTTAGAGTATACCATTCGGAGCATCGCGGATACGCGTTCGGTTGTATCGTAGCGTGGCTCGTGTTAGTAAGCACGTCCGTTTACGAAGAAGAAAGACTGGAAAGACGGAAAGATTCAGATTTTGTGCCGAGATATGATATACTTAGTAGAAGTTAAATACGGCGATGAGATAAAAGTGATAGATCGCTGCTTGTGCGCTTGTTCGAAAATGATGTGATATCCAATCGCTGGGGATAGGCTTGCTCACGGCGCGAGTTCACGTTTGCACACGACGACGTCGCGTGGAAGTCGGGCAGTCGTGTGGGCGACGGTGATCAGTCGTCTTGTGACACCGTAGTAAAAACATCCTTGGATCTTCAAACTCGCGGTACGTTCGAAGCCCGAGTGGTGAGTGGTGAGTGGTGAGTGGTGAGTGTTGGCTGATTGCATCTTATCACTTTTGTCGGCCTCTTTTTGTCGGTCTACCATAGAGTATCGCTTGAGCTAGAATCCAACATTTGGTGCCTCAATCTACGAAGCATCCGGTATAACCTGTTCGCTCAGACTCTCTCTCGAAAGTCTTTGGAACACGTGGATCGTGCAACTCAAGATAGTGGCTGCTCTGTGTACTGATTATCACGCAAAAAACGTCCACAGCGTTCGACTGCTACCTGCATCAGGTAATAGCGCAACATGGGCTCACTATCGGCACACAACGCTCCTGTGCGCTACTATAAAACATACCGCCGCAAGAGCTGTCTTCTTAGTTTGCAGACAAGGCGTGTGTCCTCTATACTTCGAGTACAAACGGAAACAGATTTGTCTACGAGAACGATCCAAGAAATAGATTCAATTCAGCCTTCGAGTGATGAGGATACAGGCTATATTTCTGCCGCCGCTTCTACGTCGTATCAACTTCTAGATCCAGTGGAATACGGCGAACATGGTGCCGCTTTTCTTTCTGGAAACTATTATCCGGTAGGACAGGAAGTCACGGCCTGTTGCGATTATGATGCGCAAGCTGGTGATGATTCTTCGACGATGAAAATTAACGGTAAAATTCCAAGCGATTTTCCACTCGGTCAGTACGCGTACGTAGGCCCCAATCCAAAGTTTGCTGTTGATCACTACAAGCGTTGGGGTGCAGGTCCAGGGCAAGTAGATTTTGGTTTAGGATCAGGCTGGCATCATTGGTTCGAGGGTGATGGTATGATCTACGCTGTAGACTTTTGCACTGGCAACAGAGTTAAATTTAGAAATCGTTTTATTCGGACGTCTAGCTGGAAGCGTGAGATTGAAAGCGGAAAACGCATATTTAGACCACTCATGAATGCTGACGGTGGAACATTTCTGGCAAATGCACTTTCCAACCTCATCACGGGTGGAATGTTTATGAAAGACAGTGCAAATACGGCGCTTCTCCATTTTGCTGGTAGGACGTTCGCGCTACAGGATACCTGTCCGCCTTGGGAACTTGATCCAGATACCCTCGAAACAATTTCAGCATGTACGTTTGATGGCAAACTACCTCCTTACGTTCCTTTCACTGCGCATCCAAAAGTGTTACCGTCAACCGGTGAACTTATTTTCTTTGGTTTCAATCCAGTCTCACCGCCACATTGCTCTGTGGGTACGTTGAAGCCAGATGGTACAATCTCGAGCATCAACTCGCTTTGGTCTATCCCGTTTGTTGGTAGCATTTTCATGCACGATTTCTGTGTAACTGAGCATTTTACGGTTCTTTTTGAAGGCAGCATGGATATCAAGCCTGTTCGACAGTTGCTAGGGAAACACCCTCTTCAGTATAACGAAGACAAGCGGGCGCGTTTTGGAGTGTTGAATAGAGATGCACAGTCAACAAGCGTGACTTGGTTTAATTGTAGCTCGTCACAAATGGTATACCACTTCATCAATTCGTGGGAGGAAAAAAATGAAAGGAATGAGCAGTTGATAGTCATTACTGGAATTCGTGAAGACGGCTTTTTCCAAGAGGCGATGCGCGCTAACGGTTCAAGTGAGTGGATCAAAGAGGCCGTGCGAGTTGGCAAGATTCCAAAAGTTCATGAATGGAGAATAAATCTTGTCACTGGAAAGGTCACAGAAAGATATCTATTTAGTATTCCTTTAGAAACCCCACGCATCAACGACGCATTTGTTGGAAGGCGAAACAGGTACGCCTACGCCGGGCGAGTCCTTTTGTCAGAGTTGGAATCGACCACTCAGCTCAAGTTTGACGCAGTCGTGAAAATTGATATGCAAGAGCAGAAGACGGTCACTTATGAGCATGGTCCAAACCGTTACGGTATGGAAGCCCAGTTTGTTGGAAGACCAGGAGGTGTAGATGAAGATGATGGCTGGTTAGTTATGTACGTTCATGATGAGAGCTATACAGCAACAGACGTTAATGGGCGCACCGAGTGCGTCATAATTGATGCACAAGATGTAGAGGCTGGTCCCGTAGCAACAATTCTTCTGCCCGAAAGAGTGCCATATGGGGCTCATTGCATGTGGCGGGCGGATCTAAAATACCCAGGTGCAACATTTGAAGACACAGCAGTAGCATTTGAAGCACTCAGTGCGAATTTTCAAGTTAATGAGCCAAAGATGTTTGCCTTCGAACAGTCGCAGCGAGGAGAGCTTCTCGAGGCTGTTTGGAAAGGGCTCTCTCGAGTTGCTTTGGGTCTGTTTGTACACGGTTGGTCCCCACGCATCGCGCGTGAAAACGTTACAGAGTACGCTTTCGTGAGAGGCGCTGGACTACGGTTTTTGGAGGTCAGCAAGCTTGGTAGCCACCGTCTGAGAGAGGCAGTCAAAGAACGTGCTGACGCTACGCCAGCTCCACCAACGCTGACACTTTATGACGTCGAGGATGACGACTCCTGTCGGCTTGTACGAGAGGTTTTGAGTATTTGTGACGTGAGTTACTTGTGCAAACCGTGTCCTACCGCGTCGTGTTCGAATAGCTCCGAGTTAGCGATTCTACAGGGTGTTGAACTTGGGTCTGAAGTAGTCCCTTTCCTACGAGATGATCGAAACGACGACATCGCTGTGAAAGGTGCTGACGGCATCATTCAGTATCTCTATCAGGAGTATCTGGATGGCGAAGAACCAGCTTCTCTTGTCTCATTGTTTCAGAGGTTCGCTCAAGCGTCAAAGATCAATGATGCCTCGCATCGGCGTACTTCACGTGCAGGTGAGCAGCCTTTGATTTTTTGGGGTTACGAAGCTTCTCCATTTTGCGCTCTAGTGCGAAAAGCTCTGAACGAGCGGGGAATTTCTTATGTTTTTCGTCCATGTGCACGCGGTAGCCCAAGAAGGAGTTTGCTTCTCAATCGCACCGGTATATTTCAAGTACCTTATCTTGAAGATCCGAACACCGGGATCTCGTTATTCGAGAGTGTCGATATCATCAGCTATCTGAAGAAGACCTACGACTAGATAGCATTTACTTGGTATAGATAGTGTAAAACGAGCACATTAAATCATTTCCTTGCAGACAATATGCTTCCTAAGGCACACACGAACTATAAAAGTTTCGCCCGCTTACGTACTTCCGAAGTATTTCCTATCAAGTAGCACAGTTGTCACATCGTTATGCTACACAAGTACAGAAACGTACTATGCGCGCCAGATCGCATCGCACCATATCGCGTCACTTGTGTAAAAAATTTCCTACGATTATCAACAGGCGGTCATGCGACTCCCAAACGTCTCAGTGCGTACGTATTTCCCGGGTCAAGGGTTCCCATACCTCGAGCTATGCACGAGCAACTCGGCGTCGGAACAGTGGTGTGGACACAAAAAAATAACCCATCATTTCACGAGCGCATTTGATCGGCTGTACTGGGGTGTTTTCGATGAGCTTTTTAGTGTTCAGACTGACGCATTCGATCATGACGTTGATTTGAGCTCCTTCTATTACTTTGCTTCAATGCAAAGTTATGGAAAGTGCCCTGAGGAAACCTTGCATACTGCAAAACTATTTCAACAGGCGCGGAGTAGAAGACGGTTTGATCCAACAGTTTATCGACATGGATCTCTGCTTCTTCGCAGACCGCATTTTTCGTATAATGTTTCGAAGATTGCGCCACGGTCAACGGAATATGCATTCAATTTTGCTGGCCAAGGTCTCAGTGCGTTGGATGAAACCTCGATCGATAATTCAGATGCCTATCACATTCGAATACAATGCTATTCAAAATCAATTCCGATGAAAGTAAGATTGATTGATAAATTTGCGGAGTCGTCGATATCATCTTCACTGACCTACATAGTACACTTCAGTACGTTTCTCAAAAGCTCCAAGTTGCTCTTTCGAAAGATTCAACCTTTCTACCATAGTATCGGGCACTCGCAAGGCTGGATCTCACAGGAAGTTTCTTCAAATATTTTTTCGACTGGTGCAAAGTTCACTTACTCTTGGATGCACTGGGCGTATCCTATATTAATTGCAAAGTTTCTTCTATGGTTATCCATTCGGGCAAAGTCCACGGTCAGGCATATGACTGTATTTTGTGACAACGATTTGAGAAATCAGTCACTTTGCAATCGCGTGCACATGTTCGCGTTTCGTGGATGGACTCGTGCAAAAGTGACTGAATTCGTGGAACGACTGAATACACAGCTTTATCCAGCTGAGCGCATAAGACTCCTTCTCGAGAATGATAATGATAGTTTCATACTGGGAGGGTCAACAACTGGTATTTCGATATTTTTTCTCGTCGCCGAGGCTGAAGCAGAGAGACAAACTGACTTGATTGATACGAAAACCAAAATCAATAAACTGTGCCCAATACTTGTTACCCTCCCATTTCATTATGGTAAAATGCTAGTCGCTTCCAAGTTTGCATTAATGCGAGACTTTCAACAGAGGACGGATTTTTTCAACTGTTCGGGAACTCCATACCAACTCGTAAAAAGTGATTCACGAGATGTTA
>JACLAB010005992.1_pt1 | contig 80590 bp, 66 predicted proteins | sample 8027921 | NCBI WGS metagenome assembly JACLAB01 (sample SAMN15725117, study PRJNA655200) | protist metagenome | isolation source: fluorescence activated cell sorting (FACS) single amplified genomes of... | place: USA: West Boothbay Harbor, Gulf of Maine | collected 2000-07-19 | reverse complement strand
GGTAATTGATTCCAAGTACTCTTCTTCTTCTTCTTCTTCTTCTTCGGAAGAAGAGGACGAGGGTGAAAAAGAAGCGGAAATTACGCTGGAGAATCTCTCGATTTCTTCTTCTTCTTCTTCTTCTTCTTCACCGATTTGGACCGGGTTGGTGTTGCATCATAGGGATATTTTTGTATCGCATGTGCTTCTGAAATTGAATGGGACAGATCGGTTTTTCTTTTCAGAGGTGAATAGAGAGAGTCGGGGTGTGCTTGAGTATGCCGGGGTAGACGTATCGAAATTATGTTGGAATGTTCACGAATGTTCATCCATTTCGACGTTGGAATGGGGGTGGAATGACATGAATTGGGGAGAGAAAGATGACGATGGAAATGTGATGGATCAAGCCTGGTTTTGCATGGGAGTTGCTGCAACGAACAAATTCGAGTTGCTCAAGTGGGCGAGAGAAGTGAAACAGTGCGAGTGGGATGAAGAGACGATTACTGTGGCAGCAGATTTAGGTAATCCCGAGATGCTGAAGTACTGCTTCTCTAATGGTTGCCCGTGTGATGAAGAAAAGTCGTGTAAACAAGCTGCTATTGGAGGACACCTCGACTGTGTTCGATTTCTTTTCGACAAAGTGGAACCTTCGCGAGATACGGAAAAAGAAGCGGCAATGCAAGCAGCAGGATTGGGTCACACAGACATCTTGAAATATTTCGTCGAAGAAAGAAAGATATCCGAGGAGGTAAAGAGCGAGTGCGTGGGAAACGCTGCAGTGTATGGCCACCTCGATTGCCTCAAATACTTATTAGGCGAAGAGGCGAAAGCGCCTCTTAACTTCTGGCAATACATCGCGTACGCTCGTTACTGCGAACACCCCGATTGCGAAAACTACTTGCTCGAAAAAGGGTGCCCAGAACCAACGGACGAAGAATACGCTTTGTTTATCGAGCAGGAGAACAGGCTACGAGAAGAGATAACTCGTTCTTAGATTACACAGAGAGAAAGAGAGAGAGACACTTTTCCCTTACATTTTCAACCCACCCACACACTCGTAACACCACGAGAGAAACAAACGCAAATCGAGCAAAAACCGCACTCTTTCTACGCAAAACACAAAAAAACAGATACGTTCGCGAAGCGCTCTCTCTGCCACGAGAGTGTCGCCTTTTCTGTCTTCTCGGTCGTCGTGTTCTGCGAGTTTTGTCCTCTCTCGTTGTGTTCATCGTTAAAAGTATCAAAATCATCATCGACAACTTCGAGGCATATCTTTTGGATAATTTCGAAGCGTTTCTTCTCGCGCGTAAAGTCAAGCTATTCTCTCTCGTCTTCTCGCTTTTCGAGAGAAAGAGTACACGCAGTTCACGCGAGAAGCATCGTCTCTGTAAATCGCACGATGGGAAAAGGAGGAAAAGGAGGGTACGACGCGGATAAAAACGGACCGTGGATTTTCAAAGGGAAAGCGTTGTACCAACTGCATTTGGTGAAAGTCTCCGAGGCGATCAAATCCGTCCCGAGCGATCTTCAATTAGTCTCGTTGTTCGGGTACACTTTAGGCGGCGTATATTTAGCGAGGTATTCGGAGTCGCCGTGCGGCGCGTTCGACGAGTTGGTCGTTTTAGGAGGTTTGGTGTGGAATAAACCGCTCTCGTGCGCGTGGGCGAGTCGGGTGTACGTGAACAACGAGGCGGCGAGGAAACACGGGGTGAAGACGTGCGGGTTGCCCAGTCGGAGGGCGGATTTTAATAGCGCGGTAGTTGTAGGGAATGGTCGTTCGAGGAACGACGACGGAAATGGAGGCGAGAAGAAGAAGAAGAAGCAATTGAGAAGTTTGGCGACGATTTTGTTGCCTGGATTTGGGAGTTTGCAGACGACGGGAACGATGAATAGGAATAGCAATACGAACAGCAGCAGAACGCACCATCCTTGGTGGCGACGAGAGGAAGATGAAGAACATTATCATAATCAACAACAACAACAACATCATCATCATCATCATCCTCACGTCGTCGACGTCTCCGAGAGTAAGAACTCAAAATGTTGCACGATGCGCTTACCGATGGCGCCGAAGAAAATAGTCTCGCCGCGAATCAAAATGTTTTTACCTTCGTTCAGCGGCCGAACGAAAACGTGCCCGGAGTTGATGAAGTACTCTTTGGAGATGAACGCGAACGTGCGCGTGTCCAAACCGATCGAAATGATGGACGATGATGACAACGACGAAAATGACGCAAAGAAGGGGAAGACGAACGACGTCTTAACTGGTGTCATTAAAGGCAAACCGGTCGTCTGCATCGCGTTCGAGAACATGCACATGTCAGTCGGGAAACCCATGAGGTTTGATTTAGTTTAAATGCAGTAGTAATTACGACGTGTAAAAATTTTGCTCCATGCGGATGAAAGCTCTTTTTTCTTTTACACGTAATATCATCTACTAAAGTATTCTATACTCGTCGTCTTCTGAAGACGAGGGTAAATCTATCGCGCGCGCGGCACTGTTGCCTCTATTGTTATTTCTATTATTGTTTCGACTGTTGTTGTTATTCGCGTGAATCGTCCTTCTGTTCATATAAAAATCGACGTATTTCCTCTGAAAGTCGTTGCCTCGCACTCTCACGTTCGCGTGTCTCATCGCCACGCGATGACACTCGGGACACAAAAAATCTCCATCTGGCACGGTCCTCTCCCCAAAACCACAGCAATGTGGATGCATCGCCCGTTCGCAACCGTCGCACAACAACAGTATTCCGTCTTCATCCGCGTCGTACTCGCGGCAGATGTGACACGCCTCGCCCGACGCTATTAAATCGAGCACGTCGTTTTCGTAATACTCTTCTTCTTCTTCGTTACCATTATCAACATCGTCGTCGTTCTCCGTGCAACTCAAATCCTCCTCCTCGTCGTCCGAAAAGTCCTTCCTCTCGCCGTCTTTTCTTTCCTTTTCGCGCCTCTTCTCCCTCGCCTCTTTCGTCTCTTTAGGTTGTCGTCCTTCTCGCGTAGAAGATTTTTTCCTCAAAAACTTCAACTCGCTCGTTTCTTTCATTCGAATTCTCGTAAACTCTTTCCTGCACGTCGGACAACTGAGCGTCCGAACACCACTTTCACCGCTCCCGTTTCGACTCCTTCGACTCCTCGACGTTTTCGTCCACCGTTTGATGCAAGGATAGCAGAATAAGTGTTCGACGCAGCCGTCGAGAAACGCACAGGTTTGATTGGAAATTTCCTCCAAGCAGATGGAACAGATGATTTTATCCATTTTCATCGCTTTTATTCGATGACCTTGTTGATGTTTTTTTACAGAAGAAGGAGGAGGAGGAGACGTAGAGGACGATCTCAAAGTTCGCTTGTTCGGGTTCGAAGTCATTTAGTTATGTACTCGTCGTCGCATGTTCTTTCGTGTGTTTTTGTGTGTGTTTTTGTCTTCTTTCCATGCAAGAGAGAAAATTCCAATTTCCAAGAAACGCCTGTTTTTATGCGTAAAAAAAGCGATCTCAAAAACATCCGGAAGAAAGAAGGATGTCCTCCGAATACCCGACGGAAGAGGAACGCGAGAGACTACTCTCGCACTGTTCGAGAATAAACCCCCTTTGCCGTTGTGGCGTTTGTTCAGAGAGGCGTTGCTGAGTGGCGGCGCGTGTCGCGATATCGTGGAGAAGCATGTGATGTGTAAACTCAACGGGACGGATCTTAAATTCTTGTACGGAGTGAATACGGAGACGAGAAAGTTGGTGAAGAGATCATCACGCAAGGGGGAGTTGAAAAAGAAGTTTAAAGATGAAGAGATGTCGTCGGTATCGACTTTGGAGTTTGTGTGGGAGCATAAATCGTTGTGGCCGAGTCACTGGAGCGGCGAATCACATTTCTGCCGTGAAGTTGCTTACACGAATAAACTCGAGTTACTCAAGTGGGCGCGAGAGGAGAAAAAGTGTAAGTGGAATGAAGAGACGATTAATAGGGCCGCATTTAAAGGTAATCTGGAAATGGTAAAGTATTGCGTTGCAAATGAGTGTCCTATCGATGTGGAGGCGTGTGCAAATGCTGCCACTTTCGGTCAACTCGAGGTACTCAAATACTTACGCGAAGAAGCGAAAGCGCCTTGGAATTGGAAAACTGCCTCTTGGGCGGCTACAAATGGTCATCTTCATATACTCGAATATCTTGTTGAACGTAAATTTGATGAATATAACGAGGATGTGTGTACGTTTGCAGCCAAGAACGGCCACTTGGACTGTTTGAAGTACTTGCACGAAACCGCCAAAGCGCCGTGGGACTATGAGGCCGTACAAGAAGCGCACGAGAACGACCACCCCGAATGTTTACAATACCTCCTCGACAACAACTGTCCTCTCCCACCCGGTTGGCGATACGAAGGTTGGACGTTATATACGGAAGTAGAACACTCGCACTCATAAACCCCAAAGCTTGTACTACTACGTATATACGAAAGCGAGAAAAACGCGCCTTCTTGAAATTTTTTGAAAAGACACTTACCTCTTCATACGAAACTCGTCTCTCAAATTTCCACTCACACACGAATAAATAATCATCACAATCTTCGATCGATCGATCGATTCCTCAAAACCCAAGAACACGCGGTTGCATCGCGAAAGCGAGAGCGCGTTGTTGTGAAGCACGTTTTCCTCGAAAGCGCTCTCAACTATGCCTCCGAACAAAACCGACAAGATACTCGTTTCGGTAATACTTTTCATACGCGCGTTTCAAATTCGTTCAAATTCGTTCTTTTCCCCCGAGAACTTTACATCACTTTTGATGCACGAACTACGCGCTAAACTCACCTCTCTCTCTCTCCTTCTCTCTCTTTTATTTGTAAACAGCACTGTAAACTCAACACGTGGGTGAAAGTCGAATCCGGCGAGACGCAGAAATGGTTTGGACGGGTACGAATTTGATGTTGAGAATTTTGTTTCGTTTTCTCTGTTTAATTAATGAGATGTTTTTGCGAGCGTCGTTTCGCGCTCGCGCGTCTGATCTGACGTGGCACGACGAACGAGCGCACAAAGTTTTCTCTTCTCTCTTTTATGTTCGTGTGCTCGTGTTCGCGCACGCGAAAAGGAATAGCACGAACGAGACCAAAATACTAACTTCATTACGTTACGCAGATCATGGAAATCCACGCGAAGAAAAACAGCGTCGGCGTGCAGTGGCTGAAATCTATCGACGAGGACGATTTGTACGCCTGGGACGGGACTTCGCACGTGATTCACGTGGAGACTTTGTTAGAAGTCAATCCGGATTTGTTTCACCGAAGTTCGCGGGCGATAAGCGCGAAGAAGAAGAAGAACAACAACAAGAAGAGGGACTTGTTTTGTTTGATCGAGACGTGTCGAGGACGGTGTAAGGATATTAAGTTTGCAAATCCGGCGAAGGTTATCGGCGACGCGATGAAGAACGGCGGTAAAAGTAAGGACGTGAAAAGAGAGAGAGATTCTGTGGACGACGATGTTGAGGCTGAGGCGAAGAGGAAAGATATCGGTAAAGCGGGTAAAAAGGTACGAGTGAAGAGAGAAGAGATTGGAGGAGGAGAGATCGAGAAAGAAGAAGAGAAACCGTTGACGGAGGAAGAGTTGGCGAGAAGAATGCACTCAAAAATGAACGCGAGTCCTCGATTGGGCACGTGGACGAACGAAGAAATCACCAACAGAGAGAACAAAAATTTAGCAGCGGCGGCAGGAGCGGGAGCGACGCGACAACAACAACAAAAACAGCCCGCAGAGCAGCAGGAAAGGCGCGTGCCGCGACAACCGCTCCCTCGAACGAGAGCGCCGCCAAACAAGAGCACGAATAGCGACGACGAGACCAAGCACCAGCAAATCATCGATTGGTCCAATAACGTTACCGGCGAAACCCTTTGCGAAGAAGTGCCGGTGCCGTTCAATTACATCACCAACCGATTCATGCGCTCCTCGGACGATAAAATCATTGAAGAGGAACGATACTTTGCAAAGTGTTCGTGCAACCGTTTGGCAACGATTTTCACGAGCAACGAAGACGATCCGGTCACGGAAGTCGACGTTCACGATTTCAACAAAGGCGTGTGCCCGACCAAAGGCATCGACTGCGGATCGGTTTCGTTCAAATTCCACGTCTTCAAATGCCCCGACGAGCGAGTCGGGTTCGGCATCCGCGCGACGCAAGACATTTCTCGCGGTTCATTCATATGCGAATACATCGGCGAGATCATCACGCGAGATCAAGCGCAAGCGCGAGAGGTTCTGTACAACAAGCAAGGGTTTTACTATTTACACGACATCACCGGCCAGGTGTACGCGAAGCGATACTCCATCGACCCGACGCACAGCGGCAACCTTGGTCGATTCTTCAACCACTCCTGCCGACCAAACTGCACCACCTTGGAGTTACCGAACAACGCGCAAAAGAACAAAAAATACGCCTCCCCTTCGGACTGCCCGACCGAAAAAGAACGTTTGATTGAAACCATGAAATACATGCCTCGCCTCGCGTTCTTCGCCTGTAAAGACGTGAAAAAAGGCGAACAATTAACCATCGATTACTCCCCAGGAAGAGACGGCGAAGAGGACGGACAGGCGTTGAGGCAAACCGTCGAGTGCCGATGCGGGGAAGACGTCTGCAAAGGTTGGTTGTTTTAAGAATACATATACACTACATAAAGTACTATACGCGCACGCGTACACGCTCTCGCTCGCTTAAAATGTCAGTCTGGTCACCAAACGAACCACACAAATACAAGGAGAGAATTCGTCATCATTACCGCTTCTATATCTTCTCTCTCCGCGTCGTTTCTTCGCTCCCGAGGCTTCGGCGTGGCCTTCTCTGTGAAAAGGAGCTCTCGCGCTTCCTCTTTGTATTCTCGTCGAGAGCATCGTACTCGCAGTACAGGCGTCGTGAAAGGCGTTTCGCGTTCCATTCACATGTCGCCGGCGTTATCCAATGTGGACGACGGAAAGACAAAGAAGAAGAAAAGAGTGATCCTGTGGCACAGAAACGATTTGCGCGTGCGTGATAACTTAACCTTAAAAGAAGCGCTGACATTTTGCAGCGAGTCGAGCGAGCTGTGTGAGCTCGTGCCGACGTACATTTTCGATCCGAGATGGTTTTTGAGTGATGATGCGTTTGACCGGTCTGATCAGAAAAGGAGAGAGAAAAGGTACGCGGAACGCGTCGTCTGACATTTTTAATTCTTAATACGTTTTCTCTCGAGGCTTTGAAAACTCCGTTTGTTGTTGTTGTTGTCGTTTATGGTGTTTGTCTTCTGACCTTTTAACTCTCCTCTCTTTTACATTATTTATTAGTCTCACGAACGCGCCAAAGTGTTCGCAACGGAGAGCGGAGTTTTTATTAGAATCCGTGTTAGATTTAAAAGAGCGATACAAGCGTTTGGGTTCGGATTTGTTGATTAAGATTGGTAAAAGCGAGGACGTTTTGGATGCGTTGGACGCGGACGTCGTCGTCTGCAGTCGAGAGGTGTGCGAAGACGAACGAGCGTTGGAGAGGAAAGTCAAACGAAAGGCGAAAGGAGAGTTAAAGTTGGTTTGGGATAATACTTTGTACCATTACGAGGACGTTTTTGAGTCCGGGAACTGTTATCAAAACGGGTTGAACGATTTACCGACGCAGTTCACGCAGTTCAAGAATAAAGTGGAGAGTAAAGTGTCCGTGAGAAAACCGATTTTGAACGACGCCGAGTTGAGCGATGGATTGAAGAAATTTTCGTCCCCGTCCAACGTGAGCGAGGAGGAGATGCAATTCGTGCCAACAATCGAAGACATCCCGTTGAGCGACGACGCTCGACAAATGCACGCCGCTATTCCTAAAGATAACTCCATAACTCCTGTGTACTCGTTCAAAGGCGGCGAATCCGAGGCGTTGAAAAGAGTCCAGCGATACTTGTACGAAACCGACGCCGTCGCGACGTATTTCGACACCAGAAACGGCATGCTGGAAGATTTAGAGTCAACCAAGTTAGCCCCTTATTTAGCTTTAGGATGCATCTCTCCTCGATTTATCGAGAACGAAATTCGCAAGTACGAGAAAGAACGCGTGGAGAACAAATCGACGTATTGGGTCATTTTCGAGTTGACCTGGAGAGATTTCTATCGCTTCTTCGCTTTGCGGCACGGCGCGAAAATCTTCAAACTCGATGGGATTGGTTCGAACGGAAAGATCCCCCCTTGGACGGCCGAACACGAAGGACGAGACGAAATATTCGAAAAATGGATCAGCGGCACGACCGGGTACCCGCTCATCGACGCGAACATGCGCGAATTAAAGCTCACCGGATGGATGTCCAACAGAGGTCGGCAAAACGTCGCCTCTTGGCTCGCGTTAGACGCTCGAATCGACTGGAGAATGGGCGCGGAATGGTTCGAGTTTCTCTTATTAGATTACGACCCGGCGTCTAACTGGGGCAACTGGGTCGCCGCCGCCGGATTAACTCGAGGCCGCGTCAACAAATTCAACATCCCGAAACAAACGAAAGATTACGACCCGCAAATGAAATACTGTCGCAAATTCATCCCAGAGTTGGATTCGAAAGACTACCCGCGACCGGTGCAGTTGAAGAAATTCGCGTTCGAGGAATCCTCGTCGTCCAGAAATAACGGCGGCCGAAATGGCCCCGGAAGAGGAACAACAAACGGTAGGGGGGGCAGAAGAGGAAAACAAAACAGACAGCCTCGAAACAACGCGTTCTACGACGACGACCGACAAAACGGCGGCGGCGGTTTCAGTTAAAAGAAGAGAGAGCTCAAGAAAGATCTATCGCGAATCTCTCCGAGACGACCGTAAAGAAGATTGGTGAAAAAGAGAGAAACACTGCTGGACATACAAGTTGAACTACACATGAATATGACGTCGGTCGCGCCCGTAGACCCCTAAACCCTATCATCCAAAGGAAAGAAGCACCCAAAAGAACTTCACACACTTACTCACAACAACACACTCACACACTCTCTCTCCCTCCACCAAACACCACCACATCGCGACGACAACAACAACAAATAACGCGTCAAAATGCTCGTCGGAACGCCGTCAAAACTCTCTCGAATAGGCGGGTCTCCGTCGAATAAGAAACGGGTTTGGATGATGATTTTGAAACGATGGTTTCCCTTACTCGCCGTGGTGATGACTTTGTTCGTTTTGACGTGGACAGAGGAAACGACGAGAGGAGGAAACGACAGAGGAGGAGGAAAAGAATTCACGACGACGCGTCCTCGCGATTTTGACGAGAAGGATTCTTCCTTTTCGGGAAAGGACGTTTTATCGTCGTTTACGTCGTCATCCTCTGTTGGTGGTTTTAAAGGTGGTTTTGGTGGGAAAAGGAGCGGCGAGGAGGAGGAGGAGGAGGAGGAAGAGGACGAACAAAGCGGCGGCGCGAAGAGTGGTTCTAAGAATACTAATACTAATAACAATAATAATAATAATCCGTACTCACTCGTGGCGACGATCGATGACGAGGAGGACGAGGAGGAGATCGATGCCGGGGACGCCTCGTCGGCGGAGAGGAGTAGGAGTAGTAGGAGTAGTAATAATAATAATAGCGGTAAAAACAGGGTAGTAGGTAATAAAAGAAGAAAATGCGGCAAGCACGGCGCGTATAGCGAGAAGTTGAACGAATGCTTGTGTTCGGCGTTGTACGAAGGCGACGGGTGCGAGCGGGTGAAACCGATGCCGACGGAGTTTAAAGGTTTCGATTGCTTGAAAACGTTTACGGGCGAATTCGAAGGCGATTTAGCCATCAATCGAGATCGAGTTTTGAAAGATAAGCAAGTCGCGGTGACGTTGCCGGGGAAGGAGAAAGATCCCGATGGCGGGTATCGTATTCTCGTCCCGAACGAAGAGCCGCTCTTTTCTCAGTTTGCGAAAATCTTGCCGAAAAAAGACGAAATTGGACGTTCGTTTTTCGGTACGTGCGCGGTGGTAGGTTCGTCGGGAATCGTTTTGAATTACGAACACGGCGGCGATATCGACGACCACGACATGGTTTTTCGTTTCAACAGCGCTCCGACGAGAGGTTTTGAAAAGCACGTCGGCTCGAAAACGACGTACCGAATCACCAACACCCAAAACTGGGGCTTCCACGAGCCGAAAACGGAGGAGAGCATTTTAATCCATTTCCGCGCGAAAAGCGCCATCAAAGGTTTGTTTTGGAACTCGAAGCAAAAGAAACCGTTAAAGCTCTACGCGTTCGCGCCGGATTTCGTGGAATACGTGGCGCAAAAGGTCAACTTTTTAGCCACTTCCGGTCTGTACGGCATCTTGTTGGCGTTGCAACGCTGCCACTCCGTCTCCATCTACGGCTTCCAAGTCTCCACCCAACACGGGACGTTATACCACTACTACGACCCATGCGACGTCCCCGCAAACGTCGAACGCGACGACACCGAATGGATCGTCATCCGAGAACTCGCCAAACACGGGTTCATTTCTTTCCGAGAACCGTGCGTCGCCGAGTGCCACGAAACCAAAACGCAATGCGACGAATGTAAAGAAGCGAACGAAGACTTTACGAAAAAAAAAGTCAAACTCCCATCTCGTGCGAAGTGCGACCCGAACGCGGTCAGTAAAGGGCATTTGGAAGTGCCGTGGAGGCTCGAACGAAGGCAAGCCAGGAGGAGAGGAGGCGGGCATAATAAGTAATATGTAGCAAATTTTGGTCCTTTTAATGAAGGGTAAATGATGAGCAGTGGCGATGATACGCACCACCACAGAGACGATATCACGCACAAATCAAACAACAGTAGCGTTTAAGACGCGTTTGTGGAATACTGCGCGTCAGAAGCAGTCAGTTCTGTGCGTGTTTTGATTGAGCGTAATATGTAGTAGTGTATCGTAAATTTTGGTCCGTTTGATGAAGGGAAAAAAAGGAGCACATTCCCCCCACAAAAAATGTTCAAAAAGAGCAGCGCTTTCCGGAGCGGCTCTTTCGGAGTTATCATCGCATCATCGGTAGAAGTAGTGTAAAGTAGTGAAGTACCACTTAACGACGTAAACGACCCTCTGTGCACGCGTGTAGCCTGTTTGTTTCGACAGCAGAGAGAGAAACACTCGAAGTGTAATTAATGGCGGCGAACAAGGAAATTGGAATCCTTCTCCTCCTCGTTTCCTCGATGCTTTTCCTTTGCCTTTTCGGAAACAACGAGGACAATTTCGTCGGTAAAAACAGCAACGATACTAAAACTGTCTTTTCGTTCATTCACGCGTCAATCGTCGCCGTCCCGGTGACCATTTTTTACGCGTACTGGAATTGGATTTCGGTGCAGTTTTTGAGACACTCTTGATGAGTTGTGTTTGGCGAAGGGTTTACCGTTTTACCGAAGAAGAGAGAAAGAGACTCTGGTGTAGCGCAGGGGTGGTGTTTCCCTCTGCGGCTTCTTGTGTCGATGATGATGCGCGTTTTGTCGAGAAGACCCATTCATTCGCGATGTAACAGGTACGATTAAAATATTCTTTCTCTCGCTCTCGCTCTCGTATATTTTCAAGGAGAAGTTCAGTATTGCTTGTACGTCGGACATCTGAACGTTCGATTCTTAAACCGAACGTTCGCCGTCTGGCTGAAGCATAGATTATAGTTTAGACCAGATCTTAAACCGATACGAGATGCCGCGTTGCGTTCGCGCGACGCGGGTCGCTCGCGTCGACCTGTCTGCTGGCACATTTTCTCTTTGTTTTAAACTTCTCTTTTGTTGTGCACGCGACTTACCCCGGGCTGCTCGACGTTTTGTAGTGTCATCGAGCGAGCCCTGGTCTGCGTGCTAGATTAGTAGAATCTTTTTTCTAGGGCGCTTTATGTTGCAACGCTGCGTTTCTCTCGCGGATGTTGGGTCAAGAAGCGCGCATATCATATCCATAAATCTTTTGTTGTAGACGTCTGCCACGGTTTCGTTAGCTTTTCATGGCTTTGAGCGAATCTGTCCAATGTCGTCTTACATCGATCATTTCTGCCCTCATGATAGGAAGCGGGGTTGACCGACTTTAATGGTTTACACTGTGCCAACCGGGCGATTACATTTGACGACGTTCTTCTTGGATGTTGTTGTTGTTTTTACTCACGCGTTCATTCTCTCTTTTTTCAATTTTCAATTTTCAATTTTCAATCATCACAGTGTGAAGAGGAACATAATAAAAACGATGAGCGCGGCGTTGTATTATTACATGTATGTACATTAAAAATTATCTATCGAGCAGCGTCGGCGCCGACGGTAGCTTATAGAAACCAGATTCGCCGTTCTTCAAATCCAAACTATCATCGCTCACTCCTTCGCTATCATCGCTCCCCGGATCTTTCACCGACACGATTTCTACTTCAAATAATAAAGGACCGTCTCGATAATTCTCCAGCCTTCGCCTCGCGCCGTACGAATCCGGTTGCGGTTGCACAAAATCGTTCACGTATCCCAAATTCGGCGGCATCAACACCCTTCGCACGCCGCCTTGACGCATCCCAACGACAACCGGCGCAACCGCTTTCGGCAAACTATTCTCTTCTCCCAGTATAAAAGTATACGGAACGCCGACGTCGTCGAGTCCTTCCGAGCCGTATCCTCGCGCCCACAACAAAACCGCCGTCCCTCCGGACGAGTACTTAAAATACGCGCCCGAGGACAATCGAAACACTTTAAACAAAATCGAAACTTTCGAGCCTTTTCTGCACCGTTTCGTCCCACTCACGCCTTCGTCGTACTCCCGAAACTGTATTCCCGATGGTAACGTCATCAAAGGTGCGTCCGATTCTAACTCTTCCTCTTTCCTTTCCCGTAACTTTTCAGCTTCCCGTTTCTTTCTTTCGCTCGCTTCGAATCTCTCACGTTTGGAGGAGTTTCTTATCCCAAGATACGAGACCAAATTGGGTTCGTTATCATCACTATTGGGCGGTTTTTTGTTCAACCCGTACGCGAACGCTTTTCTGTCTTTACTCGTCTCGAGGAGAGCGATGATTTTTAAGCAGTTATTCATCGCTTCGCGTCTATTTATCATCTTCATCTTCATCTTTAAACCCTCGGTATCCCCGTTGTTGGCATCTGCATTTTCCCCTAAAACGGCTTCCAAATGTTGTGTTTGAACACCATTGAATCTTCGTTGTTTTCTTAATGGGGGTGTTTTTAGCGTTGTTCTCGATCGATTTCGCGAGGACAATTTCGCCACGATACGTGGTGGTGGTGGTGATTTGGAGACGATGATCATGTTGATCATGAGAGGTTACAAATGCGGTTCTTTCGTGTGGAAACGCATATTTTGCTAAAAGGAGTAAAAAGAAAAGAAAGAGTTTTACACAACACTTAATGATGTCGAGGAGAAGAGCATCGAACAGCAGCAGTGCATTCAGAGCAGTAGTGTAGTAGTCACCGATGATGATGATGATGATATTAATACTATTATTAATGCTCTTTAATCCATCGCGCGAGGTCAAAATGTCCGCTTTGGTAGGCGATCTCGTGGCACTCGTGTCGATCGAACGGACATTTGCGTTCGAGGACCAAGTATTGCAAACACTCGAAAGAACCTTTCCAAGCGGCTCTCCAACAGGCGTCCTTGCATAAAGGCGCGTTGTGGTATTCAACGAGATACTGTAAAGTTTGCAAATGATTGTTTTGACTGGCGTATTCCACCGCCAGAGAGTTTAGGTACATTTTGTCCGGCAAGAGGTGGTCGTGAATGTATTTCAAAACCTCGAGGCGGCCGCCGTCGGCTAACGCGGCGAAAACGAGATCGTTGAGTTGTAATCCGTGTTCGATGCACAAGGCGAATTGCGCGGGCGTTTCGATTTCGGAAATTTTTACCGCTTTGACTCTTCCTTGTTCTAAGTTCGAGGAACTCTTGACGCCAAAGTCTCGCAGAGTTACTTTTTTGAACGATTTCGAAACTTTCGAAAGAAAGAAACGAGCGTTGTTTCCAGCTTTGATGCATATGCATTTAAGGAGTTTTTTATTGTCCGGATTCGATACGAATGACGTGAATTGATCTCTTCGATTGGCATTATTCGTCGCGCGACCGTTGCGATTGTAGTCGACGAGAGCGTTTAATTCGCGATGATTGTGTTTCGGTACTACTGCGAGTTCTCCTTCTTGGTCTTCAATCGTCGTCGTCGCGTTATCGCTACTCTTTTTGCACTGGTGTTGTTGCTTTTCTTCTCGTTGTTCTGGATTATTCGATGGATTTTGAAGCCGCGACGACAGCATTTGAGGCTGCTTCTCGACAAACCCCGGCACGCCGAAACCGCAGTGGCCTTTTTTATCATCGCACCGCGTACCCGACGAGGAAGATTTCTTCTCCTTCTCGTTCTTCACCGTTTGAACTTCTTCTCCATCGTCGCCCGAACTGTCATCGTCGTCCAAAATTCTCGTCGTCTTCGCCGTCCTCATTACCTTCGGCTTCTTCTTCGGCAGCGCGCTTTCGTCGTTGCGCAATCCAAGAGACATCGAATGTTGTTGTTCAGCACCATCGGTATCAAACATCTCCTCGTCGTCGACATCATCGGTTGTTGTTTGCGTGCCAACAGATTTTGACACCGACTGCACGGCAACACCCATCGTACCGTTGTTCCTTTGCGGCGGCGGCGGCGAAAACGGCTTCGTAGTATCGGCTTCGTATTTCATCATCTTCATTCGGATCTCGGATGCCTCGATGCCTTCCTTGGATATGGAGGACAAAGGGATCAACCGAGGAGGAGGAGGATGCACATCTCGTCGCGCGCCTCCTCCGTCGTGTTCGATGCACATTGTCCAGGTGTTCTGCTGCTGCCGTAAAAGCTCGTCCTCGTCCATGTTCTCGTCCTCGCGATCGTCAATGTCGTCAAGGATGTTGTTGTTGGTATTCATATTTTTTTTTTGCCGAAAATAAAAGCGAGCGTTTTTTAAAGAAATGAAACAAACTTTCACATTCGAACGAGGAAGGCAGCGCATATATAGTAAATCTGGTAGTATTAGTATTCAAACAACGCTCTCTCTCTCTTCTACATTCTATTATGCCTTTCTTGGTAACTGCTATATATATATTTCTCTCTCTCTTTCTACTGGGCGTTGAACGGAACCGGTTGTAATACGCGACGCTTGGAAGGCGTACCCGCTTTTGGTTTCGGTTTTTGACCGGAATCTTCTCCGTTGACAACGTCGAGACGCAACGCTTTTACCGCGCTGTTATTGATTTTCTTTTTCTCGCTCAACTGTTCTTGATGTTCTTGCAATCGTTTCTTGGCGCTTTCCGCTAACCCTTGTAAATCGACGTTGATCTTGGACGCTTCCGAGACCATGCCCCAGATGCGTTGCGAGACGTGACTTTTATGTTGATGTTTACCAGCGGACGAAAATGTGAGTACTGGTTTTCCGGCACTTTTAGACGTCGTCGTCGTTGCAATCATTGTTCTGCCGAGTCGCGAGGATGTTTGCATGGACGTTTGCGGCGTTTGAAATCTATCCGCGGGTGAGGAAGGCGCGGAGACAAAGTTCCCTCGATTCGCCGACGGCGCCGTCATCGGCGTCTTGCCACCACCATTGTTTATGTTCATCTTCGACGGCGTCGGCGACGACACGTTCTTACTCGTCGCGCAAAAATCTTCAACAATCACTTGCGCTTCCACGTCCAACCCGTCGAAAAACGCTTTATCGATGTGCACCACCTCGGCGATCTTCAACGCTTTCCTCTCGAGCGATCTCAACGCGTCTTTCAAATCCTCAATTTCCATGTTTTTCATGCGTTCGTTCGCGCTCAACACGTTCGCGTGTCGTTCGACATTCTTCTTCAACATGTCTGACAACTGTTCGCAGTTTTGTTCGGATTTTTTCAACTTGTCTTGTTCCTCGCGCAACCGCTCTTCGGTGACTTCTTTGGACGCGCGGAAAGCGTCCAGTTGCCGCTTGGCTTGTTCCGATTCTTGTTGGTACTTAGAGATGTCACCCAAGGCTTTGTTCAGTTTCGTTTGCTTCTGTTGCAATTTAGTGTGTAAACTCGCGCTTTCATCTTCTAAGAACATAAGCTTCGAGGACATGTTCTCTTTCTCGCTGGTCGATTGCGAGCGAAAACGTTCGATTTCCTCGACGCGAGCGCTCAACACCGTCTGCGTGTTCTCCAAAGATGTTTGAAACGACTGCGCTTCCGACGATGCTAACTCGTGCTTCTTCTCCGCGTTCGCTAAGTTCGTCTGTAACCGTTCCATCTCCTCTTTGTTCGTCTCAATCGTCCTTTGGTGCTCGCAAATCGTCTTCTCCGCAAACTCCGCGGCTTCTTGCAAATCTTCAAAGTAAATCGCGCAGTCCTCCTGGGTTTGTAAGTGCTTCTTGTATTCGTTTTCGTACGACTCTTTCGTCTCTTTGAGCTTCAGACGCATCTCTTCCAATTGCTCATCCTTCGCTTCGCATTTGGCTTTCAAATCCAAACACCGCCGAGTGGCCTCGAAGAGCTCCGCCGCGTTTGAGGAAGATTTCTGCCGATCCACGCTCATCGCGTCCACTTGCGCCGATAACTTCTTCTCTTTCTCTTCAGCCGTGCGTAACTGCCTTTCCAAATGTTCGCGTTCCGCTTTTGCCGTTCGTTCGCTCTTTTGCAACTGTTCCAACTCTTTGCGCAAGTTTTCTTCATTCGCGCTCGATTGCTTCGCTTTCGCCTCCAACGCGGCCACTTTCGATTGCGCGCTTTGGATCGTCGCGTCTTTTTCCTTCATCATAAATACGTGTTGTTGCTGGTTGTCACTATTGTTATTGGCCTTTTGAACCTCTGATGATTTCAAATCATCCTCCAACTTTTTGACCACCTGCTCCTTCTGCGTCAACGAGACGCGCATGCGTTCGAGCTCACCGTCCCGCTTCTTCTTCTCCGAGTGCATTCTGTGCAATAACTCCTCGTTCGCTTTCAACCGCTCGTCTTTTTCGTGCATCTCCGCGGTCATCTTCGCGACTTTCTCGTTCAAAATTTTCAACGCTTCTTCGGCTTTCGTGTCGTCCGAATTGACGCGTTTGGTCGTCGCCGCGTACTTTTCCTCGAGCGCGTTCAACATCTTCTCCTTCTCTTGCAACTTTCTCTTCTCGTCTTGCAACTGCCTCTCTAAATATCTCTTCGCTTTCATCGCATCGGTCACTTTCTGTCGTTCGACGGCTAACATTTTCGAGTGATTGTTGTTCGATGATGCTTTCGAAGAAAAAAAATGCTCTTTTCGATCAATCTCCGCCGCTTTGCGCTGCACCTCATTATTAGAGTTGTTGTTGTTGTCGACCTGATTGTACGATTCTATCGCCTTCAAATCTCGCACTTCGATCTCTTCTTGCAACGTGGAATAGTTTCCAATCAATTCAGTTTCAATCTTATTCTTTTCTGCGATGACCTGCAAATGTTTGAAGATTTCAAGCTCGCATTGACTCACCGTCTTCTTCAAAGCGTCTCTTTCCTCTTCAATCGAGCGCAAAGTCTCTTCCAACACTCGTAACTCCTCGATGCGTTTCCGTTTTTCCTCTTCAATCGACTGCATTTCTTCCATCATCTTTTCCATTTGCTTTTCCGCGTGTACTCGTAAACTTCGTTCAGTTTCCACGTCCGATTCCAACTGTTTTTGAATCTCCGCAAACTCTCGCTTTCGAGCGTTGACTTCTTTTTGCAATTTCGCGTTCGTCTCTTCCATCTTTGCATTTATTTCCTTTTTCTCTTTCAACTCTCTGGTCAAGGATAGGACTTTCTCGTGCGCGATTTTAATCGCTCTCGAGTTTTGCTTTTGGTCGGTGGATTTTTCCTCCATCGATTTCAACTTTTCTCTGGCGTTTGCCAAACGTTCCTCCGTCTCGCTTCGTTCTCTCGTCATCGCGTCGCACTTCCTCTCCGCGTCCAAAGCCATCTTCTCGCTCGTTTCCAATTCTCTTCGCAACTGCTCCAGCATTGCCCCTTGCGCTTCGATCGTAAACTTGTGTTCTTTCAAGAGATGAGTGCTTTTCGATTTCGTCTTTGCAATCTCTCGGAGTACTCTTTCCTTTTCCGCTTCCGCCCGCGAGACTCGCTCGGAAAACCGATCCCGCTCGCGCGCCGCGGTCAATTTTTTCTCCTTCAAACTCTCGCAGTCTTTCTCCAACCTCCTGTTTAGCATTTGCTCTTTTTCTAGAGATTTCTTCAGCATTAAATGTTCTTTCGTTTGCGCTTCTTCGAGACGTTTCGATTGATTCATTTGTTCGTCGTTTTCTGTTTTCATCTTCGTCGCCAGACGTTCCATCGCTTGCGTGTAGAGGAGATATTTGTCCTCTTTTCCTCCGCGAGAAGACGTTTTTGATTTTGATGAAGTCGTCGCCGCGGTGTTCGTGCGTTTTCTTTCCTCTGCTGCGATGGTGTTGTTGTTTGGGACATTCTCTTCTCGCCCACTTTCTTCTTTTCGCTGACCTTTACTCACGAATCCGTCCTCGACGCCTCGACGAGTAATAAAGGCGTCATCAAAATCATTCGGATCTAATACATCTCCTCCCTCGTTCGTATTATCATCAGCAGTAGGAGCAACAACAACATTGCTCTTATTAGTATTATAATAGCTGCTCAACCAAACGTTCCTCGATTGCATCCTCCAATCTTCGTCATCCGGCGCAAAATCCTTTGTTCCCCTCTGGTTCTCCGTATCGCGACTCAGTTTCTTCCGCTTCATCAAAACATTCTGTTGCGCTTCCTCTTGCCGTTGCCTTAATACTCCAGAAGAGGACGACGAAATACTCCCGTTGTTTCTTACGTCTGCATTTTTCGAGCGAAAATCACGATCGTACTCATCCTTCGATGTCGACGTCTTTCCCGCGCTTCGACTGCTCCTTGACTCAAACGTCTTCGAATTTCCAATTTGCTTTTCATTCTCCTCATCATCATCGCAACGAGGCGTTCCTTTTCCTTCTTTTAAAGACATACTACCGTCAGAGTTTGAAGAATTCAGTAAAGTTTTCGCGTTCGTTTTCGCATTCGTCGTCGTATTCGTGTTCGTAGCGTTCCGTTCGTTCCATCGCTTGAGCAGTTCTTTCCTCTCTTTGCTCGAGAAGGATTTCATCTTTACACGAGCCGTGACGCGACACTTTCGAGCAAAAATGAAGCGCGCAGACTCTCACTCTCTCGTATCCTCTCTCGCGCACAAAATGTGCGAAAGTTTTATCGAGTCTATCGCGCGTGTGTGCGCGCGTAAAGAGCGTATCTCTTTAACGAAATTTGAAATTTCTCACACTTTCCCCTACACGTAAATCACACACAAAGAACGACAGACAGAGAGCGAGAGAGAGTGAAAAGAAAGAACTTAAGCGCGTAAATCTCTCTCTTCCTCTTTTCCTCTCGTTTATATGTGTGGTGTGCGTGTGTTTTACGTGCGTTTTAATAGCGTATCTCTTTACTACTAATTTGAAAATTTCTGAAGTGAATTTTCCCCCAACGAACAAATTTTTAGGAAAAAAATATTCACATGTGTGATCAGAGCGTTTTTGTTCTGCAGTAAACGCGTTGCCACTTCTTTTAGCGCTCTGCTGAGAGTACCGCTCGTATCGCTGCTTTCATGTACCAGCGCTTCTGCTGCTCGATGTGCCTTCGTTCGCGTAAGTCAGAGCCTATGCAGAGAGGAAATAAGAGTGCATGTATATCTCTTTACATGCGAAACAAAACAGAAGTATAAAAAAAAATCAGAAAAAGAGTAGGTGTGTCTGTACTTCTTCACGTGCGACCGTATCGATCGATTCAAGCGCATCGCGCGATAGGTACGAGTGTCTGTGTTGATCCTATTGCGCGGTTGATGTGCTGTTTACTTCGTTCAATTCGAAAATGACTGTTTGTAAAGTCCTTCCCTAAGAAAATTAAGCAAAGAAAATTAAAGGGGAACGACATTCTTCACTTTTTCTGCCCCTATACGATGATGATGATGTCACGCAGTCGAACGCGACTTTTATCAAAGAAATCATCGAAAAAAAGAGGAACAAGAAGAGCAGCAAAACGCGACGGCATTTGTTCTTCGATCTTTCACTTCGCGCTCTTTAAAACGAGTCTTCTTTTGATGATATTGAGCGCGATTCTGATGTCGGAAAATTTTGAGTTTTCCCCCATCGGGGTGGAAGGGAAAAAACAACGTCAGAAGTCTTCTTCGTCGTCATCTTTCGAGGCGTTTCAGAACGAGCGACGGGAGAAGAGAGGTACGTTAGGCTCACGCAGCGTTTTCCTTTCTCATTCGGTCTTCTTGGTCTTCTTCTTCTCGATCCCGCGTTCGTATCGTTTGTGTTTGTTACGCGTTACAATCAACAACAACAGTCGATGAATTTAAAACGCCTTTTTGTTTCTTTTTGTTGCAACATTCTCTGATCACGCATGTAAATGTTCATATTTTTCTTCTCTGTTATGTGTTATATTTTAACACTCAAAACAATCATCTCATTCACGACAAACGCAAACAGAAGAACGACGAAAGGTAGAAACGCTCGCGGCGCAGCAGAACGAGGAGGAGGAGGAGAGTTTTAGTACGACGACGAGAAAAAAAATGGTAGGTTTATCCGAGGAAGAGCAGAATTCGATGCAAATTCCTTCTCACATGCGATGCGACGCGTGTCACGCCATCGCGCATAAACTCACGACGAATATTCGCAAGACGGAACGCAAACACAGGAAAGGCAAAAATGTCCAGAAACGTCTCAGAGTGGATCAATACGAGCAAAGTTTCGAGGACACGTGTAAGGACGAACAGTTCTGGGGCGAGTATTACGGTGTCACGCACGGGAAAGACGGGCACAATTATTTCAACGGGCCAGGTTTAACCGTTTTGCCGAAAACGTTGCACAAAGCGCAAACGCTGTCGATGAAAACCACGCTTCGAAAAGGTGGGATGTGGTCGCACCGGATGCGAGAGTTTTGCGAGCAAATGGTGTACAGTTCGGAGGAAGATTTGGACGAATCGGACATGTATTCGATTTTGTACGAGAGCACACCAAATGAGGAAGAGAGTCGCGGTAGTGATAGTGGTAGTGATAGTAGTGATAGTAGTAGTAGTAATCCTCCTCCTCCTCAACGAATAATAATAAACAAAGACACGAGGACGTTTCGAGAGAAAATGTGCGCGCGAACGTGTAAAAAATTTCCGACGCGACGACCGACGACGACGGAAGAGGAACTCGAAAGCGGGTGGGAACCTTTCGACGAGGACGCGTTCACCGAGAAGAAAAGAGCGCAAAGGAAAGAAGACGAGGCGTACAGACAAGCGCACAAGTTGGTGGAAGATTTGACGAGCGGCCGAGGCGACGGCGGCGAGTTGTAATAATAGCGCATATCATCTATCTAAAAATCCATCGCACGAACGAAGAAGGTTGTCAAAATCGTCTTCACCGCCCTCGTCGTTTTCTCGAACGATGATGATTATTATTTTGCGTTGTCCTAAACGTCGTCGTTCTTTTCTTCTTCGCTATGCTTCTTCTTTTTTTGAAACGAAAAGGTCTTCTTGAAAGAATCTTGGACGTCCTCGAAGGCGTCAAAGAGCGCGTCTTCCGCGCGTTCCACTTTCTCGGCAATCTTATCGTCCAAAGCATCCAACGCGTCCAAGAGCCAATCGAAGACGCCGCCACCGCTATCTGTTCCTTCTCGCGTATCGCTATTCGTCGTCGTCGTTTTTTTCATCAACCGCGGCATGGCCGATAACGATCGATCGAATACCGCCGCCGTCTTCTTCGTTTTCTTCTTACTATTGCTACTCTTGTTATTCGTACTCCTATCGCCGCCGTTCTCCTCGCCGCTCTCGTCGTCGTCGCTATCATTGTCTACCAGACGCCTCAGCTCCTCGTCCTCGATGATCGTCTCCAAGTGCAACGCGTCGTCGTCGTCGTTTCGTTTCGTTTCCGAACCGTTCGAAGAAGAAGCAGTCAACTGCACGACGACTTCCTTTTCCTCCTCCTCCTTCTCTGCTGCTAAAGAAGACTTCTCCAGACTTCTCTCGCCGTATTTTCGTCGCATCAAATCTCTCCTCAACTTTTGTAAACGCTTCTGATACTGAACGATTTTCGCGACGAGTTGCGCCCTCTCGTCTCTCGTTCCTGCGTAACGTTGTCGTTGGAAATAAAAGAGAGATTTTGATCAGTCATTATTCGATCTAAAAGAGAGAGAAAGAGAAGGAAAAAGAGAGACGAAAACATTGAAAGAACACCGATGAGAGAAAGAAGCGAAAAACGACGACTTTGTCGCGAAACCCGAGAAAGGTCCTCCCGTCGGCATCCTCTCTCGTAAACGTCTCGCAAACGACCATTTTTATACGTCGTCGCCGACGAATGAAACAAACACACAAAGAAGAAGAAACGGTGCGAAAAACACACAAAGACGACGATGTAAACGACAAGAATACCACATCCTCGCTCCTCCCCTTCGTACACGTCTTCTTTCCATTAGGCGAGTTCCATCGCGCAAAGGCGCGAAACGCACCGAATTTCCCTCCAGAGCTGCCAATGGCATTCATTTTGAGATACGTTTTGAAGTAATCCATCGCCAAACTGTAACTTCTCACCGCAGATTCTCCGTAGTTGTTTTTATCGCAGTCGATGGCGTCGGAGACGTGTCTGTGCGCGTGTTGGAGGATTTCTTTTACGCTTTGCGCGACGTGCGACTCAGTATTCGTCTCGTTACGCGCCTCGTGTGTAGCGAAGGAATTTTCGAACGTGGCCGTCATGTTGAGCGTTTGAAAGCGCAGAGCACCACCGAGAGGATGCGAAAAGCGAGTAAAAAGAGGCGCTTCGAGGATAAATCTCTCTCGTATTTTGTCTCTCTTCTTTCTCTTTTGCTCTTGCGCTTCCGTGTTTTAGTATAAGTGCGTGTGTGTGTACAGAGAGGAAATTTTTGTGGAGGATGTGTAAGTGTGTGTTCTGTGTTTCTCTCGAGAGGAGTAGTACGAGGGCGTGGCGGCTTTATTGAGGAGGGGGGTGTGTAATTATTCTGATTCTGATTCTGATTCTGGCACGTGTAACTCTCCGTGTTCGTATCGCCAATTGGGTGGGAGAGGACAGTTATTGTCGAGGAGGTATTGTAAGCACTCGGGGTGCGCTTGTCGTACGGCCGAGGAGTTCCAAGGCGCTTTGGCGGTTTCGTGCAAGTACTTCAAACAATCCAAGTGGCCGTGCGTGGCTGCAACCTCACACGCTAATACGCTATATTGATCATACTTACGCTCAACAAGATATTCGAGTATGTGGAGATGACCTTGTAAAGCCGCCCAAGCGGCAGTATTCCAACCCCAAGGCACTTTCGCTTCTTCGTGTAAGTATTTGAGTACCTCGAGATGACCGTTTTCGGCAGCATTTGCACACGTGTCCGCATGGACAGGACGCTCATTTGCAACGCAAAACTTTACCATTTCCAGATTACCTTGACGTGCGGCCGCATTAATCGTCCTATCATCCCACTGTCACTTTTTCTCCTCTCGCGCCCACTTGAGCAACTCGAGTTTATTCGTTGCAGCAACTCGATAGCAGAAATATGTTTCGCCACACCAACTCGGTTTATTCTCCCATGCAACTTCCAAAGTCGATACTGACGACATCTCTCTCACATCAAACCCCTTTTTCAAATCATTCGCACGAGACGATCTCTTAACCAACGCTCTCGTCTCCGTATTCACCTCGTACAAGAATTTCACGTCATTCGAATTCAGTCTCGGAATGATATGTTTGAAACAAATATCGTCGTTATTCACGATCAAATCCCACACGTCTCGCTCCCCGATCCTCCTTTTCTGCGCGCGCGTCCTCACCCCAAGAGTTTTATGAGCAGTCGCACCAGAAGAAGACATGATGCTTTTGTGTGTCGTTTTGTTCTTCTTTACACGCGAAAGAAATGCGATTTCTTTTTTTTTTTTTCCTGAAAGGAAAAGCGAACGTTTTTTTTTAATTCTTTTCTCTGTCTGTTGTTGACTTTTTCCTCACGTGCGAACAGAAAAGCACTGCTTTTCTCGACGAACGAGCGGCATATCATCGAGAGCATTCACGATGCTTAAGTGGTTCAGGTTGTGTTTTTGATGATGAAGCGTTTGTGAATATATAGTGTGTAAGAATTTGTTAGTAGTCTTTTTTGTTTTAGTATTCTATTACGTGTGTAGAATTCTATAGAGTATCTCTCCCGCTAACTTTACGCTATTACGCTATTGTTATGCGCAACAACAACCTCTGGATCTCGCGCTCGCTCGCGCTCTCGTCGCGGTGTTGTTTCTATTCTCTCGTATATTCTTCTATTCGGACGTTGGTTTCTTTTCGTTTTCATCGTCGATTTCCTTGTTGTTTAGTGGTAGCTCGAGGAGGAAGATTTGGTTGACGAGGATTTTCTTCTTCGCGTCGGGGTGCTCACTTCCTTTTCCTTTTCCTTTTCCTTCTTCTTTGTCTTCTGAGACGTTACAGACGATTTTTGTTGGCGATGATGTTGTTGTTGTTTTGAGGAAACAGACGAACTTTCCGTTCGGAGAGACGCAAACGCACTCTGGGCGGATTTTATTATCGTCGTTGGTGGTTCTTGGAGGAGGGGTTAAATATTCCGTCTGATATTTCCTCGCGCCGCCGCGCGTAAACGTCCGAGCGATTCGGTTTGTACTCGTCGCGAAACAGACGTAAAGGCCGTCCGGCGACCACGAGAAGGCAGAGTTGACTTCTTCGCCGTCTTTGAGAAAGGAAAGTTGCTCGATTTCGCCGGTGGTTGCGTCGACCAGGTGTAACTGGAAGGATGCTTTTTCGTCTCGAAGTAAAATGCAAACGACGTTCGAATCCGCGGGATTCGCTCGAGGCCAAAATCGAACGGAACCTTGACAACCGCTGGATCGCGTCACGCGTCTTTGCTTGACCGATTTCGGCGGTTTCGGATAGGAAGTGAGCGTGCCTTGAAGTAATCTTTCTTCTTTCTCTTCTTCTTCTTTTAACTTCTCCACGTCTCGCGGTAACTCCACCACGAACAATTCCGTGCGCACGTTCCCGCGCTCGTCTCGACAGTCGCCCAAGAACGATAACGTCCTCGAATCCATCCAACAATCTTCGTACGCTCGAGAGATTTCGTCGGAACCGAGAGTTGGATCCGGAGTCGTTTCCGTCACGCACACGGTGAACCCGCCGGAAACGTTCCGGTCGTTTCTCGATTTATCGATTTCGACGATGTCTTTATAAATCGTCACCGCGATGTTCCGAGCGTTGCGTCTCGAGACGTTCACGTCCGTAGCGTCCGCTAAAATCGCGTCCTCGTACGTCATGCTCACCAACGTGCCGTCCGGCGAGAACGCGTGGACGTGCGTGCCGCCTCGCAAAGCGCCTTTCGTGAACGGACTGACTAAATCTCGCGCTTCTAAATTCGATGAAAGCGACCTAGAGGAGTTTAACTGTTGTGCGTTCGAGGACGACGAGGAATCAACATTCGAATCTTCCGATAAATCGATGACGTATCCTCGGCGATGATGCGCGCAGTACGCCCACTCTTCCGTCGGATGTCTGGGACCGACGATGCAACACAAAACGTTCTCATCAAACGGATGAAACAAAGCGACGCCACACTTCGCTTCGTGTGCGGTTCGTAACACCGTTTTGACTTCTTTCGTATTCACGTCAACGAGTTGGATCAAATCGCCGTCAAAGACGTGACCGCCGACGTGCGATCGGACGTCGAAACAGATGTTTTCGGAATTCGCGTCGAACGCGTACGCGTTGGAGACGATTTTGTTGTGCTCCGTCGACGTCGTGAGTTGGATTTCTTTCGGGTACGAGGATGACGAGGAGGAGACTTTCATCAAGGCTGCTTCCGCGTCCGCTTCATCATCCGCCACCGAATTCGCCGCGAAGAACTCTTCGTCCGTAACGTTCGCGAAACACTCGGCAAAGAATAACTTTCGCTCCATCTTGCGACAGTTCGAGCGGAACTCTTTGTTGTTCTTCTTCTTCTTATTATTATTAGTAGTATCATCATCATCGTCGTCGTAATAAGAGTCTTCGATCGCTTTGCGAAACATCGACCGTAAATCTTCCATCGCGAGGACTCTCTTCGAGCGCGAGCGCAACATCGCGTACGCGTCGGATTCTAAATTCTTCGCAACTTTGCCCGATTTCGAGGCGTCGTAGAATAATCCACTCGGCACGAGCGTGTGTGTATTGATGACCGCAGACACGTGGAGAGCTAAAAGAGCGTTGACGGAATCGTTCGTTTCTTCTTCTTCTTCTTTATCTTCTTCTTCGTTGTTATTCTTATTAGTATCATTCTGATGATGATGATGATGCATCAAATACGTCGCCGCGGCGTCGAAACACGCGTGATCGCCGTTAAACGCGCGAGCTATGATTGCGTATAAAGTAATCGCGCCGGCGACTCTTTCGCGAAAGACGTTTCTTTGCTTTGCCGATACTTTCTTCAAAGTCCTTTTAGTAGGCGGTAAAAGAGACCAGTAGGACGGCAGCGGTTCCGTCGGCGGCGACGGAAATCCCAAAACCGACGATGGATGATAACCATTATCATTATCCTCATTATTATTGGTATCATCATTAAGCGCGACAATCTTCGCCGTTCCGTCGTCTCGCAGTAACACCTCGTCGTCGTCGTCTATCGTCCACCACGCTCGCCACGGTTCGACTCGAATCTCTCCTTTTCGCAACATTCTCTCCAAACGCTTCTTATCGCTCGCGGCGAAGTCGCGCTCGGAAATTCCGGAGAATTTATTATCTTCTTCTTCTTTCAAGTACGCGCGCATGAGTTTCGCGGATAAAGTGCAGTATTCATCTTCTTCTTCGTCGTCTTCTTCTTCTTCGTCTTCTTCTTCGTCGTCGTCCTCCGACGACGACGAAAACGATTTCGCCTCCAAACCAAACCTCGTCCTCATCTCCCTCTCGTCCTTCTCCACGTGCCTCTCGTACTCCATCACCATCGCTTCCATCTCTCTCTTCTTCTCCTCCTCGTCCTCGGAATCCCCATCGAAATGTTTTTCATTCTTCATCATCCGCGCTAAACTCTCCGCGTGAAACGCTTCCACGCACCTCCCGTCGCCGTGCAGGCGGTAACATTTCGAAGAACAATATCGGCAGTTACATTTCGGGCACGCGTAGAGCGATTCGTTTTGTGCGCACACGCGACATTTCGGTTGTTGTTGTTGTACCGCTCCTTTTCCTTTGAATCCTTCCATCGTCGTCTGAATCGAAAATGTTGCGCGGCGCGTATTTTGGTTTTGGCAGTCACATAAACGCTTCCGAGAGTTTCCTCATCACGCGACGCAACAGACACAGGCACAGAAACCTTTTACGGGAACACCTTTTGCACACAAACAAAGAAAGAATAGAACGTTTACACTCTTCTTATTTCGCCAAAGAGCGTTGTCCGGAAGACTAAGGAGAGATGCGAGCGCGCGTTCTTCAACGCGCACTTAAGCACACTCTGGGGAACAACTCACACCGAAATTCTCTTTATAAACGTTCACTTAATCAGCGCACATATATCGCTCTGGAGGGAGAAAAAAGAGAAAATTGCACACCACCTTGCGCGTATGTTTTATGTCCTTCTCTGACGCTGACTCTTTTTCCTTGTGTCGTCTGTCTCGCTCACACGGTAAGTGAATAAGTACTCCTCCCGAGTGAGAAAATGGAGCACATTTCTCTCAGAAAGAAACGTCTTTTTTTCGCAGTCAACGGAAAAAAGTTTTGCGAGATCACTCCTCTGCGCACGCGCGCGTGTATAAATCTTCTACACATCTAAAGCTCTACTAAATGCTCCCGATAAAAATTCTCGCACACACGTACGTGTGTGTGTGTTTAGTACGTTCTTCTTCACGGAGAGAATACTGTTTTTTAGCTCTGTAGAATCCGCGCGACCAAAAGCAGAGATGTAGTACGTAAGGAGTAGTAGTACTCCTGAGCGAGAGATGCGAACAACAACAACAACGAACGAGAGAGAAGAAAACAAAACAAAAACAACCAGAGAGCAGTTTAAAAAGCGCGCTCTCTTCAGAGCGCTCTGCTTTTTCGCCTCCTCGAAGTCTCGCAACGTCTCCTCCTCTCTTCGTATATATGCGCATATACGTAAGGAGTAGTAGTAGTCGTTTTGAGAAGACGCATACGTTCGATATGTAACAATAAAACATACACGCTTGAAAAAGCTCTCTTATGCGGAACAAAACGAGCCTCTCGCGCTTGGAATACTAAAACACGTTCCGAAATTCTTTCGATGCGTGCGGATGTTCTCAACGCACGTGCGACCGGCGCCGTATGAAAGTAAAGCTTTTAAAGAGAGAGAGAGAAAAGAGAGCACGAAAATCTTTAGGGTTTCATATACAACTAGGGTTTAAAGCAATGTCTCACGAGCGCATTTTGAGGGCAAATTACCTCATTATCTGTCTCTTTAGAGCGCTTTACTTGGTGTTCGGAAAAGAGACACAGACGGGAGAGGATCGAGGCTTTCATCTGTCTTTAGTTTTCTCTGTTTTGTTTTCTGTTTTCGCTTTATATTCGAACAGACAGAGACGTTCTATATTATAAAAGAGAATTTGTTGTGCGTTGGGGAAAAACCCTCGATTGTCTCTCGAGGTGCGCTTTTTGTTCTCTTCTTGTTTCTATCGTTTGTCTCTCTCTTTCTCTGCGCGTGTGTACATCTCGAGAGAGAGAATGTGTGTTGTTCTTGGTATTCTTCTCGTTTCAATCTCGGTTTTAGAGTCTCTCTTATTCTCTCTTTGTCTGTTCTTTTCCTCTTCGTAAACGTTTGGTCTTTGAAGGATCGAAAGAGAGAGAATTAATTGGGGGCACCATTGGGAAGAAGAACGAGAGCAGGAAAAGCAACGAAAATCGCGCTCGTATCTCTCCTTTCTTTGCTGAATTTATGTCGTATTGGTGTAGTATTCGTGGTGGTATGCAAAACTGACTTTCGGTGTGTGTATCACATATACTCTCTCTTATTCTCTTATTCTCTTTTATATAAAACACTTGGATAAAGGTAACAACGCGTAGTAACGACGGAAACGTAAAGAAGCAGAGAAGAAGAAGGATTATAAAGCGAAGACTTCAGAGCGATACAACACGAAAAGAAAACAACAATGTGTGGGATATTCTCCGTGCATTACTTAAAAGGCGAACCGAAACCGAACCGGGAACGGATTTATAAGCTGGCGAAACGCCTTCGCCACCGCGGGCCGGATTCGTATAAAATCGACAAGTTCGAACACTCGGAAAACGAACAAACGTTTATGGTGCACAAACGATTGGCGATTGTCGCGCCGGGCGAGAGCGGGGAACAACCGTTGTACACGGATGGAGGGAAACAGACGTGTTTTATCGCCAACGGGGAGATTTATAATCACCAAAAGTTGAGAGAAACGTTTAACATCGAGCATCCGAACAAGTCGGATTGTCAAGTCATCGGCCACGTGTACGAGAAATTCGGCGCGCTCGAGTTTTCGAAACATTTGGACGGGATGTTTGCCACGGTCATTGAAGATCGAAAAACAGGAAGGCTCATCGCCAGTCGCGATCACATGGGGAAGATTCCCATGTACATGGCGAAAGGGAAAGACGGGTCGTTTTGGTTCGCCTCGGAGATGAAGTGTTTACACGACGACCCCGGGGTGGAGTCGTATCAGTTGTTTCCCCCCGGTCACGTCTGGGTGAAAGAGAAAAACGAGACAGAAGGGACGATGACGAGATGGTACGACGAGAGATGGATCACAGACGTGGACTACATTCCGGAGAAACGAGCGGATTTATCAGAGTTGAGAGAAATCGTCGTCAAAGCGGTGAAAGATCGATTGATGTCGGACGTCCCGTACGCGGTTTTACTCTCCGGAGGGTTGGATTCGAGTCTAATCACCTCTATTGCGGTGAGGAACCGAGCGACTGCGAAAAACACCTACGGGAGCACGGAGAAAGTGCACTCGTTTTCAATCGGTATTAAAGGCGCGCCGGATTTGAAAGCGGCGAGGAAAGTCGCCGATAGTTTGGGGACCATTCACCACGAAATTTATTTCACGCCAGAGGAAGCGTTGGACGCGTTGCCGGATGTGGTTTGGCACTTGGAGACGTTCGAACAAGTGCGAGCATCGGTGCCGATGTATTTACTCTCTCGAGCGATTAAATCCATGGGATTCAAAATGGTCTTATCCGGCGAAGGCGCCGACGAATTATTCGGCGGGTACTTATACTTTCACAAGGCGCCGTCGCCGGAGGAGTTTCACAAGGAGTGCGCGAGAAAAACGAGTCGTTTGCACCAGTGGGACGTGGCGAGAGCGAACAAAATGACCATGGCCTGGGGCGTGGAAGCGAGGACGCCTCTGTTATCCAAAGCAGTCGTCGATTACGCGATGAACATGTCCCCGCTGGACAAGATGATCGACGTGAAAAAGCTCGATCAAGACGGTAAAAAATATTTAGAAAAGTACATCTTGAGAAAAGCGTTCGATACGCCAGAGGATCCGTATTTACCGGCGGAAGTTTTATGGCGTCAAAAAGAACAGTTCTCCGACGGCGTCGGGTACGATTGGGTGGACGGGTTAAAAGCGCACGCCGAGGAAAAAGTTTCCGACGAAGAGTTTTCCAAAAGAGCCGAACGCTTCCCGCTTTCGCCGCCGACGACGAAAGAGTATTACTTGTTGAGATCGATTTTTGAGGAACACTTCGTGACGGGATTTGAAAACGGCCAAGACGCGTATAAGACGGTGCCGTTTGGGAAATCCATCGCGTGTTCGACGCCGGAGGCTGTCGCCTGGGATCCGGAGTGGGAGAAGAGCGTCGGCGACATCTCCGGCAGAGCCGTCGGGGCGCACGATTCAAGCGATGGGTTCGATTTAGGGAAAGATAGTGCTGTTAGTGCTTCTTCTTCTTCTTCTTCTTCTTCTTCTTCGAGTAGTAGCGGTAGCGGTAGCAGTAGTAACGCAACAACATCTAGCGCGAGAGCAACGAGTTCGACGGTTACTACCACTACTGTGGCGGCTTTGAACAACAAAAAAATCGCCGCCGCGAGCAGAAAAGCGCGGCATTCGCGACGCTTACCCGGAGGAGGCGGAATTCGAAGAGGTTCTACCAAAGCAATTGGTTTCATCTCCCAGGTTCGGTTGGCGACGAACTCTTCTTCGGTTTTTTGCGCGTTCGCGTGATAGAGAGAGAGACGGAGACAGAGACAGAGTTTAAGACAGAGAGGAGGATACATAACATGCACAAAAAATGAGATACACGCGCACACTACTACTTGTTCAATTCCATCTCTCGTCGTCGGTTTTGTACACAGGGAAAAGAAAGAGAGAGAGAGAGCGAAAGGAGAGAGAGAGAGCGCTTTACTTTGTATATATAGTCAAATTCTTTGGGTCGTAAAAATACAATTGAAAAGAAGTACATTGTTGCACATCCACGTGCTACTATACAAAAATCTCACACCGTTCCTTTCGTACCTGCTCAAACAGCAGGCACGCAAATTTCTACTCGTAATAATACATTTCGCTTTGCTCGCTGCTAGTTTTAATTCTTCTTGTTATTATATCGGCGGTTACTACCGCTCGAGGCGGACGCGTCGTTCTCCGCGGGGACTAGATCTTCTTCCTCGTCGTACTCGTACGCGTTCGGAAACGCTTCCCGGTAGTAGTCGTCCGCGGAACCTCCATCCGCGGAAAACGCGCTGCTACTGCTTCTTTCGTCGAAGAACTTTACGACCGGGTCTCTCTTCCCGGAGCCGCTCCCGCTGGCGTACTTCCGCGCTCTGATTCTGTCCACCGCGATTTGCGCTTGCTCTTCCGTCTTGTTCCGTTCGTCCGGCGCCCACGTGCCTCGTTTGTTCTTGTTGTTATAAGAAGTAGAAGTAGTATTGGTTGTAGCAAGAAGGTTGTTCTTTTTCACCGACGATTTCATCCCGAGCGCTTTGGCCTTGTTGTACAAGTGCGACGCTTTCGCCGCGTTGCCTCGCTTCTCGTACAATTTCGCGCTCTCGTGAAAGACGCCCCAGCTGTCCGGGTTGGACAGCATGGCCAACTCGAGCGTTTCTCGACACTTATCGAACAGTTCCATCTCGTCGTAGCACTTGGCTAAACCAATCAGCGCTCTCGAGTTCCCGAGTTCGGCTTCGACGGCTCGTTCGAAGAGTCTTTTCGCGGCGTCGACGTGCGATTTCGCGTACTCGAATTGGCCCCACGCGGACCAAACTTGAACCGACCACGGGGCTAACGACGCCGCTCGGGCAAACTCCGATCGAGCGACCGTTTCTTTCCCTTTAGACAAAAACAGTTTCGATTCCGCGATGGCGAAGGACGTCGCCAAGACGTGATTTTGCGGGAACTTTTCGATCGCCTCTTTGAACGTCTTGCGGCTGTTGACCACGTGACCTCTTCGCGCCAACGCTTCGGCGAACGATTGCAGAATATACGCGTCGTTCGGGAAGATTCTACTCGCGAAGCGATACTTACGCAGAGCAGGTTTTAACTGTCCCTCGGATTCGTCTAACTGCGCGTACAAATGCGCGACGTGTGGCGACGCGCGCAGGATTTTCACGTCTTTGAAGATTTCAGAGGAGTACTCGACGTTTTCCGTAGCGCAAAGTTCGCGCGCGATCGGTTCGGTGTCCGTCTCGTTCACGTGGTCCGCGCACAACTTCAAAACTCGTCTCGCTTCTTCGACGTTGCCTCGTCTGAATTCGCCTTTGGCCCACGCGTGTAACGCCACCAAACGACCTTCGACTAAATTCTTCATGATCTCGCCCTTGGGCGGGTAGTCGCAGGAGGAGGAGGATAAAGACGACGACGATCCTAAGGACGGACCGCAAATCTCGTCGTCGTACACCGACACGCACCTCTTGAATAGACTCGTGCTCTCCTCGAAGTTCTTTGCCCCGAATTCCATGGTCGCCCATTTCCGTAAGCTCGCGCCTCGAACCGCCGCGTCGCCTTCCGAGTGCAACAAAGCCGTCTTGTATAAACCTCGAGATCGTTCCTGATCTCCTTGCAAGAGCTCAAATCTCGCCCATTGCTCCCACAACTGCACGTTCGACGGCGTTCTTGTCGTTCGCTGGTAAAACAGCTGCCTCGCAGTTTCCGCTCGCCCGGCTCTTTGCAAGTCCCAAATCAGTTGCCACTCGACGACGCCGCCGAGAGGATCTTTCAGAGCTTCTCTCGCCTTGCGAGAGGAAGCGTCCGAGTCGGAGATCAACACGTACGATTGCGAGATGATTTGGTCCGGGCTTATTGTTTTTTCAGGCGATGATGATGACGGTTGCGCTGCTTTTGCGCCTTCCTTCTTTTCTTCCTTATTCTTCTCTTCACCTTTTTTCTCATTCTTCTCGTTTATATCGTCGTCGTCCGTGACGTCGTGGATGCTTGTTTTCATCGTCGTCGTTGATGACGATTGTTGCAAAATCTCTTCTTTTTCCTCCTTCTCGTCCGAGGAAACGTCGTGCGAACTGCTGATTGCATCGAACGAACCAGAAGCGCTGATGACTTCCTTCACTAATCTATCCACATCAATTTCGTCGTCGTCTTTGACCTTTTGTTGCGTTTGTTGTTGTTGTCCTCGAATAATTCGTCGTCGCGCAGAATTCGACGTCGACGCGGGGCCGCTTCCTTCTTCGATAATCGATTTTCCGTCGTCAATCTTAACAGTACTCTCGATGATGGCGTCAACGACAACGATCTCTTCCTCGTCGCCGTCGTCGTCGTCGTCCTCATCATCCTCGTCATCATCATCGACGCTGCTCATCTCCACTTCGACGGCTTTACGAATGCGTTCGGATTGCTTCTCGTCCGCGTTCGAACACGCTTTAAACGTCGATGCGAATTCTCTAAATTTTTTAAACTCCTCCGGCGAAATCTTGCCGTCGGCGTCGACGTCGAGCATTTTCATCAAAGTCTCCGCTGTCTCAGTCGTCGATTTTGTCGTCGCATTCTCTCCTTCATCGTCGTACACGTCGTTTACGTCGTCTGAATCGTCGTCGTTCAACCAAATCGTTTCGATCGTTTGTTTCAACTCTTCCACCGATACGCTTCCGCTCTTGTCGACGTCAAACGCGCGAAAGAGCGCGTCCTCGGCGTCCGGATTATAGGTGTCGTTACCTCCCTCGTATCGCAAAGAATCGTCCGTAAAGTCGCCAAACTTTTCATACGCGGCAATATTCGCCGCGTCCACGAGGTCTTTCAGCGTTTTCGCGGCGCCCGGATCGCCCTCGGTAAAACCGCCTTTGTAGGACGAGTGCGCGGCGTTGCCGATTTCCGCCGAAGCGTGCATGCGCCTGGTTCGGATTTGCAGTTCAATCGTCGTTCTCGATCCGTTATTATGAGAGTTGTTATTGTGGTTGTTATCGTAGGACGACGACGATGAGGGCGAGTCATTTTTACTCTTCTCGGATGGATCGTCGTCCTCGTTGTCGTCGTCGGTATCATCGCTCACGATCAGCGCCGAGTGTAAACTCTGGTACCCGTTCTTCTTCGGTTTCGCGACGTAATCCTTCGTTCTGCCTTTCACCGCACTAAACGTCGCGTGTGCGATTTGCTGCGCGCGATAACACGCCATATCCGCGGATTTCAAATCTATATCCGCGATGGAGCCTTTTTGCGGATTTAATATCACTCGAACGCCCAACAAGTCTCGTAATTTCGCGCGGTCTCGTCCGTCGCGCAGTATTTTCTTCATGGAAGAGAATCGAGATTTGCGTCGAGCGGAGACGGTGAGCGCGGAATTCAAGGCTACGCGCAAAGACGCGGGATAGTTGTTGTTGTTCTCACCACCATCACTACCGCTGTTGCTGGTGCTGGTGCCGCTCTTCTTGTCATCACTTGTTTTTGCCATTTTTGCCGATGTTTTCAACAACTCCTCGTACACTTCGTCGTCCTTGATTAAAACGCGCATCAAAACCGCGTCTTTGCTCATCTTCTCGAGCAAAACCTGTCTCGCTCTTTCCAACTTTCTCGCGTCGTCTTTCTCCGTCTGTCGCAACCATTTGTCTAAACTCTCGTAGGATTTCGGAAAGAGCGCTCGAAACGCGGCGTCTTCCAACTCCGCCGAGAGTTGTCCGCAGTGTAAAGCGGACGCGAGAGGCGCGTATACTTTCATCGTCTCCAGCGCGAATTGCTGCAAGCGGACGGTTGATTTGAAAATCTCCCGACTGTGTTGCAAAATGTCCAATCGAGAGGCGAGTTCGACGACGATCGCGCGTTGGTCGTGGAAAGTGAGCAAAAACGTGCGCATTTTTTCCGCGTATTCGTCGTCGCAGAGTAACATTTTTTGGTTGTTGTTCGAATTAGTATTATTGTTGTTCTTTGTTGACGACGACGAGGAGGAAGTATCGTTCGAGTTGAAAGTAGTAGCGTTCGCCGACGACGCGTTGTTGTTGTTGTTGTTGTTTCGCAATCGTTCCGGTAAGTCTCTCAATCTCTGACAATCGTGCGCGACTCTCACGACGCCCGAACCTAACTGTTGTTCGATCGTTTCCAAGGAAATCTCGTTCGCCAACGAGGCGTCTCTGAGTAAACCGGCCGAGCAGCACTCCGCGTCCATGCCTAAATCGATGAGTTGCGTGCACATCGCCACCGCTCGCTCGCGCGGACATCTGCCGTTCAATTCATCATCCTTTTCCTTTCTGTTTTTTGCTCTAAATTCATGTCTCCGGTTAAAATCATCCAAAACTATGTGTGGCATCCGTTGTAACTTCGGTATCGCCAGCGCTAAAGCCGCGAGGAGCATTTCCCGCGACGGCGAGTTCGAGCTCGCGATGTCATCCGATTCGTCCTCGGATCTCAGAATCGACGACTCGGAGAGGCGACCGCTCAACACATCCCACGCCGCGACGAAATCCACCACTCGCGACGTTTTCGTCGTACCGGCGATCGTTTCGTTCGTCGTTTTCTCTTCGTTTTTGTCCTCGTTTGTCTCGTTATTTGCGTCGAAAAGCGCGGAAGACGAGGACGAGATTCGACGATTACGTCGACGATTTCCCGTCGCCCGTTCGAGATGTTCACGACGCGACGGTCGGTCTTTTGTCCTTCTTTTCGACGAAACATTTGCGAGAGAACACGAACGCACGCGTGAAGTCATTTTTCGGACCGACTACTCTTTTTAAACGCGTGGTATGTGCGACGAAAGCGCGCGCGTGCAGAGTGACGAACGCGTGGCAGTCGAGCGCCAGAAAGATATCCGGAATAGTTTAGGGTATCATAATCTGTCATATTTATTAGTGTATACGTTCCGCGACGAGACCGCGTGCGCTTTACGAAAGACATTCAATTCGAAACTGAAGATGGGAATGCGCAGAAAAAGACGCAGAGTGAAAGGTTTTCAGTGCACGTGTGGCTCTGGTTAAAATTTTAGGGTGCATGTTCCAAAGTCGCCGTACGCGCGCGGTTGACGGTTGGAAAGAAAAACGCCGCGCGACTCGTACTCGAGGAGTTTCGAAGCCGCCGTAGAAGTCGGAACATTTCCTTTGTGTGTGCATACAAATGTGGTCCGAAACATACTTTGATGTGTTCGTGGTGTGCGCTTGGAGACGACTGCTACCTTTTTTTCGTTGGGAAAGGAGTGCTTTGTTGTCGTCGTTTGGCGTCCTGTACGTATTCGCGTCGGTGTAACGGCGTCGCATTTAACACTGAGAATACCCTATTTAGATCGCCAATAAATCGGCAATCCTGTGGAGTTACCACTGAAATCAGATTTTATACGAAATGAAGCTCTTCCAGGCAACAGTTGTGTATGTTGCGTCAGATGTTGGAGATCTCCAGGTATGGCGCACTCACGCTGTCCTTTCGTGTATTTTCCCTCATTGTATGAACGACTTCTGAAAGAAAGACGCCAGCATTCGAGACTTTTCGAGACGAGACTCTCGCGATGTATTCGAAAAACAATATCATCGTTGCGCTGCTCTGCTCGCGTTCTGAATCGCCTCTTTTCCCTCTCAATCGTCTTCTTTTGATCGATAGAATGTCTCTCTGATTTGACAGACATTTATCCAAAACGACGAACACATCATGTCGGAGGGAAAGTCGAACGATGACGATACCGATGGAAAAAAGATGTTTAATTCGTCGTCGTCTCTGATTATGAACCAATTCCTCGCCGGCGGTGTGAGCGGTCTCCTCTCGAGAGCAGCGACGCACCCGGTGGATACGATCAAGAGTCAGTTGCAAGTTTCGAATTTGGTCGTCACAAGGAGGAGTACCGAGAGGAGCGGATGCGATAGTACGAGTCATCGTCGTCCGATTTTGCCGAGCGCTCGACTTTTGAACGCAAAACGTGCGATACAAAATCTGTACAGAGGTTTCGGGGCAGCCGCGCTTGGTGCGCCGATGGCGAGCGGGATGTATTTTCTCGGGTACGAGACGACGAAGAAGACGCTGAAGAAGATACGCAGAGAACGAAGATTAGAAGGAGCGTTTAATGATGATGATCACGAAGAAGAAGAAGAAGATAATAAAACAACGATATATATGATAGATAATATAATCACGGGCGTCGTCGCGCAAGCGTTTGCCGGGATCGCGTACACGCCGGTGGACGTCGTCAAAGAACGGATGCAAGTGAGTTCGGTGTTGCCGACGAATTTGAAAACGAATAACGGGGTGGATTACCGGAACGCGTTCGACGCGTTGAAAACGATCGTGAAAAACGAAGGCATCAAGAACGGTTTGATGCGAGGGTACTGGGCGCAGAATTTCGTCTGGTGGCCGTGGTCGGCGTGTTATTTCGTCGCGTACGAAAAAGGTTTAGAGATTTTTCGTAGAAACAACAACGACAACAAAAGTAGTCTTCGCGTTGATGATGATAACGGTGGTGTTTTTGGTGGTGATGCTGAGCGCAGTAATTTTGAGAGTAGCAGTAGTAGCAGTAGTAGTGTTAAAAGTAGTAGTAGTTTTTATCGGGAGGGGGGGTGGTACGAAAACAACATTTCGCCGCACGCGGTCTCGGCGTTCGCCGCGGCGACGTGCGCGACGATCTTGACGCACCCGTTGGATTTGTGCAAAACACGAGTACAAACGATGACTAATAATAATAATAACAACAATAACAAGAAAGTGATGACGTTACGGACGGTTTTCAAAGATGTCGTCAGAAAAGAAGGCGTTTTGGCTTTATACAGAGGCGTGTTTGCGAGAGTTTTGAGCGTCGCGCCCGGGTCGGCGATTTCTTTTTACGCATACGAATCCATTCGGAAAAGTGGCGCGTTACGTTTAGAGGAGGATGATTAGATTATTCCACTAGCTTAGTATTAATTGCGTTTAAACCGTTATTAGTATTAGTATCATTTATTACATACCCATAGGCATTTGCTCGGCGCTCCCGATTTCGAAATCTTCGACTTCGTCCCACCACTCTAAACCCGCCGCCATGTGTTTTATATTCTCGGCGCCGAATCCTCGAGCGACTAATTCGTGAATAGCCATCAGCGACGGCGTTTGCACTCCGTCTTGAAAATCCATCATTTCCTCCCCGATGACCCCGCCGACGTCGTCGTATAAAATCACCTTCTCGCCCCACAACCCTTCCTCTACGACTTCCTCTATAAAGTTCTCGTTCTCTTCCACGTTCGCGTACCCGCTGCTGGAGAATACCCTCTCCGGAAAAATCGCCAGCGACGCCGCTTGTTTCGTAAACGTCCTCAAATCTCTCACTTCGAGCGGTATAAAGTATTGGCAATTTTTGGACGGATACGCGTGTTTTCTACACCAATCGATTTGCGGCCGAACGTCGACTAAAATCCAGTTCTCGTTTTGCATTAACTCTTTCGCTCGTTTCGGCATAATTTGCTCCACCTGATAAAAAGAGAGAGAGAGAGAGAGAGAGGTCAGATTAACATTCGATCGAGAGGAAGATTTTCATCTCGCACCTGTGCTTTCTTCAACACTTTTTGCATCAATTTCCAAACGGTCGGGTCGGTCGTGTTCGCTAAAATTGGCGCCCCAGCTGGGCGTAAAAACGGCGACGTGTTTACATTTTCGAAGAATTCTTCGTCCTCGGTGTACGAGACGTCCTCGTTATTATTCTCCTCCTTGACATCATCGTTCACTTCCTTGTCTTTTGGTGATGATTTTCCCCTAAAATTGGTGCATTTTCTGCTTCTTTTTATCCGACTTTTGACACCAAAACCGGACACGTTTCGTGGTAAAATTGAACCAAAACGAAGCATCGATGAATGCTCTGCTGCTCTCACGTGTTTATGCAGTATTCACTTGTCCGTTTGATGATGTAAAGTGTGTCTGTTTTATGGGGAAATTGAGTAAATTTCACACTCCATTTCTCCATAAAAAATGGCACCACATGACGCTTAATCGACCGTTTGTTTCGGTCTTTTTATCCTCCTCTCCGCGACGAGCGACTGGTACGTGTGCGCACCATCGTCGCCGTCATCGAGAATTCACGTTTTCGTCATCGAGAGGAAGAAGTATGCGACAAAAAGCCTCAGATACGGATGCGGATTTGGACGAACAAATCCTCCTTCTCGCCGTTCCAGCGTTGTTGAGTTTACTCTTAGACCCTTTACTGACGGCCGCAGATACCGCGTTCGTCGGCAAATCCGAAGAAACTGTAACAACAGAAGCTAATCAGAGCGTTTTTATGAAAGAAAAAGGGGAAAATTCCGGCCTAGCGGCCTTAGCCGTGAGCTCGTCGGTGTTCAACTTTATAAGCTACTCTGGAAGCTTTCTGGCGCAAGCGACGACGCCGCTGGTCAGTCGAGAAGTCGCTTTCGAAGAAGCGAAGAGGAAGAATAGAAAGAATGACGATGAAAACGATGAAAATGATTCAAACGTTGTTGAATCGTCGTCTTCTGCGTCGAAGACAATATCGGCGGCTTTAGCTTTAGCTGTAGTCGTCGGCGTATCGGCGACGTTTCTCGTCGAGACGAACGCGGAGTGGTTGTTAGGATTGAGCGGTGGGAACAGTTTAGAAATAAACGCGTACGAAAGCGCGTTAGAGTACGTGAAAATACGAGCGTTGGGTTTACCGTTTTTCTGTTGTTCGTTGATTGGGATTGGCGCGTTTCGAGGCGTGGCGGATACGAGGTCGATTTTGAACGTCGCGTTGGTGAGCGAATCCGTACATTTTTTCTTAGATTGGTTTTTGGTTTTAGGATTACACTTAGGCGTAGAAGGTGCTGGATGGTCGACGTTTGCGAGCACGGTGTTAGAGTTTAGTTTGTTTTCGCGAGCGATGTTCGACCGAGGGATTTTAAACGTACCGCCGACCCGCGGCGAGGAGGATTTCTTCTATAAACAAACAATAAAGGATTTCCTCGAAAACGATGTGAAAGACATGAGCGGTAAACTCGGCCAGTTAGTCTCGAACGGTTCCAATCAGCTCTTGCGAACGCTGTTTTTACAATTCGTGTTGGTTCGCGCGACGGCGTTGGCGACGGAAAACAACGTCTCCGGGCCGCACCAAATCGTCAGTCAAGTCTGGTGGATCGAGCTGTTCGTGCTGGACGCCATCGCGGTTGCCGCGCAAACGTTAGTGTCCACGCGATTGGCGAAAAACGACGGAAGCGAGGAGGACATTTTAGCCGCGCGAAAAGCCGTCGATAGGTGTTTGTTTTGGTCGTTTTTGCTCGGCGTTCTTTTAACCGTCGTCACGGAACTTTTTTCCAACGATTTACCGAAAATTTTCACCGGCGACGCCGCGATCGCGGCCGCGACGTTCGTCCCGTTGGCGTTTATATTAGCGCCACTTCAACCACTCAACGCGCTGGTCTTTGTCGGCGACGGCGTTTTCCAAGGCGCGAACGATTTCAAATTTCTCTCCAAGGCGATGATTGTCTGTTCGCTTTTCGCTTTGGCGGCGTTTCAAACGCCTATATTCGCGGACGCGTTCGACAGCGGTTTATTGGGGGTTTTAGGGCTCAATGATAGTAATAATAATAATAACGGTTTAGAACGAGTCTGGTTAGGCATCGCCGTGTTGATGCTCACCCGAGCCGCATCGCTTGGGTATCGCTATTGGTTGGATCCGGAATCGCCTTTAGCCGTCGTCGTCGATACTCACGGAATCGGGGGAATCAACTCCTCGGCTTTTGTCCGCGACGAAAAAGAAGACCAAACGAAAGGAACGAAAAAGAAGTCTTAGTCACGTCTTCTCGACGAAACCGCGAGAAAGAAGTAGTTGAGAGCACTCACTACTGCGTAGCACCATTTTTAGTCTGTAGCGTCGCGCACGTAAAAGCGTAGTAAAACGCGACGCGTAGCTTAAACAACAACAACACGTAGCAGTTAAACAAACGAAACGAAATAATAATCAACGCGCTCAAAACGACACGTGTTATGAGTACACGCTCCATCACGCACAGAGAGCGCGCGTGAGAACACATCTTTCACGAAAAGCTCTTCGTCGCGGAAATCTGTCGTATTCCGTCGAATCTGTCACATCTGTCACTCTTTTGTCCCAATTGGCTCCATTTTATCCATCATTTAGTACCAGAGGAAACGCAACAAAGATGAAGAAAAGTAGCGTTATAGTAAAAGCACACTCATAAAGAAGGAGTTTAGAGAATAACACATACTCTGTTTGCTTTCTTTCCCATCAAAATGCGACGCGCGACGAGTAAACGCGCGCGTTTGCTGATCCAATTTCAGTCTCAAAATCCAATTCTTACGCGTCGACGGCTTCAAATGAGTCAAGAAACATCGTCCTCGTCGTCGTCGAAATGCGGTGTTTTTGCCGCACCTTTATGTCATAACGACGCCTCTCGCTCGTATTCTTCGAGGAGTAACAGTGCTGCGATAAAACCGTGGGCGACGGAAGAGGAGTTACGTGTGCTCTCCGTGCACTTGAAATCCGTTCGAGAGAAAGCAGCCGCTGCTTCAGAAAATGTTCGTCGATCGAAAGACGACGCGGATGATGTAGTCGTTTCAACGAACACTGAGTATACGTTGTGCGCGAAAACGTTTCGAGAGTACAACCCGGAATTACTCGCAAAACACTTCCAGAAGCAACCGTTCAAAGTGCTCAAGCGAATGATTGAGATTGTATCGTCGATGACGTTCGTCGGCGCTCGGGTGTATTTTAAAGTCGGCGATACGGAATCCAGGGCGAAGTTTTTTAGGGACGAGTTAGTTAAACTAGGACCGGCGTTCGTGAAGTTTGGGCAGGTTTTATCGACGAGAGAGGACGTGTTGCCGAGAGAATATTGCGAGCAGTTGGCGGAGTTGCAAGATTCGATGGCGCCGTCGGATTTGGCGAGTTCGAGGGAGTTTTTGAAGTTACACTTAGAGTGCGAGCCGGAGGCGGCGTTCGCGACGTTTGATCCGACGCCGATAGCGGCGGCGAGTTTGGCGCAGGTGTATAAAGCGACGTTAGTTGGGAGCGGGAAAGCAGTCGCGGTGAAGTTGCAGCGACCAGAGGCGTTCGAGAACGTCGCTTTGGATAGTTACGTGTTACGATTGGTGGCTAAATATAGCGCGAAGAATCCAATCAAAAAGTTCAATTCTGACGTGGTGAGAATAGTGGACGAATTAGTCGGACGATTATTCGAAGAGATGGATTACGAGCGCGAGGCGAAGCAGTGCAATCGATTTCGAGAGACGTACCAAGACGGAAAGATTGCCGGTCGCGTGAGAGCGCCAGTCGTCGTCGACGCGTTGTCGACGAGTCGAGTTTTAACCATGGAATTCGTCCAAGGCGAACGCATCGACGGGTTACAAAAGCTCTACGGCGACGATTCTTCCTGGGAACTCGACGAAAAAGACGGCGGCAAGAGGAAGAAAAGAAACTTTTCATCAAAGTTGAAGAAAGAGTTTCAGCCGCACGAAATCCTTCGACGAGGCGTGCGGTGTTCTTTACACCAACTGTTGGCGACTGGTTTCATGCACGCGGATCCGCACCCGGGAAATTTAATCGTCGACGAACAAGGCGCTTTGGTGTATTTAGATTTCGGCACGTGCGTGTACGTCCCGCAGTTCCAAAGACGAGCGATGATTCGAGGTTTGATTGGTTTCGTCAATCGAGACGCGGAATCGTTGGTGAGCGATTTGAAAACGTTGGATTTCTTGCCCGAGGACGCCGACGACGAAGCGTGCGTCCAAGCGCTGACGAAGGTGTTCGACGAACGAGGCAATCGAATTCGAGACTCGAACGATTTCATGGCGGTCATCACGCAACTCACGGAAGCTTTGTTATACAAAGGATTCCGACTGCCGCCGACGTTTGCGAGAGTCTTGAGAGCTTTAGCCGCTTTAGAAGGTACCGCGCAAGCCATCGATCCGAATTTCAAAGTTTTAGAGCAATCGTATCCGTACGTTTTAGCACGAGTGACGAGCGACCGGTCGCCGGAAATGCGATCGGCCGTGAGACGGTTGTTGTTGGACGAAAAGAGCGGGAAAGTTCGATGGGCGAGGTTAAGAAGATTAGTCGAGGCGTACGCCGAGAAAGGCTCGGAAGTTTCCGGAGAGTTTCACACGACGAGGATGAGTAAAAGCGGCGCTAGAAATAGAAAAAATACTACAAAGAAGAGTTTAGACGATGACGATGATGATGACTTTTCTTTCGACGAAAACGAAGAATCAGACGATTTGGAAGGCGATGGTGAATCCAGCAGATCCTCATACCTCAACGATTTCGATCGGGCCAGAGGCGTCACGAAAGCGGAAAAGTTGCGAAGAGAAAACGCGTTTGAATACTTCCGCGACTTCTCCCGCAAATCCGCCAAAGGCGTCAAGACGTTGGTCGAAGACGTCTTTTGTAGCAGCAGCAGCAAATATGGTCAACGTCATCGGAATTTTGAGGAAGAATCCGCCGACAAAAACGAATACGAAAAAGAAGAAAACCAAACCGAAGATATATCGTCGGAATCTCCAGCCGTAGACGCGGTCGAAGACGCCTTGCGCTTCCTCTTCTCCAAAGACGGAAAAATCGTTCGCGACAACGTCGTCGAGGACGCCCTGGACGCCCTCGAGGCTTTCTTCGACGATTCAGACGACGACGACCATCCAAAAGTCGATACCGATACTTTTGACGTAAACGACGACGTAGAAAAGAAGAAGGCAAAGAAGAAAGAATCAGTCGGCGACCAAATCACCCTCGACCAACTCCTCCTGGCGTTCAAAGCGACCCGCGCGGCGACTGCCGACCGCCCGGACTTATGGATCCCAGCCGTCGGCAAATACGTCTTCGAAAAAGAATCCGCGGACATGGCGTGTATGTTTCTTTCCGGAATGCTCGAGCGCGCGCCTAGAAAAGAAGACGATTTGAAAGAGACTTTGACGAGCGAAAGCGACGACGAAACGTCCAGATTTGGCGGATTTACGGACGGATGTCGTTCTCGCCGAAACCATCTCGACGTCGCCGAAATCGCCCGAAGAGTCATCCACGCGGCGACTCGAAAAACTAAAAAGAAGACGCAGTGACACCAACAATATCCGCGTTTCGAAGAACGAGTGCACGAGTGAGCCGTTTTGATCATCATCTTAACGTTAGTAGCATAGAGTTGTTTAGGAACACAGAGAGCAAAGAATCACCTCATTTTAACTCTTCTATTCTTACACACGAAACACATCATCATTCTCGTCACATTTCGTCGTCAAAACATATCGTCGCATCGTTAAACGTTATTCTCGTTGTTGTTCTTGTTGTTCTTGTTGTTCATGTTGTTCATGTTTGCGCGGTAAAAGAAGTCTTAAACGATGAGAAAAGACGAGATTTCCTCCAAAGCGGCTAAAGATGAAGACGAAGAAGAAGGCGAGCTTACGACGACGACGACGCGAAAGAGACGCATCAAAGACGCCCGTTACGATGGCAGTAAAGAACAGCAACCAGGAATGATAATAGAAGCGATTAAACCGAAAAGACAAAGGATGGAATTCTTGGAATTTCGAAGAGAAAATCTCGAAGGCGTTGGGAGACCGCGAGGCGATCGAGGACGGGAAATGTTTAGTATGAAGAGTAATACGAATACTCTCAAGAAAGATGAAAAGAAGTATAGCTCTGAATATTACGAGGCGTACGGAGACGCGAGGCGAACACCACTCACGGTAATAATACATCATACATTGCATTTTCTATTCGCGCGTTGACATTGACATTTTGTCGTTGGTATTAACGCGTAACTTACGCTTTCTCTCTCTCTCTTATATCTTATTCAATATTTACATCAAAGACGGCGGAAGCGGCGCACGCGAGCAATTTGGCTGTTGTGAAGCGACTCCCGGAGTCGGCGAAACCGAAACTGTTATTGGTGAACGAAGAAGAGGCGATTTCATCGATGAAACGACAACAGAAGAAAACGGTGCCAACCGCGGTGAGGTATAAGTGTTTGTATCGATTAGTCGCGATTCGATTGGCGCGAGGAGGAGAGGACTTAAACGACGACGTCGTCGCGACGAAGTTTTTTGAGGAGGAAAATGAAGGAAAATTGAAAGCGATGGTGGAGGAAGCCGAACGCGTGGAGCGCGAATGCGTCGAAGCGTCAAACGGGAATAAATCGACGTATTTGTCCAAAGTTGCCCAGTTTACAAAATCGAGCGAGTTTGAACGCGTGACCGAGGCGATGTTTTTACCGAAAGGGTCGATGTTACAAGATCAAAAGAGCGAATTCGCGCGGACGAAGATTGATTTGAAGTTTTGCGAATTTGTTAGAGGGACGGAGAACGTCGCGTTTTTCCGCAGAGCGGCGAAGAGAGCGAGAGGAGAAGTCGACGACGATTCAGACGACGATTCAGATGACGAAGATTAACTCTTTCATAGAATAGAATAGAATAGAGAATAGAATAGAGAATAGAATAGAGTCGCGACGATTTTACGCGATAAATATTAGTATCATACTATTATTCAAACACAACGTTCTTAGTGATAATAGATATTTTTTACTTCTTCTTCGCGGGCGTCTGCCTCGTGCGTCGAGGACTGGCTGGCGATTTCGCTCTCGCCGCGGGCGTCTTTTTCGTCGTTTTCGTCGCCGTGGTGGTCTTTCTCGAAGCTCTCGCTTTTGCCGGCGCTCGATCTTCTTCGCCTTCGTCGGTCGTCCTCGAAGCGCTCTTCTTTCTCGCCGCCGGCGTCTTCAACGGCATCTTTTCGATTTTCTTCGCTTCTTTATCCTTCTTCACGCTCTTAGCGACGACGACCAACTCGTCTTTATATTCCAGCCATTTCGGTTCCTCGAAGATGATCCACGTCGAGCCTTTCGCCGGCGCCGATAACGTCGTCTCGCACTCCAACATTTTCTCCGGGCATCGACACAAGACTTTGTTGCCTTTTAAAAACACGATGCACTTATCCGCGCCGCCGGCGAACGGCATGTGAAACTGAATGTTCACGCGATCGGAACCAACTTTTCGCGTTTTCACGCTCGCCGGCGGTGGTTTCGCGAACGGCGTGAACAGGTGGACGATGCGTAAAACGGCGAGCGTAAACAGGAGCAAAAACGCATCCGCCATGTAACCGCCGAATTTATTCACGTCCATCTTCCCGGTCGGGAGTTTCGACAACACCGCAATCGCGTGCACTCGAAACGTCGCTCGTATCGTCGTAAACTTCTTCACCACAAACTTCACACTGTTTTTCGGAAGTCCGACCGCGAACTTATACCCCGGAGCGAGTACGCTCGATACCATTTCATTCATAAAGTTCTTCTGTTGTTTCCCCGAAACAGAAGGCGGTTTCATTTCTTTCCTCGCTTCCACGTACTCCTGTGCGGTCATTCTTTTCTTCTCCGTTGGTATCGTCGCGGGAATCGGATCCTGTTGCTCCTTTTGCGCATCAACATCCTCATTAGGGTTTAGAGGCGGATCCACCTTCCTGGCGTGCATCCGCCCGGGAGGCGGCGGTGGTGGAGGTTTCTGTTTCTGTCTCTCTCGTTCGCTCTTTTTCCGGTTCTCATCATTCAGACGATGCTTTTCATGACGTTCTTCGCGGCGAGGAGGAGGCGGACGCGCAGGTGGCGGCATCCTCTGATGATGATGACGTTCGTGTTCGAGCGCGGAAACGAAGATTTTCTCGATTTTCAATCGCGTGGAAACCAGTAAAACAGACGCTAAAAACGCGAGAAAGAGGCCCAGTTTTGTGCGAAAAGGAGAGGCACGAATCGTGCTTTTGCGTTTGGTGGTGGTCATCGAGGCGGTTCTTTTGTCGTTGATCGTCGTAAACATCTTTTATGCGTAAGAGCGGAGTAAAAGTGAGAAAATTTTGAATTTTCTCCCAACGGAAGGAATGGGTTTCTGATTTAGGGTATATACGAATATGGGGAGACTCTCGTCTGTACGTCTCTCTTTGCGTGTGTGTTTTGTCTGTGTTACGATTATACTTTGCGTGTGTGTATGTTTTTGTGTGTTTTTTAGGAGGTTGCGTGCAAATCTCGCCCTCTGTTGGATGTTTCGTTCTCGTTCCGTCGAAGGTCTCGTTTCCGTAACCGCGGGAGGGTACTTTCGCCGAACCGCTCGTTTTGTATCTCTTTTTCTCTCTCTCTCTCCCTCTCTCTCTTTCTGTTATTACATTAAGTTTTATTCTGATTCTCATTCTGTCACGTCGTGTAACTCGCCGTTTTCGTATCGCCAACCATATGGTAATGGACAGTTGTTGTCGAGGAGGTATTGTAGACAGTCGGTTTGTTTAAACTTGTGCGCTCTTCGTACCGCCTGAGAGTTCCACGGCGCTTTGGCAGTTTCGCGCAAGTACTTCAAACAGTCTAACTGGCCGTTCGCGGCTGCACGCTCGCACGCATATGCTTCATATTCATCATATTCAGCATATGCGGTATATTCATCATATTCACGCTCGACAAGATATTCGAGTATATGAAGATGACCATTTTGAGCCGCCAAAGCTGCAGTACCCGAATCCCAAGGCGCTTTGCCTTCTTCGCGTAAGTATTTGAGGCACTCGAGATTACCTCCTGAGGCAGCATTTGCACACGCCCTGCAATCGATAGGACACTTATTTGCAATGCAATACTTTACCATTTCCAGATTACCTCGATATGCGGCCGTATTAATCGTCCATTTATCCCACTTACACTTTTTCTCCTCTCGCGCCCACTTGAGCAACTCGAGTTTATTCGTTTGAGCAACTTTATAGCAGAAATCTCTTTCGCTCCAGTCACTCGGCCACAACGATCGATTCTCCCACGCAACTTCTAAAGTCGATACCGACGACATCTCTCTCACTCTAAACTTCTTTTTCAACTCTCCCTTGCGTGACGATCTCTTAATCAACGCTCTCGTTTCACTATTCACCTCGTACAAGAATTTAAGATCAGTTCGATTCAATCTCGGCAAGATGTGCGTGAAACAAATATCGTCGCACTTCACGACCACATCCCACAACAACAAAAAAGAATCTCTCTCGTCCCCCATTCGTCTTTTGATCGCGGACGTCCTCGTTTAAACAACCAAGCGTTTCAAAAAGGAAGAAGAAGAAGAACAAAAAGTGAAGATTTTTTTTTTCTCGCATGTGATTTCAATCCGAAACAGACCAAAAAAAAACGGTTCAGATTTTGTGATCACTCGCGCGTGCGCATCTCCCGCATCTCGCTCTGAATGCCCCTGAAAATCCGCACAACTTTACGTGTGCGTGTTTTTGTTCTCCGTGAGAATTTTAAGCGCGAGAATCAACGCGACGGGGCAGATGCGATGCACAGAGAGTACACTGTAGGGGAAAACTCTACTTTAGACGATTGTTTCCCAAGGGAACAAATTTCCTCATTATTCAACTACTTTAGCGCAGATAAACAACATCAACAGAAACGCATCATGACGAACGAGAAAAGCTCTCTCAAGAACCAACGCGACGCGTACTTTCAAGCGCTCGAAAACGATGAAAAGATACTAAAGAAGAATAAGAGAAAACATGGTACTACGAATACGAAATCGGAGCAAATGGAACGGAAAAAACAGCTCGATTCGAAGCGGAAACTCGCGCTCGAAAAGCTGCAAAAGAAGAACAAAAGCGTGATCATTACGAAGCATTCTCAACAACAAGACGTAACAGAGGACGAGAAAGAAGACCAAACGATCACCGGGATACCAGGGCCACCGACGGATGAAAAACCGCTCACGAGAGAAGAATTAAGAAAATTTCGATTCTTTCGAGTGTCCTTTCCTTTAGGCGTGAAAGCCGGAGAAACGATACGAGCGCAGATTCCATTCGGACCGATCGTTAAAGTGACAGTACCAAACGGGTTAGAAGAAGAAACAGAAAAAGAAAGGACGGTGGAGTTTTACGTGAAAAATTGGGAAGGTATGGAGGACGCGTACGTTCCGCCGCCGCCGCCGGGGATGGAGAAACAGTATCGCAAAGCGAAGGCGCACGCGGAGAAAATGTTGGAACGAGGGAAAGAGGTGACGTGCGAAATCGTCGGGGAGGATATGGGGGTGAAAGAGAGACGGATTTTAAGTGGTGGGTATTTTGGGGAAGAGGAGGACGAGGAGGAAGAGGAAGACGAGGGGAGAAGGATACCGCCGCCGCCGCCTATTTCGCAATTCGTACCGCCGCCGCCGCCGCCGGTTGTCGTGAATCCGATGATGCCGATGGCGATGGGCGCGAGAATGATGCAACAGCAAATTCAACCGCCACCGCCACCACCGCCGCCGCCGCATCCGTAATAGAAGAAGAATAGTAGTAGTAGTTTTTATAGACGCAATTCTAGAAATGGATTATAGATTACAACGAATGAAAGCACGACGCTTGTGCAGAACGCCTCTTAGTCTCTCTCGAATGACTTGTGTTGTTGTTGGTGTATAAAACTTATATGTTTTTCCTCCTTGTACGTTTTGTCTCTCTCTCTCTTCACACTTCGGCGTTCTCCTTTTTTAGGCTTCCGGTTCTTCCGCGACGGCTTCCATCGGCATCACCGCTTCGTCTTCCATCGGCGCCGGTGCCGGCGCCATGCCTTCCTCGTACTTCTCGAGCATCTCCGCAACCTTCGTCACCGCGGCTTCGACGACCGTCGTCTCTTCGTCGGTGAACTCCATTTCGGTGTCGCAAAGCAACAAGGGCGCGTCGAGAATGTGGACGATACCTTCGCAAACCGGGATATCCGCTTCGACCACTTTCGCTTCGGACGCTCTCGCTTTGATGAAGACGTCCGGGTCGCGAACTTCTACGCCGACGTCCAAGACGGTGGAATCCGGGTACGAGTCCATCACCGCTTTGGAAAGACACGTGTCGACAGTTTGACCGTTCAAAGTCGCCACCGTCGCGCTATCAAAAGCGCCGCCTGGTAAAATGTGGTACCCGAGAAACGACGTCGTCTCCGTTTCGTTGAGAAGCTTCATCGCTCTTTCGTACGCGGTCATGTTATTCCAGTACTCCAGAGAGGCGAAGCCGTCGTCATTCGGGAGTAAAACCGTCTTGGGCGTAGCGTCAGCCATCAACTCCGACGGCGCGCTGTCCAGCTTGGCGGTGACAACTTTCGCGAACGAGAGAATGTCGTTAATGGTGGTTAAATCCGGGCGCGACGCGATGAACTAGTATTTAAAAGAAAGAAAAAGAAACGTGTAATAAGCGTCAGTAGTGAGACCGAGAAACAGAGAGAGAGAGAGAATGTTGTCATCGAGAGTTCGCATCGTTCGACGCAAAATGAGATACATTTTTCTTAAAATCGAGAAATTTTTCGTATCGATACGAAACGTAAAAAATATCTCTAAACTCTCTTTCGGGAAACAAAAACCAACCTCTGCGAGCGGCGTGCACGCCGGCGCTTCGTCTTGCAATAACTTGCGGCCCCTGTTTTAAATATAATCAGTCTTTTTCTTGGTCTACTGATAATACGCACCAATACCCGCCTCGCCATCCGTAGCCGCCGCGCCAGCCTAGTGTTAGTTTTGTGTGAAACGGTCAGTTTTATTTTTGTATCTAAAAAGAAAATGTTTACCGTAACCACGCCATCCGTAACCTCCCCAGCCCCAACCGTAGGGGCGCCAACCCCAATACCCGAACGCGTCGGAAGAGCGAGGGAGAAGTGCAAAGACACACGCGAAGAGCGCGAGAAACGCGGAGGATTTCTTGATCGTTTTGGTGAGCATTTTAGGTTTTTTTTCTTGAGAGTTGTGTTAAAAGTGACGTCGATGTCGCGACAAAATGAGAGACGAGAATTGATTCGGAAATTTTGAACGCGAAAGAAGTGAGGAGAAACGTGTGGTTAATTTTGAACCGTTTATATGATGCGTTTGGGTGTGTCTGTGATTCTTTCAAAAAAATGTGGTGCCTTTGACAAAAGGTGGATCCGACGCGACGCGGGAGTAGTAGTAGTAGTAGTAGTAGCAGCTCGAGCTCTGGAGTCGAATTTAATCGCGCGTAGTTGTTTCGTTCTTCGCTCCGGTGGTGATGTTAAAATCGCCTTCGTCCAACTCGGCTTGGAGCAAATCTTCGTCTTCGACGACGAGTTCGGCCTCTTCCTCCGACGCCTCGGCTTCTGTCGTCTCCGGGAGCGGAGGTTCATCGACGATTTGGATATCATCGACGACTTCTTCGGTAGTAGCAGTAGTCGATGGTGATGGTGCTGGCGCTGGCACGTCTCCTACTAAGCCGCCAAGATCAGTTAAGAGACCGATGGATAACGCCGCATCCGGCGCCGGTGCCGGCGAGGCGCCTTCTTCCATTTCTTCTTCTTCTTCTTCGATCGCTTCCGATAACATTTCCTTGGCGTCTTCCAAGCGTTCTTTTTGCTTCTCGCTCAACTCTCCATCCGCATCGAACGGTAACAACACGCCGTCGACTAAGTGAATGATTCCATTACACGCGTAATTATCCGCTCCGATTACTTTTACTTCCGACCCGATACCTTTGATGAAAATGGACCCGCCTTCTTCGTCGATTTGAAGCGCAAACGCGCCGGAGGTATCCGAGACGGCGTTCGATAAAGCGGTGTTGATGAATTTTCGATCAAATGCTTTTAAAGTTCCAAATTTATACACAAGTTCTGGTAGCACGTGGTACGCAACAATCGCCCCGGCGACGGTTTGGTTGCCTAAAATCTTCGCAAACTCTTCCGTTTTGTTCTGCGCTCGCGTCCACGAGAGGAAGTTTTCGATGGCTTTGTCCGTCGGCGCGAATAAAGTGTCCACGGTTTTTCCCCGACTTTCATCGCCGCCGTTCAAAGCGGCGGAAATGCGAGGGAGTTTCTCGACCACGGAGGCGAGTTTGGACAGACCCGGACGGGTTTTGATGATCTCTGTAAATGAAAGAAAATGTTAGATCATCGCGCGTCAGATGTAATACTTTCAGAGCAACGTCCAAGACTATACAAGAGAAAAAAAAGAATAAAGTTTCGTAATCATTACCTAGCATTGTCTCGCACTTCTCGCCCGGCGTATACTGCGTGGCATCTTCTTGGAGTAATTTCCGTCCCCATCGACCCCGTCTGACGACGACGACCGGTCGCGCGACGACGACTGCCGGCCGCGCGTACCCTCCTAAAGTGTTTTAGAATAAAGATCAGTCATATTTTTAACACGTTTCGTAAAATAAGCGTTTAACATACCGTAATATCTGTACGCTTCGATTTGCCTCAAAAGCGTGGCAAAAAGTGCCAGGAGGAAGACCGGGAGGAAGTGTTTATATTGTTTAGAAGAGTAGTACATTCCTGTTGTTCGCTTCGATGATGACGATGATGATGACGATGGATGGATGTGTGTTGTTGAAAACGAGAAAGTGAAGTATTTTCAAAAGGTCTCGTTTTGAACAATTAAAATTCTACCGCGTACGCAAGTGCTCCTATCTATTAAAGTATTATTAGTATTAACAGTATCTATCATCATTTGCGAATGAAGACGTATAAGTATTCGGGTCTTCCTCTCGCCCACATGTCTTCGGGAACTTGAATCAACTCCTCGACGTCGAAATCGTTTTGGAGGAGAGATTTGACCAACTCGGGGGAAAGCGCGAAAGGCGGACCGCCTTTGAAATCACCCAAGGGAAAGACCAAGGAAATCACGCGAGAACCTTTCTTGGTGAGATTTCGCATCTGTTCAGCCCACACGTGTCTCTGCGTAGGTTGTATCGCGCATAAGAACGTGCAATCGTAAATAACGTCGTACTTATCGTCGTGCGTAAAGAAGTCCTCCACGACGCACTTCGCTTTCGATTTATTCTCGCTTTGGTACGCTTCGCACGCGTTTCGAGCGGTCTCGGACACTTCCAAACCGATGATATTTTCAGAATCAAAAAAAGTCGAACTGAACGTTTCCAACGCGTAGCCTCGGCCACATCCAGGGACGAGCACTCTCGCGCTTTTCGTTTTCTGCAACTCTGGAACGAACGTTGTATTCTTCGCCAAGAAATGGACCAACGCCGGTTCTGTTGTTGTCGTTGTGTTCGCGGAGAGAGAGAAGAGAGAGAGAAAGAGAGAGAGACGGTTAATAAGTTCATCATCGTTTGACTCTAAAAACAAAACGTACCGGTTCGATTGCAATCGAACTTTGGTATCGATTCGCCATTTTTCTCTTCGTTTTGCCACATGGCCTCCCATTTCGTCGATTTGGTTTCCGCATCGTAGTACGCTTTATTTAATGGTAATATTTACATAACGAGACAAAACGGTGTCAGTTTAGAGTAATACAATACGAGCACAGTTTAAAACGTACGGTGGTGTTGGCTTTCCTGGTCGTCTTTCTTCTCCATCATCGTTCGTTGTCCTAAACTTAATATTCTTCGTAATTTCCCGAACCTCCTTTTCCTCCTCCCTGATTTGAGAGGATGAAGATGATGAAGCACGAACGATGCTTTCGACGCACACGCAGAAGACTTCGATGAAATACTAATGTTGTCGTCGAGGTGTTCTCTCTCTCGCTGCTTTTTCTGTTCTTTTTCTCGCGCGTTTCAAAGCGGTAGAAAAGAGTGTTCGAGCGCGCGTTTTAATGAGGATATTCGTGACATGTCCTTTTCCCCCAACACCAAACGAAATGCTTTCACGGAGAACAACAAAAGCGCAACAGAAGAAAACCGTTTCATCACATCGCGAAAGAGTCTCCTTTTCCGTACTTTTTCTCGTTCGCTTTCGCGTCTCTCTTTCCGTTCTCTTTCGTTCTCTTCGCGAAAGGCGTTCGTTGTCGTGCCTTTCATAAAAGATCTCGTCGCAAAGCGAGAGCGATTTGCAGTCAAACTGTTTCAGATCAGAAATTCATACACAGAACTCGGGATCATCCATACTTCCGCGGAACCAACCGCGCGGCATCCAATGCATCGTTTGCCAACGTTTCGAGCACTACTGGTGCAGCGCTACTAATTCGAGTGGTCTCGTCGTCGTCTTTTTCTTCGCGCGTAAAGTCTGCAGTCAATGGAGTTAATATCGTTATTAAACGCAGAGAGAACAAAAGCTTTTCAGAAAAGCCGTTACGGGAAAAAAACGAACACATTTTACTTCATTAGAAGTACTTTGAAACAACGACCAGTGATGACGACGACGATGACGCGGAGCAAAGTTTTCGCCTCCCTCGCGAAAAGAGGAGGGAAAGGAGCACTACTCTTCGCGAGAACGTGGAAAAGGCAGAACACGCGACGGAGCGCGATGGCATCGAGGAGATCAAAAACTGTCGTTAAAGCGATGCATTTCCCGCAAAACATCTCCAACTTCTTCACGCCTCTCCTCGCGTTTACGAAAGCAAACGAGTTTGAAAAGAGAAGCGAACGCGCGTATTTAGAGTACCCGGTACGTAGAAGTCGTTTTTATATCACGTGCGCCCTTTATTGTGCTTTGATGATGTGTTCTGTGATGTTGACATTTTTCCCTCTATAACTACTTTATTATATAGGACTCAGAAGGAAAAATCCTCTTCTCGAAACCAAGCGAGAAAGCGAACGGTCTGGTGACAATCTCTCAATTCGGTCCAAACTGGAGATCGCTTCGGTTTAACGACGTCGAGCAAGGGTTAGCGTACGTTGTTGATGAGGAGATCATGGACGGGAAAGTTTTGGCGTACGAGTATTTGCGAGCGATGGCGGCGGCGACGGCGGCGAAGAGGAGGTTGGATTTTTCGGATGAAGAAGAAGAAGACAGAAAAGAAGTCAATGAAACAAAGGATAAGATGCTGATGATTGGCATGGGTTCTGGCGCGTTGCCGTTTTTCATGGAAACGCATTTTAGTGATGAGTTTGAGATGGAGACGGTGGAACACGATCCGGTGGTCATCGAAGCGATTGAACGGACGTGTTTTAACGGGAACGCGATACCGTTTCGATGCGTCGTCGACGACGCTCGCGAGTATTTGGAAACAAAAGTTATGAATGGAAGTTTAGATATCATAAGTATGGACGCGTTTGACGGCGGCGGAAACGTACCGGAACATTTGATCTCGAGAGCGTTTTTCCGCTTGTGCGGCGAAAAGTTGAAAAACAATAATAATAATCAAAGATCGCCGTCGATGTTCATCATGAACTGTTTCAACGGCGTGAGAGGCTCGACCGCGAGAGCGTTTGTTCACGTCATTTGCGCTCGATTGGAAAAGTCGATCGGGCCGGTCATGACGATTCCGATTCACGATCAGCCGTGTAACGTGATTGTCGTCGCGTTGTTGAAAAAAGAAGAACCAAGAGAAGAAGAAGAGGACATACGCGCTCAATACTCCAGAGACGCGATCGCTCGATCCGCTCGAGAAGCTTTCAAACTTGGGAACGCGGAAGAGTGGGACGCCGGTAAAAGAGTCGAAGGTTTGTTCTGGGTCGTCGATTGCGACGAGAAAGAGAAAACGATGCGAGAGATTGAACCGCCGCTATTGAATACGAATAATTATACGAAGAAGAAGAAGAAGAATGTGGAGGGTAAATATCGAGGACGCAACGGGACGTACATGCCGAAAGAGTTTGCAGAGAATATTGAGGTGTACGAAGGGCAGACTACAGACGCGCATTCATACGACGACAATATCGAGAAGAGGAGGTAGAGAGGATGGTGATTTTTATAGACGTAGATTTAAAAGTAGTAGTACTGGTAGTAGTAGTAGTAGTAGTAGTTCAAATAGATTCGTGAAAATTTGATTATTGAGTTGTGATGATGATGATGATGATGATGACGATGATATTGATGATGCGCGCTTGTGGTGCTTTTGTTTGCTTTTTAAACGGGTCTCTCGTATTGGGTCAAATTCGTGCGAGTGTTCCAGTAGTAAATTTGTCCGTCTTGGTTGACTTCTTCCCAATCGGGGGGTAAGGAGGAAATCGGATGATGACGCGCTACCGGGGGCGGGGCGACTTGTTGCACTTGTTGACCGTACACTTGTTGGCCGTAGACGGGAGCGGCGGACGAAGTGGGCGCCGTCGCTTGACCGTACACTTGTTGTTGGGTACCGTACGAATATTGTTGTTGTTGTTGTTGGCCGTAGACGGGAGCAACGGCTGTGGCGACGTGAGAAGAAGCCGCCGGCTGACCGTACGTGGCAGCGGCTGCGCCATACACTTGGGTGGTGGTGGCGGCGGCGGCGGCGGCGGGTTGACCGTATATTTGATGTTGTTGTTGACCGAAAGCTTGTCCTCCGTAAACGTTTTGTTGTTGTTGTCTTCCTTGTTGACCGCCGCCGCCGCCTCTATCCGCGCCGCTGCTCGCCATCAGTTCGTGCACCAACCGAACGGCCGTTTCCACGCACCCGGGTTCGCCAGAAATCTCGCACACTAACCGTTCGCGATTGATTCTCACTCTCGCGCCGGAATCCGCTTCGAGTCTTCGAATCGTCTCGCCGCCTTTACCGATGATACGACCTTCCATCCCGGCACACGGAATTTCCTCTCTTCCTTGTCCTCCTCCTCCTCTGTCTCCTCCTCCTCTCTTTTCTTCTCCTCTTCCGCCTCTTTCGCCTCTTTGATGATGTTGACCACCTCGTCCTTGGTTTTGTAATTGCTTCTCTTTCTCCGCGTTCCTCGCCGTGCCTTCTTCTATGATTCTCAGAATCTCGACTTCGCACTCGAGAACGTTCGTTCGATCGCCCATGATTTCCACGCATCCGTTCTCTCTGTTCAATTGCATGACGACTTCGTACTTCGCTTGCAACTCGCGAATCTTAGCGCCGCCTTTGCCGATGATTCGTCCTTCGTTTCCAACGCACGGAATAGATTTGGTCGATTCGTATTCAACTTCAACGGCTTTTTCTTCGTCTTCGTCTTCGTACTCTTTTTTCCCTCTTCTCTTCTTCGATTTACCACCATCGCGGCGACGTTTCTTTTCATTCCCTTCTTCTTGTTCTTCTTCTTCTTCTTCTTCTTCTTCTTCTTCCTCTTGGTCTTCTTCCTCTTCCTCGTCGGACTCGCTGATCGTTCTCACTTTCCTCCTCCTCGAGGACGACGCCGACGCCAAAGCGCCTCCTCCTCGTCCTCTTTTTTTACCACTCTTCTTCTCCTCCTCCGCCGCCACATTTGTCGGCAAGTGGTCTTCCTCCGTGATGACGCGTTTGCGAGGCTTTTCATCTTCGTCATCTTCTCTCTTGTTCTTCATCTCAAACTTGGCGATGGCGTCCTCGGCTTTCTTCTTCGCTTCGTCTCGCAACGTTTCAATGTTCAAATCGTTTTCGCCATCATCACCATCACCACCACTCCCATTTGTCGTCGTTTGCATCATCGAGGACGTCAAAAACGTTTCCAGTCGTTTCAAGAGTTCTGGTTTCAAACCGGTCGCGTCCAAGCCGTACGCGTTCAAGCGTTCTTTGAGCTCTTTGACTGTCATTTTCTTGAGATTTTCATCTTGTCCTTTTGTTGCAACAGTCTTTGTCTTCTTCGTGACTTTTGCCGCCATTTTATCAAGACGTGTAATGTGTGTACTATATAGTCTTCTGGGTGCGAATGTAACAGTTCTGTGGTTCTAAACAACGCGTTGAAAGAGGGAGAAATGATCGAAAATTGGATCGGATTTTACGTGCAATTTGATACGAGTTTTGATCTGTTTTGTGCGCTCGCTGGAGAGTTTTAGAGTCAGATCGGAGAGAGAAAGAGCGATGTATCTTTGTCTTCTTTATTATTTGGTCGTGGTAGTGAGAGAGAGAGAGTGTGTTTGATGCGTGTTTTATGTGTTCACTTTTGTTTGCGCCGCCTTGTAATAAAGAGAGACTTTTTATGAAGACATTGGCCTAAAAATGGCCTCTCTGTTGTTACTTTTGTACATCTGTTGATATCTGCTCGGTCGCGATGATTCTAGAGCTGAAAATTCACACGAAGAATAGAAACGTGTGTACGTATACTTGTACGAATTTTCAGGAGCATTTAGATCGAGAGAGAGAAGATATGCGCGTGTACACACGAGCGATCACAAAACGCTCTCTCGTCTGTATTTTCCAAGAGCTGTCTTTTTTGTCCACCAAACCACCCACTTAAAATTGCTCTCTACAAAAATGGCCTCGTATAACCTCCAACGTCTATAAGTCTCTCGTTCGTACTCGTAATGAGTGTCTGTCGCATTTCTTACTCTCTGCTCTTTAAAGAATGATGCATAAGTCTCTCGTTCGTACTCGAGTAGTCTGTATGTCTTACTCGTATTTTTTGCTCCACTTACCACGAAAAAATTCAAAAAAAAGGACTCCTCTTTCGTAGAAATAACAGGCGGAACAGAAGAGGTCCTCGCTATCGAGAGAGGGGCATATTTCTCACTCTCTACTCTATAGAACGCGTACCAGTACGTCCACGTCTCTCGTTCTTTACCGCGTGAGTGTCTGTATGTCTCACTCTGCTCTTTAGACGTGTGATTTAGAGTAGAGAAGTACTCGTATTTTTGAGAAAAAATTCAAAAGAAAAGGAATAGGGGGAAAAGAAAAGGTCCTCATTATTAAGAGAGAGACTTACGTATTAACGCGTGTATTCGAGAGAGAGAGAGAGAGAGAGAGGAATTTTAAAAGCGCAATCAAAAGAAGGCGCTCGAGTCTGTATTCTATTCGTCTTTTCAGCGTTCGGCTTCGCTGAATACGCATATAAAAATGGACGAGACGATGCACGATAAAAAGTACCATCCGGTGTTAAATCACCCCCCGCTGGGAACCGGAAACTTCGGCCAAGCTCGCCTCATGTTCGAAACAAAAACAGGGAAAAAAGTGGCGATTAAATACATACCGAGAGGGAAAAAGTTAGACGAGAACGTGGTGAGGTAATGATGTGGTTGTGTTGTATTCTTCTTCTGTTTTTGATTTGGTTTTTTATGATCGAATGTTTCCTTCTCCGAGTGAGTTGTTTGTTTGCGTGAGGAGAGAACAGGATGCGCTTTATTTAATGCGCTCGATTTGAGATATATTCGACGCACATTCGCTCTGTTCGAGAGAATATAAAGCCAAACATGTTTCGCTCTTTCCAAGGAGACCTTTTGACGCCTGTTTTCATTGCTGACCTATTGCTTCTATTCTGTTTTTATTCAACGCGTTTCTCGCTTTGTTTCGGCGCAAACGATGATAACAACAACGTAAAACGAAAACAGGGAAATCCATAACCACGCGATATTGAACCATCCGAACATCGTGCGGTTCATCGAAGTTTTGTTAACGCCGACGGATTTAGCCATCGTGATGGAATACGCGAGCGGTGGGGAGTTGTTCGATCGGGTGTTAACGAACGGTAGGATGCAAGAAGACGAGGCGCGGTATTTCTTTCAACAGTTAATATCCGGCGTGGATTATTGTCACAGCAAAGGCGTGGCGCACAGAGATTTGAAATTGGAAAACGCGTTGATCGATAACAGCCATAATAATACTCCGAGGTTAAAGATTTGCGATTTTGGGTACTCGAAACACTCTCTGATTGATTCGGCGCCGAAATCGGCAGTCGGGACGCCGGCGTATATCGCGCCCGAAGTTCTCAAACGACAAGGTCAATACGATGGGAGAGCCGCGGACGTGTGGTCGTGCGGTGTCACTCTGTACGTCATGTTGTGCGGACGATATCCGTTCGAAGATAAGACAGACCCGAAGAATTTTCGAAAAACCGTGAAGAGGATATTAAACGGCGAGTACGGATTCCCGTCGAAAGTCGCGTTGTCGGAAAAGTGCAGAGAACTGTTAGCCGGCATATTCCAGGTCGACGTCGCGAAACGGTTAACCATGGAGGATATCAAAAAAGACGAATGGTTCAACGTGAATTTACCGAGCGAGTTGTTTGAAAACGATGATGTGAGTGCATCCTCGCACGCTTCAAAATTTGAACCCATGGATAGAGAGTTGCTGACGAGAATCGTAGAGAAAGCGAGACAGACCCCGTCATCGGGTGGAGGTTCGTTCGGGAGTAACAATTACGAGGCACGAAAAGACGGCGGCGACGAGGAAAACGAGGAAAATAGACAACCACCATTACCAGCAGCAGCGGCGGCAGATAATAATAATAGAATGAGCAAAGCGATGAGCGTGGACGAGTACATGGAAATGGAGGAAGATTTCCATTGAAAAAAGCCGTCGTCGGGGTCGTATACGTCTCACAGCATACGTCGTCGTCCGCCTACAAACGCGCGTCGTGGATTGTGCTCGGTTGTACCATTAATTTGATAATAAGAAAGTTTTTTCTACTACGTATATATAAAAATCAGCTAAAATTGTACGCATGTATACTACGAACAACAACAAAGTGGTGGTGTTAAACAAAAACACTTTACAATTTCACGCGAATGTCAACCCCCGCTGGTAACTCTAACCCCATCAACGCGTCAATCGTTTGCGCGGTCGGCTCGTACACGTCAATCACTCTGTTGTGCGTTCTCGTTTCAAAGTGCTCTCGCGAATCCTTGTTCACGTGCGGCGAACGTAAAACGCAATAAATGCGTCTCTTCGTCGGCAACGGGATCGGACCTTTGATTCGCGCTTCCGTAGCCGTCGCAGCTTCTATGATTTTGTCGCACGCGGCTTGCATGTGCGTCGTTTCGAAGGATTTTAAGCGGATTCTAATCTTTGACGCGGCGACCGGCGCGGCGGCTGTGAATTGTTGTTGACGTAAACGAGAGAGAGAGAAGGAACACAAGTCAGCAAACACAAAAGAGATGTGTAATAATGAAAACGTCATCATCGCGCGTCGCACTGGGGAACGAAGAAAAGAGAGCCACTCTTTGAAGAGAGAACTCTTCGTCTCGCGCGTATTTTCTACTACACAAGCAGAGCAGCCCTCTTTATCCTCCTTTCAGGTTTTCACCGGAATTCGACCCGACGACGGCAAGAGCGCTGCTCGATGATAAAGCAGCACAGAACGATTTATAAAACGATAAAATCTCGCGCAGAAACGTTTGTTGGATGTATATTTGACGAGATTTCCTGGCGTCTTTGGTCGCATCTCTCTTCATCATCGCGATGCGGCGCGCGCGCGTTACAGAGAAAAAAAGAAGAATCAACACGTACCGGCATCGGCAGCGCGAACGCGAAACGCCTTTCTCTGAACAACTCTCTTACTCGTCGCGTTGGACGTCAAAGAGGACGTCGAAACTCTCGAGGATTGGGTTGAAGTCGAGCAGTGCAATGAAAACGACATCGTTTTGGTATTCGCGTGCGGGGGAAGTGAGGCGGTTTCCGCGCGCGCTTTCTCGGATAAAATTTTTGTAGAGGAGGGAATGCCCATTACGAGTATTAGGGTTGTACACCCTAAATTTTAACACGCTTTTTTTCTCCAATTTTCAGGGGGAAAATCGATACAATTTTGGACTGCTTTAAGTAGTTGTTGTTGTGCATAAACAAACGCGACACTCGCACACACACTCTCTCTCTCTTTAAAACGCGTTTTGTTTGCGGGGCGATTTCTTTTATTGCGATGAAAATGGCATTCAAAACGTATACATTTGATTAAGAAAGAATGATGATGCAAAATTCCGAATTATGTTGTTCGGACTACATGACAGAAGAGGAGCACGAGCGATTGGAAAACGCGAGAAAAGAGCTCGAGAAAGTCACATTGGAGCTCGAGAGGAAACCGACGATGCTGTGGCGATTGTTCAGGGAAACCGCTCTGTTGGACGGCGGCGAGTGCAGAGACATCGTGGAGAAACATATTTTACCGAGATTGAATAGGACGGATGTGAAATTCTTGTACGAGGTGAATACGGAGACGAGAAAGTTGATTAAGAGATCATCTCGCGAGGGGGAGTTGAAAAAAGGGTTTCATATTGAAGAGATGATGTCGATATCGACTTTGGAAGTAGCGTGGAAGCATTATCCGTGGGATGATTACTTAATGGACGAACCATATTTCTGCTGGAGAGTTGCTCTCACGAATAAACTCGAGTTGCTCAAGTGGGCGCGAGAGGAGAAAAAGTGTGAGTGGAATGTAGGGACGATTAATATGGCCGCAGACCAAGGCAATCTGTAAATGGTAAAGTATTGCGTTGCAAATAAGTGTCCTGTCAATGAGTTTGCGTGTGCAAATGCTGCCAAAAACGGTCATCTCGAGTGCCTCAAATACTTACGCGAAGAAGTCAAAGCGCCTTGGGGTTCAGAAACTGCCTATTTGGCGGCTGCAAATGGCCATCTCCACATACTCGAATATCTTGTTGAGCGTAAGTATGATCAATATAGCGTATTGGCGTGTCGGTTTGCGGCCCAGAGAGGTCACTTAGACTGTTTGAAGTACTTACACGAAACCGCCAAATGGCCTTGGGACTCTCAGGCCGTTCGAGAAGCGCACGAGAACAACCACACCGACTGTGTACAATACCTCCTCGACAACGACTGTCAATTACCATATGGTTGGCGATACGAAAACGGCGAGTTACACATCGTGACAGAATCAGAATCAGAATAAAACTTAATGTAATAACACGCCCCGCGCATACATACGCACACAGAAAAAACTTGTGAGAAGAGAAACACAAGCTCACGAAACCTCAGAAAAATCATCACACAAACTCGAGAATGGGGAACTCGAATAACAAAATGACCCGCTCGTGCGTCCCTTCGAGCACTGGCAGCGATAAAAACGTTAAAACGATGGACGAACGCATCGACGCGTTGGTTTTGCGATTACACGAGGTATTCTTACGCTCTCGATCGTCTCGTCCGTCGTATGCTTTTTGCGTTCGAATTTTCAAACATTTTGAAAGATTTTTCCCGGTTAAAAGTCGTCTCCGTGTCGCGTCGTCTTTTGAAGGCGCGCGTCTCGAAGATCGTCGGTGTTATTCGCCGCGCGGTCTTTTCAAACGGCGGTGGTCCTCCCAAACGGGAAGCGCGGGAAAAGGAAAAGCAGCCGGCTGGCGGGTTTCGTCTCCGTGTTGTTCGTTTTTTCTTCAAACGACAGACCAAAAAAAAAGGTTCAAAATTGACAAAAATTTTCTCTTCAAAAAATCTCTCATCGTATAAAAAATCTAGATTGAAGCGGTAAAATTCGGCTCGTTCACGTTAAAATCCGGCCTCCAATCGCCGATATACATCGATTTACGCGTGATTGTATCGTACCCGGACGTGTTAACCGCGGTGGCGGAGTGCATGTGGGACGTTTTATCGAATAATGGAGCGAAGTTTGACAACATGTGCGGGGTTCCGTACACGGCGCTTCCGATTGCTACGTGCATGTCTTTGAACCACGATTGTCCGATGCTCATGCGAAGGAAAGAGGTGAAAGATTACGGGACGAAGAAGGCGATCGAGGGTGCGTTTGAGAAAGGGCAGACGTGTTTATTGGTTGAGGATTTAGTGACGAGCGGGATGTCGGTGATGGAGACGGTGCATCCGTTGCAACACGTCGGGTTGAAGACGACGGACGTGGTGGTTTTGATCGATCGAGAGCAAGGTGGGGAGCAGACGTTGAAGAAGAACGGGTTAAAATTGCACGCGGTGTTGCCGTTGAGCAGAGTGTTGAAAGTTTTAGAGAAGGAAGGGAAAATGAGCAAGGAGTTGGTGGAGGAGGTGCAACAGTTCATCGCGGCGAACCAAACCGGAGGCGACAAGCCGAAGGAAGAAAAGACGAAAAGAGAAACGTACGCGGAGAGAGCGAAGATTGCTTCCAACCAGTGCGCGAAAGATATGTTCCACTTGATGGAGAAGAAGAAGTCGAACTTGTGCGTTGCCGCGGACGTGGACACGGCGAAGGAATTGCTCGAACTCGCGGAAACGTTAGGCCCGGAAATTTGCATGTTAAAAACGCACTGCGATTTGTACCCGGATTTCACGGAAGATTTCGGCGAAAAGTTACAAGCGATCGCGAAAAAGCACGACTTTCTCATCTTTGAAGATCGTAAATTCGCCGATATCGGCAACACGGTCGTCGGGCAGTACTCCTCTGGCGTGCATAAAATCGCCGACTGGTCGCACGTGACCAACGCGCACATCGTGCCGGGATCCGGGATCATCGACGGGTTAAAATCTGTCGGTTTACCCAAGAAAAGAGGGTTACTTCTCCTCGCAGAAATGAGTTCTAAAGGTACCATGGCGAACGGCGCGTACACCGAAGCTGCCATCCAAATGGCCAAAGACCACAAAGATTTTGTCATGGGTTTCATCGCGACGAACCCAAACGCCTGGAAAGTCGAATGGTCTAAAGGCTTGATCAACATGACGCCAGGCGTGCAGTTACAAGTTGGCGGCGATAGCATGGGCCAACAATACAACACTCCGATGAATGTAATCTGCAACAACGGCTCGGACGTGATCATCGTGGGGAGAGGTATTTATAAAGCGCAAGATCCAGCGAAAGCGGCGAGCGAGTATCGAAAAGCCGGATGGGAGGCGTACGAAAAAAGCGTCAAATAAGTAATATTTTAAGAGAGTTTAAGAGAGAAAAGTTAATAAAAGAGAGAGAGGGAGAGAATGCGTGTTGTTTTATCATACTAATACGTGTGTTTTTTATTTATTGCAAAATGTATCTACTACAAAGTGAGCTTCTTGATCGAGATGTTTTTATCGGTATCTTTGGTCATCACTTTACTCACCGCCATCTCGAAATCTTCCTGCGTCACGTGCACTCTCCTCTCTCTCAGCGCGTACATCCCAGCTTCCGTGCACACCGCTTTACTCTCCGCCCCGGACGCCCCTCCCATTTTACTCGCGATCGATTTCAAATCGATGCCTCTGACTAAGTTCATTTTCCTCGAGTGAATTTTCAAAATGTCCACGCGAGATTCTTCGGTTGGATTCGGGAACTCGATTTTACGATCGATTCTCCCTGGGCGAAGTAACGCCGGGTCTAATATGTCCAATCTATTCGTTGCCATGATGACTTTGATTTTGTTTGACGCCTCGAAGCCATCTAATTGATTCAAGAGTTCCAACATAGTTCTTTGAACTTCCGAATCGCCGCCGGATCCGCCGCCGCCGCCTCGAGCCGAACCGATAGAATCGACTTCGTCCATGAACAAAATCGCCGGTTCGTTTTCACGAGCCATGACGAAGAGTTCTCGAACCATCCTCGCGCCTTCGCCGATATATTTCTGCACCAATTCGGAACCACTGACGCGAATAAAACAACAATCCGTGTGGTGCGCGACGGCTCTCGCGAGCAACGTTTTCCCCGTCCCGGGAGGACCGTACAAAATGACCCCTTTCGGTTGCGCGATGCCTAGCGAATCGAACAACTCCGGGTGCTTAATCGGTAACTCCACGACTTCTTTAATCTCTTTCACTTGCTGATCTAACCCTCCAATCATATCAAACGTCGAGTCCGGCACCTTCTCCACCTTCATCAGCGACACCAAAGGATCAATCATCGACGGCAATATGTAATGCAACGCGTACGAATCGTTCTTCAATGCGACTCTCACCCCCGGCGTCAACTTTGCTAAATCGATGGACCTGTCGAAATCCACCACGTACTTCCCGTCCGGATGCGCTTTCACCAAAACCTTCGTCTTCCCCATCACTTTCACGACTTCGCCGATGTACGACCCGGGTTCTTGGAGCAAAGAGAGTTCCTCTTTCAACGCTCGAACTGCTCGTGATAATAAATAAACGACAGAGTAGTTTTCAAATTAGGTCAGCGTTTGTTCTTCTTAAACGGGTGTTCATCGCGAAATGTCGTCTCGTCTCGTTTCGCGCTCCTTTTCGCCTCTCTGGTGGATCTTTCAAACATCATCCCATCCCCATCCAAAAACAGACGTTTACAAACAGACACACGCGCGCACAAAGAAGAAGACAAAGATAAAAAACAACAAAAAAACGCGCGTCGGAAAGCAACACCAAAGATAAACGAGCGCGAGTATCACGCGCGCTGACGATGAAAAGACGAACACAAACCTCTCGAGTTTAACTCGTTTCTTTGCGCTTCCAATCGTCGAAGATTTTGCGTCCCGTCCCTTACGGCGATTTCTAACGCTTCCACTTTGCCTTTGAAGAAAGGTTTGAGACCGAGCGCGTTGGAGTTGTTTGCGTCTCGGGTGTCCGCGAGTATTGAGGTCATCTTTGTCTTCTTAAACTTCTTCTTCCTCTTCGTAATGAAGAGTTTCTCGCGCTTACGATCTGGACGTTTTCTTGTTTAGGGTGTAGGTTTTAGCGGACAGGTGTTTTTCTCTCTCTCTCTCTTTCTACTAAATATGACAGATTTAAAAGGAATCGATTTATCGATTGAAACTACCGTTTCTCTCTCTCTCTCTCTCTGAACGAAGTCAGGGTGTGTCAAGTCAAAGCGATGTTCCTAAAATTTCTGCAATAAATCTCCACCTCGTCGCCAATCGCGCTCTCGACTTCGATTTCGTCGCCGATTTTAATATGGTGGCAGACGTGCGCGCCGTCGACGTAGATTTTTCCAACTCGCGTGTTCCATCGAAACTTGGTCGTTTTGTTCGCTTGGTAAAAGCCTCGACCGCGACCGGGAGGTTTTGGTTCGTGGTCGTAATATATCGGTTCTCGGTCGTGGAATTGGATGCGGGCGTCGTCGCGGGACATGGCGAAACCTCCGGCGGATTTCATCGCGGCGGTGGCGCCGAGCGCGGTGCATAAACGGAGGCCGGAGGAGCGGATGTGGTAGTACGCTTCGAACTTTTTCTCCTTATTTCCGTCTCCGTCGTCTTTGTCGTCGTCGTCGTCAGAGTGTTTTGGAGGTTTATTGACCAAGTCGTCTTCTTCGAGCAAGACCGAATACCTCGACAACGCCGCTGGCGAGTTGTGGCAAATTAACACGTCGTTCAACGCCAGCGGCATCGTCTTCCACGTCTTGCCGTTTACTTTTATCCGAATACGATTCGCACGAATTGGACGCCGTTTTATCAAACTATTTACGCCGCTGCTATTTCTACTGCTCTCTTTGTTGTCGTCGTCGTTGTTGCTATCGCTACATTCGTTACTACTATTATTATTATCTTCCGACGACGCGAACAAAATCTCCTTCAACACATCCTCCACGTCGTTCGCATCTGCCGCGCACAACCATCCCGTCGACCGCCGCTCGTCTTCGGCTTTTTTCGTGAACGTTAAGCACGGCGCTAAAACCGCCGGGTCCGTGTTTATCCCGATCAATTTAGGCCTATCGCTCGCGAGTGACGATGATTTCGCATTGCCGCCATCGTTCCTAGAGGAGGAGGAGGAGGACAAAGACGAAGACAAAGAAGAACTAATCCAGTGACTGGCAATCAACGTCGTCCCGTCTCCACCTAACGCGACGACTAAATCCACCCCATCCAAATCCTTCTCCGAGAGCGAATCTCGTTTGACGAGCGCGTATTTAAGCTTTCCGCCGCTCTCTTCTTGCCATTTTTTCAAGAACGTTTGCACTGTTGTTAACGTTAATGTCGTCGTAATAAGAATAAGAATAGTAAGAATACTCGAAAATAAGAACAGTAGTAATCGCGTACCTTTCAAAACCGCCTTCTCGTGCGTTTCGTGTCTCGCTTTCAATCGGTCCCAGCGGACGACATTTTCGTACGAATCTCCGTATCTCTCGTTCGTTTCCGCCGCGCCGACTAAGGAGGTGTATTTCAGCAACGCGGTTTCTTTTAAAACGAGGAGGACGTTTTTATAGTGTAACGCTCTCTGTTGCGTCTGTTTCGTCGTCGTCCGCGTCCTCTCATCGTGAGGGGAAAACGGTGCATTCTGTTGGTCTCGCGTGTCCTCTGCGCGGAGGGTGATGCTGCTGCTGATATTATCGCGACGACGACGATGAAAAGTGTTCTCTCGTCGCGTTCGCAGAAACAAAGTCGCTCTCATCATCAGAGCTTTTTCGAACCGTCCTCGTTTCTGAGATGACCGCATCGTGCGTGTGTTTACTCTCAAAATGAAGAGTTTATCCATTTTTTTCCAACTGTCTCTGATGTCAGAAACGGTCGTTTTTTCATCGTGAGAAAAATAATCACATGTCTCTCTAAAAAAAGACACGAGAAGAAGCTGTTGTTTTTTGTTTGTTTGTGTGCGTCTCTCTCTCTGTCGTTGCGTCTCATGTCTGGAGTGAGGACGCGCGCGCAGAAAAGGAGGATGGGGGAGAGAGATGTGTGGGATTTGATCGTGAATAACGACGATATTTGTTTCAAACATATCATTCCGAGACTGAATGGGACCGATCTCAAATTCTTTTACGAGGTGAATACGGAGACGCGAAAGTTGATTAAGAGATCGTCACGCGAGAAGGAGTTGAAAGGGAGGTTTAAAGTTGAAGAGATGTCGTCGATATCGACGTTGGAGTTTGCGTGGGAGAAGCTATCGTTGTGGCCGAGAGAATGGGACGAAACAGATTTCTGCGAGCAAGTTGCTAAAACGAATAAACTCGAGTTGCTCAAGTGGATACGAGAGGAGAAAAAGTGTGAGTGGGATTCAGGGACGATTAAAGTGGCCGCACGTCAAGGTAATCTGGAAATGGTAAAGTATTGCGTGGCAAATGAGTGTCCTATTGAAGAGTGGTCGTGTGCAAATGCTGCCGAAAACGGTCATCTCGAGGTACTCAAATACTTACACGAAGAAGCAAAAGCGCTTTTGGGTTATTGGAGTGCCAATTTGGCGGCTTCAAATGGTCATCTTCACATACTCGAATATCTTGTTGAGCGTGAGTATGGTGAGTATAACGAATGGGCGTGTTGGGAAGCGGCCAAGAACGGCCACTTGGACTGTTTGAAGTACTTGCGCGAAACCGCCAAAGCGCCGTGGAACAGTGACGCCGTACGAGAAGCGCGCGAGAAAAACCATCTCGAATGTTTACAATACCTCCTCGACAACAACTGTCCTCTCCCACGCGATTGGCGATACGAAGACTGAACTTTACACACCTCATAATAAACACACACACACACACACGAAAGAGAGACACACAGAGAGAAAGAAATACACCATTTACGCTTGTAAAAAAAGAGACACACTCACCCTAATATCTGTTTCAGAAACTTCCCCAGAAAAACAAAGCAGCAGACCTTATTCGTATCACACGCAACACAGAGACGCGTTTGAAAGCGAGAAAGCAAAGAAAAGCAAAAGCAGAGAGAGAAGTGTATCTGTTTTTCAAGAAGCATCTATCTGATGCATAAAACCTCCGTTATTCTCGCGAGAGAAACAACAACAACACCCTCAGGAGTTCCCGGGAGGAATGCTGTACTCAGAAGTATTCCTGTGAATAATAATCGAGGAAGAACGACGAGAAAACAACGACACCGGTTAAAAGCGAGAAGAGACGCAGTAGCAGCAGCTGATGATGACGATGATGAAAAGTCCTCCCCCAAATCTGCATCGTTTCGTCTGATCCTCATGAGGCATTCGGAAGCGGCGGAGGAAGACGAGGAGAAGAAAAAATACAGGAGGGACATCGATCGACCTTTAACCGAACGAGGCATTACGTACGCGAAGAAACTCTCGGAAAATTTAAAAACGATTTGCGGCGAGGAGTGGATGCCGACGCGGATCGTGTGCTCGAGCGCGAGGCGGACGCGAGAGACGCTGATGGCAATGGATTTAGTACCGACGATGTCAATTTTCAACGACAAAGTCTCTTCTTCTTCCAGTAGCAACAACAATACCGTGGTGTATTTGGGGTCGATTTATCACTACGCCGGGATGGACGGCGTGTTTGGGTCGCACGTGAAGCAGTTGATTATCGGGGAGAGCGAGACGTTCGAGGGGGAACAGACGGACGAAGTCGTTTTGATCGTCGGGCACAATCGAGGATTGGAAGAAGCGGTGCGAGAGTTCACCGGGGAGACGAACGTGGAAATGAACGTGGCGAGTTTAGCGTGTTTGAGGAAAAGGAAGGAGGCGAAGACGAGGGAGACTTGGGAGCAAGCGTTGGAGGAGAAGGATGACCCGAACGACCCGAAGAAGTCGTCGCTTTGGACGTTGGAGCATTTGTTAGACCCGAACGGTCAGTGTTTAGATTGCGGTTGGGGAGACGTTCCGCGAGGGTGAGGAGGACGAGGAGGTGTTGGTAGTTGTGCATTAATTACTACTACCAGTACGTGTATTAAAAAACGACTACTACTACTAGTACTATTAGATACGCGAATAAATTCTTCTTTCTCTCTGATCGTGAACAAAACTGCTACTACAAAAACTCGCCAAACTCGCTCTTCAAAGCCGCGGTAGTTTCATCTCCCTTTTCGAACCACGAAAACCCTCCTCCTCCTTCGGCTAAACCTATTTCCTCTTCGATTCCTTTCCCGTTATCTCTCACTCGGTAGGCGAAATCGGCGATGCGTTTCATCTCTTCCACGTCGTGCGTGACGACGACGATCAACCTCTCTCTCTTTAACTTTTCTAAAACTTTCGCCACGTCCGACCGCGACTTCCAATCCAACCCAGCTAACGGCTCGTCCAAACACAAAACCTTCGGGTCTCTCGCCAACTGACACGCTAACGCCAATCGTCTCTTATACCCTCCCGACAACGTCTTTACCTCGCTCTCCAACGGATACTCCTGCATATCCACCGCTCTCAACGCTCTCTTCGTCGTCTCCGCGAGCTCTCGCCGCATCCGAAACGACCTCGCGTTTTGCGGCCACCCGAACGTCAGCTCTTCTAAAATCGTCCTCCCGAGAAAGTGCCGCTCGGGGAACTGGAAGCACAGGCCGACTTTTTTCGTCCGCTCCGCCGCCGGCGTGTGCGTTTTTCTTCTTCGTCGCGTTTGCAACATTTGCGTCGTCGTCGCTTTTCCTCCTCCTTCCTTTTCCTCCTCCTCTTCATACTCCTCGTCCTCGTCGTCGTCGAGAATATAAATCCCGCCTTCGGTTGGTTCGGATAGACCGGCGATTAAGTGTAACAGAGTGCTCTTCCCAGCTCCGGATTTTCCCACCAGTAACACTAAACCCTGTTTCGGGAATCCAACGAAGCATTTCGTCAAGGTCGGTCTCGCCGATCCCGGTGGGACGTGCGAGACGTCTTCGATTCGTAAAAACATCATTCGTTCTTCTTCTCGCATCGTTTGTATCGTTTCATTCCTTGCTTCTTCTTCTTCTTCTTCTACTTCTTTAGGAGGTGAACCTTTTCCTCCAAACGCGTTCAGTGTCATACCGTTACTACGACGAATGGTTTTGTTGTTGTTGTTGGTTCTTTTAGAGGAAGACAAAGGCCGAACCGACGGAAGAAAGGAAGCGTTTACAGAGGCTTTGGGGAGAGGCGATGCTTTTGTCGTCGTTTTGGTGTAAAAGCGCGTCGCACACGTCGTAAACATCGTCACAGCTTTACGTCTTTACGTCTCTCTTTTCTGACGTTTTTGGGGGGAAATCCACAGAAAAAAGGCCACGACCTTTAAAACTGCTTCTGATGATGACTTCGAGCGAAGACGTGGTCGAGGAGGAAAACAACGACGCGTTGTGGAGGTTGTTTCGAAACGCCGGTGCGTTTTCGGGAGGCGTGTGTCGCGATGTCGTGGAGGGACACGTGCTTCCGAGATTGAATTCGAACGATGTGAAATTCTTGTACGGAGTGAATGAAGAGACGAGAAAGTTGATTAAGAGATCGTCTCGCAAGAAGGAGTTGAAGAAGGGGTTTAAAGTGCACGAGATGTCGTCGATATCAACTTTGGAAGTTGCGTGGGAGAATACGATGTTTGATCTGGGGCAAAGCGTGGGCGAAATATGGTTCTGCATGCAAGTTGCTAAAACGAATAAACTCGAGTTGCTCAAGTGGGCGCGAGAGGAGAAACAGTGTATGTGGAATGTAAAGACGATTTGTGCGGCCGCATTACAAGGTAATCTGGAAATGGTAAAGTATTGCGTTGCAAATAAGTGTCCTATCGGTACGGGAGCGTGTGCAAATGCTGCCGAAAACGGTCATCTCGCGTGCCTCAAATACTTACACGAAGAAGCCAAAGCGCCTTGGGATTTGAGTACTGCCATTTGGGCGGCTAAAAATGGTCATCTTCATATACTCGAATATCTTGTTGAGCGTAAGTATTATGAATATAGCGAATATGCGTGTCGGTGGGCGGCCAAGAACGGCCACTTAGACTGTTTGAAGTACTTGCGCGAAACCGCCAAAGCGCCGTGGGACTCTTGGGCGGTTTTCGAAGCGCACAAGAACAACCACCCCGACTGTGTACAATACCTCCTCGACAACGACTGTCCTCTCCCAGAAGGCTGGTGGTACGCGAATGGAGAGCTCCACGTGCCAGACTATTCAGAATCAGAATTAGATTCAGAATCAGAATTAGACCTCTCTGAATAATACTACTTTTGTACTAATAACGCGCGAGCGCGCACATATCGTAGACTTTGCGCAATCACAACGCGCACACGGAGCAGCACGCTCGAAATGTAAAGAAGCATCAAAACCCAGAAAAAAGCAGTGTTTTTAGAGCTAGAGGAGCGTTCGAAGTCGTTTTGCTCCTCATACTCACAGTAACATGTTGGTGTTCAGATTGGACATTTTCCTCTAAAACCTTCATATTAGTCCTTCACTTTTGAACACACACGCAGACAAATTGATACTCTTATACAAATCAGAGTATTTAACAACAACTAAGAAGAATAAGAACGATGACGACGATTTCTTTCGCCGCGCGAGCTCCTTTTGCTCGTTCGAAAGGCATCAGCGCGAGCAGCAGCTCTGAGCGTTTACGACGAACCCGCGTCGTTGTTAAATCCGCCGCGCGATCGAAACGAAGAAGCGATGCAAATGATGATTTTCCCCCGTCGATGACGACATCACCTCCGCGAGAAGAAGACGACAACGACAAAAACAAAGAAGAGATGGAAACGTACCATATGCAAGGCGTTTCCTCCGGCGGAAAAAGTCTGATCGTGTTCCTGAGTTGGTGCGCGTTCGCGGAAAAGACTGGGATTTTGGAACCGATTTTTGTCAATTCTTCTCCCAAAGAGGAGGAAAAGAAGACTTCAAAGAAAGCGCAGAAACCGACGCGAAGCGCGCGGTGGAAAGATCGCGCGAAACGAGAGTTTTCCAAAAACACTCCCTTTGGTGAGTCCGAGAACTTTCCCTTAAAGTTAAGTTTTCAGCGCGGCAAGACGTACTTCACGGAGAAGCGGTTCAAGAAGTCGATATCGGACGGCACGGAGACGAAGTTTGACGCCAAGGGCGAAAAGTTGAAGGCGGAGTTACAGAAACGCAAGAACGTGGAAATTTTGAAGCGAGAACTTTTGCAAAAGAAGATGGAAGAGGCGAAAGAGATTGAACGAGAACGCGCGAAGACGCAAAAAGAGGCGGAGATGAAAGCGCAAAAAGTGAAGGAAGAGCTCGAGATGAAAGCGAAGATGAAGATCGACGCGGAGAGGAAGAAACAAGAGCAAAAGGAGAAGGCGAAACAACAGATGATGATGCAAGAACAACAACAACAACAACAACAACAAAAGACGATGATGGATGCGAAGAAGAATAACAAGAAAAACGATGAGAAGCAGAAGAAAAAGAAGACGAAAGCGACGACGACGACGAGCGCTACTACGTCAAAAAGAACAATTCAGATGCCGAAGGTTTCCTTGCCGGACATGACGCAAACGAAAGAATCACTCTCGAAAAGCGCTTCGTCGTTCGCGGAATTCTCTAAATCCGTGTCCTCGTCGGCGTTTGAAACTTCGAAATCGATCGGATCGTCCGTCGCGGATGTTTCGGTGAAGGCGAAAGACGCGACTGTTTCTTCGGTAAAGAAAACCGTGTCGACGGCATCCAACGTCGCGACCAAGACGAAAGATTCCTTGCTCTCGATTGAATTGCCGAAAAGAAAAGAAAAGATTATTGAGAACACGACGACGAAAAAGAACAACAAGAAAATTCAACAGCGACAACAACAACAACCGAAAAAAGTAGCATCGTCCGCGACGGCGAAGCGAGAAGAAAAGAAGAAAAAATCCGTCGAAAAACTGAAACCAATTCAGCAACAGAAGAAAGCGATTTTGACATCGAAGAAGATGGAAAAGACAAAGACGACGAAAGCCACGAAAAGTTCCGCAGCTGGTTCCACTCTGGCGACGAAGATTTCACCGTCGTCGTTTTCTTCTTTAGCCAAACAATCGAGAACTCTGATTGGCGACAAAGTCACCTCCGCGGTTCAATTCGCGACGACAAACATCCGACCGCCGTCTATCGCTACCGCGCCAACCAACCTCTCCCCGGCTGCGATCCAACAAACCGCGCTCTACGTCTCCTCCTTCCTCTTATTGGCCTTCACCTCCTCCCGCGTGCGCAAAAACCGCCGCGAGCGCGCGCAAAAGCGAGCCGAACGAGAAATCCGCCTCGCAGCCGACCGAGAGCGACAAAAGCAACGCTGGACGAAAGCCATCGCCCAAAACCCAGACTCCTCGCAACTCCTCGGCAACCGCACCTCCAAAACCGCGAAAACAATCACCAAAAGTGATACCTCGAAGCGCTTATCCTCCGCCTCGCAAGACGACGAGTTCGACGAGGTGCGAGAGATGAACGCGTCCTTAAAAAAAGCGAGTTCAAACAACGAATCCGGTTGGGACGAGAAAGAGTACGATAAGATGAACAAAGAGTACCAAAAGTTTTTAAAAGACAGCCGCTTGCCGAAAGAAAGAAAGGGGAACACGAAATAAAAGTATACGGTAGTGCGGTAGTAGTTGTTATGTGTTATGTGTAGTATGTTACGTGTTATGTATTTAAACGCTCTCGTTTTACGTATGAACGAGGAAAATCCTTCATTTCAACACACGTGAAAAACGCTCGATTTGAATAGAAAATAATGTTTTCTAATAAAAGAAACTTTTGACGATGACGTCGGGAGAAAAAAGCGTCGCGATGACGAGATTAAGGAAGAGGAAGGTTGGTCAGAGAGATTCTTTGTTGTGGGATTTGATCGTGGATAACGACGATATTTGTTTCACTCATATTCTTCCGAGACTGAATGGGACTGACGTGAAATTCTTGCACCTGGTGAATACAGAGACGAGAAAGTTGATTAAGAGATCATCTCGCGCGGGTGATTTGAAAGAGAAGTTTAAAGTGAGAGAGATGTCCTCGATATCGACTTTGGAGTTTGCGTGGGAGAATAAATCGTTGTGGCCGAGTTGGTGGAGCGAAACACGGTTCTGCTGGAAAGTTGCTGACACGAATAAACTCGAGTTGCTCAAGTGGGCGCGAGAGGAGAAAAAGTGTGAATGGGACGAAGAGACGATTAGAGCGGCCGCAGAACAAGGTAATCTGGAAATGGTGAAGTATTGCGTTGCAAAGAAGTGTCCTATCAATGAGGACGCGTGTGCATATGCTGCCTTCAACGGTCATCTCGAGTGCCTCAAATACTTACGCGAAGAAGTCAATGCGCCTTGGGATTTTCTTACTGCCAATTGGGCGGCTCAACATGGTCATCTTCACATACTCGAATATCTTGTCGAGCGTAAGTTTGATAAATATAGCGAATTGGCGTGTGAGCGTGCAGCCGAGTTTGGCCACTTGGACTGTTTGAAGTACTTACACGAAACCGCCAAAGCGCCTTGGGACGAGGACGCCGTATTCTGGGCACACAAGAACAACCAAACCGAATGTGTACAATACCTCCTCGACAACAACTGTCCATTACCAGATGGTTGGCGATACGAAGATGGAGAGTTACACAGCGTGGAATCAGAATCAGAATCAGAATAAAACTTAACGTAATAACAGAATGAGAGAGAGAAAGAGAGAGAGAGAAAGAGACGTTGCGAGAGAAACACTCGCAATAGTATACTAAGAGAGGCGGAAAACGCAAACAACAAACCATCCTCCAAAAGTAGTATATAGTAAACTCGTGTAATAACAGAATCAGAGAAAAAGAGAGACATGTACTAAACTTGTGTAAGAACAGAATCAGAGAAAGAGAGAGACAAAGAGACGAGAGCGAGAGAAACGCGTATTCTCGCTCTAATACGAGAGGAAAATGTGAGTCACCTGCCCCTTTTCAAAGTACGAATATTCCATTTTCAAGCCTCATTTATTCGCGCTCTTTCTCCGCGCTTTCGCTCTTTCTTTTCGCACACAAACACTCAAAACGTGCACTTCTGTGACGAATACCATCGCAACACCACGTTCGCACGAATACGATGAAGAAGACGACGGCAAAGACATCGTCTGTATCGTTCGACGTCACCGCAACAAAGTTCCGCGAATTTCATTCGAACGGATTGAACGTTTTTTTACACCTGATCACGACGCCAGCGATGCTCGTTTCAATCGCAGTTTCTTTGATTTTACTCGCGGAGGATAAGAAGTGGTTATACAGGACGCTCGTTTTGATATACGCGATGAGTTTACCGAGAACGATGGGTGTGGTAAAGACGACGATGACGACGTTTCGCTTTGATGAGGGAGACCAACGAAAGCGCGGGACGAAATACAAAGGGACGACGCTACTGTTCACGTGGATTTCACTCGTTGGAATGTCTCTTTTGAGCGAATATTTAGTTGAGTTTAAGTACGTGACAAACTTGAAACAGTGCGCGATGTTGTTCGCGTGCGGGTACGTCGGTCAAGAGCTCGCGCACGCGATTACGTTCGAGAAGACGTACCAGCAAAGCTACATGTCCTCCTCAAAAGAGAATCTCCAAAATTGGCAATCGCTGTTAATCGAACACGCGTATTTTTTGTTACCTTTGTGCTTCGACGCGTTGTGGCAGACGAGAGACGTTCCTCTCTTGAGTTGGATCGTCGCGCATAACTATTTGTTGCGATGTAAACTGACCGGAGCGAAAGAGACGAACGCTTTGAGAGATATTTACGATTTCGTGTCGAAGGAAAACCCGTCGAGAGATCGAACCGCGCACTGGTGGTTTGAGAAATTGAAAGGGAAAACGAAAAAAGCGTTCGATACTATCATCGACAGCGAGGCGATTGCGGGGATGTTTGCGAAGAAGTTTCGCTCGGACGCGTGGGCGGTGGAACCGATTTATTCCATGAATGAAATCTACGTCGCGAGTTCTCACCATAATTTCAACAGCGACACGGTGTTTTACATGGAACACTGCGACGGACCGTGGTCGGTATATCCGTGGTGTTTCGTGTATAGGTGCATGGTTGCCGTCAACGAAAATAAGCAGGTGGAAACTATTTTCCCGATGGAAGGTTCGGGGTCGTGTTTATCCGACGGCGACGTGGTTGGTTTCGATTATCACCGCGAAATTCACATCATTCGCGATTTGCCGACGAGAAATACCGATCGAAGAGTCACGATGAAGTTACACTACGTCGTGTACCCGAGATGTTTTGGTTTCCTGGGAAGATTTCTAGCGAAATTGGCGTCGTTTTATAACTGGGCGGCGAGGAACTTGTTCTTGAACACAATCGCGCCGTCGAATTGGTTTTGGAAATTCATGGCGTTTATGGTCTTATTCGTCACGAGGTCGGTGTTTGAGTTGGAGAAAAGAGCCGGGTTGAACTCCATCGTCGCTGTCGTATTGGCGTATTACGTCGGTAAAAACTTCATTCACGAACACTTCTTTTTAGCGTTCACCTCGTACACGCACTATTGCATGTACATCGCGACGTACCAAATTCGAGAAGGGATTAACTTTGGGACGTTTAAACGAAACGTCGTGTTTTTCAAAACCATCGCTTTGTGTCATTTGGGGTATAATTACTTCATCAAGTATTTCGAATACGATTTGATTTCGTTAGCGATGATTCTCGGTGGGTACTCGTTATCCTTCTCCGCGGCGTACGCGTTAGGCGTGGACCAAACGTACTTTGGCGTCGAGCTCGGCGAATGCGCGCCGAACTTTGTCGACGGCTTTCCGTACAATCTAGGCATCCCACACCCGATGATTGTCGGGAGCATCGTCGGGTTACTCGGGTTCCACAAGAACGAATCGTTTAGAGAACATCTGCCGTATTTAGTTCCTCTCCATTGCTTGTTCTATTTAGTGCACATGGTTCAAGAACACGTGTACGACATTTACAAGCACGACGAAAGCGCGACGACGATTCAGACGACGACAAAGAAGAAGGCGTCGTCGCCAGGTATGAAGAGTAGTAAACGAAGAAATAGTGTTAGCAGAGAGAAGGAATCGGAGCAGCAGAAAAAGCAGCATCCGCTCACGAACGGAACGAACGGGACACACAGCGCGACTCGACGGCGCTCAACTCGCCTTTCGCCGACGAACGATCGATCGCCCGCCTGGGCGCGCGATTGATTGAACCCGAAAGAGTTTCATCTTCAATCCTTCTCCTTCCTTGGTATTATATTCGTAAAATTACATCACACGCGGATTATATTATTTTATATTTACTACATCATCACAAATTAAACTCTTTAAGCTATTCTTCTTAATCAAATCCATCCGGATCACTTCTTCCCGCCTCCGGCTAACACGCTTTTCGTCCTCGGATCGATTTTCTTAAACATCGGCGCGTTTTTCAACATATCCGGCACGATAACCATCCGGATTTTCGATCCTCGCAAGTAACAGTTCTCCAACGACGAGTGTTTCCCTTTAATTCGTAAACGACGACGATAAAGAAGAGTAAGAGAATACATTTTCGCGTCAGAAAGAAAGAAAGAAAGAGAGAGAGAGAGAAACGAAACATCGAAATGAGAATAAAAACGTCTTACCGTCTCTCGCGGTGTGCGACACGTTCGTCAGTTGACAGTTCCAGTTATCCTCTGCTTCCACCAGAGTTCCTCGGTACAATTCTCCGGATTTCAGTTCAACCTGTTGTGCGCATGAAAGAAACGTTTTCGTTAGCGCTTATTGTTAATACTACTACTACTAATAATAATGTCACGGCGACGACGAGGATGAAAATGATCGCGTTCGTAGTCTCTCGTAAACCTTCTCTCAACTTGGCGGCTCTTTTGAACCATTTTGAGCGATCGAATTTTCCCTAATAAAGAACACACACAAAAACAACATTAAAGAGAGAGACAGAGAGAAAAAGAGAGAAAAGAGTGTAGTAATGGTACCGTAATCACGTGTCCTTCGCTCTCGTGCATCAGTTTGACCGGTATTCCGACGCCTTTGCCTAACCCGACGGAGGACATGATGACTCTCTTACTGGAAATTTTGAGGGATTTTTTGTTTGAGTTTTTACTCAAAATACGAATTTTAGGGGGAAATGACCATCTTTGACGCGCTCTGGATGCATGCAGAAGTGAATAAAAAGAAGCGATGTGCGCGTCGGTGGAGAGTCACGGAAGAGATTGATCGATTGATGTCAATTTTTTTGTGATTATTGGTCGAATTGATATCTGAAAGAAGTCTTCAAAGTTGGCGTTTTAGATAATAAAACGGACATTTTTCCATTTTTTCTCCCATGTCTCATTCAGCTCTTGACAATATTAGTAGATATTAATAAAAGAATACTATGGGGAAAAAGGTATCTGGAGCGCAGAAGAGGAAGAAGAGGAAAGAGAAAGAAGAGCTCGCTTTGGAAATGGAGCGGTTGAAGCTTGGACCGACGAAGTTGTGGACCGGGTTGGTGTTGCATCATAAGGATGTGTTTGTCTCGCATGTGATTTCGAAATTGAATACGACAGATCGGTTTTTCTTTTCGAGGGTGAATAGAGAGAGTTTGGATGTGCTTGAGTACGCCGGGGTAAAGGTATCATTAGGGTGGTGTCCACACGAATGTTCGTCCATCTCGATGTTGAAATGGATGTGGAATAACCATCCCTGGGGAGAGAAAGATGAAGAAGGAAACGTGAGAGATCAAACCTGGTTTTGCGTGGGAGTTGCTCACACGAACAAACTCGAGTTTCTCAAGTGGGCGAGAGAAGTGAAACATTGCGAGTGGGGTGAAGAGACGATTATTGCGGCGGTAAGTTTTGGTAATCTCGAGATGCTGAAGTACTGTTTCTCTAATGGTTGCCCGTGCGATGAAGTAGAGTCGTGCATTCAAGCTGCTGCTTGTAAAGGACACCTCGACTGTGTTCGATTTCTTTTCGGCAAAGTGAAACCTTCGCGAAAGACGGAAAAAGAAGTGGGAGGACAAGCAGCATGCGGTGGTCATGTGGACATCTTGAAATATCTTGTTGAAGAAAGAAAGACATCCGAGGTAGTAAAGGTCAGCTGCGTGAGATACGCTGCAATATATGGCCAACTCGATTGTCTCAAATACTTAGTCGAAGAGGCGAAAATGCCTCTTACTTACTGGCGATACATCGCTTTCGCTCGGTACAGAGAGCACACCGAGTGCGAAAACTACTTGCTCGAAAAAGGATGTCCAGAACCGACGGACGAACAATACGCTTTCGTTGTCCAACACATGAAAGAAGAAGAAGAGGCACATGAAAGAATTAAAGAAGCAGCACGTAGAACACCAGTAGAGCAGCAGCACTAGAAAGAACCATATCATCGAAAACACGTTCGTAAGAATAAAAACGAATACGAATACGAATACGAGAGAGAGAGAAAGAGAGACGTACCGCCCCGCGCGGAGGTACCACCGGGACCAGATAGACTACGACTAAAATCTGGTCAGTTCACTCTATTCGTACACAAACCAACCGCAGTTGCATCGTTCTGTGCATTACTCGTCGCCATTTGAACTGCAAGCTAGTACCTTTCGCATCGTACCTTTCGCCGCGGTATTAAAAATCTTCGTCTTTTCTTGTCTTTTGCTTCGTCACAACGAAACACTTGAAACAAACATGTC